>Ga0129327_10001774_pt1 | contig 12701 bp, 5 predicted proteins | sample CPBDNA_6_FD_111799 | JGI IMG/M metagenome (GOLD analysis project Ga0129327, IMG submission 111799) | Freshwater to marine salinity gradient microbial communities from Chesapeake Bay, USA - CPBay_Spr_31_0.8_DNA | ecosystem: Environmental > Aquatic > Marine > Coastal | place: USA: Chesapeake Bay... | reverse complement strand
CTTCTTTCAAAGAATCGTCACATAGAGAAAGCTTTCTGTTGCGAGAGTAGTTCCTTTTTTGTTGCCTTTCTCTTTTCTCGAACAGACGCGCTTCCGTTTTCTTGAACAGACGACCTAAAGAAGAGAGAGAGAGAGAGAAGCGTTCGAGTTGTTTTGAATAGTTAAAGCGAAGAAAAGAAGAAGAAGAAGAAGAAAAAAAGAAGAGATGAAACAAACGGAAGAAAATGAATCTTCTGTTGTCGGCCCGTTCGTGTTTTCCAACTGCGGCGCGGTGTCCGTGCACAGATTCAGAGAAGAAGAGGAAAGCTTCGCGAGAGGCAACGAAAGACAAACGAGCGTATCCGTGAGATACGGAACGATTGTACACGTGGACGATGAGAATAAGTTAAGAGCGTTTGATGTGGACGAGGTTGGGAAGGAAGTGATGGGACTGAAAGGGAGGAAAGAGAGCGAAGCGATACTTTTTTCATCCTCGACGTCGGACGAGAAGAAGAATGAGAATACTAAAGGTGTCGTAAAAGGAAACGTGAAAATAGTGAGCGTGAAACCGAGGAGCGAAGATGTCGTCGCGGTCGTTGTCAGCGATGGAGACGATGACGTCTTGGAGTTTTACGACGTCGTCGGTAAAGGCGCGGTGAAGAGACGAGAGGAAGGTACTTTTACGAAGACGAAAAAGGTAAAACAGTTCGTTTGGGAGGAGAAAGAGGATGGTATGAGCTATGTTGTTGTCACTGAAGGTGGAACGTTGATTCGGAACGGGACGGAAGAGGTGGCAGGTGGAGGCGTTGAGTGCGCGGCGTGTCATCCAAAGACGAACGCGTTGGCGTACGCAAACGCAAAGGGCTCGGTATTCGTCGGGGAAGACGTTGTGAATTTGAACGACGTAAAGCGAATCGAATCGATTGCGTTTCCAAACGAAAACAGCGACGATTTGGTTTTAGTTTCTATATTAAACGGAGAAGATGAGTGCAGATTGCTTGCGTTGAGGAAGAAGGACGGCCAGTGGACGGCGAGCAAATTAGGCGGAGGGTTCGATATCGATCCCACGCAAGACGCGGCGACTGGGAATCCTTTGCACGTCGTCCCAATTAATGGTTGGGATGTCGCTTTGTGTGCGCACGCGCGCGCGTGGGATAACCAAGTGCTTCTCGTGTCCACGTCCGCATCAGAACCGTGTCGCGTTTTAGAAATCGACGACGATAGGTGCTTTTGCACGATCCCTTTAGCTTTCGACGACGAGAATAATTTTGTTTCTGGCGTCGCGGTGGATTACGGCGCCTCGTGCGGGGCCATGTTGAACCCATCCGACGGCGGTGCTGGTGACTTACCCCTAGGACCGACAGTTATCCTTTCCACGTCGGATGGACGCATCGCATGCTTTCGATTGGCGTGTTTGACAGATCCGCCCGGGTATAGGATTGAAAAGACTCCCAGAGAAGAGCCGGTAAAAATACAAACGTTGGCGGCACCGCAAAAAAAAGAAGATGATGAAGAAAAAGTAGAAGCTCCAGCGCCGGTTAAAAATTTGTGGGGTGCCGATTTCATGGCGAAAAACAAAGCACATCAGGCGAAAGTTCAAGAAGCTATCGAAGAGGAGGAGAAACCGAAATCGGCGTTTAGCTTTGTTCCACCCGCAACGGGGGATAAACCTGCATTTAGCTTTGGTCCACCCGCGACAGGGGAGAAACCTGCGTTTAGTTTTGGCGTTCCTTCGACGCCGGCGGCAGACTTGAAAAAGGAAAACGAAGAAAAAGAAAAAGAAAGAGACAACGTCCCGCCGCCAACTCCAGTACCAGATCCGACGCCACCTAGAGCAGCGCCGCCATCAAGAACAACACCTACGTCCGCAGTTCCTTCTTCTCCGTCCGCTCCTACCTCGTTCGAAGCGCTCGCGGATGATCCTACGAAACTCTTGGAGCAACTCTCGCTTGGTAAAATCTCAGACGTAGCTGCGGCGCGCGAAAAGTTAAAACAACTGTTTTTGAAGGAGCACGAAATCGAAACTACGCCAAAGCAGAAAATTTCTGCAACAAGTAGCGGAGAGGCGAGTACTGCTTCACCAGTTCCAGTGATGCGGTCTATAGATGTAACAAAAATCGCCGACGATTCGAAGGCGTTAGCGCCGATGGACCCGAAGGCTTCGCCATTACCTTCTTGGGGTAAAAAGTTGGAAGGTGTTCCAAAGACCTCAGCCGCTTCAGGTGTGAGTACGTCAAAAGATATTGCAAATGCTCTCAAACTTATTGCGAATGATTTCGAAAACGCGAAACTTGAGTGCGACGCTATGTTATCGGACTGTAACGACGCGTGCGATGCGATTCAAAATGAAAATTCTGCATTCGCTGCGAGCGCGAAATTTTCAAAAAAACACTTTGATATTTCTACGCAAGCCAGAGATTCAGCTCGAGATGAAATCCAGGAGACGAAACGCGTCGCGAGGCTACAAAACGAAGCCATCGGTGAACTTTGGTCGCGCGACCGCCAGAACGAAACCATGCGATGTGAACTCGAAAGTCTCATCGAGGCTGCACAAGAAAATCTGGAGAAGAACCAAAATCAAAATCCCGACGACGAAGATTTGACTGAAATCGTCGATTTAGATATGGAACTCCCAACAGGTTTGCGAAAGTTGAAAGCTCAGCTGCGGCGAGAAATGGATGTCATCGCGCAAGGAGCGGCTGATTTCGAAGTGCGTACAAATCTCGCCGAACGCGAGAAGAAGCGGCTCGATCGCATCAAGAAGGCAGCCGGGAGCAGCAGTTCAAATTCAGTCTTGACGATGAATCAGAGTCGCTCGCAAGAAACCACGAGAGCGTTGAAGGCAGCAATCGAAACGCAGAAAGAAGTCATCGAAGATCAGAATGAACGTTTGGAAACAACTATTGCGGATCTCCGCGAGTTTGGGTACGACGCTGACGTGCGCGTCGGGAAGGATGGGAGAGTTGAAGTGAATGCGATTGAAACTCCCGGTAAGCAACGCTTAGCGGCGTTATCGTCTGGTGTGATGTTTAGCACGCCTGGAACGGCCTCGAGAGGTAGAGGTGACGATAATCTCGGAGTGGACGTGCCGACGACTTCGCACAAGGAAGCTATGGATCGCGCGATCAAAACGCTCGTCAAGCAACCTCGAGTCGTAGTCTCTGAAATGAAGCGAGACGTTTTGAAGCAACCGCTTCGCCGCATAGAACCGCGAATGCCTCCGAAGCGCATCGAGAGAACAGTTTCTGCGCCGCCTGTAGTATCTGCTTCTGCTTTTGCTCCTGTTTCTGCCGCGAAGAAAGTGGAGGTTCCTCCACCGTCAGGGGCGGCGGCGCCGGCTAAGGCACCACTCTTCCCGGCGTTCTCAGCACCTGTTGCAGCGGCACCGTCGAAACCGAAAGAAGCGCCGAAGAAAATGGAAGTTCCTCCGCCACCGTCGTTGACTGCACCTTCCTTGGCACCCAAAAAAATGACGAACGAGGAAGAGGCAGCGTCGAAGAAACCTTTGTTCCCGAGTCTTTCGGCGTCGTCGGCCCCAGCTGCTCCTGAAGCAGCGACGGCATCTAGCACCGCATCCTCTGTGACTCCAGCGAAACCAGTGGTGAACTTATGGAGCGCAGACTTCATGGCTAAAAATAAAGCAGACCGAGCGAAAATTCAAGAAGCCATTGAAGAGGAGGAGAAGCCAAAACCTGCATTCAGCTTTGCGCCATTGTCGACGAGTAGTGGTGGCGACAGTAAGCCGGCCTTTAGTTTCGGCATCGCTAAAAACCAACCCGAGAAGAAGAAAGAAGGAGAAGAAGAGGAGAAGAAGGAAGAAAGTGCTGATGATACTACTACTTTTCCTGCTCCTCCCGTTGCTTCTGCTCCTGTAACGCTGGCATCCTTGGCGCCGGCGCCGGCGGTGAAACCGCTCGGCTTTGGAACTTCTTCAATTGCAACGAGCGTCCCGAAATCCAAAGCCTTCGGATCTGTCGAAGAGTTAAAACTGGATGATAGTAAGGAAGGAGAGAAGGAAGAGGACATTCAGTCTTCACCGCCACCGTTACAACGCGCCGCGGCGAGTGCGAGCTCTGAGAAGACTGTGTTCAGCTTTGGATCGCTCGCGACGGCGGCGCCAGCAAAGAGGAAAGAAGAGGGTGAAACGTCCGCTCTATTTTCAGCGCCTCCAGAAACCCCGAAATTGGCACCTCCGTTGGTGCTTGCTAAGGAAAAGGAAGCTGCTGAAGCTCCGGTGACAGACGTCGCGTCGAGCTTTGGCAGTTTCGGAGGTTTAGGTTCGACGACATCAACGTCTGCAGTAGGTGGAATTTTTGGTAAGTCTGCGGTGCCTACGTCTACTACTACCGTGGCCGGTGCACCAACGGTGGCACCTGCGTTCGGAAAGCCCGCCGCTTCGGTGGCTGGTGTACCGGGTACGGGTACTTTTTCATCGTTTGGTAGTATGAATCCGCCTGCGTCTACAGGAGCCGTTGCTACGAGCACTGGTTTTGGATCTAGCGGTGGTGGTGGTGGTGCAGCCGCGCTCACTGGCACGCCTGGTTTTGGCCAAGCCGCAACGATTGGTGGAGGCGGAAGCGCAGCTTTTGGCACGCCCACTTCAACATCTTCTTTTGGTCAACCTTCAACGAGTGGAGGCGCGGCAGCATTGACGGGAACTCCATCGTTCGGCCAAGCGGCAAAGATTGGAGGTGGTACGCCTGCGTTCGGCTCTTCAACACCGCAGAGTACTTTCGGCCAAGCGGCAGCGACTACTGTTGCCGCCGCTACTGCCCCGTCGACGCCTGCTCCGACGTCTGGTTTCGCTGCTTTTGCAAATAAACCGACTGGATTTGGTGCCGCCGCGGCGGCTTCCGGCGGAGGTGGTTTTGGCGCGCTGGCGAGTCAAAGTGGTGGTGGAGGTGGTTTTGCGCAAGCCGCGCAACAAGCGTCTTCTAGTCCGTTTGCGCAACAAGCGCAACAGCAAGGCGGTGCTTTCGGGCAAGCGTCTAGTTTTGGCAATCAGCAGCAGCAACAACCACAAAGTTCTGGGAGTTTCGGGCAAACGAGCGGTTTTGGACAACCTTCTGCTGGTTTTGGACAACAACAAGGTACCGGTTTCGGACAACAACAACAAAGCACTGGATTCGGGCAACTACAACAACAAAGCACTGGATTCGGGCAACAACAAGGTGCTGGATTTGGACAACAACAAAATACCGGATTCGGACAGGCTTCTGGTTTCGGGCAAGCTTCTGCTTTCGGACAAGCTTCTGGTTTTGGCAGTCAGCAACAAAAACCTCCCGGACAAACTTCCTCGCCTGCGTTTACTCAAATGCGACGATAGAAACATTAGAAACATTAGATATAAGTTAATAATACTGAAAAATAGATTCAGAATACTAGAGAACAATTCACGCTACTACATAGTATGACATAGCTATTAAATATTTCTTTCGGCTAACTCTCCGTGCAACGGCGCGTCTAAGGATAACTTTTCCGAGGCGATCCACGGATACGTGTGCTTTATGGTTTCTACGATTAACGCGTACACAACCTCCTCGCCTTTTTCGCTAAAATGCAACCCGTCCGAAAAATACGCGCTCAAATCCCCACCGCCTAACTTTTCAAACGTATCGAACGCGTCTGCCACACCTACCCCCATTTCTCTCGCCACTTTTTCCGCCGCAACCGCGTATTTCTCAGTGTGTTGATAAAGTCGATCCGGCGTATCGAACGCCGTCGTCTCCATCGCGTGTTGCACCCGGTCCTTTTCAATAATCGGTGGTGGCGTGATGACAATTCTCGGCACGTTCTTATACAAATTCAATATCTCCCGCATATTCTTCACGTATTCTTCGAGCGGAACCGCGTATTCGCGCTTGTGATTCACCGCGGCGTCGTTCGCGCCGAGAAACACAACCACCAGCGTTGGTTTTTTCACAAACAATTTCGGTTTCCTTTTCATCAAATCCAAAACCCATCTCGTGTTGTACCCGGAGTACCCTCTGTTTATAACATCCGCGCGTCTGACGTACGAAGACGCGAGTTTCGACACCCATCCTTTCTTTGAATCGTAGCCTCGTTGCGTCAGCGAGTCTCCCACGAGTAATATTTGTCGTCTGTTCCCCGCTGCATCATCGTCAGAAGAAAAACTCGTCGTAAACTCCTTCCATTTGGTCGCTAAAAAGTACCCGGTCATGGATGCGAGCGCGGCGACGACAAATCCGCCAAACGCTCGTTTATTCCGAGATGATACTCTCGAGGACTTTTTCGTGTGCGTCGATGCTCCAATTTCGCGATCGGCGACCATATTTGATGTGTATATATAAAGCGTCAGTCTAAAATGAAGTGAAGAAAATTCCCCTAAAAATCCCCTACAAAAATGACATCTCTCTGCGCGTCTTCAGCGCATCACAACACCGGTCGTCGCGTTACCACCACATCTCGAGGAGCAAACAATCGCAACAGTTGTCGTCGTCGCGTGGTACCATCCTCGCGTGCTGATGCTGATGCATCTAGGACCGATGATGAGGACAAAAATGAAAGAGGAAAAAGAGGATTGGAAACGAAGAAAGATTCGAGAAGACGCGCTTTCGTCGCGTGTTCTGGCTGCGCTTTCTGTTTTGCCGCTTCCTTTTCGGAGGCCGCGCGAGCGTTTCCAAAACTCTTAGACTTGAACGATGAAACCGTCGAGGACGTGAACTATGTGCTCGATCACAGGAATCAGCGGACGGACAAAGTGTTTGCCAAAGCGAGTGAGTGTTTGTGTTTTTCTTCTTTCTTTGCGAACTCCCTAACGAACTCTTTCCAACTAACTCTATAACTCTTTTTACGTAGTGACAACGATGGCTGGATACGAAAGCGTCATCGAAGAGAGAAAGACAGAATTATTCACGAGAGCATTTTCGAACAGAACAGGGAAGGTGGACGTGGTTGAATTAGGCGCGGGCACCTGGCCGAATGCCAAGTATTACGATATGGTCGCTTCGACGACGAATTTTGGAGTGAGCGTTGACGTGTACGGCGTCGATCCGAACGAGTACATGACTCCGTACGCGCTGGAGAATTTTGAAAAGGTGAAATCGGATAAGGTGAAATACGAGCCGTTGCGTGGCGTGAGCGAGAATTTGCCGTTTGAAGATGGTTCTGTGGATGTGGCGGTCGTGTCGCTTGTTTTGTGTTCGGTGGAGGATCAGTTGGCTTCGTTGAAGGAGGTGAAGCGCGTGTTGAAACCCAAGACGGGCAAGTTTATCTTCGTCGAACACGTGTTGAGTCAAACGAACGATAGCTTGAGACGTCAGCAGGAGGCATTGACACCGATGCAGATCAAAGCTGCGGATGGTTGCAGATTGAACAGGAAGACAGGCGAAGTCATAAAGAAGGTGTTTGGCAGCGAAAACGTAGACTATGAATACTTCGATTTGGATGGGTTTTGGGTTATAGGATCACAAATAGCCGGTATTGCCAGCGTGTAGTACGATAAGATGCACACAAATATTTATTCCTCATTGCACGGCTAAGGTGTGTAAATATCTCTTCAGCTCTAAAAATGGTTGCTGCTGTTCGTCCGTAGTCTTTTTTTCCTTTTTGCGTTCGGCCTCAACGAGCTCCAGATTCTCCTTCAAAACCTTCGATACTTCGATACGCCGAGCCTCACTTTCTTTTCTCAATTGCTTACGTAACTTCTCGACAGTTTGTTCTAATACATCGTTCCGTTTTTGGACCGCAAGAGCTGCTTCTTCCGCGCGCGTCAAGTGTACTTCGTTCTCCTTGATGTCTTCTTCGCGAGCGTATCGGGAATACAGTTGCACAACGGCATCTTTCAACGCTTTGAAGTCCTCGTTTGCTTTTCTATCCACCACCTGGAACAAGTCGCGCTGGAATCTTTTAATCAACTGCTGCGATTTTTCCGCGTTTCTACGCTTCAACTTTGCTTCTTTGCGAAAGCTCTCTCCTTTGCGTGTTGTTTCTTCCAACTCGCCTTTGAGAGCTTTCACTTCTGCCAATACTTTTACTATTTCTTTATCCTTCAACTGTAAATGTTCGTTCAAATCGTTCACGGTGCGCTCAAACTTTGGTACAATCTCAGAATCGACTTTGACGAGTCTCTCGGAAAGTTCCGTCAGTTGAGAGGAGAGCTTCCGTTCTGATGCAATCTTCTTTTGCATCTCTCGAGTCGATTTTTTATTGTCTTCTTTCAAATCACGTATTTCAGCGTCGCGTTCTGCTAAAGTTTGTTTCGCCTTTTCCAGCTCTTCTTTGAGCACATCTCGCTCGCGCTTTGCTAACGAGGCCTCTTCGCGCATTAATTCTTCGTTTCTGGTTGCGCTTTCGCGAAGCTTCCGTGTTTTCGCGTGCTCAATTCGTAACTCCGCAGAACGATGGCGCTCGTACTCCACGTTTTCCTGAAATACCTTTTTCAAATTTTCAATCTCTTCGTCGGCGTCTTCTTCAACTTGGCGCTGCGTCTCTTCGCTAATTTCCTTCTCTGTGCGAATTTCTAGTTCTAGCTGCGCGATTTTATGCTGTAAAAGTCGCGTCTCTTTCTCCAATTTCGCTTCCGATTCTTTGACGTACGCCTCATGGGCCTGCACCAATGCTGAATTTTGCTCGTCCCACTTCGCAATTTCCTCATCTTTCACGACTTTTAAGTTTTCAGTCTTCTCAAACTCTTTCGCGAGTTTACGCCTATACTCTCTCTCTTTGTGTTCTTCGCGTGTTCGGCGCGTTTCGTCTTCGCTGCGCGTTTTCTCTTCAGTTTTTGCCCTCTCCTCCAGAAATGTTTCTCGCAACCTCGTTCGCTTGGCGATTTCTCTTTCCAGATCGTTCTTACGCTGCGTTTCTAGACGATTAACTTCTTCTCGATTCCGTTGGTCGGACACTCGACGCTCGTATTCGTGTCTGGCGCGAAGTTCACGAATTCTTGAACGGAGATCTGCTATGCTCTTCTCCTTTTCAAGTAGGACGAGGCGCGATATGAGCACGTCGTCTGGCGCGTCAGCGTCGCTCGTATCTTTTACGCTTCTATTTTTATCAAACCGAGGAAGAGGGTTATTGAAATTGAATGCACCGGAATCAGATTCTATAATAATCTCGAATGCAAACATTGTTCCGTCCGAGGCACACGCGAACACTCTCTTCTCAGTATCGGACGCACATATGGATGTAATTTCCCGATTGCTCGCGCATCGATATTCACGAAATTCTCCGGTCAACGGAGTTGTGTATACCCGCAACGCACCGCAGGATGTACCACATACCAGGAGTCGAGATGAATGCAGAAAGCACGCAGATGTTAGAGTAGTTGCTTTTCGTCGCGAGACCATTCTGCTGTGCTCCTCATCACTTCCGCTCTGGTCGAAAGTCGTTCCGGCGGTACCGTCACCGCCGCCGTTACAAGAGAGCGCTGACATGGATGAAGAGATTTCAAATTCTCGGCAAGAACCTGCGCCAAACTTTTCACCGTCTAGCTCTTTAATCGTTCGATCGCTTCCAACTAAAAACACGCCATTCCCGAGTTCTTTCGGCAGAAGTGCGACGTCGTCGTATCGACACCCCTTTCTCGCGTGTTCTGCGTTTCTCTTATGTTCTCCAGATAAAGCATCAACACCGTGTAACTCCCAGCGATAACAGCAACCGTCCGCACCTATAGTAACGACATTTTCGTCATCACTCGTCCATTTTACCCGTCTAACCTTTGACGAGTGTCCCCGAAGCGTCGACACATTTGCGCCTGTATACGTGTCGAAAATCTTGGCACAGTTACCATGCGCGGCCACAAACTTGTGTCCACCGTGTGCAAAACTGACATCACGCACGTTCTTCAATGGAAACTCGCGAGCTTTTTCGAGAGTGTCGCGGTGAATGTAGAACATGCGGAGTTTATCGTTGAAGCCAACGAGGAGAATATGTCCGGACGGATGCAATGCTACTGAAAGTGGCGTCTCTGGGAAGTGCTCACAAAGTTCAAGCGCACAGCTAAAAGCCGACGACTCTGTAGACGTGCTCGTACTAGAGCCGCGATCTGACGACTTTGCGGTCGTCTCTGAATGCACATCACTGGTCGTCAACGCGGTAGAAATGCCACCAAACAACATTTTATTCTTCTCTTTAGTAGACCAGATACGAACGGCGCCGTCAGTGGAACACGTAGCGAGTATCGGTTTCAAAGCGCAATGACTTGCACGCGAGGATGGAGATGGAAGCACAACGTTGTGCGATATCATATTACCACCACATGACGTACTGTTGGCATCTTGATTAAACGTGGAAGAAAACGATATCGTCGAGTTTGTCGCACCGGGTAGTTTCGAGCGTTCAGAAGCTGTGACGCTGAAGTTTTCCCGCAAAAGTACTTGGAACACGTCACTATGCGCGGTACCTTGCAAAGCGCTCTGTTCACAATCGCTGGAAGCTTCCTTCTCGGTCGTTATTTCCCGAACCGATGCGTCTGCATCTGAGACTGCGAGAGTGTAAAGCTCGTTCGTTGGATGGTCCATCCACACGATAAGAGTTTCGCCGCACGGAGAGACGTCCGCAGAAACAATCGCTCCCCTTTCAATGATCCAACGCACTTCTTGCGACTGACAAATACTAGTATCTGTAGTATCTTTGCCACAAACGTCATCGGATTCTGTACCATCACGCGAGTTACAGTTGCGATTCTTCACATTCTTCTCATCGACCGCGTCTTCATCTACTCCGTCTACCTCACCTTCTTCTTCCTCTTCTTCTTCTTCTTCCGGACTATCTTCATAGGCTTGGTTTTTCCTACGAACAGACCAAACTCGGATTTTACCGTATGGCTCTTTACCCGCGGTAATCTTTCGATCGGCATTTCTGTTATACACGGAAAGGCTTCCGTTAGTTCCGAAAATACAAAAACCTCGTGCGCCGATGGCGCATACGCCCGTTGCGCCAATATTGTAGCTATTATTATTTTGCGCAAAGCAGTTTCGAATAATAAATATCGGTTGCGATTGTTCTAGTATCAACGCTTGTCCACTTTTAAATGCAACAACGACTCTCTCTCCGTTTCCTTTCTCTAACCACGCGTGATCGACTGGTTCATCTCCTTCAAAGGCTTCCCCGAATGGTATTGCGCTGGCGAGTTTGATAACGCCCCGACTCCCCGACGCCGAAGATGCGGCATATAAGTCAGCCTCTGACTTTTGAGGGAGCTTATACATTCTGATCACGCTCATAGCGACAGCTGAAACGGTATTTCTCTCGCGTGGATGAAATTTAAAACTCGCCGGATTGGAGTGTGACGTTGAATGGTTGCGTTGACCGACGCTTATGCGCGGCTCTGGAAGAAAACCAATCACGTGCGACACGTTCGACACCGACGAGGACTTTTTACCCGCAGAGAAAATATCAGAGTAAGCAGACGACGCAGGAAACGGATTGCTCGTCGACAGTTCTTGATTACTATTGATATCACCGTCGTTACTGACGTTGGTGCGCTTCGTCAGATCCGAGAAAGTCCACGAACGCAAGGTCCAATCGTTCTCGTCCGAAACTCTTTGCACTTTCGCTACAATCGAAGCTCCATCGGTTGAAAAACACACCTCCGTGAACGCATACTCACCGAAACATCCACTCATCGAAGCTACTGTTGCACTGGAAGAAGAGCTCGAACTTTTCTTCCCGTCTGTCCCGATCGCGTCTCTCAACGAAAACGTTCTCAACCTCGCGCGCCTTTGCGTCTGTCGATGTATCGCGCACAACACAATCGACGGTCCTATTTCCTCGTCTCCACTCTCTGCAATCGCGAGTAAAGAAGCAGTTTCGCCAGTAAACGTGATCGGTCCGGAAGCAGAAGCAGAAGAAGCAGAAGAAGAAGATACTCCCGCCTCCCTTCTTCGTTGACCACCGCCTTTTCCTCTCTCCTCTTCCTCCTGCTCCAAAAAGTCTTCGCTTCTCTCCCTCGCGCTCCCACCCCCAAAACACTTCTTCGCCGCGATCGCGGTCACTTTCCTCTGCCCGGGCGTCCCGGGCACGAACGCCACTTGCCTCCCGCGTTCGCTCTCCACCAACAACACGCCGTGACCAACCGGAAACGCGCAAAGCGCGTCGTCCAAGAACACAATCGAACGACACACCAAATCGAACGACATCGGCAAACCAAACGCGCCGGACGGTGCCACGCGCGCTTTTACCACCACCGCTCCTCCCGTTTTGTTGTTCTCGTCGTCTTCACGACCCTTGCGGATACTCCCTTCTTCTTCGTTCTTCATTGTATTCGTGCTCTGTTGGGATGCGTGTCCCCGTCAAAACGAACCGTTTGGCGCTTTTATTAGATACGAAAAAAAAGTTTTTGGTCTATTTTTAGTCGTATTTTAGAGAAACGCAACGCGAACAACAGTTTCCCGAGCGCTCAAAGAAGCGCTTCTGACGTCAGAAGCGATGAAGACGAAACGAAGTGAGTGCTTTTATTCTCTCGTATATCTTATCACTTGGCAAAATCAGCGCTACTGCGACTACTCGAGAGGGTGGGTGTCACACAATTTTAAAAGTGCTCGTATTTTAGAGAAAAAAAATGGCGTTTTTGATCCAAAAAACGAAACGAAACCTGTCGTTTGTTTGCACACAAAAGAAGATATCATGTTGCGAACAACAGTTTCCCGTCTCCTCCGGCGGAACGCGGGAACCAACAACGCAATATTAGGATTAGGAAGCATCAAAAGAAGAAACATCTCGATAAGTTCAGATGAGCAAATGAAACTAGAGCAAGAGAT
>Ga0129327_10001771_pt1 | contig 12715 bp, 9 predicted proteins | sample CPBDNA_6_FD_111799 | JGI IMG/M metagenome (GOLD analysis project Ga0129327, IMG submission 111799) | Freshwater to marine salinity gradient microbial communities from Chesapeake Bay, USA - CPBay_Spr_31_0.8_DNA | ecosystem: Environmental > Aquatic > Marine > Coastal | place: USA: Chesapeake Bay... | reverse complement strand
CCATTATAGCTGTCGTTAAGCTCTGCTTGCAGCCCACCATCTTCGATCATCGCTGCGGCGGCTTTCAATCCGCGTGCGCAGATATCCATGCCACCGATATGCGCCGCAATTAGGTCTTTCGCGTCCAGAGATTGACGGCGCAGTTTGGCATCAAAATTGGTTCCACCAGCCCCTAGGCCACCATTTTTCAGGATGTGATAATAGGCCATGGCCACTTCGGGCACATTATTAGGAAACTGGTCGGTGTCCCATCCGGATTGATAATCGTTGCGGTTCATATCGATAGAGCCCAGCACGCCTAAAGCGGATGCTGTGGCGATTTCATGCTCGAAAGAATGGCCAGCCAAAATTGCATGCCCCTGCTCGAGGTTAAGCTTGACCTCTTTCTCGAGGCCATATTTTTGTAAAAACCCAAAACAAGTTGCCGCATCATAGTCGTATTGATGCTTTGAGGGTTCTTGCGGTTTTGGTTCGACCAAAATCTGGCCTTTAAAGCCAATTTTATGTTTATAGTCGACAACCATCGACAAGAACCGGCCCATATGATCCAGTTCAAGCCCCATATCGGTGTTGAGTAAGGTCTCATAACCTTCTCGGCCGCCCCAGAGTACGTAGTTTTCGCCCCCCAGTTTATGGGTGGCATCAAGACAGCTTTTTACAGTGGCTGCGGCAAAAGCAAATACATCTGGATCAGGATTTGTCGACGCCCCGCTCATCCAGCGCCGATGGGTGAACATGTTGGCGGTGCCCCACAGCAGTTTAGTACCTGAAAGTTGCATTTTTTCGCCAAAATAATCCGTGATTTCATTCAATGTTTTGAGATTAGTGTCAAAGCTGCCTGTTTCAGGACGGATATCAGCATCGTGCCAACAGAAATATGGCACATTGAGAAGGTCAAACATTTCGAAAGCGGCATCGGCCTTTAGTCGTGCCCGCTCCATGCTGTCTTGGGGATGCCAAGGACGCTCAAAAGTTTGACCTCCAAATGGGTCGCCGCCCTCCCATGCAAATGAGTGCCAAAAGGCGACTGCGAAACGCAGGTGGTCCTCCATCCGCTTGCCCATTACGATCTCGTCGGGATTGTAATGATGAAAGGCCATAGGATTGGTGCTGTCGGCACCTTCGAAGGTAACTTTATCAATGCCTTGAAAGAAATGCGTCATGAGATTGCCTTTAATGCTGGATAGGTCGCACGATATCGTTGATAGGCCGCGTCATAAGCTGCGGTCAACGCGCTTCGGGGATGAATTGTCTTTGCCACTTTGGGTCGGGTCATGACACTTTCGGGCTCAGCGCTGGTGCAACCGACGATGGCGAGGCGTGCTGCGCCAAGCGCTGCACCAAATTCACCTTTGTCAGGCAAATCAATTGGGATGTCTAAAACGGTCGCCACAAGCTCAACCCAAAAGGGTGACTGTGCTCCGCCACCGATTGCCAAGGCGCGTTTCAGGTTGGTGCCGGTTGATTTCAACACCTCTAGACTGTCGCGCAGGGCAAAGCTCACCCCCTCCATCACCGCCTGAGTTAGGTCGGCACGGCTTGAGGTGATGTCAATATTTAGCAGTGCCCCGCGGATGGTACTGTCGTTGTGCGGTGTGCGTTCGCCGGATAAATAGGGTAAGAATTGCATCTGGTTTGGGCCGCTGATTTGATCTCCCAGCGCGCTGGAAAGAACTGCGGCCTCAACATCAAGATTGCGCGCAAGCCAGTTCAAGCTGTCGGTTGCGGCCAAGATCACGCCCATTTGGTACCAGCGGTTTGGAACTGCGTGGCAAAAAGTATGCACCGCGGAGGCTGGCATTGGTGAGAATGTGTCTTTTGCGGCCAGTAAAACCCCTGAGGTTCCCAATGATACGAAGGCATGGCCTTCGCGCAAAGCGCCGACGCCGCAAGCCGCAACCGCGTTGTCGCCACCGCCACCAACCACGATCACGTCTGCTCTGAGCCCCCAGTCCGCGGCTATCTCTGGGCGTAGCGTTCCAATAGCGGCAGAGCCTTCGACAAGGTCGGGCATCTGATCGCGCCGCATGCGGGATTGTGACAACAAATTTGCAGACCAGTTGCGCGCGCCACTGTCGAGCCAACCTGTTCCGGCACTGTCGGACATGTCTGACGTATATTGTCCGGTCAGCCAGAAGTTTAAATAATCTTTTGGCAGCAGAACCTTGGCAATTTTAGCAAAAACGTCTGGCTCATGTTCGGCCAACCACAGCACTTTTGGAGCGGTAAAGCCTGGGAACATGATGTTGCCTGAAATTTCGCGAAACCCCGGCGTGGCATCCAATTTTGCTGCCTCGGTATGGGCCCGGCTGTCATTCCACAACATACACGGGCGCAGCACCTGACCTGTACTGTCAAGAAGCGTTGCGCCATGCATATGGCCCGCAACACCGAGACCTTTCAGTGCTGCGAACGCGGTTGGATGCGCGGTGCGTAACGCTGCGATCACTGTATCACAGGCCGTGGTCCAATCTGCCGGGTTTTGTTCGCTCCACCCTGCGTGGGGATGGTGGACATCATAAGTTGCCTCGGCAGATCCGATGATTTTGCCGTCTTCCTGTACCAGCAAACCGCGCAGTCCCGACGTGCCCAAATCAAGTCCTAGATACATCTTAATCTCCCATTGAAAGCTTATCATCACGGTTTTATTTCGAGTGTCAAACAAAAAGATTTATTGATCTTAGAAATTGTGGTTTAGAAACTATTCTTCATAATTTTGTCCCTACAGCGTTTTTAGCATCAGTGCCCGCCCACAACCAATGTTTAGATTATTTTTGCACCTTTTGCGTTGGGTTTAGCAGGGGTTTGTCTGATTATTTATAGATGATTACTCTCTTAGAGTTCGGCTGTAAAAATAAAATTTTAGGCTTCTTAAGGTTTATAAAATTGCCAACCTTACAGCGCTTTGTGGCGTTGGTCTTGCTAACTGTAAAAGCGATAGGGAATTTTACCGATCAACACAGTCTCTGAAGGAGAACCATATGCGGCGCGCATCTGGTTTTGTTTTTTGTGATTGCTTTGCCGCGATTTCCAGTTGGTCGAGCGGGGCAATGATTGATAACCACATAGGTTTTAAGTAAGAATGGCAACTTATCAGACCTAAATGTTAATTCGTTGGGACGTTTGAGATGGATAAGGGATGCTCTATGGGAAATAAGATGCTTGAACTTAAAACTGGGGCTTGGCCAGGACTACAGAAGAATATTAGCTGGGCTTTGCTTGTGGTTTTGATGGCTTTTGTGCCACTTACATTATTGGCTGAGACATCTGATACTGTGCCGTGTTCTGTCAAGCTTAAGTTTGAAGCGGATCAAAGTGGAGCGCTTGTCGTTTACACCCTCAGTATGCAGGTTAAAAATCCAACGATGCGCCCGATCGAAACGGTTTCTGCGCTTATGTATGATCTGGATGGCGGATCAATGGGCAATACCGATGCGGCCTGCCGACATAACGACACTCTGTTAAATGGCGGGGACACTGGCGAATGCAGTAAGGTTCTGCAGGTCGTGAACAGCAAGTTGATGGAAAAACTTGGCAATGAGATGTGGACTGCGATCGTCAACGATCAAATGGCAAAATTTGATCGTATTGCCAGCTGTAAGATTGTTGGGTTCCGCTATGTCCAGTGAATTTTGATCGCGTGCATACCCCTAAGCGGCGTTTAGCGCGTGTTTTCTATTTTTAATTAGATGGCAAATGGGCAGGTGAGGAATATTATCTTTTTATTAATGTATCACTGAGCGGCTTAATTTATTTGCTTATGAGGGCCTGGTGGAAACGCTAAATCTACTATCTCTGCTCAATGCAGATCAAATCTATTTTGGAACAATGTTGCACCGGTCTGCGCTGCCCTGTATCTGTTGTTAATGCAGTGAAGGGGTTAACATGAGTAGAGCATTTGTATTTCCGGGGCAGGGGGCCCAGACGATCGGTATGGGCAAGGCTTTGGCTGCCGCCTATCCTGCCGCTAAGGCGGTATTTGATGAAGTTGACGATGCGCTGGGCGAACCGCTCAGTGACCTTATCTGGTCTGGTGATCCAGATGTGCTTACACTGACAAAAAATGCCCAACCAGCTTTGATGGCGACATCGCTAGCCGGGATGCGAGCGCTTGAAGCCGAAGGTGTGACGATGGCTGCGGCTGACTATGTTGCGGGCCATTCGCTGGGGGAATATTCCGCGTTGGCGGCCTCTGGCGCAATCAGTTTGTCGGATACTGCGCGGTTGTTGCGCACCCGTGGGTCCGCGATGCAAGAGGCTGTTCCGGTTGGTGTGGGCGCAATGGCAGCGCTTTTGGGATTGGATTTTGACACGGTTGTTTCGTTGGCGGCAGAGGCCGCCCATGGTCAGGTCTGTCAAGCCGCGAATGATAATGATCCGGGCCAAGTGGTGGTATCGGGCGACAAAGCCGCGGTTGAACGTGCGATTGAGTTGGCAAAAACAAAGGGTGCGAAGCGGGCTATTTTACTGCCGGTTAGCGCGCCATTTCATTGTGCGTTGATGGCCCCAGCGGCCGATATAATGGCCCAAGCACTCGCAGAAGTGGCAATCGTTTCCCCTGCGCTGCCTTTGATTGCCAATGTCCTTGCAGAGCCGGTCACCGACCCAGATGAAATTCGTCAATTACTGGTGGCTCAGGTAACCGGGGTCGTGCGCTGGCGGGAAACAGTGTCTTGGCTGGGTGCCCATGGCGTGACGGATATATGGGAAATTGGCGCTGGCAAGGCGCTCTCGGGCATGGTGCGGCGCATTGAACGATCCATCGCCTGTCGGGCGGTGTCTACCCCCGAAGACGTGGCATCTGCGGTGCAAAATTTTGAAAATAGTTGGGCTGAGGAGTGATCATGTTTGATTTAACGGGCAAAAATGTTTTGGTGACAGGTGCATCGGGAGGAATCGGTGGCGAAATCGCCAGACGCTTGCACGCGTCGGGTGCAACGGTTGGGATAAGTGGCACCCGGCTTGAGCCGCTGCAAGCGCTGGCTGCTGAGCTTGGTGAGCGCGCGCATGTCTTGACCTGCAACTTAAGTGACACTGCAGCCGTTGCAGAGTTGCCCAAGCAGGCTTCTGAGGTGATGGGCAGCGTGGACGTTTTGGTCAATAACGCCGGTATAACCCGTGATAATTTGTTTATGCGGATGTCTGAAGATGAGTGGCAGTCTGTGCTTGATGTGAACCTGACGGCGACCATGTTGCTATGTAAGGGTGTTTTGCGCGGTATGATGAAGGTGCGCTGGGGGCGCATTGTTAATATCAGTTCGGTTGTCGGTGTGACGGGAAATCCTGGTCAAGCCAATTATGCCGCCTCAAAAGCGGGCATGGTCGGTATGTCAAAGTCGTTGGCATACGAAGTTGCAAGCCGTGGGATCACCGTCAACGCCGTTGCTCCCGGCTTTATTGAGACGTCAATGACGGCAGGTTTAAAAGAGGCGCAGAAAGAGGCGATTCTGTCGTCTATTCCTAGTGGTCGCATGGGCGCGCCGAAGGAAATCGCCGCAGCCGTCCTTTATCTTGCGAGCGAGGAAGCCGGATATGTTACGGGAACGACCCTACATGTAAACGGCGGTATGGCGATGCTTTGATGGGACCGCGCAAGTGTGAGCCTTAACCAAACTCTACGAACCAAGAAGGATTTACAGGGTTTCCTAAGCAGGTTTATGCTGATCGAGAGCTTGAGACATGATCGCCTCGACGGTGTGGCAAGAATTATTGCTTAAGGGAGAGTGGTCTGGATTTGAATGACCATGGAAAACGTTTGCCTATAGCAGATCATGTGCTATAGGCGGCTCAGTTTCACCGTGCAACTCAATGAGTAGACCGGTCAAAACCGCATTATGTGGTTTGCGAGCGGCCCGATAGGGCAACCAGAGCCATCCCAGTCGGGTAAGGGCGAAAACAGGGGCAAACGCTCCGATAAAAATGAGGAATTTAAGATGAGCGACATTTCAGATCGCGTTAGAAAAATCGTTGTAGAGCATCTCGGCGTTGAAGAAGATAAAGTTGTAGATAACGCATCGTTCATTGATGATTTGGGTGCAGATAGCTTGGATACAGTGGAATTGGTTATGGCGTTCGAAGAAGAGTTTGGCATTGAAATTCCTGATGATGCAGCGGAAGCAATCCAGACATTTAGTGATGCAGTTAACTTTATCAACGAAGCTGTTTAACTTCCTGAAAACGAAAAAACTTAAACCTCCGCGGTTAAGCGGAGGTTTTTTTGTAAGAAGGCTGCGTTTTACTGCCATTTTCGCTTAAAAATGCCACGCGATGCGACAAGGCCTTGCTCCGTCGGGGCAAGCCGCGTTAAAAGAAAATTCAACTATTCGAGTAAAGAGGGTCAGTGATATGCGGCGCGTCGTTGTAACTGGACTGGGGCTTGTAACGCCTCTTGCATCTGGAGTTGAGGCGAGCTGGAGCCGCCTGTTGAATGGAACCTCGGGCGCAGCCACGATCAGTCGGTTTGATGCCAGTGGGCTTGCGACGAATTACGCCTGTGAGGTGCCTTATGGTGACGGGTCAGACGGAACTTTCAATCCTGATGACTGGATGCCTGCCAAAGAACGCCGCAAGGTGGATGATTTTATTTTGTATGGTATTGCGGCGGCCCAACAAGCCGTTATGGATTCCGGATGGATGCCGGAGGACGAACAGGCGCAGGAACGCACAGGTGTTATGATCGGGTCCGGAATCGGCGGCTTGCAATCGATTGCAGAGACGGCGCTTTTGCTTAGGGATCGCGGTCCGCGGCGCGTGTCGCCATTCTTTATTCCCGGCGCATTGATCAACCTGATCTCGGGTCAGGTCAGCATTCGGTACGGATTCAAAGGGCCAAATCACTCGGTGGTCACAGCCTGTTCAACTGGTGCGCATGCCATCGGGGATGCGTCTCGAATCATCAAGTTGGGCGAAGCTGATGTGATGATTGCTGGCGGGGCTGAAGCCGCGATTTGTGAAATTGGTATTGCAGGGTTCAATGCCTGCAAAGCTTTGTCGACCAAAAGAGCTGATGATCCTGCAAAGGCCTCGCGGCCTTATGATACCGATCGCGATGGTTTTGTGATGGGCGAAGGCGGCGGTGTTGTTGTTCTGGAAGAATACGAACATGCTGTGGCGCGTGGTGCGAAAATTTACGCGGAAGTTATCGGATACGGGATGTCTGGGGATGCGCATCACATCACGGCACCCTCTGAGGATGGCAGAGGGGCCGAGCGTTCGATGCGGGCGGCTTTGAATAACGCAGGTTTGCAACCAGACGCGGTCGATTACATTAATGCACATGGCACTTCGACAATGGCGGATGTTATTGAACTGGCGGCTGTAGAACGGCTTTTGGGAAAAGCAGCTGGATCAGCGACAATGTCTTCGACCAAGTCATGTACGGGTCATCTTCTTGGCGCTGCTGGTGCGATTGAGGCGATTTTCTCGATTCTGGCAATCCGCGATCAAGTGGCTCCACCGACTATTAACCTCGAAACCCCAGCGGTCGGGACTGATATCTACTTGACGCCTCAGGTCAAACAAGACCGGGATATAACAGTTACGCTTTCGAATTCCTTTGGCTTTGGTGGGACCAATGCTTCCCTACTGTTTGGGCAGATTAGCTAATGTGGCGCAGCGTTGCCTCCAACGGACTTAGCTTTCTAATTGTTGCGCTGTTTTTGTTAGGCGCGTTGGTCTTATGGGGGCAGAATACATACACGACTGCGGGACCGCTTGATCAAGCGATTTGTTTGAGGGTCGAAAAAGGTTCGGATATGAAGCGTGTTTCTCGCGACTTATTATCTGTCAGGGCTATCGATAACGACACTATTTTTCGCCTAGGTGCGGACTATAAGGAGAAATCTGAAAAGCTGAAAGCCGGTAGTTTCTTGATCCCGGCTGCGGCTTCGATGGACGAGATTGCCGAACTCGTCACCCGCAGCGGCGCCAGTACGTGCGGTACTGAGATCGTTTACCGGATTGGTGTGACGCGCACCTCAGTTCAGGTGCGTGAGCTTGATCCAAAGACAAATCGTTTCGACAAGAAAGCTGAGTTCAACCCAGCAGATGAAACAGCTCCAGAAATTTTTGAGCGGGCCAAGGCCCTGAACGATACACGGTTTCGTGTGTTGATGGCAGAAGGCGTAACCAGCTGGCAGGTCCGAGAAGTTTTAATGGCCATTGACCAACTGACGGGCGATCTTGCTGCGGTTCCCAAAGAGGGTGCTCTTGCACCGGATAGTTACGAAATTCGCTTGGGTGAAACCCGTCAAGCCGTGATCGAAAGAATGCAGGCAGCACAGGATGTAATCCTAAAAACTGCTTGGAAAAACCGGGTGAAAGACCTGCCACTTAAATCGCCTGACGAAGCCTTGATTTTGGCGTCGATTGTCGAGAAAGAAACGGGGCTTCCAACTGAACGCCGGCAGGTTGCGAGCGTTTTTATCAACCGTTTGAACCGCAGTATTAGGTTGCAGACCGACCCTACGGTAATTTACGGAATTACCAAGGGTGAAAAAACCTTGGGGCGTGGATTGCGACGCAGCGAGCTAGACCGTAAAACGCCTTGGAACACCTACCGCATTAATGGGCTACCACCTACGCCTATTGCCAACCCTGGCCGGGCCAGTATTGAGGCTGTGTTGGACCCTGATGATACCAATTTCTTATTTTTTGTTGCGGATGGAACCGGTGGTCATAGCTTTGCCAAGACCCTTAAAGAGCATAATGCTAACGTCAGGAAATGGCGTGAAATCGAGGCTGGTAAGGCGCAAAAGTAGTTTTTTTTGGACTGAGACTCTGTGGCAGTTAAAGGTCGATCATATGCCATTTTGGCCGTATGTGTCTGTTTATATTAACTTATTATTAATGCGGTCGTTCGGTGAGTCCGTAGTGGAAACTTGAAATAACTTGACTTTGCGTACGCAATCCTCTATAGGTTGTGTCATGCTAGAAGAAATATTGACGCGGTCTTAGAAGAAATTCTGGGGCCGTTTTTATTTGGCTCGTGTGGAGGATTATGCGCATGAGAGGAATAGCGTAGCTATGATTTTAATAACTCCAGACGCGGGATCGTCTGATCTAGATCAACATCTATCCAGCATAAAACGACAGTTGGCTTTGATTAAAGGTGATCTGGAAATTTTACATGAACAATTACTTGCCGGCGAAATTGGGTCGGAAACTCAGGCCAATAAGACCATGGGGTCCATCAAGCATTGGATTCGTTTGGCTATAGAAACGGAGATGAAAATTGCAGAACAAAAAAGGCATCAAGCAGGTCTCGGACGCTGCGGATACGGTCTCGACCTCGCCGAAGCGCGGCATCAAATTGGGTGCAGATTGGATCGCTTGCGCAAGTGTTGCAGACAGACAGTTGTTTCTGAATGACTTGACCAAGGGCGAATTGTTGGCGCTGCCATTTTTATTTGATTTTTGGGCGATGGAGCACCAACTGCCGCCCGCAGGAGACTGGCGAAGCTGGGTGATTATGGGCGGGCGCGGGGCCGGCAAGACCCGGGCAGGGGCAGAATGGGTGCGCAGCCAAGTTGAGGGCCCCAGGCCAGCCGATTGTGGATCTGCAAGATGTGTTGCACTGGTGGGCGAAACGCTTGATCAGGCCCGTGAAGTTATGGTGTTTGGCGACAGCGGAATTTTGGCATGCTCACCACCGGACCGCAGGCCGAGGTGGCACGCCAGCCGCAAACGTCTGATCTGGCCAAATGGTGCCGTGGCGCAGATTTTCTCGGCACGCGATCCAGAGAGCCTGCGGGGACCACAGTTTGATGCCGCGTGGGCGGACGAATTGGCAAAATGGAAATCTGGCAGAAATGCTTGGGATATGTTGCAGTTTGCCCTGCGTCTGGGCGCCATGCCGCGACAATGCGTAACCACCACTCCGCGTAATGTAGGAGTTCTCAAAGGTTTGCTAAAACATCCGTCTACTGTGATGACCCATGCTGCGACAGAAGCCAACCGCGCCAATCTCGCCGAGAGTTTCTTGGCTGAGGTAAAGACACGCTATGCCGGGACGCGCTTGGGGCGGCAAGAATTAGATGGAATTTTACTGGAAGAGGCGGAGGGCGCACTTTGGACATCTGCCCAGCTTTCATGTTGTCAGATAGACACTTTTCCAGAATTGGACCGAATTGTCGTGGCGTTGGATCCACCGGTCTCGGGGCACGCAAAATCCGATGAATGCGGCATCATCGTGGCAGGGGCTTGTACCCAAGGTCCAGTGCAAAATTGGCGGGGCTACATTCTGGCCGACTATAGCCTTGCGGCGGCTAGCCCTTCGGCTTGGTCATTGGCAGCGATCAAAGCGATGGACGTCTGGGGTGGCGAGCGTCTGATTGCCGAGGTCAATCAAGGGGGTGATATGGTTGAAAGCGTTATTCGCCAGATTGATCCGTTGGTTGCAATTAAAAAAGTACACGCCAGCAGAGGAAAGAGCGTGCGCGCTGAACCGGTTGCCGCCCTTTATGAACAGGGCCGCATAAAGCATTTGCGGGGACTGGATGGGCTTGAGGCGCAAATGTGCCAGATGACAGCACAAGGATTTGAAGGCAAAGGTAGCCCCGACCGGGTTGATGCATTGGTTTGGGCGGTACATGACCTGCTTGTTGCCCCGGCTGTGATGCGGAGGCAGCCCCAGATTCGTCTGCTCTAATCAGGCGCTTCTACCACCGTACTATCTGGTCGGCCGTATTTAACTCTCTCAGGCCTAGTATTGCTGACAGACAAATAACGCATGTCAGTGCATTGTTTTGCAGTCAAAAAAGTGGAGCAGTATCAGATGAGTTTTGAGTTTTTGCGACGAAAGGTGCCGGCTGCCCCAGCGCAAAAAGCCAGTGCAGCCGGTCCAGTCATGGCTTGGCATAATTCAGGGCGCGCGGCCTGGAGCCCACGAGATACCGTGTCGCTGACCCGCTCGGGATTTACACAAAACCCAGTAGGGTTTAGAGCGGTCAAACTGATATCAGAAGCTGCTGCTAATTTGCCTTTAATCTTGCAAGATCGTCAGCAGCGTTATGACGAGCATCCACTATTGAACTTGATCAACCGACCCAATGCGGCTCAGGGCAGGGCTGAATTATTTGAAGCTCTGTATGGTCAAATTCTATTGTCGGGTGATGGATATATAGAGGCCGTCTCATCCGAGGGCTTAGAGTCTGACAGTACCTTGCCGTTAGAGTTGCATGTGCTTAGATCTGATCGGATGCGAATTATCCCTGGTTCGGACGGTTGGCCGGTTGGCTATGAATATCAAGTTGGTGGGCGTAAGCATCGGTTTGAAGGGGCCGGTCGGCACTCTCCGGTGTGTCACATCAAAAGTTTCCATCCGCAAGATGATCACTATGGGCTGTCTCCCCTGCTGGCAGCGGCGCAGGCGGTGGATGTGCACAACAGTGCGTCGGCTTGGTCCAAGGCGTTGCTTGACAATGCCGCCCGCCCGTCTGGCGCGATTGTATATCGCAGTCCTGACGGGCAGGGCACTATGACGTCTGATCAATATGAACGTCTGTTGTCCGAGATGGAAAACCATCATCAAGGCGCCCGTAATGCTGGCCGACCAATGTTATTAGAAGGAGGGTTGGACTGGAAGCCGATGGGCTTCTCGCCCAGTGATATGGAGTTTCAAAAGACAAAAGAGGCAGCTGGGCGCGAAATTGCAATGGCGTTTGGGGTGCCGCCAATGTTAATTGGTATTCCTGGGGATGCAACTTATGCCAATTATCAAGAGGCTAACCGAGCTTTTTTTCGCCTGACGGTTTTGCCTTTGGTGAACCGCGTGGTTGCGGCGGTGTCAGATTGGGTCTCGGACTATTCTGGGCATGGGATGCTATTGAAACCTGACCTTGATCAATTGACAGCATTGGCCCCAGAGCGCGAAGCGCAGTGGCGCCGTATTGGTGAGGCGACGTTTCTCAGCGATTTAGAGAAACGCAGTCTTTTGGGGTTACCGGTTTTAGACCTTAAAATAAATGAGTGAAGACACCGGCCAGAGGTATGGGTTCGAGGCCTTTGAATGCGCGCCTGATCTGCGATTGTAGGCGCATGAGAAAGTGGCGGCTTTGCAATTTGCGCATCTAAACGGCCGCTTGGACAAGATCGAAGAGATGATGGCGCGCTTGGAAAAACGATTATGGTTGGCATTGTTTGGGATGATTGCAGCTATTTTGACGCAGACTTTGCAGCAGGTTTTATCCGTAACCCCATGAGAAATGGAAAAGTAATAATGAATATTTCAGGGCAATTAGAGCATAAATTCTGTACCTTTGACACGCAGATTTCGGGCAGAGATGGCAGCCAGATTGAGGGTTATGCTAGCTTTTTTGACGTATGCGATCAGGGCGGTGATATTGTCAAGCCGGGGGCTTATACGGCCTCTTTGCAGACGCTTGGTAAACAGGGTCGCAAGGTAAAAATGCTCTGGCAGCATGATCCGTCACAACCCATTGGGGTTTGGGATCATGTCACGGAAGACCGCAAAGGTCTTTTTGTAAAAGGCAGAATTTTAACTGTTGTGGAAAGGGGCCGCGAGGCCGCTGCGCTGATTGCTGCGGGTGCGATCGATGGGCTGTCGATTGGGTATAGGACCCGTTCTGCGGGCAAGACAGCACAGGGTAAACGCCTACTGACCGATCTTGATTTATGGGAGGTATCTCTCGTGACATTTCCAATGGCATTGCAAGCACGCGTGGCAGCGAAAGAGGGCGCTGACTGCGAAGGCGGT
>Ga0129327_10001766_pt1 | contig 12744 bp, 10 predicted proteins | sample CPBDNA_6_FD_111799 | JGI IMG/M metagenome (GOLD analysis project Ga0129327, IMG submission 111799) | Freshwater to marine salinity gradient microbial communities from Chesapeake Bay, USA - CPBay_Spr_31_0.8_DNA | ecosystem: Environmental > Aquatic > Marine > Coastal | place: USA: Chesapeake Bay... | reverse complement strand
TCTATGTTTACATATCCTTCACGATTTGGGGTCAAGGTGAGCAGGGGGCCGGTACTATTTTCGGCGAGTTCAATAAACACCGTGGGTAACGATCCTTGAGCAGATTTCAGGGTGGCGGTTAAGGCGGGCACATAGGCTTGCTCAAGACCATTAGACAGCACGTAACGAATGTTGCCGCCACTCCAGTCAAGTTGGCTGTCGTTGTCTAATTCAAATTCAGTGGTTGGGCCAGAAGTGGTAATCAATAACTCCGTGGGACTAACTTGGAAGGTCCCGGGAAGAGATATGTCGTATCGGGCAAGCACCGGTTCTAGAGCCAGACCGCTGAAGCGACCCTCAATGTTCACTCGCTGGACACTGCGCCCCGTTGTCAGTTTGCCCTGTAGCGAGAGTTCGCTGTTGTTTAGCTGCCAATGAATGGTTGGTATTAGCGATTCGCCAAGTTGCCATTTTACCTGCCAAGTCACGTTAGCTGAGAGGCCGGGGTGAGCGATTATTACACCGCTGCCTTGCCAAACGGTTCCTTGGGGCTTCACCAGGGCCACGCCTGGGACCTGTGCGAATACCATGCGCAACACGTTAGCTGGGGCTAGCATGATGAGCATAACCATCACGACCAGCGCGCCAATGATTACGTTACGTTTCATGGGTGAGGGCACCTACTAGTTGAGTAGGGTTTTGATTATCTGTTGATAAATTCTTGCCAAGGGCATCAGGTCATCTACAGCTACGCATTCATCAATTTTATGGATGGTTGCATTGAGTGGTCCCAGTTCAACCACTTCAACTTGCCCGCTGCCTGGCTTGTCCCAAGGAGAGATAAAGCGCCCGTCAGAGGTGCCACCCGACGTGGAAAGTTCGGTGGTTAGTCCGGTCTCAGCTTTGATTGCTTGGGTGACCGCCTCAGTAAGCGCGCCGGGTAGGGTCAAGAAAGGCTCCCCGGACAACTGCCACTTAATTTCATAGGTCACGCCATAGCTGTGCAAAATTTCTTCAACGCTTGCGCTCAAACCAGTGGCAGTTTGCTCTGTATTGAAACGAAAGTTGAAATCTATTTCTAACTCGCCGGGAATCACGTTGGTGGCACCGGTGCCACCGTTGATATTGGAAATTTGAAAGCTAGTGGGAGGGTAGAAGTCGTTACCCAAATCCCATTCCTTGGTTGTCATCGCAGAAAGCGCGGTTAAGACATTGTGAATTGGATTGTTTGCATCCTGGGGGTAGGCCACGTGGCCTTGGGTGCCAATGACTTTGAGTTTTGCATTCAGCGAGCCGCGACGTCCAGAGCGCACCACGTCACCTAATTGTTCGCTGGAGCTGGGTTCGCCGACCACACAGTAGTCGGGCCGTATGCCCTCTTTAGCCAATACATCAATCGCATAACGAGTACCATAAGTTGCTACACCTTCCTCATCACTGGTGATCAAGAAACTCAATGTTCCGTTGTTGTGCTCGGCGTGGGCAGTTGCATCCTCTACAGCGACAATCATGGCCGCAAGGCTAGATTTCATATCTGCCGCGCCGCGACCATAGAGTTGGCCATTTTTAACCGTTGGCTCAAAGGGCGGGGTTTGCCATTGCTCCAAGGGGCCGGGAGGCACTACATCAGTATGCCCTGCAAACATTAAGTGAGGCGAACCGGTGCCACGCCAAGCCCACAAGTTGTGCACGCCTTCGGCATTTATTTGGCGCGTTTGGAAACCCAGCTGGTTAAGTCGCGCGGCAATAAGCTCCTGGCATCCCGCATCTTCAGGGGTAACAGAAACGCGGCTAATGAGTTCTTTCGCAAGCTCAAATACTGGATTTTCCAATTTCAATGACCTTAGTTGTGCGCGTGCAAAGCGTCGTTAAGCTCAATGGCCTGACGATTTGTACGACAGATCACTTGGCCGTTTTGGCTGTTGCGAATGAACAGCATGTCGGAGTTGCCAGCCAATTCTCGACCTTTGACCAGTCGCACTTGCTGGCCTGTTTCGTCGAAAACAGCAATAGGTGTGCCGCCAGTGATATACAAGCCTGCTTCAATAGTGCAACGGTCGCCCAGGGGAATGCCGGTGCCTGCATTTGCGCCAATGAGGCAGTTTTCGCCAATGCTGACAATGATATTACCGCCGCCAGAAAGTGTGCCCATGGTGCTGGCGCTGCCGCCGAGGTCTGTGCCTGCGCCGACAATGACGCCCTGAGAGATTCTGCCTTCAATCATGTTAGGGCCGATGGCTGCTGCGTTGAAGTTAACAAACCCCTCGTGCATGACTGTTGTGCCTTCGCCTAAATAGGCGCCAAGGCGAATGCGGCTTGCATCAGCTATGCGTACGCCAGTGGGTACCACGTAGTTGACCATCTTTGGAAATTTATCCACGGAGAAGACTTCTAGGTTAAGCCCTTGCGCACGGGCGTTCATCAGCGCGCCGGGTAATTCATTGACCTCAATAGGGCCAGCTGAAGTCCACGCTAAGTTAGGTAGATGGCCAAAAATACCGTCAAGGTTAAGGGTATTAGGCAGGCATAGTCTGTGGGAGAGCAGGTGCAGTTTGAGGTATACCTCTTCAATACTGTTGCTTGGCGCATCGGAATCGAGTCTTACACTGATCAGGGGCTGATCCATATCGAGTAATGACGCAGGCACAATCTCGACGCCTGATGCCGAGTTCAGCGATTGCGCTTGCTCTAGGGTCAGGGCACTGGTGCCTTGAGGCAGGTTGCTTATTGCGCTGAGCACGCCCGCTTGTGGGGTAAGTATGGGGTTCGGAAAAAAACAGTCTAGTATGGTACCCGAGCCATTGGTGCTTGTGATGCCAACTGCAAACGCAAAAATATCAGTCATATCAATCTCAGAAAAAATTTTCCTGATATTACTACAGCTGACGCCAAGTGACCGCTTAACCGAGCGAAATTACCTTATAAATTTTGCGCAAACTGGGCTAGGCGGTTAGCTGCTTCAATACATTCGCCGAAGGGCGCAACCCAGGCGATTCTTACGTGGTTGTGTCCCGGATTACCAAGGCGCGTATCTCTGCCTAAAAAAGATCCCGGCATAACGGTGATGTGTTGTTCTGCCAGCAATCGTTGACTGAATTCTTGATCACAGATTGGCGTTGGCAGCCAGTGGTAAAAGCCGCCTTCAGGCTGGGTTAAAGTGTAGTGAGGGCTCAGAATTTCGCTCACTGCCGCAAACTTGTCTCTATACATTTGCCTGTTTTCTACAACGTGGGCTTCGTCCTGCCATGCCAAAGCGCTGGCTGCTTGATGGTGAGCGCCTAGTGCACACCCGTGGTAAGTACGATAACTCAAGTACTTGGCCATCAAATTGGGGTCGCCTGCCACAAAACCGCTGCGTAACCCGGGCAAATTAGATCGTTTGGAAAGGCTATGAAAGGCTAAGCATCGGTCGAAATTTGACAGTCCCATGGCGACGGCGGCTGCCAGAATACTCTCTGGGAGATTGTCGTCATCGTAATAAAGCTCGGCATAGCACTCGTCTGAAACGATATTGAAATCATATTCCTGTGCCAGCCCAATGAGTGACTGCATTTGATCCCGCTGCATGATTTGGCCGGTAGGGTTGCCGGGAGAGCAGATATAAACCAGTTCTGTTTTGCGCCATTGCTCTGCGCTCACTGAGCTAAAGTCCGCTTCGTAATTGAGCTCGACCAAATTTGGAATGTACAGGGGTTCAGCACCCGCTAAGAGGGCCGCACCTTCATAAATTTGGTAAAAGGGGTTGGGCATAGCCACCAGCGTGCCGGTTTTGCCGCTGAGTAGTGCTTGAGCTACCGAGAACAAAGCTTCTCTTGTGCCGTTGACTGGCAAAATGCTGGTGTCTGGGTCAACTGTTACGGAGAATCTGCGCGCCAACCATTCGGAAATTGAGGTTCGCAGCACTTCGCTGCCCTTTGTTGCTGGATAGGTGGCAAGGTGCTTGGCCAATGACTGGGGGTTTGACAGTTCATCGATAACAAATTTTGGTGGATTGTGCTTGGGTTCGCCAATTGACAAAGATATATGTGTCAACTCGCCAGTATGGCTAATGCCGTTGTGCAGGGCGCGCAGACGTTCAAAGGGGTAGGGCTGAAGCAAATCTAAGTGGGTGTTGAAAGACACGATATTCATACAACTATTAAGGAAGCCATACGATAGCTGGAATGCCCAACGAATACACGATCAACGAGGTCTTTAGTCTGATGTTTTTAGTCAGCTGTTTTCAGTTAGCGGCTGATAGTCAGCCAGCAATAGTCAGCCAGCAATAGTCAGCCAGCAATAGTTAGCCGCTATTAGATGGTTGTGAGTCGTAAGTAATTAGACCTTCGCCCCGTTGACACTGGAAAGTGTGTTTTCGCCCAAACCCCCTGAACCTCCCAAACCCATAGAAGCATCTAATTTCTGCCGCAACGCGTTTTCAAGATTATATAACTGGGCTTTATCAGTTATTGCCTGGCCGTCAGCGTCGGTGACAACGAAAACGTCCTCTACACGCTCACCCAGCGTAGTAATTCGAGCCGAGGACAACTCCAACTCTAAGTCGATAAGCAGTAGTGATATATTCGCCAATAACCCTGGCCGGTCAGCGGCCAAAATATTCACCGTAGTAGTTAGGCCTTCGTCATCTGTTGCCATCGCAACTTCCGTCGGCCAAGGCAGTTCCCGGAGTTGGCGAGGCACTCGTCGGGTTGCACCGTCGGTTCTTGGAGAGGGCGCGACAAGGGTCGCTTTCACTTTTTCAACAATCTCACTTCGCAGTTTCTTGTCCTGCTCTACCGGGACACCATCTGCGGTGAGAATGGTAAAGGTATTGAATATACGACCATTTACCGCTTTGTTGATGTGCGCGTCGACAACAGATAAATCCCACTGGGTCAGGCAAACTACTGTAGCAGCGAATGTTTTAGGTTTGTCTTCGGCCCAAATATAGATTTGCGTAGCGCCTTCACCCAGATAGGTTAGGTCCGCTGGGGACATACTTACGAATGGGCCTTGCTGGTGATCGTGCTCCAGTAGCGCTCGCGAAATGTCGCTGATTTCATCAGTGCCATGGCGTAAGAAAAAATCATCGCCAAGGTTCTGCCATAAAGTTCTGACACGCTCTTCGCTGAAAGTATTTTGTAGTCGCTCCAATGCGCTTTCTTGATAGGCGGCAATGGTCTCATCGCGATCCATTGCATCGCCGCTGCCATGTCTTAGGGTCTTTCTGGTTTCGCTATACAAATGGCGCATAAGGCTTGCGCGCCAACTGTTCCAAAGGTTCGGATTTGTCGCGTTAATATCTGCCACAGTGAGGGCGTAGAGGTAGTTCAGGCGCATTTCAGATTTTACATCTTGAGCAAAAGCCTGAATTACTTCCGGGTCGTAAATGTCTTGGTTTTGCGAGACAGAGGACATGTATAAGTGCCGCTCTACCAACCAACAAACCAGATCTGTATCTGCTTGGTTTAAGCCGTGTAGCTGGCAAAATTTCCTTGCATCAATAGAACCAAGGGTTGAGTGGTCGCCGCCGCGGCCTTTGCCAATGTCATGAAACAAACCGGCTATGTAAAGCAGCTCTGACTTAGGGATTGTGTTGGAGCAGTAGTGTGCAATAGGAAAAGTTTCCTTAGCCCACTCATAGCGAAATTTGCGCATATTGCGAACGACCATCATTGTGTGCGCATCGACCGTATAAATGTGGAATAGGTCGTGCTGCATTTGTCCAATGATCTGCTTGAACTCGGGAAGGTAACGCCCCAAAACCCCGTACTTACGCATACGAATCAATTGCGTTACTACGGTATAGGGTGCTTTGAGTAAATTCAAAAACAGGCGGGTGTTATCTGGATTTTTTCTGAAGTCGTCATCAATAAGGGCCAGAGATTCGCGCATCAAGCGTATTGTCGAAACTCTAACTTGAATGTCTTCCTCGCGCTGAGCCATTAATACAAACATTTCCAGAAGCGCAGAGGGAGAATCTTTAAAAACATTGTCGTGCACAGCTTCGATACGGTGATTAACCAACCTAAAGCGTTCGTTAATTTGGGTGATTTTTTCGCGCTTTGCGCTTTCGACGGTTTCTTGAAAATGCTTGAGGAGAATGCCATTGACTTCGGTGAGGGCGAGTATGTGGCGGTAGAAGTGGTACATAAATACTTCCACGCCCATTTGACTGTCAGTGTCGACAAATCCAAGTCGTTGGGCAAGTTCTCTTTGTCTGGAGAAGTGCAGTTGGTCTTCCTTGCGACCTGCAATTAGATGCAGGCCAAAGCGCACCCACCAAAGGAATCTTCGCCCTTCAATAAGCCATTTACCCTCTTCTGCGGTGAGTACGTTCATTTCGACTAGCCGACTAATATCAGTGGTGCCGAAGTTGCGGTTACAAATCCAAAGCGCAGTGTGGATGTCGCGCATGCCGCCGGGCGAGGCTTTTACGTTGGGCTCTAGGTTGTAGTCGACGTCGTCAAATTGTTTGTGCCGTTCAATTTGCTCTTGGTATTTGGCTGCAAAGAATTTCTCTGCTGGCCAGACTTTTTTCTTGCTCAGTGCTTCATCAACAGATGTATCTAAGGCTGCATCGCCGCCTAGCAGTCTGCGCTCGAACATGGCTGTAGCGACGGTGATATCCGCCTCACACTCTTTTATACAAGTGGTGATGTCGCGGACGCTGTGTCCCACCTCTATGTTGAGATCAAATACATTTTGTAGAAATAGTTCTATTGCCCGGCCATGGCTCTTTGGATCTTTAGCGACTACCAACAGGTCAATGTCCGAACCGGGGTGAAGTTCCCGACGCCCATAGCCGCCTACCGCAAATAGGGCAATGTCTTTGCTCTGTGTAATTTGCTCGTGCCAAGCGTCAAGAATTAGCTTGTCCATGACTTCGGCAAGGTCGCTGACTAAGGTCTCAACAGCTTCGTTGTTCCAATAGCGCTCAGCCAGTTTGGCTTTTTCAGATTCTAATTTTTCGCGCCGCTGGGTAACTAGAGAGGATAGTGACATAGGTGGGTTACTGCTCTTCTTGTCTTAATGTGAAAATTTCAAAGCCATCTTTAGTGACCATTAAAGTGTGCTCCCATTGAGCGGATAACTTGTGGTCTTTGGTCACAGCGGTCCATTGGTCCGGCAGTATTTTGATATTGCGTTTGCCCGCATTAATCATGGGTTCAATGGTGAAACTCATGCCTTCTTCAAGGACAACACCGGTGCCTGGACGACCGTAATGCAGCACTTGGGGTTCATCGTGAAATACCTTGGCAATACCGTGGCCACAAAACTCCCTCACAACACTGAATCTATTCGCTTCTGCGTGACTTTGTATTGCGTAGCCAATATCTCCCAAGCGTGCGCCGGGCTTAACCAGTTCAATGCCTTTGTACATACATTCTTGAGTGATTTTGGACAAGCGTTTGGCCAGAATGCTGGCTTCACCTGCAAAAAACATCTTGCTGGTGTCTCCGTGATAGCCATTTTTAATCACTGTGATATCTATATTCAGTGCATCACCGTTCTTCAGCTTCTTAGCCGGCGAGGGAATGCCGTGACAAACCACGTGATTTACTGAGGTGCAAATGGATTTGGGGAAGGGCATTTGGCCGCCGCCGCCGCCATAATTGAGCGGTGCGGGTATGCAGTCTAATTCGTTGACAATAAAGTCATGACAAATCTGATTTAGGTGGTCGGTAGTGACCCCGGGTTGAACATGCTCTCCAATCATTTCTAATACAGATGCGGCGCATTTTCCTGCCTCGCGCATGCCCAATATGTCTATTTCGGTCTCTACTTTTGCAACCATGCGAAAACTCGTTTCTTTAAGGAAGATGTTTGTGGTATAAATCGCGCCGCGGCGAGCCATATAGGTGATGTCGCAATGATTTACGGCGCAAGAGGCAGTATAGCTGAACTGTAGCCGATTAAAAAATTTGTCTGATTCGACACGTGTTCCCGGGTGCTTTTGAGCTTGCTCAGAGGTTGGAACATGGGAATTTGGACAAACAAACCAACCCGGAGATAAAAAAATGACTGTAAGTATGCGTGACATGCTGGCTGCTGGTGTGCATTTTGGCCACCAAACTAGATTCTGGAATCCTAAAATGGCGCCCTATATTTTTGGCGCTCGTAACAAGATTCACATCGTTAACCTTGAAAAAACGCTTCCTGCCTTTAACGAAGCTCTCATCGAAGTGCGTAACCTCGCATCAAAAGGCAAAAAAATTCTATTTGTGGGTACCAAGCGCGCTGCTGCAAAGGTAATTGCCGAGCAAGCTAGCCGTGTAGGCATGCCCTATGTCGACCAACGTTGGTTGGGTGGCATGTTGACTAACTATAAAACTATTCGTCAGTCCATCAAGCGACTGCAAGATTTAGAAGTTCAGGCTGCCGACGGCACGTTTGATTTGCTGTCCAAGAAAGAAGCACTGCAACGTACGCGCATGATGAACAAGCTGCAAAGCAGCCTTGGCGGTATCAAGAACATGGGCGGTCTACCTGATGTGATTTTCGTCATTGACGTTCAGCACGAAAAAATTGCCATTACTGAAGCCAATAAGCTTGGCATTCCAGTAGTGGGCGTAGTGGACACAAACAGTGATCCAGCTGGCGTTGATTATGTTATTCCCGGCAATGACGATGCGATCAGAGCCATTCGTTTATACGTTAGCGCAATGGCTGACGCTGTAGCGGAAGGCCAGTCTAATTCTTCAGCTGCTGTAGATTTGAACGAATTTGTTGAGGTGGATGCAGCTTCAGCACCTGTCGCTGAAATTTCTGCAGCAGTAGCGGCAAGCGTGAATGAAGCTTTTGCTGCCGAAGACGAGTTAAAAGCTGCTGAGGCAGCTAAAGAAGCTGCTGCTAGCAGCGAAGTTGATGCAAGCAAGGAGTAAGTGATGGCCGTTTCAGCAGCAATGGTGAAAGAACTCAGAGAGCGTACTGGGCTCGGCATGATGGATTGCAAAAAAGCCTTGGCCGAAGTCGATGGCGACATGGAAAAAGCAATTGAGGAACTGCGTAAGAAAAGTTCCTTAAAGGCCGCTAAGAAATCTGGCAGAACAACAGCTAACGGCCTTTTGGGCGTTAAAGTTGCGGACGACGGCACTAAAGCCGCGTTGGTTGAAATCAATATCGAAACGGACTTTGCCGCAAAAAACGAAAAGTTCATTGCCTTTGTAAACAAGGTAGCAGAAGAGTTATATGCTTCAGCTGACGGCAGTCTTGAGAACTTAGCCACCGCGCTAAACGATGAAAGAGAGACACTTGTTCAGGAAATTGGTGAAAACATCACTATCCGTCGTGGACAAGTAATGCATTCGGCGACAGGTGGCCTTAGCCACTATATCCACGGCGATCAACGTCGCGGTGCGCTGATTGAACTCTCTGCAAGTGCCGCAGACCTTGGTCGTGATTTGGCCATGCACGTGGTCGCTATCAACCCGATGGTTATTAACAGCGCAGACGTCTCTGCCGATATCCTTGATAAAGAAAGAGAAATCTATCTTTCTCAAGCACAAGACAGCGGCAAGCCAGAAGAAATCATTGTCAAAATGGTAGAAGGTCGAGTTAAGAAGTATCTCGCAGAAGTGAGTCTGCTTGACCAGCCTTTCGTTAAAGATGGCAATGTGAAAGTGAGCGCCCTTGTTAAGCAAGCGGGCGTTGAAGTGCAGGGTTTTCTGCGCTTTGAAGTTGGTGAAGGTATTGAAGTTGAAGAGCTAGATTTCGCCGCAGAAGTGGCAGCGCAGCTCGCCGACAGTAAGTAGTTTTGCAAAATCTGCTGCTTAAGCTCAGTGGTGAAGCCCTTGGTGGGGCCTCAGGGTCGGGTATCGACCCCACTGTGCTTGAGCACTATGCCAATGAGATTCGATCAATAGTAGATCAAGGTATTGGCGTTGCAGTGGTCCTTGGTGGAGGCAATCTCTTCCGCGGTGCAAAGCTCTCCGAGGCAGGCATGGATAGGGTGGTAGGCGACCGTATGGGTATGCTTGCAACCATTATGAATGGCCTGGCGCTTGGCGATTTCTTACGCCGAAACAATGTTCCCTGTAGTGTTTTTTGTGCCTCAGCAATTGCTGGTGTGGTGCAAGGCTATGATCGCGATCTGGCGTTGGCCAAACTGCGTGAAGGGCATGTTGTGATAGTCACCGGTGGCACCGGTAACCCTTATTTCACCACTGATACTGCCGCTTGTCTGCGCGGGGTAGAGTTACAGGTGGATACAGTGCTAAAAGCGACAAATGTTGATGGTATTTATAGTGGCGATCCAAAGAAAGATGCCACCGCGACAAAGTTCGACACCATTAGTTTTGACCAAGTACTGGAAAAACAATTAGGGGTTATGGATTTAACGGCGATTGTTTTATGCAAAGAAAATAATATGCCTTTGGTGGTATTTGATGCGTCGGTGAAAGGCGCGCTACTCGCGCTAACTGCTGGCCAAAGTATTGGCACCAAAGTAGTTCAATGAACTAGTTCAATAAAGTAGTTCAGAAAACTAGTTCAAAAAAGTAGTTCTGCGAACGCCTTTAATCGCAGCACTCAGAATCGGGCAGATTGGGTGTTGTCGAAACATCCGCCAAAATATTGCCTAAGATAGCGACTGATATAGTCGCTCAGAATAAATAATAGTTGAGGGTTAATTGTGATCGATGAAATTCTTGAAGACGCCAACGAGCGCATGGGCAAATCCATAGATGCGCTGCGCAACACTTTTGGCCGCATTCGCACAGGGCGAGCTAACCCAGCTTTACTAGACGGTATCTTCGTTGATTATTACGGCGTTAAAACGCCGCTAAACCAAGTGGCCTCCGTATCCGTAGAGGATGCTCGCACTTTGTTGTTGGCGCCTTGGGAGCGCCCTTTAGTGGTTGAGATTGAAAAGGCAATATTACGCAGTGATGTAGGTATTACACCGGTGAATAACGGTGAAGTCATTCGAGTTCCGCTGCCGCCGTTAACCGAAGAGAATCGTCGAGATTTAGCTAAACAAGCCAAAGCAGAAGCGGAAAATGGACGTATTTCAGTGAGAAATATTCGTCGCGACGCCATTGCTGATATTCGCGAATTGGTCAAAGAGAAAGAGGCCGCCGAAGACGAAGGGCGCAAGGGTGAAGAGCGCGTGCAGACTTATACCGATGCTCGCGTAGCCGAAATAGATAAGGCGCTGTCTGAAAAAGAATCTGAGTTGATGGAAATTTAGAGCAACAGTAATAGGTACTGGCCCATGAGTTCTAAGACTAAATCTTCTACTCCAGACCCAGACGAGAAACTGGGTGCGGGCAGTGCCGTCTCAGAGGTTGGGCCCAGTAGTACGCCAGATCATATTGCCATCATCATGGATGGCAACAATCGTTGGGCAAAAAAGCGATTCCTTCCAGGCGCAGCAGGGCATCGAGCCGGCGCAAAACTCCTGCGCCCCATCGCCGAAGCATGCGTCGAGCACGGCGTTACCAATTTAACCGTATTCGCATTCAGCACTGAGAACTGGCATCGCCCAAGCGGCGAAGTCAGCGTCTTGATGGACCTTATGCGTTACGTCATGAAAAACGATATCAACGATCTCCATGCTAAGGGCGTTCGGCTGCGTATAATCGGCGACCGCAGCCGCTTCGCGCCTGATATTTGCGCGATGATGACCCAATGCGAGGACCTAACTAAAGACAACACTGAGCTGAATATGTCTGTGGCAGTGAATTTCGGTGGTCGCTGGGACATCACCATGGCGGCTAAAGCATTAGCCGAAAAAGTTGAGCGCGGCGAGTTAACCGCTGACGCGATTAGTGAGGAGATGCTGGGTGCGCATTTGTCTTTGAGTGAGGTCTCAGAGCCAGATTTATTGATTCGCACCGGTGGCGATCATAGAGTAAGTAATTTCTTACTCTGGGATTTGGCCTACACCGAAATGTATTTTACAGATTTGTTCTGGCCTGAGTTTGACGCCAAGCAATTAAAAATAGCCATTGATGAGTTCGCGGTTCGTCAACGCAGGTTTGGCGGACGCAAAGAGCCATGCTAAAGAACCGAATCATTACCGCTTTGGCGATAGCATTTGTCGCTTTGGCGGCGATCTTTTTGCTGCCGCTGTGGGCATTTTCTCTATTCTTTTTGGCTGTCGCCGGCTTCGGCGTGTTCGAGTGGGCCGGGTTCGCCGGGCTAGAATCTTTAAGGGCAAAGCTTTTTTATACCGGACTATTCGTACTTATGGCAGCTGGTCTGTACTTATTAAAAGCGTACTTTGCCGACTTTATTGGCCTGGTCGCAATGCTTTGGATGTGCGCCATTGCCAGTATTTTGCTTTACCCCACAGGTGAATTTTTATTCAAAAATCAATGGTTTGTGGGTGCACTAGGTTTGGTTATTATGCTCGGCGCGTGGGTCAGCTTGAGCATGTTGCGCGCCCATGACCAAGGTGCTTTATGGCTGGTCTGGTTGTTTGTCCTGACCACAGCTACCGATGTGGGCGCCTATTTTGTTGGCAAGGCATTCGGTAAAAACCGCTTAGCCGCTCAGCTTAGTCCCGGCAAAACTTGGGAAGGGGCCGTTGGCGGGTGTGTTATCGCAACACTGATTTGCGCTTCTGCCCTGATGTTCTGGCAGTCCTATTCGCTTCTTAGTGCGTTCTTGCTAACCATAGCACTGGTCTGCATTTCTGTTTTTGGTGATTTGTTTGAGAGTTTGTTGAAAAGAACTTCCGGCGTAAAAGATTCTGGCACCATTCTTCCTGGACATGGCGGCGTATTGGATCGTATAGATTCGGTAATAGCCGTTTTACCTATACTTACTTGGGTCATTATT
>Ga0129327_10001765_pt1 | contig 12744 bp, 9 predicted proteins | sample CPBDNA_6_FD_111799 | JGI IMG/M metagenome (GOLD analysis project Ga0129327, IMG submission 111799) | Freshwater to marine salinity gradient microbial communities from Chesapeake Bay, USA - CPBay_Spr_31_0.8_DNA | ecosystem: Environmental > Aquatic > Marine > Coastal | place: USA: Chesapeake Bay... | reverse complement strand
TCTTGCTGGCCTGCGCCAATTGATATTTCTGCCAAAGCGCATTCACCAAACAATCACCAAATGCATAGGCGTAAACATAAAATGGCGTATGGATGAAATGCGGCACATAGCCCCAGATCGGCCGATAATCATCGCCAGTTTTAATCGCTGGCCCGAGGGCAGCACGTTGGGTTTCCATCCAGATATCAGAAATTTCATCGGCCGTCAGCTCGGCTTTGGCACGCGCCTGATGTAATTCGGTTTCGAAATTATGAAACGCAATCTGCCGAACAACCGTATTCAGCATGTCTTCGACCTTGCCCGCCAGCAATAGTCGCCGCGACTCGGCATTTGTTTGGCTATCGACAAGCTGGCGAAAGGCCAGCATTTCGGCAAATACCGACGCTGTTTCGGCAAGGGTAAGCGGGGTATCAGACATCAAATAGCCCTGATCGGCCGCCAGCACCTGATGGATGCCATGCCCCATTTCATGCGCCAATGTCATGACATCACGCGACTTTCCGGCGAAATTCATCAAAATATAGGGATGCGCTGATGGCACGACTGGATGCGAGAACGCCCCCGAGCTTTTGCCCGCCCGCGGCGCGGCATCAATCCAGTTCTGATCAAAAAAGGGCAAAGCAATCTTTGCCATTTCAGGATCAAAGCCATGAAAGGCATCAAGCACAATCTGTTTTGCTTCACCCCATTCATAATGCCGGTCATCATCCCCTGGCAATGGCGCATTGCGATCCCACCAATCGATTTGCTTTTTGCCCATCCAGCCAGCTTTGAGGCTGTAATAGCGATGCGACAGATCGGCATTGCGGTCATTGACCGCCTGCACCAAAGCATCGACGACATTATCATCAACATCATTTGCCAGATTGCGCGACGACACGGGCCGCGCAAAGCCGCGCCAGCCATCTTCGATCTGCTTATCCTTGGCGATGGTATTGATCACCAGCGACAGCAATCTTTGATGATCTTTCAAGGTTGTTGATAGTGACTGGCCTGCCTCTTTGCGTTTGGCTGCATCCGTACTGGACAGCGCATCCAGAATTTCGGCTTCGGTTACGTCAGTGCCCTGAAAGGCAAAGCGCATTGCCGTTGTTGTTTCATCAAATAACCGCACCCATGCCCCGGCACCCGTTGGCGCGCGTTCGGCAATCATTTTTTCAATCTCGTCAGACAATTGGTAGGGCGCCATTGCCCGCACCCGCCGTAACCACGGCGCAAAACGTGCCAAACCGGCATCGTCAAGCAAACCATCAATATGATCTTGATCAAGGCGCGCAAGCTCAAGCTCAACAAATAAAAGCGCCGCGCCAATTTCTGATCCGGCTTCGCGCACCGATTGGTGATGCTTGGCAATTGCCGGATCATTTGTGTTTGCCGCAAATAGCAATTGTGCGTGGCTTTGCACCTTGCCTAGCTGTTCGAGAATCGTCTCATAGGCGGTGATGACAGTGGCAAGCTCGGCCCCTGACATAGTGGCAATCTTACCCTGCCAATCAGCCGCAAGCGCCAACGCGTCCTTACGGCAGGCAGCAATATCGGTTTGCAATGCGGGGGAATCAACCCCGTCATAAAGGTCACGCAAGCTCCAAATTGGACAGGAATCAGGCATATCAAAGCTTCACTTTTCTAACAGAACAAAACACAGGCACAAAACACAGGCACATCAAGGGCATTTCCAGACCTTCTGTTATATGAGCATAGGTAAGAGCTTTCTCAAGGCTGTTTTTCAAACCTTTTGGATTTATCCCTTCGAAATTTGCTGCACTCTTGCCCCATAATCTAAATTGCGTTAGCGTTTTTCTGCTCGATACATGAGGGGGGAGAGATTGTTGGCCACCAAATGGGCGGTAGCAGCAACACCGAAGGAGCAAACCCCCAGAAACTCTCAGGTAAATGTACTCTTTCATGTGAGCACTCTGGAAAGTGACACGGCAGTGTCCACCGAAGGGGAAAACTGGTGATCTAATGAACCAGCCAGAATCGGCAAAAGGTTCAAATGATCGGCCAATCAGGTCACTATAGTCCGTGATTGGAAACAGCTAATCTCTCAGGTTCCGCGACAGACGGGGCGAATACCATTGACTGGTATTCACTTTTGACGCGTGACCAAAGGATTAGAACAGTGGAAACACAACGAACCCCACTTTACGATTTTCACATTGCCAATGGCGCCCGCATAGTGCCTTTTGCCGGGTGGGATATGCCCGTTCAATATGCGGCTGGTATCAAGGCCGAACATTTGGCAACGCGCGATGGCGCTGGATTATTTGATGTATCGCATATGGTGCAGGTCGAATTATCCGGCCGCGGCGCCGATGCCTTTTTTGAACGTCTAACTCCAACCGATATTGGCGCAGTCACCGAAGGGCGCGTTCGCTATTCAATGCTGTTGAATGACGCTGGTGGTGTTCTTGATGATTTGATGGTGGCGCGGCTTGATGGCAGGCTGCATCTTGTTGTTAATGCCGGTCGCGCCACGCATGACATTAATCATCTTCACCAGAATCTTGACGATACCACCAAGATGGATGTGCATCATGACAAAGCGCTTTTGGCCCTTCAAGGCCCCAATGCGGCTCGGGTTCTATCCAGTCTTGGTCTTGATCTTGACGGGTTCCGCTTCATGGATATCCGCCATTTCACGCTTGGCGCCATTCCGCTTGTGATAACACGGTCTGGCTATACTGGTGAAGACGGGTTTGAAATTTCCATGCCCGCCAAATCAGCCGTTGATATAGCTGAAGCCCTATTGGCGACAGGCACTGTCACGCTTGCCGGTCTTGGCGCCCGCGATACATTGCGCCTTGAAGCAGGCCTGCCGCTGTGGGGGCATGAGCTTGACGAAACCATTACCCCGACAATGGCGGGGCTAAGGTTTGCCCTTTCAAAAAGGCGACGTGAGGCGGCTGATTTCCCCGGCGCCAATATCATTCTTGATGAATTTGCCAATGGCCCGAAAAGACGGCTTGTCGGTTTATTGGCAAGCGGCGCACGTCCGGTTCGCGATGGTACAAACCTTCTTCATGATGGCGTTGACATTGGCATCATCACATCGGGCGGCTTTGCGCCAAGCCTTGATCGCCCTGCCGCGCTTGGGTTTGTTGACACTCATCTTGCCCATGACGGCACCATCCTTGCCGCCGCCACAAGAGGCGGTGAAACCCCCATTACCGTGGTGAATTTGCCACTCGTCCCACATCGCTATTTTCGCGGTTAGACATATTCAAGCCATAAGGAGACAACCATGCTTAAATTTTCTGAAGATCACGAATGGGCCAACCTTGATGCCGATATTTGCGCGGTTGGCATTTCACCGCATGCGGTTGAACAGCTTGGCGATATCGTTTTTGTTGAACTGCCCGATATTGGGCTGGCTGTTAATAAAGGCGATGCAGTGGCAGTATTTGAATCGGTCAAGGCGGCATCAGATATCTACAGCCCTGCCGGTGGTGAAATCATCGAGGTCAATAATGCGCTTCTTGACGATCTGACCGCGATCACGCCGGAAAGCGCAATGGCCAATTGGCTTTTCAAAATCAAAATCAATGATGCTGGCGACCTTGAGTCACTGATGGATGAAGCCGCCTATAATGCCATGATTGGCTAACCGGCATCCCTCCATAATTTTACGGCAATCTGGCCTGACCGACCTTTGCCGTTCTTGCCCGAAACGGGTCGTTATTTTTGAAAGGACGCATTATGTTATCACTTCCTTTGCCGCAAGCCGCCTTTGCCAGCCGTCATATCGGCATTAATGACACCGATATCGACAAAATGCTTGATGCGGTTGACGCCGCCTCGATGGCGGCCTTACTGGATTCGGTGATTCCCGAAAATATTCGGCGCCAAAGCAAAATGGCATTGGCACCCGCGCTTTTGGAACATGAAGCATTGGCTGAATTAAGGGGCTTTGCCGCCAAAAATCAGGTCAAAACATCACTCATCGGGATGGGCTATTATAATTGTCATACTCCGCCGGTGATTCAGCGCAATATTTTGGAAAATCCGGCTTGGTACACCGCCTATACCCCCTATCAGCCGGAAATTTCCCAAGGGCGGCTTGAGGCGATTTTGAATTTCCAAACGATGATCATCGACCTAACCGGAATGGATATAGCCAATGGTTCGCTTCTTGATGAAGCCACCGCCGCTGCCGAAGGCATGGCGCTGGCAAGCCGTATGCATAAACCCAAAGGCAATCGCTTTGTCGTTGATCCAGATACGCATCCGCAAACCATTGCCATTTTGAAAACCCGTGCCGAACCACTTGGCATCATCATTGATGTCCAGCCCTTTGGCGCATCATTGCCCGATAATTGCTTTGGCGGGCTGCTTAGTTATCCGGGCAGCTGCGGCGCCATTCGTGACCTATCTGGCGAGATTGCCACCATTCATGATGGCGGCGGCTTGGCGGTTGTTTGTGCTGATCTTTTGGCGCTGACCCTGCTCACACCGCCGGGCGAAATGGGCGCCGATATTGTGGTTGGCAGCGCGCAAAGATTTGGTGTGCCATTCAGCTTTGGCGGGCCACATGCGGCTTATTTTGCTTGCAGCCAAGCCTTGCAACGGTCAATCCCCGGACGGTTGGTCGGGGTGTCGCGTGATTCCAACGGCCGCCCCGCTTACCGGCTGGCATTGCAAACCCGCGAACAGCATATCCGCCGCGAAAAAGCCACATCCAATATCTGCACTGCACAGGCCCTATTAGCCATTGTGGCAAGCTTTTATGCGGTTTGGCATGGGCCAGAAGGGCTGCAAAACATCGCTGCCCATAGCAACCGGCAAGCACGTCGTTTCGCCGCCGCAATGATGGCGGCTGGCCGCACGATTCGGCATCAAACATTTTTCGACACGGTCGTGATCGAAGCGGCCGATGATCGTGACGCGCTAATGGCGGCGGCGGTGGCGGCTGGCTTTAACCTTCGGCAATTGGATAATGCAGTTGCGGCCAGCTTTGATGAAACCATTGATGATGTCGCCCTTGCCGCCATCATTACCGCGCTTGGCGGTGGTTTAAGTGATGATCACATTGACAGCATTCCATCACAACTTGTCCGAAGCAGCCCGTTTTTAACGCATCATGTGTTTCATCAATACCGCTCGGAAACTGAATTGCTGCGCTATATGCGCCGGCTTGCCGATCGTGACCTTGCGCTTGACCGCTGTATGATTCCGCTTGGATCCTGTACGATGAAATTGAATGCAACAGCCGAAATGATGCCAATCACATGGCCCGAATTTGCCAATATTCATCCCTATGCGCCTGATGACCAAACCAGTGGCTATCGTGAGATGATTTCGCGGCTTGAAGAGATGCTGTGCCAATGCACTGGCTATGCCGCAATGTCATTGCAGCCAAATGCAGGCGCGCAAGGCGAATTTGCCGGATTGCTGGCGATTTCACGCTATCATCAATCACGCGGCGATTATGACCGTAATATTTGTTTAATCCCATCATCGGCGCATGGCACCAATCCGGCAACGGCGGCAATGGCCGGTATGAAAGTCGTTGTGGTCAAATGTGATGCAAATGGTGATGTCGATCTTGATGATTTGCGCGCCAAGTGCGCCCAATATGAAACAAATCTTGCTGCCTTGATGGTTACCTATCCATCAACGCATGGTGTGTTTGAAGAAGCCATTGCATATCTTTGTGAAATTGTGCACAAGGCAGGTGGGCAGGTCTATGTCGATGGCGCCAATTTGAATGCGCTTGTTGGCCATTGCGCCCCGCCTGAATTTGGTGCCGATGTCAGCCATCTCAATCTGCATAAAACCTTTTGTATCCCGCATGGCGGCGGCGGCCCGGGCGTTGGCCCAATCGGTGTTGCCGCGCATCTGGCGCCATTTCTGCCCGGATCACCGCTTGACGGCATTGGCGCTGTTAGCGCCGCGCCATTTGGATCAGCTGGCATTCTTCCCATCACCTATGCCTATATTCGCATGATGGGGCCAGATGGGCTTGGCGCTGCCACTGCGGCAGCAATCTTGTCAGCCAATTACATTGCCCAGCGGCTGGCCGGTTCCTATCCGCTGCTTTACACCGGCCGGAATGGGCGTGTTGCGCATGAATGTATCATTGATATCCGGCATATTCAGGATGCGCATGGCATCAGCAATGAAGATATTGCCAAACGGCTGATTGATTACGGCTTTCACGCGCCAACCATGTCATTTCCGGTTACTGGCACTTTGATGATCGAGCCAACCGAGTCTGAATCACTTGCCGAAATTGACCGGTTTTGTGATGCCATGATTGCGATTGCCGCTGAAATCCAATCGGTTGCTGATGGCATATGGCCAAGAGACGATAATCCATTGGTCAATGCACCACATACCGCCGATGACATCATGGATGATGACTGGACGCACCCCTATAGCCGCAAGCAGGCTGGTAACCCTGATGGCAATCACCAGGAAAACAAATATTGGCCGCCGGTAAACCGCGTCAATAATGCCCTTGGTGATCGGGCGCTAATGTGTGCCTGCCCGCCAATGGAATTTTGGGAACAGCAGGCCGCCGAATAACGGCTACAGCGCGAAAAGTGCCAATGTTTCCTCCCGCGTGGCCGGCTGACACGTTTCAGCCAGCTGGCGGATTAGGGCAGCATTATTTGGCGCCAAACTCCCATCTTTTAGATAGAGGTTATTTTCAAAGCCAACCCGGCAATGGCCGCCACTGGCAATCGCATCGGTCATAACGTCAAATTCACGATGCCCAAAAGCGCAGATTGACCAGCTTGCCATATCGTTCAGCCCATCAGCGATAAATGGTTTCATTTCGGCAGGGTCAGACTGGAAATTACCGCTATAGCGGCCAAGAACCAAAAGCAGATGAGGCCGCGCATCTGGCAGAATACCATCAGCCATCGCCACGCGGAACCGCTGCAAATCATCAAGATCATAAAGGATATGTTGAATATTTATCTGTTCAGCAAGGCTTTGGTGATAGAAATGCTTGGCAAGGGCGCGAGCGGCCTCGCCATTATCACCAATCATTTCACGAAAGCCGACTGACACAAAATCAGGCTTTAGGGCAAACACCAAATCGGCCTGTTGGTCAGGCGTGTAAATACCAACAGCCTCAGTGGTGATCTGCACAAGCATTTCCGGCACTTCCTGCCGCAACCCATCAAGCAGTTGCCGATACCGAACCGCGTCAAGAAGATGTTTGCCATCATCATCCCGAACATGCGCATGAAGGATACTTGCACCAGCCGCGTGACATTCCTTGGCTGTGGCGATCGTTTCCGCAATCGTGACCGGAACGGCCGGATGGTCAGTTTTTACTTTGCGCGCGCCGTTCGGTGCCGCCATGATGATTGTTGGTCGGGTCATCGTCATCCTCAAAAAAAACTAAACGCACGCCGGAAAAAGGCGCAGATCAGATCGCATCACAAAGCCGGATGCTGGAACCATATGCTAGCATCGACAAATCACAGGTCAAGGCGCTAGCCATCGCAACATCGCTGAAAAACCTATCGCCCACTATAGGAATATATGCTAATGATTTGGCGTTATTTGGCTTTGGGCTTGCCCCGATAATCTGTTTCCCTTGGGCGCTTTAGTGACAACGCTATGCATACTGCCTGCAACGAGACTGACCGACATGTCTGTGAAACCTGAAATCAGTGACTTTATTGCCCTCAAAGGCCAACGCAAAATTGTGTGCCTAACCGCATATAGCGCACCGATGGCGCATGCGCTTGACCCGCATTGTGACCTCCTGCTTGTTGGCGATTCCGTGGCGATGGTCATCTATGGCATGGACACAACGCAAAATGCCGATCTTGATATGATGATTAGGCATGGTCAGGCGGTTATGCGGCGGCGGCAATCGGCGCTTGTGGTGATTGATCTTCCTGCTGGCAGCTATGAAAATAGTCCGGCGCAGGCCTTGGCTAGCGCCGCCGAGATTATGGCCAAAACCGGCGCTGATGCGGTCAAGCTTGAAGGCGGCAGTGATCTTGCCCCCCATGTCAAATGCCTTGTTGATTCAGGTATTCCGGTGCTTGGCCATATCGGGCTATTGCCGCAGCATGCTGTTGCTGGGGCCGCTTTTCGCATCACCGGACGAAGCGATGAAGAATCAGCCCAGCTTCATGCCGATGCTGATGCCCTGGTTGCGGCTGGCGTTTTTGGCATTGTCATGGAAGGCGTGATTGAACCGGTTGCCGCATCAATTGCCCAATCTTGCGCCGTGCCAACAATCGGTATTGGTGCCTCGGCTGTTTGTGATGGGCAAATTCTTGTGACCGAAGATGTGCTTGGTCTATATGACGCCTTTACCCCGAAATTCGTTCGTAAATTTGCCAATCTTCAAGATGATATTGGCGCCGCTGCGGCTGGCTATCGCGCCGCGGTTATTGATGGCAGTTTTCCAACGAGGGATCATCTTTTCTGGCCGAAAAAGACCTGACCTCAGGCAGGGCATATCGATGAAGATTCTACATAGCAAAGCCGAAGTTACCGCCGCCACAATTGCCTGGCAAGGCGCCGGTGAAACGGTTTGTCTTGTGCCGACAATGGGAAATATTCACCAAGGCCATCTTGCGCTGATTGCTGCGGCGCGCAAAACCGCCTCGCGCGTCATTGTCAGCATCTATGTGAACCCAACGCAATTTGGCGCTGGCGAGGATTTTGATCACTATCCCCGCACGCTTGACGCTGATTGCGCGGCAATCATTGCATCGGGCGGCTGTGATGCCATTTATGCACCTGCCAATATGTATGATGATGGCCATGCCACCAGCATTGTTCCAGCCGGTGTTGCGCTGGCGATGGAAGGCCAGACAAGGCCGCATTTTTTTACCGGCGTTGCCACAGTTGTTTTGAAACTATTCACCCATATCCCTGCCAATTTCGCGATTTTCGGCGAAAAGGATTACCAACAGCTTGCGGTGATCCGGCAAATGGTTCGCGATCTTGATCTGAACATCACCATTCTGGCGCAGCCAACAATTCGGGAAACAGATGGTTTGGCATTATCGTCGCGCAATCATTATCTAAGCGTGGCCGACCGCAAACTGGCGCCACGGCTTTATGCCGAAATGCAGGAAACCGCTATCCAGATTACCAAAGGCATGCCAGTTGATGCGGCCTTGGCAAATGCCAAAACAAGGCTGACCAAGGCTGGCTTTGGCAAGATTGACTATTTTGATTTACGCCATTCGGACAGTCTGGAGCCCGCAGAGTCACAGGCGCCAAACTGCCGGATTTTTGCCGCCATCTGGCTTGGTAAAACGCGATTGATCGATAATTACGCCCTTTGACGGTGATTTTATCATTTGTGCTTTTTGTTCAGCCCCTCAATAATGGCCAGATCGGGCATGATGATGCCTCTATGTGAAGGAGCGCTGGATGCAGCCGCAAGACCAAAATAGCGATCAGAACCAGACGGCCAAAATCGCCGCGGCGATTAAGCTGCTGATTGCCAGCTATGATGCTAGCGGCAGTTTGCTGATTTGTGGCAATGGCGGCAGCGCGGCCGATTGTGAACATATCGTTGGCGAATTGATGAAGGGGTTTTGCCTGCCGCGGGCATTATCAGCGCATGATCGCGACCGATTGACGGCCATTTGTGGTGATGATGCGGCGCGTCTTGGTGAAAAGCTTCAATATGGATTGCCAGCCCTGTCACTTGTCAGCCATTCATCCCTGATTACCGCGATTGCCAATGACCTTGATGGTGATTTGATTTTTGCCCAGCAAATATGGGCAATGGGCAAAGCCAATGATGTTTTGCTTGCCATATCGACATCGGGAAATTCTGAAAATATCCTGCTGGCCGCAAAGACCGCCCGCGCCAAAAACATGAAGGTGATCGGCCTTACCGGTGCTGGCGGCGGCAGGCTAGCACCGGTATGTGATGTGCTGATCGATGTGCCATCTAACGACGTTGCCAGCATCCAAGAAATGCATCTTCCGATCTATCATAAAATTTGCCGCCAGCTTGAATCGCATTATTTCTCCGCCTGATCAAAACCGCGCCGAAATAGGCACCGGCGCATGCGCCAACGCATATCACCAGGCCACAAATCAGATTTTCAACCGGCTGAAGACGCGGCGGGCATTGCCCTCGAAAATTGCCGCTTTGGCTTCGGCATCAAGCGCTATATTCGCATCGATATAGCGCTTGGTATCATCATAATGATGATCGGTTCGAGGGTCGATCCCGCGAACCGCACCAATCATTTCCGAAGCAAAAAGAATGTTTTTTGTCGGGATGACATCAAGCAGCAAATCAATGCCGCGCTGGTGATAAACGCATGTATCAAAATATATATTGCCAAGCACCCGCGCATCCAGATCGCCAAGCCCACGATCCTGCGCAATGCCCCGGAACCGCCCCCAATGATAAGGAACCGCCCCGCCGCCATGCGGAATGATCAGTTTCAATTCGGGGAAATTGGTAAAGACATCTGAAAATAAAAGATGCGTAAAGGCGGTTGTATCACCGCCAAGATAATAGCTTGTGGTGGTATCGAGCGAATGATGACACGCCCCCGATACATGGATCATCGCCGGCACATCCAGCTCGACCATTTTTTCATATAGTGGATACCAATAGCGATCACCAAGACGCGGATCTTTCCACGAACCGCCCGATGGATCGGGGTTTAGATTACAGCCGATGAAGCCCATCTGTTCGACACAACGCGACAATTCGGCAATGCTGGTCTCGAGCGATGTCTCGGGGCTTTGCGGCAATTGACAAACCGGCACAAAATTATCTGGAAACAAGTCACAAACACGCCGGATCAGATCATTACAAAGCTCGGTCCAGGCTTGTGACGTGCTGGCATTGCCAAGATCATGCCCCATCCAGCTTGCCCGCGGTGAAAAGATGGTCAGATCAGTGCCCCGATCCTGCTGCATTTTAAGCTGGTTACTGGCAATTGTGTCACGGATCTCATCATCCGAAATGGTTATATTGCCCTTTTCAAAAAGATGATTTGGGTCATTTGCCAGCAATGCGCGCTGTTCGTTGCGGTAGGTTTCGACCTGCGGCGGCGTTGTTGTGTAATGGCCATGACAATCAATAATCATAATTTAATCTTTCGTTTAAAAATCTTTTATTTCACCCAATATCATGCCGCATGACGACTTGCCTATTACGCCAAAAACATTACGCCAGAGCCTTGTTAAAACCAAGGCCGAAAGCAGGCGAAAATAGCGGTTTCGACAAAGCGCCTGACCTCTTGAATAGTTTTGATCCCGCCGCGTTGATGGGCCTTTTTGACGGGCGGCAAGACACCCCAAGCGGCGGCGGTTAGGCGCCACCAGCAGCAAAAAATGGGTGATTTCGATATCCGGCCTTGCCATAGAAAAAGGGCTGGCCGTCTTCGGCCGTGACGCGCCCTCCGGCGGCACGCAAAACCGCATCACCGGCGGCCGTATCCCATTCCATCGTTGGGCCGTATCGCGGATATAGATCAGCCTCGCCAGCGGCAATGAGACAGAATTTTAACGATGAGCCAATAGCGACGGTATTGGTGATCCCCCGCTTTTCCAGCCATAGATTGGTTTGCGCGTCACGATGCGATGCGCTGGCGACGGCGACGGGGCCATCGGCGGGTGGCATGCGAACGCGAATTTGACGGCAGATACCGCCCGAAATTTCAAACGCGCCATTGCCAAGACTGCCAAAAAAAAGCCGGTCAAGCGCTGGCGCAAAGACAATGCCCATCACCGGCTGGCCATTTTTGATAAGCCCGATATTGACGGTAAAGGCGCCATCGCCACGCGCCTTGATGAATTCCTTTGTGCCATCAAGCGGATCAACAAGAAAAAAATCTTGGCTTGGCGCAAGGCTGTGGCTGGTGGCATTTTCTTCGGAAATAATCTGGATTGACGGTGCCAAAGTGGCAATTTCGGGAAGCAGGATCGCTTCGGCAGCATGATCGGCCCTGGTCACAGGGCTGCCATCGGCCTTGATTTCAAGTGATGGATCGCTTTGATAGATTTCCATGATCACGCGGCCAGCATGCTGCACTGGCGCAATCAGCCCTTTGGCAAGGAGCCTGTAGTCAATCTGGCTTTGTCCTTGCCCAAATATTGCCACGAACGCCTTGCCTCCATTTTGCCGAATCCGGCCTTGCCATCTGTGGCGCGCACCCACAAAGCACCGCGCCATTTCATCACAAAATACTATGCCTTGTCACATCTGGCGAGGATAGGGGTAATTGCTATTTTTGGCAAAGCAATGCGCCATATCAGTTGTTATTGATCGCGCCTTGCGCGCCTCGGTAATTTGCTAAAGCTGGGGATTGACGAAGACGCGCTTGACCGCGAGGCGGCGATAAGATTGCTGAACGAGATAAGAACAAGACAGGGTGAATTGAAAAACAAGATCACCAAAATATGACTCCTGCCAAAGTTAATATGCCAATCCTCTAATTTGTCAGACTGTTTGAAAGCCGGTAGAATGATTTCGGCTTCGATAAACTGAGATGAACTAAGATGAAAAGGAATGGATAAATGGGGGATAATATGACAGCTACCCAACAAACCAAATCCTATACGGAGCCGACCTTTGAGGAAATCTCGCCAAACATGAAAATTGCTATGGCGTTGATTAGTGCCATTGCAGCTGATGATGACATGCAGGTTGACCAGTTGATGCGCAATATCTCAATGCCCGCAAGCGTGTTAGACGCGCTGAAAATGGGTATGGGTGCGAGCTGGGTTGAAGCCAAAGGGCTTGGCCTTAGTCATGCGGAAGCCACTCTCGATCATGGCAGA
>Ga0129327_10001762_pt1 | contig 12752 bp, 1 predicted proteins | sample CPBDNA_6_FD_111799 | JGI IMG/M metagenome (GOLD analysis project Ga0129327, IMG submission 111799) | Freshwater to marine salinity gradient microbial communities from Chesapeake Bay, USA - CPBay_Spr_31_0.8_DNA | ecosystem: Environmental > Aquatic > Marine > Coastal | place: USA: Chesapeake Bay... | reverse complement strand
TTGGGAGCTAATGATTGGGTGGGCTTACCAGCCATCCCGGCTGCACAGCATAACCACTATCGTTTCCAATTTACCGCGGGCATGTTTATCAGCGGGGGAATGTTTCACCCTCTGGTGGAATTTCTATCCTTTACAGGATACTTCCACTCGATCATATCACGCGGAGCCAACTCACGGTTTGCGGAAGTGGTAGTACAACTTGAAAATTATGTGGCGGGGGCAGTCGCTATGGCACCTTCAATGCGATCAGCCATGATTGCCCAAACCTTCGTTGGATTCTCCCTTCCGCTCACATGGAGGTATTTCCCGCATCCTACGAACTACCCAGATGCAGACTTAGTGGCTTGCCTCCGTCAGCGTTTCTATGTGGATGACTCTTCTAGGGCTAACCGGCGCATGAGCTTTACAGTAAGCCTGCCCGGGATATTGGCGCCTGGTCGATACACCACTCTATGCCGTTTTCTTCAACCGGCTTCATCAGATAATGAATCTGTGCAAGCATATGAATCGTTGGTGCAGCAGATCTGCCCCTCCGTCTCCGAAATGGCATTCTTTTCCGAACACACGGTAATCCGGTTGGATTCAGAGTTGACACGTTTGAGCGATGTGGCGGATGCTGCCGATAGGGCTATCCCCATTCACATGGCATTGCAGCGAGCCAACGCCGCAATTTTGGTCTTTCAGCAACGCCTAACGGCAATCCAAAACACCCCTTTGAATCCAAGCACCGAGTCTTCAGTGAACTCCCTATCCAGGGCGCAGAAAGCTGAGGTCCATAACTCGCTTTCAATTCTCCCTTGGTTTGGGGGTTTTATGTTACAGGTGGGACAGCTGTATGCGGCCAACCCTGCCAACGATCTCCCACTCGTTAACGCGGCTCTCAACACCCGCAATATGGCCATTTATCAAGTTATTACCGGCAAGGTCAAGGGCCTCTCCGACCTGCACGCTACATGGCGCATTTTAGAGACCACGGCTTCTAAGTTCGTCAATTTTGTGTCCTATTGCGTTTGTATGTTGCCCACTGGGGCACGTCCACCATATACCTTAGCCTATCATTTTGCTCCAGCCCATCTGACCACTTTCCTGTCGGGCAATCGTGAGAAATTCCTAACCCTACCCATTGTGGATATTTGCATTGGAATCAAGAAGGCGAGGGACCAGCTGGCGGACTTCGCGGTAAACACCAGCGATGGTCTCTTCGACACGCCGGACATCTTCGATGTTCTACGCATGTTCCAATTCTTTTTGGATATCTTTCGATTCAAGGCGTCGGGAGTGGGCTCATGGGATGAGGCGCTGAACCGCATCGCAGCCTTCCGTACCACTGGCACATGCCTGCCGGCAGAAGGGCGCAAATATCACATGGTTAATGTTCAACAGTTGTACGTCTCCCTATTGAATGATTTCTTTGACAACGTTCTGCCTTTCTCTGGTCCTATGGATGGAGCTCTGGTGACAGCGCCCCTGAGCGACAGAGTCTATGAGGCTGGCGGAACTTTTGACCGTCAGATGAATTTCCAGACGACTCAGACGGCAACTCTGAATGGCCTCCTGAACCTTAACCCTGCCTTCGCGGGTGCAATGGGGAGGTCCTCGTCCAATGGAAGTTCATTGAGCGGTGTTGGCAACGGGCTCTCCACAAGCCCAGGTGGAAAATTTGAAAAGGGCAACCAGAAAAGTAAGATTTCGAATGGGGCCGTCCTTTTTGGCAACGGAACCGGTGGTCCCAAATATGTGGTCAAACCTATCATGGGTGAAGTGAAAAAGATTGAACCTGAGGCTAACCGAGGCAACTTTTGCTTGGAAGCCTATCTCTCCCATACGAACAGGTGCTCCAACGGCAAACACTCCCAGAACCACGCTTCCCACAAGTTTTCAGCTAAACTCCAAGCCATTCGGGATGAGTTGGAATTCAAGCCATTCCGTGTTGACTCAAAGGCCAAGACCAAATAGGAGGCAGGCCCTGTCCCCTCGCAGGGTACCCGTGTTACGTTCGATTTGGGTACCCCTGCGGGGGACAGGGCCATTCCCTGTAAAGGCGAGGGGGGGGGCGGCTCCTCGTTGGTGGCCAAGGAGCTGGCAAAGTCGGTTCCAATGGTGCGTCCCGCCAAGGCAGCACCGCCCGAGGCTGGCGCAGCCAAACGATTGAAAACCATAGATCAGGCTCTTTATGACGCGGCCATGGCTAGATGGGAGCGTGGTGAAGCCACGAGCGAAGACGAGGTCACCATCTCCCATGCCTTATCTAGGCAGCGCAGGGAACCCAGGAATGTGGATGACCAGGTTCCACGGCGGGAGTTCCAATCTAAATCTCCGCTTGCTTGGAAGCAGTTGACTAGGAAGGCCAACTTTACTTCCGAAGGCCGCCGTCCTCACCCAGAAAAGTATGACGTGCGCTATCCGTCCTACACCACAGTCACTCCTGACGCGCTGCGGAACAAATGGGCCAACGGGCCGACGATGCCCGTGTTTCTCTTCTACGACGATAGGCTGTTACCACCTTTCGGTAATGCCTTTATATTCTCGAACTGGTATTTGTCGCCTCATCCCTTCACTTTTGAAATACCAGCATGGCTATTGGCTCTGCGTCAACCATGGCTTGACAGTGTCAGCGCCCCACGTAGCTTTGCAGTCCACTGTGGTGAAGTGCCCCTTATGATTTGCAAGGCAATCCTGATGAAGGATCCGGAGGGCCTCATCTCCATTGCTGAATCCGAAACTCCGGCAGAGGCCAAGCGGAAAGGGCGACTTGTCGGTGGCTTCCAACAACGAATCTGGGACAAATATGTTTGTGCGGTCACGGTGGCGGTGGTTAGGGCGCGCGTGTCCAGCAACCCAGACCTGCGAGTGCGCTTGCTTCCACTGGTTGGACAATATATTGCAGAGGCGGCGCCAAATGATCTCACTTTTGGAATCGGCTGGCGCGCCACTGATTTCGAGGCAAGCATAGTGCGCTCATGGCGCGGAGCGAACGTCCTGGGCTGGGCGTACATGCAAGTAGCTCACGAGTTGCCCAAGGGGGGACCGGCGCCGAAACCGCCGAAGCTTCCGGTTCGCTTACCAGGGCGCCCGGCTGGGACGACGCCATTGAACCCAGGAGGGTCTAGCTCAGACGCTGTCAAGGGCCAGGCTGGGATGGGGAACGCAGGTAATGATACTACATCGGGGCAGGATACTCCGTCTGACCAACTGGAATTAGTAGGCGTCCGCTTGCCACAGGAGATGATAGTTCGTCTCTCCCTGGTGCATCGAGCTCTTCTTCAGACTGCAGCGTTCTTGGTTTTCGTCTCCACGCTGGTGGAGCCCCTAGTCTTGGCTCATACGGATGGAGATTCCGTGTTACTCACCACGTCTTCCGCAGCGCCAGTCACTGGCAGGGGAACAGCCGACAGGAGGCTGGCCCAGGCAGAAATGGCGGTCGGCAGAGTTTTCCATCCCATGGAACCGTTGATAGTGCCTGCGGGTTCTACACCGGAGGGGGCAGGAGTCCTGCTGGCGCCCGTTCCAGTACGACCTAGGGCAGAGATGATCATCCGTACTCCTCGCCAAAGGAGAACAGCCAAAAAGGCAGGCTTCTTCTTCCTGACTTTGGCTGCCATGGCGGGGACGAATTATTATGATGTGCTTGCGCCGGCCATGGCCAGAGCTAATACTTTTGTGCGCCCGTCAATAAACATCCAAACCGCAGCGTTGGCAGGAGCTAGCTTGGCGGAACAGGTGAACTTTTATTTTGGGGGCCTACCTGCGGCTAGTCTGCTGCGTGACACAACGCCCTTGCGGAGCAAAATGATGCCACATGCTGAATCTTGCCGACAGCTCAATGAGGATCTACTGACCATGCGCCGGGCGGTGCTGAATGCTGAAGACGAGGATCCGGCGGTCCAGGCTGCAGTTCGGGCAGCAGCCATTGGGGTGGAATTCGTAGACCCTTCAACAGTTCCGGAGGAGCTGTGCAAAGAGGCCACCGATTTTGATGACCCTATCCTGGACACCATTCCATTCTCTCATGAATGCCCAATACCGGTCACAGATTTTGAGCCGCGTTCCCCAGCACAGCCAGAGAGCTGCTCCGAATGCGCAGCCACCGTCAACTCTTGTGCGGAACTGATCGTGGATGTGCCCCGCTGCACCGGGCTCCTCGAAGAATGGTCCAACAACGCCACCCATGATTTTGAGATTCTACAGAGTGGAGGCCGTTTAGAGGGGCGTCGCCGCACCCGCTTCATCGCGCTCGGTCGGGACTGCTTCATTCGTTGTGCTCGGGAATGCTGGTTCGACTGCCGTAGACAGGAGGAAGGCGTAGTGCAAGCCTTGGATTACTACCAAGACATTGACAGCCAGGTAGACCGAGACTTCATCAGAGAGGCGATCAAGGGGTGGCCGGATCAAGAGGTGGCGTCGAACATGGAGTTTGGCACACTCATTACCCCAACCGTAGCTCCCATGCCTCACATGTTAGTCCTGCCGCCTCAACTCATGAGTCTAGCCGACGGATTTGATTTGGTCCAAAGTGGTCTGCGCGATCTTTTAGCCAAAGGCTGGTATGCGATATTTGCACATATGCCTTTTCTTCCAGGGCATTTCTGCCCCAAGGGGATGACCACGCGAGAACTGGAACCTGACAATCCCCGACCGACTACAGATGGTTCGGGGCCGAACTGTAAACCAGGGGGGGCTCCGGCGTTGCTTGATACCGAAGGTCGCCCTGTATACAGCCCTAACTGGCGAGCCAGGGGTGCGGCAGCTCTCCATGGGAGGGGAGATCCTGAGGGTTCAACCTTGTCAGAGGAGGAGGATTGCACATCTTTCTCAGAGCCTCAACCAGTGGGGGAATCAGGCCTGCACCAGCGGCCTTCCAGGGCGCAGGAGCCGATTGAACTGCCTAAGGGCTGGGAAGCTCGCACGTCCGCCCGATGGCCAGCAGAATGGTGGAAAGGTTACGCCACCTGGGCCTGGTATCAATCTGGTACCACTCCTGAACTCAAACCAACGTTAAGGGGCTGGGCCAAGGACAATGCCCTGCATCAACGCCCGGCCGCCTGCCTTCGCCTTCCAATTTTTCAATTTGTCAAAGATTGGAAGAATGCCTTCATGCATGTTCGGGTACGCCCGGAAGCATGGCCTACGTCTATGACTTTGGCCTACTCCAAGCCCCATGTACGACCGGATGCGCCCAGTCACATTTTGTATGTAGCAGAGTACGTAATGGGTTTCGGCCACACACGCAATTCTCTCAACTTCCAACGCTTTGCTTCTTTCATTATCCACTTGGTGGAGCAAAAGATGGATGAACTGGAAGTGCCTCGTGTGGCTGCCCTAGCTGAAAAGCATCCCTGTCTTGCCCGATGGTTGGACAAGCGGCGCCAGCTCGCCCGTCTGACACATCGCAAGGAGGATCGTCTATACTCTCTAAGAGTATATACGGACGATCCTCATGGGCAGTGCATTGGAGTAGCTTGCATGATCAACTTGCTCAAGGCGTGGAGTTGGGTCAACTTGCGGGTCAAAATGATCCCGGCCAACCCCCTGAAGCAAAAGTTAGGGTTCCAGATCAAATGGCTAGGGGCGCTGCCCAACTCTCAAATGGGTTTTCTCACCATCCCAGAAGAAAAACTGCTGCGGGTTCAACAGCGACTGGAACTAGCGATCCGGGGGGAATTACCACTCTCGGAATATCGGAGTCTGCTTGGCTTCCTGGAGTGGTTCTCCTGGATACTGATTTATGCCCGCGAACGTATGTTTGGTCTTTACCGCCCGTTGCGCTCGGGCCATGAAATGGAAACGGGGCCAGCCACTATTGTCAACCCGGATGAGCGAATGCAGAGTCAACTAACTCGATGGCAACAAGACCTGTGGAAGGTTGCGGGTGTCAGTGTCAAGCATGCCTTACCCCGCCGTAGGCGGGAGGAGCCCTCCCGCGGACTCACCTTCTTCGTCAGCATGGACGCTGCCAAGGAAGGCACTGACATGCCTGGACTGGCGGGATGGTGCCACGGGTTCACTTGGCACCTTTATTACGATGCCACTTGGCTACTCTTGCCCATCACCGTGCTCGAATTTCTTGCCTTTGCAGTTAGCATTATTGTGTTTGCACCCCTTCTCTGGAATGCGCAACGAATTTTATTCGAGACAGATTCGCTAACCACCGCATTTGATCTGGAGTCGGGCAATGCCCATGCGGATCTAATGCAAGAAGTCTATTTGGAGCTTTTAGCCACGGAGGCATGGCAACTGCTCATTGTTCAGTCGGGGGAGAGGGAGCGGATGATCCGCCATTCGATGGGCCGCATTAATGTCTTTGCCGACGCAGAATCTCGCGGCAAGAAGGAGCTGGTGAAACGGATGTGCGAGCATTTTGGAATCCGCCGAACCGAGATGCCCCTTCCCTGCGAGGCAGTAACCTTCTTGAATCGAGTAGTCTACCGACTTAACCCTCATCTTCCAGGGGCCCTTTTGAACCTGGATGTTTCACCGGCTTGCATTGCACATGATGGGCCGCCGGCGGTGAATCAACAGGCAACGGATGGCGTGGTGTTTACCGCTCGCAACCGCCATCAAGGCATGGATGACGTGGTGCCAAGGCCCACCACAGAGCAATGGCTGAGTGATGAGACGGGGGTCTCCTGGGGCTTCTACTCCGACGCTCCTGGGGTGATCCGTGTACAACAATGCATCCCATTGAATGCTAGAGCACCCATGAGTCCGATGGTATTGATCTGCAATATACAAGGGGCGGCCGCATCTCTGCCTTTCCCACACACCCCAGGTAACCTCATCATACATCCCAATGCTCCACCCTCTACGTCGTGGTTTCACATAGGGACCGCTCCCTGTTTGCGACAAGTGCTCAACTGGTCCATCAGTAAAAAGGTTACCTCTGACTGGATGGAGGAATCCATCCTCTCGGCGATTGTTACACCAGTGGTGCGAAGGTTAGCGACGCATTTTGGCGCGGCGCTGATTCCAGACGAGGAATGGGCACGGTGGCATGTGATCGCTCCGGTCACCGGACAAAGCTACCGAGGGGCCATGTCAATCAAGTCCATGCTGGCTGATAACCGGGATCGCCTCAAAGCACTGTATGGTGTGGAGCCTCTCTGGTGGGGATCGGCAAGCGATCCTCTGGGCCTCAACCTCACCACTTCGTTGAAACTGATAGTGCAGCGGGACGATCGGCTGATTCCCAGATTGACGGAATTTGAGGAGCTCAGCGCCATCCATCTACCACTGCCCTATCAATTGAATCAGAGGCCCCCTTCACCACCGCCTTCTCCTCCCTCCATGCCCGAAAGGGAATCCGTGGGACAGGCGGCTACCGTGATCCAACAACGATGGCGGGCGCATGTGGTGGGAAGCCGCTGGCGGCTCACGTTGGGACGACTTAGAGCGAAGCATTACCTCCGGGAGCAAGTATACCGCCGTGACCAAGCGGCATATGTCATTGCCGAGGCCTGGACCCGCTTCAAGGAAAGAAAAGAGGATAGGGAATGGGAACTGCAACACAAACGCCGGGAGGCAGTGTGGTGCATTCAAAGCAGATGGAGGTCTTTTCTATTCCGTCGTGCTGTGCAACAATTAGAAGCTCGCCAGGAAGCAGAAGCGTGGAGAGCCGGTTGGGAGCGAATACTAGCAGAAATGGCTCCAGAAGAAACACCAGGGTCAATGCTCCGCCTTCGAGGTTCGGGTGGACCTCAATCCCTGGAGGGCTTCTTAGGCGGCCCTACGGCAGACGTTGCACCCGCCCACAGCTCCTCAGCCAGCCGGACACTGGAAGGGATCGTAGCCCCGCTTACCTTCTCGTCAACATCCTCCTCCCAAGGGGAGCCAAACACTTCCTTGATTGCCTTGCATGCGAGTGCAAGCCTAAATCCTTTGGGAGAGGTTTGGCGACAATCCCAATCGACGGCTCATGACACAGCACGAGTCCGGCCGGAGGTTACTGAGGCGGTGGATGATTGGTACAGCATTAACCCCCCTGCAGGTGTACGCGAGGCCTACCAAGCACAGCGCGACTATTTCATTGCCCAGAGTTATCCTGCTAGCTCCAGCACGGCTAGCTACTGGAGATTTTGGGAGGAACACTGCGCCAGATGGGGTTGCCGCACACCGTGGCGCGATAATCATGAAGCCATATCTGGCCGGAATCCTGCAGCGTTTAGGGACGAAGTGGATCTTGTGGGCTCCTTTGTGGTAAATAGCTATTTCACCATGGAACCGAGGACGATCGGAACCATTCCTAAAGTCTCTTCAGCTTTCCAAAGATACTTAGGTGTACGTCGAGAGTTTGATACAAAATCCATTCCGCACCTCAACATACAGGAAATAGGTAAAATCGTTAAAGGCCTGGGCAACGCGCTCATTGAAGAGCTGGGGGAGGAGATCCTCCTGCCAGACCGCAAACAGCCCATCTCCAATGATTTACATGCTCGTTTGCTGGGTTGGATCCCGGAAGGGTCCCGGCTGGGCCGTTTTGACTATTATGCCAACTCCAGATTCGGACGAACTTGGAAAAGCATACTGAAAGTGCTAGATCTCTCCGGCTTCAGGAAAGCAGAATGGACACTGTCGGCGGGAGACAAACGGAAGGGCCGTCGCTTTAAAGGCCTCAAATTCCGCAATGTGGCTTTTCGTTTCGACAGCGAAATGGAGGTTCCCACGCGTAACCCTACCATAGCACAACTCAAAAGCATGCGAATCAATCAATCGTGGGTCTTTTTGTATCCAGGAGCCTCCAAAGCCGATCCGGATGGCTCTATCTTTGGTACTAAGGCGATCCCATTCCTGTACACGGGAGAAGACTCGGTCGCCGCCGCAATTCGGGATTTGGCGATCGATGCAATCAACGACGGCTTGACTGGAGATACCTACGTAGACCGGGCACTTTTTGCTGATGAAAAAGGTATGCCGCTGGAGGCTAGCCACATGGACGATGCACTCCGTGACGCCTTCATTGCGCTAAGAGTCGCTCCGGAGCAGTCGAGAAAACACTCCTGGCACAGCTACCGCATCCGATTGGCTTGCAAACTGAGGGCTGCCAAAAAGGACGATCATACTATCCAAGCTTGTGTTCGCTGGCGGAGCACCAAGGCCTTGGATATTTATGCGCGCTTTGAACCCAGGTTCTACTGGAGCCTTCTCATGGATACGGTCCAGCATGACGCGACCTCCGTAGAAATTTCAACCTTGCCCGAGCTTGATGAAGGGCGTCGACTGATAGCTCTCCGCGACAGCACTCTGGAGCAGATTCTAAGACCGTCATCGCCGGAAGGTTCAGCGCTCCACCCGGAAAGCCAAGCGGCTGCAGAAATTCAGAGGCAACGCATTCTAGGAACCGGACACCCTGTAGGGAGCTCGGGTGCGGGCTCCTCTACAGATCCGTTGCCAATACCTGCACCAGCCACCGGGCAGCTCCCAGTGAACGCTGCTGACAAGCGAATACCGCCTCCGGGCTATCAGAAGCTTATCCAAAAAGCTACCGCCAGGGACTATACAGTCTATGTGGCGCCAGATGGAAGAAAGCTTCCAAGCCTGCCTCAGGCATGGCGACACTATGAGGAGTTACCATCCCGGCCCGCAGCTCCACTCGTCCAACCCTCAGGCCACGTCCCTCGAGCGGCGACAGCTGGGGCGCAGGGTGCCAACGGTGATGCGTACAATTTGCCTCCCCTCTACCGGGTTATCTCTTCCCAAGCGGACAGAGAGACGAGTGGATCCCGAACGCAAGGCACTGGCGTCCCGACACGGCATGGTCTTGCACCACGTCGCGAGGCGCCAGTTTTGCCTGCGGCTCGGCGACCCTCGCGATATGTGCCCGCTGTTATTCCCTTGCAGCGCGGTGAACCGCAAAGGGCCCCTGCGGCCCTGACGCGTCTGTGTGGTACTCCAGGTTGTGGTCTACCAGATTTTCACGACGGACCATGCGCCAATGCAGTGCGGGTAGGGCGGCGCCCCCCTCCTCCATTCGGGCGACCCTCGAATCAGAAACGACGCTCTGAAAGAGGGGATACTGACGGGGATGGACCGTTTTCTCCCTCGTCCATGTATCAGTCAGTACGCTTGCGCGGAGGAACCCCCTCATCGGGTTGGAGCTCGGATTCTGATGAAGAGCCTCCGACCGTGCCTCGACCCAACTTTGATGACGGTCCAATACATTGGCCAGCAGGAGTAACCAAACCTATATCGTCAGCTTGGCCATGGCAGCCCTTACCCGCGGATGATCTACAATCAAATTTCTCGATTGATACAAATGATCAGCGTTGCATTGAGACTGGTGTCCGCTTAACTAAGCGCCTTCTGAAAAGACGCGCATTCCCAGCCGTGCTTACCGAGCGAAGCCTAATTTTGGATGCTTACCCCGATTGGGAGGCGGCAAAAATACCCGAGGGTTTCGTAGGTAGCTGTATGTGGGGCTGGCTACAATGCGCACTTCAAAGGGTCGCCACCTTTGCCACAGTGACAAAACGAGCGGAACATTTGAATCATCTTCGTACCAAACTGCGGAGTGACACCTTTGGAGTATTAGGCACGCTGTATCCCCAGGTAATGCAGCGAAAGCCCGAGCGGCTAGGCAGAAAGGAAATCCTGCTCTGGCATAATGTATGCGTCGACCTGCAAATCACCTGCAAATGGATGAATACTCATGGTCTCCAAATGTTCGGCAGCTCCGTTATACTCTCAGGTGAGGGCATGACACTTGCGAGCCTTTATAGATTTATCATGAGGATGGCCAGCAGAGTATCCAACTTGCGTCTGTCCAAAACAGCGCAAGCGCACTCCAAAGGCGAGTATGGAAACATTGCTGAACAAGCCTTCAATGATGCGCGGATAGCCTTCCGGATTTTATCGGACGACGAACTTAAATGTCACCAAGCGTTCTTACACTTCGAAGTTACTTTCCGTAAAGAAGCAGATTTCCGACAAGGCAATTCAGCAGAAACGCACTACGACGTCAGGCTGGCGCATCCTCCAGCGGGGGCCACATGCACATGCGTGAGGCCCAGTTCGCCGGGTGTGGACGACAGTCGCCTGAGAGCCCTTAAACGTAGCACAATGATGGCGCAGAAAGAATTCCTTTGGGCTCAACTGAATGCAAACCATAGCAGATTGCGCGTCTTCAAACGACTACAGACATTGTACCACCTGGATCGCTGCCTAAGAATGGGCATGCACCGCTGGCCTACGGAACGCTTGCTTTGGAAATGCAACTCAACGGCGGTGGTGGCTGAGGTGGCAATGTACTATAACCACGTATTGCAATACACCATGCAAAACGACTACTTGACGGTTTGGCATGGAATACTGTCGAATCAATACGCAAACATCATGTTCAACTACAACGACGACAGTCAAGCACGTGCAGAAGACTACACCTTGGTCAAAAACTTAATCTGCATATACTTCCTTAGAGGAAGCGATGCCAGCTTCTGGAATACCTAAATTCGTACTCAAATTCAGGAGCCCTCCCTGCCCTACCCCTTTTCATGTTTCATGAGTAGTGGGAAACTTCTCTTTGTGTGGAGTTAAGGCGTTCAAGCTACACTCTTACCCCTTTCTTCTTCCACATCCATACTTTATCACTCATGACGTTACTTACCAATGGGATTGTGGATTTGTGGACACCTTAGGGTGTGGTGGGTATGTAAGTCAAAAATCCCTACTATGTGATAAACTATGGAGAGAGCTAGAATTTCCGTTGTTGCGCAGCAACATAAGGTTTCTAGTTCTAATAGGGTATAGAACGCGAACGCAAGTTTTCTATGGCATGCCACACGTTAGTCCGAGTGTAGTAACGGACTTCGTGAAACTGTAGTGAGCACGAGTAGGATGTCAGTTCCGTGTCTGCATCCGAGCCTGCCTCTGCCTGTTCGCCTCTCGGCAACCAGAGCAGGTCAGTTTTAGTGAGTTGTGGGAATTAGACCTGGAAGACCTGGACCTTTGCTTCAGGCTTTGTTTGATCCTCTCAGACCCCACTCAGCACTCTCAGTCATCATGGCCAACCTTTGGAATGTGGTCAATCTCAACCTGGATGACCAAAGTGGCATGGTGCAAATTGGCAATGGTCACCCCCTTCTGATGTACTTGAACCTGTTAGTTACTCCCCCTCCACCTGGAGGAGGGCAACACACTATTGATGTTCATAAGCTACAACTGTTAGCACTGGCCCTTTGCAAAAGGGACCCCCTTCTTGTACCAAACCCTTTGGATCAAATCATAGTTGGAGATTCCAAACTAGACTTGGTAGCTATTATTAGACTTCTGGGCATTGCCTTTACAGCAGGTTTTACTATCAACATTCTTCCTGGGCCCCTTCATCTTAACTATGTATTTGCACTCCAGGGAGCTTTGTCTTGGTCACTGCAGAATACCCTAGTCCTTGGAGTTTTGGGAGCTAATGATTGGGTGGGCTTACCAGCCATCCCGGCTGCACAGCATAACCACTATCGTTTCCAATTTACAGCGGGCATGTTTATCAGTGGGGGAATGTTTCACCCTCTGGTTGAATTTCTATCCTTTACAGGATACTTTCACACGGTCATATCACGCGGAGCCAACTCACGTTTTGCGGAAGTGGTAGTACAAATTGAAAATTATGTGGCGGGGGCAGTCGCTATGGCACCTTCAATGCGATCAGCCATGATTGCCCAAACTTTCGTTGGATTCTCCCTTCCGCTCACATGGAGGTACCGGTACAGCGACCTGGCAGGACGCAGGCGTTCGGTTAGCCAAGTGCGCGGCGCGCGGCGCCTTCG
>Ga0129327_10001761_pt1 | contig 12756 bp, 7 predicted proteins | sample CPBDNA_6_FD_111799 | JGI IMG/M metagenome (GOLD analysis project Ga0129327, IMG submission 111799) | Freshwater to marine salinity gradient microbial communities from Chesapeake Bay, USA - CPBay_Spr_31_0.8_DNA | ecosystem: Environmental > Aquatic > Marine > Coastal | place: USA: Chesapeake Bay... | reverse complement strand
GTCTCTCGATTTGGGTTTAAGAGCGAACGCTTTGATGCAAACAATCCACCACTCGTGCTCGACGAGAACTCCGCAAAATCATCATCACGAACGCGCTTTTGCGAAGGCTTTCACGGCGGAGACTTTTACGACTCGCATTCGTTCTTCCTCTCCCAGAGCGGCGAAAACTTCGTTGAAATCGACGAGAGCGATGATGACGATGCTATCGAGTGAAACGCGACGACGAGGCGTCGTAGGGGTGGTCGTCTCGTTGGCGCAGAGAAGCGCAGGGAAAAGCGGCGGCGGATGTGGAAGATACGCTTCTTTGTCTTCCTTTTCTTCGCGCGCTTCGCTTCATTCGTCGAAGTCTTTTTCTGCAAAGGCAACCGGAAGAGAAACAGAGGACGACATAAAGAGCGGGAAGAACGACGAGAGGAACGCGAATACGATCGGCGTGTTTTCAAAAACCGCCTCCTCTTCCTCCGCGGGTGCCTTCTCCTCCTCCGCGGGTGCCTTCGCCGGCGGCGAAGAAGGGGTAGACGCGTTTGAAGGACAGGAAGTTATCGACGCCACGCGAGAAGAAACGGACGGGCAAACGTCGATTGGGCAAACGGGAACGGTGACTTCGATTCAACCGGGCGGTTTGCTCGTTTTGGAAGGTTTGCGGTCGAGCGTGCAACTCGGATCGGTGTTGCGCTTTCCCGGGTTACAAGCGAAGGCGATTTTGTTAAGTCACAGGGAGCCGAAATCGTTCGCGATGTTAGCGACGAAGTTGGGCGCGGTGCACGTGCCGGATTCGGATAACGTGGCAGAGATTAAAGTCGGGGACGCGTTGGAGGTGGAGAAGATGGACGAGGAGAACAAGAAAAGTAAATCGAAAGCGTTTCAGATTCCGCCGGAGAAGGATTTGAGAGGAAGAATTGTTTCCGCGTTGGGGGCGCCAACGAGCGCGAGCGGATTTCAATCCATCTCGGAAGCGTATTTGAGCGAACAAAGTGGTGAGAATTTAGTCGCGGATCCACCGCCAGTGGACGCGAGGAAACCAATCACGACGCCTTTGATTACCGGCGCGTCCGCCGTGGATGTTTTGACACCGATTGGAAGAGGACAGTGTTTGCTCGTTTCCGGTGAACCGAACACGGGAGTTTCTGAGTTTTTACAGATGTCCGTGAGCGCGCAAAAAAAGAGCAACGTTCGGTGCGTGTACGCCGCGGTGGGTGCGAGTAAAGAGAAATCGCAAGAAATCGCCAGAGCGCTCAACGTTTTAGAAGAAGAAAATACGAACACATCGACAACTGTAGTGACAGTTTCCAAAGATGCCACAATTGCGGAAAGATACGTCGCTACTTTAACCGCTTTCGCTATCGCGGAAGGCGCGCGTAAAAGCGGCCAAGACGCGCTCTTGTGTGTCGACGATTTTAGCGGGATGACAGGATTCGCGCGAGAAATGGCCGAACTCGCTCCGGATGCAAAATTAGACGACGAATCCGACGAAAACAAAGAAGAGATTGAAGGAATGTTAGTGAGCGCCGCCATGGCGGAGCGCAGACGGTTTTTAGGAACGACTTTACAAAGAGTAGCTCGATTGAATGATAAATTAGGGGGTGGGTCGATCACGTTGTTAGGAGCGATGACGCATCCAATTGGCGCGTACGACAAAGACTATACCGGTTCTTTAAATGGTGAAGGATCGATTGATTACATGCAAAAAGCGCGAGAAACGGTTGCAAACTTCGAGAACATGCCAGAAGCGTTGCAAAAGAAGCTCGCGGATGGGTTGAAAAAGAAAGGCGAAGCAGCATCGCAAGCGTCGAGCACTACGAATTACGCCAAACGCAACAATCAAACGAGCGCACCGGAAAATGCGTACACGCAACCGCGTCCGTTGGTTGAGGAGTTTATGTCCATCACAGACGGGCAAGTGTTTATCAAAGATTTCGATCCTGAAACAGGATGGATTTGGGATCAAAAAATGTCCGTCAGTCGCATCGGCGCGCCGGGGCAAGCGCAAGCGTTTAAAAAAATCAACGCGTTAGAGCTTCGTTTACAACTCATGCAATCCGACGACATGTCTGCGTACGGCAAGTCCGGCGAAGAGAAGAGAAAGTTAAACGCGAAATCCGACGCGGTCGGGTTATTTATGAAACAAACGCCCGGTGAGGTACGATCGATTGCTGAATCGTTCATAGGCGTTTACGCTATGACGAAAACCTCCTTCGCGGAGAGAGAAGACGTAAGCGGAGCAAAAATGCTAGAATTTGCCAACGCGTGCATTGCGCAAGCAAAAATTAATATTGCAGACGTGGTAGAATCAATCAATGCGAGTTCAATTGGCGCGTTGAGCGCGGAGGATGAAGGCAAGATCGCGGCGGTTGTCAAAGATGTCGCGGCTAAGATGTTTTAGAAAAAATGTCTGTGTGTATGTCTCTCTTATTAGCATTACAACGTATGCGATTGTGTTTCTCTTTTCTAATAATAACGAATATAGTACAGCAGATAGTAGCACCAACGGTACCCACATCATGCAACTCTGTCCTTCCTTCCGCGAAATGTTCTTCGTGCTGCGGTTTTCTTAACGAGTTGCAGAACGACCTTCATCACGTCTGCTCGACCGAAACCGTTTCGCCTCCCAATCTTTTTGCGACAGTCTGCGCCCACGTTTGGATCAGAATATTCCAAGAAGAATAGCAAATCGTCTATGGTGAGGTATTTCGATCCTCCACTTTTCGACAGAAGAGTTTTCTCCTCTGCGTCTCGCAAAATCTCCGATATTGCATCGAATCTCTCCGTCGAGGAATTTTTTTCTTCACTTTTCATCTTCTTTGGTGGCGGCTTTGTCGTCGTCTTCGTGCTACTTTTAGAAAAGTGTGGCACGCGTGCTTTGGGCGGCGGCGGCGTTTGTATCGTTGTAGCTTTCTCTATCGTCTTTGCTTCCTTCGTCTTCCTCTCATCCAACGTTGTGAACGCCATCGCTACTTCCTCGTCTTGAACCGGGCTATTCAATAGAAAGTGGCGTTGTTGCGCCCGAACCACGTCCATTCTATCTTGCTCATCAATCGCGAGCGGTTGGTTTAAATCAAGCGTCAACGGTACCGTACTTTGCGTAGGCAATCCTCTGAAGTCGTGCACGACATCGTTGAAGTTTGCTCCGGCTGAAATCGACGACGCTCTTCGCAAACGTCGTCTAGTGTTTGGAGTATTTTCAAGAACCGGGTCGATATACTCATCCAGGGCCAAGCGAAACCCGAGAAACGGCGGCGAGTGCGTTTGCAGCGCCTGTAAGAGCGGGTCTATAGAAATCTGATTCGCACTTGCGTCCAAAATATCATCACTATTAGCAAGTTCGTTAGCCATCGCCTCTCGTTCTATTGCACCGTTCTCTTCGTCTCGAAAAAACGAGACGGAGATGCCCAAATGCGTCGTAGACTCGATACTTTCCGCAAAGTTCTTCACGATCAACGATTGCGAGAATTCCTCGGTATTTCTCGCAGCTATTTCGGTTGCGCCGTTCTGTTTAAGCAACAAAGTGATCGGATAAACCCATCTTTCCGTTGTATTCTCAAACACTACATCGGCGTATCTGAAGCCATAATACTCCTTCTTCGCTTGTACGTCTGGTCTGACAGTTCGGTCAATGAGTGAGCCTTTATCGATGCTCAAGTGATGAAACGCCGCGAATGATTCTAAATATTCTTCATCGCTAGAGAATCCGAGTGATAAAGGCAACTCGCGACGAAGACAAGTCACTATGGCTTGCTTCTCCAGTCGCGGTATAGCCATGACGGAAAGCGGCGTAGAAGAAATGTCTAAAACGGATACTTCTTCTTTCTCGATTCCATTCATTGCCTCGGCAGCTTTTCTCTTTTTTCCAGTCTTCGGAGTGAAAAATGGCACCATATTCTCAATGGGAACGTTTGCGCGTTGGCACGCAACCTTTAAGTCGCCGAGACGTTTCAACGCCATCGAGAACGGCCGAACGCTCGTAATCTCCAAAGACGCGTTCGACACCGACTCGCTCGCGGCATTTCGTTCTGTAATCGATCCAGCCGTAGCACTCCTACACCCGCGGTATCTCACGAATGGCCGCTCAACTTCCACACCTTCCACCGTAAAGTTAATGCTGTCTTTGCCGGTCGTCGTCGTCATCTCTTTACTCCTTCTTAAAATAAATCTCCTCGCGCAAGTTTGATGCTCGTCCGTACCGAATCCCTCAAAATTCGACTCTTCTTTCGTCAAATAGTTAAGGACGGCATCTGGCAACACCCTCAAAACCCTTTCATCCATCGTCGTCGCTCTTCTCTCGTCTGCCTCCTCCTCTAAAAATTTCAACCGCAACTCGCTCTTCTCGAAACTCGTCGCGTCCGCGCAAATCTTCACCGCCGGTACCTTTTTCTTTTCAATCGCGCACTCCACGTACACCCGATGTTCTCTCGCGCTCGTCCGGCTCGGCATAAAAAACTGAAACGGCACCTTCTCGCTACTCGTCTTCTTCTTCTTCAAATTCGACGCGCTGTCGATGAAACACGTTTCAACCTCGCAATACTTCCTCGTCAGTCTCTTAAAAAATCGAGAGACCAGCAAACCGTGCGCGACTGTGCCCGAGAGATTGTCAAAGTCCCTCTCTCCAGGCCTGCTCTCATTCTCCGCCGAATTCGTCAACGAAACCATCGGAAACACGTCGTAACTCTCCTCGAAGGATCGATCTAACCTCGCGCGCAAGTACGCGCGATCCATCTTTAAAAAGTAAACAAACACACCAAATCTGATTTCAAATTTGAAATCAGATGCCAATGGGAGAAAGAATTGAAGAGGAGAATAAAAAGCTCGTTTCGAAACCACTCGCGCGCTTCACGAACAAACTCCTCCGGAAGGAGGAAGCAAAAAAGAATCTCGCTTTCCTCCTGAAAACTCTCAAAGCCGTTTTTCGCGTTGGAAGAGTGCTCCTCTTCTTCTTCAGAAAAAGAAAAGGAATGTGATGAGAGTATAAATTATGTGAAAAACCCTCTGATTAATGAGCTCGTTGGTTGCTCTTTTTTTTTTCTCTGAATTGAAAACAAAAAAAAAAGAAGCCGTTTCGTCAGAATTTTTGTTTCCTCCTGACTTTTTCTTTTCCCACCAGAGAGAAAACATTAAGAAAAACATGGACGGCGATGACGACGACGACGACGCGTCTTCTCCTCGAGAGGAGGATGCAAAGGAAAAGGTGGAGGATACGGAGGAACGAAAAACGCTCGAAAAATGGCGACACTCGTCGCTGCATCCCGAGGAAACGAGAGCCAGTCGATGGGCGTCGAAATTACTCTTTAACGCGGAAGTCGTTACGACGAACACTATGAAGAAGGACCCCGAACACTTCCAAAAACTACTCGAACGCGCTCGAATTGAACCGACGAAAACAACTCTGGAAACGTTATCGCAAATCGAGAAGGATTTACCGAGAAGTGGACACACGTTCGAGAAGTGCGGGCTGAGCATACCCGGGGACAAGATGTGGAATTCGTTGAAACACGTACTGTTGGCGTTCGCCCAACACGATCCCGCGACGGGGTACGTGCAATCGATGAACTTTATTTGCGCGTTTTTTTTGCTCTCTGGGATGGACGAGGAGAGCGCGTTTTGGTGCTTAGATGGTTTGGTGAATAGAATCGTACCTGGATACTTTACCGAAGGGATGGCGAAAGCGATGGAGGACCAGCGGGTGTTTTCGAGAGTCGTGAATAAGATTGAACCGGAGTTGGGGGTACACTTGGACGCGTTAGGCGCGGATAACATCGTCAGCGCGATTACGAGTTCGCAGTGGTTGTTGACGTTGTTCGTGAACGTGCTGCCGACGCGGTGTACGTTTCGAGTTTGGGATCGGGTTATCGAGAGCGGGCATCGCGCGCCGTTGTTCGCGGCGAGTTGCGCGTTGTTGGGCGGGGTCGATGCAAAAAAGAGGTTGTTGGAAGCGACGGAAATGGGTGAGGCGGTAGAGCGATTGCAGAATTTAGGGAAAGAAGTTGGTAAGGACGAAGAGAGCATGGTGAACTTTGAGTCGAGGTTTGATCGTTTGTGCGAACGCATCGACGGTACGTTCATCGAAGTCGTCGAGGCGGAGGTATTGGAAGAGGAAGGCGACGTGACGACGTGTTTGAAACGCGAAAGGGAGGAAGTTTTTCAGAAAGTGTGTTCTGAAGACGTCATTTTAGCGATGGAGATTTGTAAGAAACAGCACAGAGAGAAGACGAACAGTAGTAGGAATAGCACCGAAGGGGAGAACAACGAAAACACGTTGAAGTTGGAGAAGAATAAGATTCTCGGGAAGACAACCGTCGCTTCGTTCTCGCAGGTTTTGTTTGATGATTTGAGCGTCGTGCAAGCGGCGACGGAACAAGAGGAGGAGGAAGAGCTCGTGGACGACTTGGAGTCGCTCGATGGTGATTTGGTTTCCGACGACGATAGCGATGACAGAAATAAGAACAAGAACGCCGAGGAAGATGTGAATGCGTCTTCGAAAGAAGAAGATGCCGATATGAATGATGATTTTGATGGAAAAGGTAGTCGAAACGAGAGCAAACAAAAAGAGCGAAAGCAAGAACTCACCGAAGATGAAATCCCGCCTAAAGCTGGCATTGCCATAGATGCAAGCGTCGCGGTTATCGAATGTATCTTGAGTCTCGAGCGCGAACTGCGCGTGTGTATTTCCGATACCGCCTCGCGCGGTATCGCGCAGCTCACCACCGAAGCGGCGCTGGTATCCGTGCGCGCGATTTCGTCCTCCGATCTCGCCGTGCAACGAGAAACGTTGGTTGAAGAATTGAGAGATTTTCGCGAAGGATACGAAGAATGTTTGAAAAGAGACGCGTTGGATTTGTCGAAAGTACAAGTTGATAGACAAGCGTTGGCGTGGTTAAACGTAACGCTCGAACGCGGCGAAAGAGTCTTGTTTCAAATGGGCGTAGTAAAGAAAGTCTTACAGAATATCTTGACGAGAATGAAACTCGTGGAGAGTAATAGTGATGCTTTTACTGCTCATCTCACGGCTACTGGTTCAGATATGAGCACGCCAATACCAATCAACAAGTCGGTTGTCGAAAAGGAGTCATCGCCTGCGTCTTTACAGCGCCGCGTAGGATTTAGCGCTTCGCCTCCGACGACAACAACATTCAATTCTGCTGGGAGAGCGAGCATGGATAGCACAAATAGCAGAGACACGAACACAAATAATTACAACAACAACAACAACGATTGGGAAGACATCGAGAAGAGTGAACTGAATCAAATTATCGAAGCCGAGAAGATTGAGCTCATCGACCCGAAAGAGGTCGATGAGACGAAACTCGAAAACGATAGACTCTTTGCGCAAGATATTAAACACCTCCAAAGACTGGTCGAAAAAACAAAAGATAACGCGCGAATAGATTTAGAAACGCTTCGTTCTTTTTACGAAGTAAAGAAATCAACATTTTCACAGGAAGACGTTCGGGGTAAAACGGCGATTGAAAACTGGAGCGAGTTTGCGCGGAAATCAAGACGCGAAAGAGACGCGACGTGCGGGAAGAAAATTGCCGCCGGGGTGGAAACGCTGGTCGCGCCTTGGGAACAGAGCAAACGCGAAGCCGAAGAAACGATTGTTAATGACGCGTTAGATGGCGACATCGAAAAGAATCTGGACGCGATGGAAGAAGCGACGAAACTCACCGACGAGATTGAAAAAGAAGATCATCGGTTGCACGCCGCGCGGTCGACGATGAATGCGATCGACGCGATGATTTCCAGACGCGCGCAAGCGTTAGAGCGCGAAATAGAATTGTTCGGACGCGTAAAGGATATACAAGCGGCGCGGTCGAGATTGCGTCACTCTTTGTTAAACGAAATCAAACTCGCCAGAGAGGACATTGAGCTCGTCTTGAACGCGCGATTAGACGCGAATCATTTCCAGAAATCTATCGACGATAGTTTAGAGAAGTGCAAAAGGATTCAATCGATAAGTGAGACCGCTGTGAAAACCCTTCTTCTCGCTTGGACTACGTTCATCGAAAAGACGACCGTTGAAGTAGCCATGCACTGCGTCTCTGTCGTCGATGCCTCGGTCGAAGTTGCAAATTCCGTCGCTCAGCGGCTGAACGCTGAAATTAAAGAAGTCTTGAGAGAACAACAGAAACAACGCGAATTGGACGCCGCCAAGAACGCCGCCGCTGGAAAAGAGTACGAAGATAGCCCAATACAGCGCCAAACAAATAAAGCATCTGGCTTCCTCGCGAGTAAAATGGAATCCTTGAACGCTTCGTTGGAAGGTTCGAGATTGGCGCAAAATTTTTCAAAGTTTAAGCAACGCGCCAACGAAAAGGCGTCTGAGTTTGTGCAACAAGTCAACGCGAGCGGCGACTTATCCAGACAAACGAGCACGGAGGATTCAATCATGGGCTACGAAAACAACTCCAACGATTCTTTGACGGGAACCCCAACGGTGTCCACGCCCACGTTGCTCGCGAAGATGATGTCCAACGCCACCGGCACTCCGAGAGAATCGAAACATTTGGTCAAGTTGAAAGAGGAAGCCGCCAGGGTCGAGCAAAGAAACCAAAGGTTGATGGAAACGAAACGTTCGCTGAGAGAGCTGCTGATGAAGCATTAGTAAATATAACAGTACATACCATTAGTGCGCGTGTTTTAGAACTTTAGTTTGTAGATTATGTATAGAAAATATACTGCGTAATCAGGTAATACTTACAAATTTCGTCTCTCGCTCGTTCGCCAACAGCGGGTGTGTATAAGAGCGAGTGTGGATAAAATAAAAATACAGAATGTCATCTCTTCCCTTTCGAGAGATACCCTGGTGACACCAACCAAAGCGCGCGCGATCAATCAACACGCCGCGGCCAACCGTTTCTTCGTCGTTTGGCTCGCCATGTTTGATCCGCCATCTAAGTTTCTCTTGTTGTTGTCGTTGCCAGTCGGCACTGCGCTATCTTCGTCGTTATCCTGTTTATTGTTATCCTTGTTGTTTGAAAGCGGTGCCAAAAAGTTTGTTCGGCGAAACCTCGTCCCACACGCGTTGCACAAACACGGTTTACTCGCCGGCCCTCGTCTCCATTGCGGTGAGTCCAACGCGCCGCAGTGGTCGCACGGCCCGCCCGGTTTACACCCCGGCGGTAACTCTCTCGCATTCGTTCCTCTCGCGCTCTCTTCTCCGCCTCTGTTGTTGTTGTTGTTATTATTAGTATCAGTATCCGTCGCGTTCTCTTTCTTCTTCTCCTTCCCGGACGAGACCCCGCCGCCACCGTTCGTATCTTTCTTTCTCTTCTTTCCCGACGAATTCGTCGTCTCGTTCGTCGTGCTCGGACTTTGGCTCCCTTCTTTCGCGCTTTCCGTGCCGTCCGAGTTCGCGCCTTGTTGAAGTTGTCTCCCACCACCCCCTTTTCCTCCTCCCAGTCGACTGCTCGGAACCTTCGTCGCTGTTATATCGTTCTCGTCTTGTTGTTGCATCATTCGTCCTCCTTCTCCTCCTACCTCGGACCCATACGTGGTGTGTAAAAACGTCTCCACGTGGTGATGATGGTGATGGTGATGGTGCGAAATCGACGCAGAGTTCACGTGTCCTCCTCCCGTGGACACTTCTTGCGAGCGCATGAGTTCTCTTTCGAGCTTGGCGATTTCCTCGGCCTGAGGCGCGACCGAGCGCCCGTCTTCGTCTAAACGAACCAACGCGTACCATCGCTTGGTGGTCGTTTCGGTCGTTGTGGTCGTCGTTTGCATTAAACTCGGGTATACCGAGCTCATATTCTGCGTAAACGAAAGAAGAAGGATTTTTGCTTCTTGTACGCGTCTTTTCGAGAAGAGAATTGGACGACGACGAGCGAGAAGAAGAGTACTAAAAGGAAATATCTTTCAGAGGCAATTTTCTCTCTTCTCAACTCTTCTTTCGCTTCTCCCTCAACACCAACCAAAAGAAGGTAAAGAAGAAGTGCGACAGAAAACACTTCGCGTTTCTTTTCAATTGCACGTCTTCTGTGCGTGTTTTATCGCGCGAACGAGTTTGTTCTCACCACGAATAATGCGTTTCTCGAATGAGGAAATATACTCGAGCGAGAAGATAAAATATATTTGCCAGACAGAGAGAAAGAACAGCCCAAGAATAGAATTTTTAGAGAGAAAACAGGAGAGAAACAGAGAGAGAGAGATGAAAATTCAGAGCGCTTGTGGCCCCTGTTTCTTCGCCTTATCCGACGGAAAAAAAAATTATGTTTAGGGTTTTCATTTTTTTTTAAAGGCAGGTCTATTAAATTCTTTTTTTGATGAGAAACACAAAAAAACATCATCGCGAGAGGAAAAACGCCGCAATATAAAAAGTGTACTCTTCTTGTGTTTTTTATTACATTTTAAAGAGAGATGTTCTTGAGCAGTTTGAACAACGCGAGGACGACGACGACGACGAGCGGTGGTGGTGGTGGTGGTGGAGTCTGGTCTCGCGCTTTTCTCGGGAGCAGTCGTAGGAGCAACATCTCAGCTGCGCGTCGTCGTTCTTCTTCTTCTTCTCAACGAAATCATCATCATCAACAAAATCGACGAGTCTTGGTCGTGACGGCGGCGAAGAAAAAGAAGAAAAGTAGTTCCTCAAAGACGACGACGAGCAATGATGGCAAAGAGAAAGAAGAATTGGATGATTCGTCGACGGCGGAAGCGTTGCCGAGGATCGAGGGCGATCCGACCGTCGATGTGAGCAGCGAAGATGTTATTGGGGAAGATAAAAGAGCTGATGATGCTTTCGAGGAAGGAGGGGCTGCTGATTCTTTGGAGGAAGAAGAAGTCGTCGCGGTTTCGGAGATACCGAGGCCGAAGAAGAAGAAAGGGACGAAAAAGTCGCAAATGGTGTCCTCCTCTTCGTTTAATATCGCGAGCGCGGACCCGACGTTACTCGGCGCCGGTGTTGGGGCGATTGGATTGATTGCGTATTTTCTTTGGACGAAGATGCAAAAGCGAAGGGCGAAGAGTTCGCCGGAGGGGGAGGACGAGGAGGTGTTTGATATGGGCGGCGGCGGTGGTAGTGGTAGTGGTGGTAGAGGAAAAGAAATTGGTGCTGCGCAAACTGCTACTGGTGGTATCGACAAGGCGTCAGATTCCGATTTTTACGCTTCGTTGAACAAAGCGGCGAAATCGGGCGGGGTTGAAGGTACGGGCGAGAACGCTCCAGTCGGCGCTTCTAACTTGCCGCCTGGATTGCGCATGTTTACCACCATGGATGGCGAAGAAGGCGAAGATGGTGGCGGCGCGTCGACGTCGACTTCCTCCGAGAAAACAAAAGAAAAAGAAAAAGTAAAACCGAAACAACCACAAAGAGTACAACCGATGAGCAGAGAGTTCAAGCGCTTGTGTAGAGATTGCGTCGACGAATTGAGACGGTTCCAAACGGTCGATTTGAATGGGCGTAAACTCGGCGACGATGGCGCAAAAATCATCGCCGAAGGCATCGCGTTCAACGAAACCGCGTCGTGCGTTGACTTTGGCGCGAACGGTTTTGGTGAAACCGCCATGCTTGCCATTACCGAAGCCATGTCGCAAAATAAGAAACTGCGCATGGTTTCCTTCGCCTCCAATCCGTTGCTCGACGTAGGCGTCATCGCGTTGGCAAACTATTTGAAAACCGATACAAAAATAACGACGTTGAACATAAACTCGTGTTCGTTTGGCGACGATGGTGCCAAAGCCTTAGCGGAGGCGTTGAAATCAAACACCTCGATCACTTCTTTGGAGATGAACAACAACGCCATCGATTACGAAGGTTCCACCGCCTTGGCGCAAGCTTTAGCACAAAACGACACGTTAGAACACGTCTCTTTACAAGGTAACTACGTCGGTGCCTTAGGCACAGTCGCCTTAGCAAACGCTTTGGTGGACAATAGCAGCTTAAAATCGCTCACGTTGAACGGAAACGATATTGGAAACGAAGGGTGCGTCAAATTATGCGAAGCTTTGTCCAAGCGCAAGACGAAATTGACCAACTTGGACATTGGAAACAATGCCATCGGTCCAGATTCTGGCGCTGCGTTGTGCGATTACCTCAAAGATGACGACGCGTTGACCCACTTGAATCTTTACATGAACGAACTCTCCGACGACGGCGCGGTCAAAATGTCCCCCGCGTTGAAGGACAACGCGACTTTGAAAAACCTGGACATTGGCGGGAACAACATCGGCGCTCTCGGTGCTATGGCTCTCTCCAAATCCTTGAAGGAAAACACCGCGTTGACCACTTTAGAGCTCGGTTATAACCCGATAGGCAAAGACGGCGGCATCGCACTCGCTGAATCCCTCAAATTCCACGCCAAAATCGAAACGCTACGCGTCGGGTGGTGTAAAATTGGCAAAGAAGGCGCCGCCGCCCTCGCCGACACCATCACCTACAACGAATCCCTCACCACCCTCGATTTACGCGGCAACGAACTAGGGGACGACGGCGTCCGCTCGTTGGGCAAGTCATTAGCCGTAGTCAACGAACATTTAAGCACGTTAGATTTAGGCTACAACGAAATCAAAGACGAAGGCGCGTTCGCCTTGGCCGCGGCGATTAAAAACAACGCCGAAGGCGCTTTGGAAAACGTTTCCGTCAACAACAACTACATCACAAAGTTAGGCGAAGTCGCGCTCATCGAAGCCGCCGAGTTAGTCGCCGAGTTGAACGAAGATAGAGAATTGTACGTACAGTTTTAATTTATTATTACACCACCATAAGAAGACATCATCATCAACACTCCATCGAAACGAAAGAGAGCGAGAGCGAGAGGAAAATTTTCTTCC
>Ga0129327_10001760_pt1 | contig 12758 bp, 9 predicted proteins | sample CPBDNA_6_FD_111799 | JGI IMG/M metagenome (GOLD analysis project Ga0129327, IMG submission 111799) | Freshwater to marine salinity gradient microbial communities from Chesapeake Bay, USA - CPBay_Spr_31_0.8_DNA | ecosystem: Environmental > Aquatic > Marine > Coastal | place: USA: Chesapeake Bay... | reverse complement strand
TTCTTTTATTTCCTGATTTATTCAATCCAGAGAATTTTACATTTAATCTAGTAGAAACACTTATTTACACTATAGATTTATTTTTAAGGAGGTGATTTTGGGTCTACCGCAGAGAGGCGAGGCTTTCCGCCCCCTTAACCCCATTTATTTGTAACGTTATAGTTTAACTATTTTTTACTAAACAAAATATATAAAAATCTCATTTCGCCCTTTACTTATCTCTTAATAATAACACCACATGGGCCTCATGAATTTTCATTAATTTAATTAATCATGTAGAATGTGCTTTATAGGAAAATCGTTCCGTAGACCTTATTTATATATTTCACAAAAGATGGTAAAAAATTACTATAGTGATGAGAAACTCAAAAATATTAAAGAAGCGTTATTGCTATTAACTTATTTTCAGTCATTTCAAGCATTGTCTCTCTAACTCCTTCTCTCCCTATACCGCTTTTCTTAAATCCGCCGAATGCTAGTGAGTCCCACCTCAATCTCGTACTATCATTTATGATAACAGCACCAAACTTCAACTCTCTACTTAACTTTAAAGCCCTATTTACATCATTAGTAAAGATTGCAGACTGTAAGCCATACTCGGTTGAATTAGCTATTCGTATTGCCTCCTCATCACTCTTAACACTCACAATTGGTACTATAGGCCCGAAGACTTCACTCTTTAGGACTAGCATATCCAGTGAGGGATTGGTTACCATAGTTAGTGGGAAGAAACTTCCACTCTCTGGACCCTTATTGAGGATTTCAACCTTTCCACCCTTAGCTTTAGCGTCTGCTAATACACTGTTTAAGTTCTCAACGCTCTCTTTGTTGATTACTGGTCCAACGTCGGTAGTTTCATCCAAGGGGTCACCTACCTTTAACGCTCTAGCCTTATCGTTAAACGCCTTTACGAACTTATCGTATATCTCCTCCCTAACTATAATTCTCTTGCCAGCATTACAGTTCTGACCAGCGTACTCAAACCTAGCTCTAACAGCTATTGAAGAGGCTCTCTCTATATTGGCATCTTCTAAGATGATTATGGGATCAGAACCTCCCAACTCCATTATTATTCTCTTCCCTAAGGAAACAGCTTTAGAGGCTATTTTAAGACCTGTTTGTGTGGAACCGGTTAACGTAATTAAGCCGACTAATGGGTGAGTAATTATCTCATCCCCGATTTCACTACTATAACCAGTGACTACTCTAACTGCACTATCGGGTAATCCAGCCTCAACCAATATTTTCTTCATTTCTATGGCGGCTAGGGGTGTATTTATACTTGGCTTAACCACTACTGAATTTCCTACTGCTAAAGCTGGAGCAACCTTATGGGCAAAGGAGTTTATGGGGAAGTTGAAGGGTAAAATTGCAGTTACAACACCTATCGGTTCCCTAGTACTTACAACTATTCTATTCTCATTTCCAGGAGGGTACTCATAAGCGTCCACTCTATAATTTTTACCTTCTAAAACCATTCCGACTTCTTCAGCAGCATGTCTAAACAATCTGGAAGCCCTTAATACTTCAACCCTAGAATCCCTAATCGGCTTACCGGCTTCCATCGCAAGTAGTTTAGCTAGTCTCTCTTGTTCTCTTTCCAAAATTTCCGATACTTTTCTCAATATAGCTGTCCTTTTATAGAGGGGCATCTTTGATATTATTTCAAATCCCTTATATGCCTCCTCTATTTCTCCTCTAACCTCATCTTTATGCATTCTTTTCACAGTTCCAATTACATTAAGATTGGAGGGCGAACGAACTTCAATAACCTCTTGACTCATCAAGTATGTATTTGTATTAGAAGTTTTTAAGTAATTATGAAATACTTAATCCAATTTTTAAACCTATAATACTTATAACATTTTTATAAGCACATTCATCTTTAGTTTAAAATAATTTAAAATAAAAGCGTATTAGTATGGACACATTGGGTCTTCTGCAAATGGGTTATTATATACTGCAAAAGCCCTAGCCCTACTCCCCCCACAAATATTATTGTATTTGCATATGCCACATTTCCCTTCGAACCTACTATCCTTTATTTTTTTCAAAACCTCGGACTTTCTATAAATATCGACTAAACTCTCCTTCTTAACATTACCTAAATACAATGGTAAGAAGCCACTAGGATAGACATCACCATTATAACCTATGAAGATAACGCCAGCCCCGTCCCTAGTAGGCAAAATGCTCTTATCAGCTTCCTTTACTGGTTCACCTAATAATTCGCGTAATGTAGAAACCAGCTCATTATCGTTAGTAGTAGCTGGAGTATACTCAAGTTTAGCTCTCCTAAAGAAAGGTGCCTCAACAGTTCTCACAATTAAATCATATCTAGTGGCTTCAACTAGAAAATCTATAACATCTTTATATTTATCTCTAGGAATATCCAATTCAGTAGTTCCTCTACCCACTGGAATTAGAAAGAACACTTCCCAAATCTTTACCCCCATCTCTTTTAGCAATTTGACTACGAAAGGTAATTCACTATAACTCTTCTTCCAAACTAGGGTATTGACTTGAACTTGTATCCCGTATTTTAATCCAAGCTCTATTCCTCTTAAAGCGTATTTATAACTACCAAGTCCCCTTAACCAGTCATGAGTTTGCGAAGTAGCTCCGTCTAGGCTAATTGACATGTATCTAGCATAATTGCTTATTATCTTCATGGTCTCATCGTCTAAACGGTGAGAAGGAGAGGGTGCTATTGAAACTACTAATCCTAGCGACTTAGCGTATTCCATTAGTTCGAAAATATCACTTCTACTTAACGGATCACCACCGGTGAAAACTATAACAACCTTTCCAAATCTCGCTATATCTTCTAATAATTTTCTACTCTCTTCAGTATTAAGCTCACCTGGCAACGGCTTATCTATAGCGTTAGCTCTACAGTGTTTACAAGTTAATGGGCAGGCTTTAGTTACTTCCCAGAAGACTAAATGTGGAGCGTTTTCAAAGGGCATAATGGGTCATCTCCATAAACATCTCCATTCCAATAATACGCTCTAGCTCTATCTCCTCCTTTACACGCCGATTTATATTTACATTTATCACAATATTCCCCCCTCAAATACTTGTCCGTATTTATGAATAGGTCGGGAATATTCTTAATTATCTCCTTAAGCGGTTTTTCCCTAACGTTACCTAATTTGTAAAAGTCAATGAATTGACAAGGATAAACGTCACCATTTGGATATATTGATATCATCTTCCTTCCACATCCTCCACTATTTTCAACAAATTTCATGTACTTTTCAAGTTCTTCCTCATCTCTAGCCAACTTTTTAGCTATGTAAACTCCATCGAATTGTCCCAAGGTAGTCTCAATCTCTATCTTTCCACTTAGCTTAATTGCATAGTCAATCATTTTGTTTATGAAACCAACATATTCTTCTGGAGTATACATCCACTCCCTTAATTCCTTACCCCTCCCACTAGCTGATAAATGATAAAACGTTATTCTCTTAACTCCCAGTTCCAGGGCCAATTTCACGTATTCGTCTATCTGATGAATGTTTCTAGCCGTAATAGTAAATCTAAGTCCAACGTTTAGTCCAACGTTTATTGCATTTTTAATTCCCTTTACTGTCATGTTAAAGGCTCCATTTAGACCTCTAAATTTATCGTGAAATTCTGGATCGTAACTATCTAAACTTATACCTACGTAAGAGAAATCCAGTTCTTTTAATTTCTTCGCAACACTCTCGGTAATCAATGTGCCATTTGTAGATAAGGCTAATTTTATTCCCTTTATCCTAGCATATGATGCCAATTCAAAGAAATCCCTTCTCATTAATGGCTCTCCGCCGCTCATTATAATTAATGGAATTCTTATTTCAGCCATTTCGTCTATTAGCCTTAACGCCTCTTCTGTAGTTGACCCATCCTCACCTTCTGGTGACGCGTTAATATAACAATGAAGACATTTCAAGTTGCATTTCCGCGTGAGATTCCACGTTACCACTGGTCTAAATACGTCGCTGAATTTACTAGGTCTATCCTTATTATACTCACCCTTAATGTGAAATGAAACTGTACCAGCATTAGTTACTAGAACGCTTATTGGAATCATAATAATAAAAAGATATCTTAGTCATAAAAAAGTGATCCCTAATCTTTTAGCAATTATTTTCTTAAACGGGGTTGTTTTGCACAATTATCTTTTTAACTCTCCTACACTTCTGCAATAGTTTTAACTTATTAATATTTGGTGGTATTATAAGCTCATCAACATCACTTATTTCTTGGATGTATTTCTCCACATCATCATCCGAAATATTAACTAGGCTTAATTTCTTAATACCTTTAAATGCAATAGGCTTACTCGTTTGCATCATCTCTTCCTTGTTTACTGATAACTCGTCTATATCGGAAATTATTATTAAATTGCCTATTCCTTCCTTAAATCCTTCAATGAACGTTTTACCACTTTCAACTACTCCACTTGCAGTTCTTTTGGCAGCATCTGATAAATCTAAGAATGTTCTAAACGCTTGGTTCGTAACTTCCCCAATAGTCTTACCAGAAGATCTAGCAATTTCTGTTAGCTTTCTATATATTTTCTCATCAACTCCTCTTATTGTAATTGTTTTCTTTTTGTTTTCATTGTTTTCTTGACTCATGTGTTAAACATGTATTACAGACTTATAAATTCTTCCCAATTTGTTTGCTTTGTTGAATTCTTCGATTGAGTACTTACCTTGATATTTGCTCTTACTTTAATATAAATAATGGGATTTAACAGCCTTAATATAAAAATATTATGATCTTGAATATAATTCTTTTAAAAACTATCTAACCCTAGGATTTTAAATAAAATGCTTATTGTACTTAATAAAAATATAATTTCTAATCTAAATCTAGGATTTCAGTATGGTATGAGAAAGGATTAAATTCATTGAAGGCAAAGATAGATTGAAAGCTGAAAACTTTTATGAGAATGCGAAGAATTATTTCCTACAAATAACAGAATTTTAAAAAATGAATTTCTAAGTCTCTTTATTAGAGGACTACTCATAAACGTGTGTAGAGATAATATAAACGTTTTCATTTATTCTTCTCCGAAAGATAGGCGGAACTTTTAGGTGTGAGAGGTGTGTGGGTTCGCTCTTGACAGGCAATTAAACGCATCCCTTAATATTTTCCTCAAGATGTGTGAGTTTCCCCACATTCGTGGAATATCAAGGATGTGAGTTATCCCGTTAAAGGTACAGGAGTAATGAATGAGGCGATGCTTGGGACTCTGGTGAAGCCAAAGGGCTGAGGATTGATATTAAATATCATGAAATCCTATGAAGCCTAAACCCCTCCATATTATTATATGATACTTGAGAGATTAAAAAGAACGACATCTTAGTTGTAAGAGATAGAATGGGCTATGCGATAAAATTCGCATCTGATTAACACTACCCACATATCAGAAGCTTATTATACTTCTGCTTACTCAATACCTAATCTTGGGTAATTCAACAAAGAGATTACGCAGAACAAGGATTCACAACAACAAAACACAGAATATCATCAATGGACAAGCACTTCCCTGGAATTCAAATAAATTCACGATTACCCGTTGGCTCTCGACGTTCTTCTTGATATATAACCTATTTACACTCCAGTATATTTACTAGACAAAGAAGTGATAATAGATGTAAATATTCCAATTGAATGAAATTATTGTTCACACTCTTGTTGGTGATATTAAGCGCTTTTCAAGGCCGAGTCCTTTGTAGCTTATTGTGGATTAGACCCTGTTGTGGAAAGAAGCGGTAGGGCTGTGATAAGTAAGGGAATTCCCAAGAGGGGTAATAGATACTTGCGTAGCTTGTTTTATTTTCTTGCAGAGATGAATTACCATAGGCCCCAACCTTGCTGAAGTTCTACAAGTCCCACAAGGTTAAGCTTCACAGTAGGAAATTGCACACTGCTTTGGCTAGAAAGTTGGCTAGGATTATATGGAGTGTATGGTATAATAATAAGCCTTATGAGCCCAAATAATTAAAGAAACCCTTCCCCTTAATCACCACGTGGGTTGAAAGGACTCACGTGGCAACCTTAGTTGACACTATGCTTGAAGTTCAACCGAAATATTTATTACTGAATACCACAAGGCAATTACCATAATAAAACTTTAATAAGAATAAGGGAATAGGTAATTGTGTGATAGATCCAAAATTAATAATAAAGTTATTAGAAGATAGACAGAGACCTAGAGGTAGTAAGATAAAGGATGAAGACTTAAAGAGACTGGCCAAATTTGGAGAGGAGAATATGAAATTGCTGGAAGTGTTAGGCTGTTGGAAAATGGAAGGTGATATAATATATTACAAGACTGGTTGCTTAGGGAATTACTTTCAAGAATAAGTGAGCTGAAAGGTAGTGAAACAGATCGCTTTCTAAAATTTCTAGCAATTTTAAATACTCTTCTAGAAGATAAGGGTCTTGGTAGGATTATTATCGTTGGTGGTTTTGCTGTAGAATTATATTCTGGTAGAAGCTATAGAACAGGCGATGTGGATGTGATAGTAGAAGGTATAGCGGAAAACTTAGTACGGCAAGTATTAAAGGAGATATCGGATTTTGGGCTAAGAATATACTTACCTAAGATAAGGGAAATATCGGAAAAGGGAATTGACATAGTCGATAACGTTTATAATAAACGTAAATCTCCGCTTAAAGTACAAGTTGACTCTTATTACATCTATATTACTCCGCCGGAAGAGGTAGTATTAACTTACCTAGAAGCATGGAAATTCTGGAACAGTATTGAGGATAGAAATAAGGCTGTTCTTGTTTATTGCGCCCAACGGAACAGAATTGACGTTAATTACATAAATCTCGAAAGTGAGAGAAGAGGAGTAAAAGATTTCCTTGAGAGAGTGAAAGACTATTGTTAAATGAGTTATTAAGAATTGCTCCCTAATCTGCTTTGCTGAATACTTCAATTTTCTAAGATGTCAGACTCATCAATTTTTCTTAAATTCAAAATCGAACGTTGATTTAAAAGTAAGTTACACGTTAACTCAGATAAAAATTGAACTAATCCACAAAGCACCACTTATAAAAATGTTTAAATACTCCTTTTATGAGCGTGGAGATGGTGTCGCTATTAAGCTATTTATATTTGTATAACGAGTATTAGTTATGGGTAGGAAGGCTTTAGTTAGACAAGACGTTTCTTGTCCATCTTGTGGTTCTCATCATGTAGTTAAGTGTAGTTAGGTAGGCAGAGGTATTTGTGTAGGGATTGCGGTAGGTACTTCTTGGGTGATGCTATTTACCATTCTAGGGAGTTGAGGGAGGAAGCTTTAAAAATGTATTCTAATGGTGTGAGTTCTAGTCTTATGGGAGAGAAGGTTAATTTCATAATTTATAACATAATGACTACGCTATCACACATTCAGATATTTTTTTTGTAAAATGAATTTAAGGTCTATCGTAAAGTACTACATGATTTCTTAGAGAATTATGGGATTGAATAGAGTGAAAACATAGTTTCGTCTCAAGGAAATTAGGATATGTATAATAATAGGTTTATCAAATTAATTTTTAAGATTAACATGATTTATTAGATATATTCTTACGAAAAAATATATAATCATTCTCCTCACCCTTTTCACATATGAAAGCAACACTCTTAATACCACTCTTGCTAATTAGTTTCTTTGCTTCTCCTCAACTCTTTCCTTCAAATGTTAGTTATGTTTTTGTTACTAATAATCTAATAGGAGTAGTGTATCATATTCAAAACACAACACAACTTTTCTTAATGAATTTAAGTGGTTATACGATTAAGTTACCTTTAGAGGGGATAGCACATCTTTACTCTTACTCTAACTACTTGCTGGTTTTTGTAGAACCTTATTTTAATGTAGTCTCAAATTTCATGACGTCTTTTCTTTTAAATGGTACAACAGTTTATGTGATAAATACATTAACCATGAAATACTATAAGCTAAATCTTAAGGAGTTAAGTGTAAATGTAAATAACTTTTATGGTGACAATGATGGAATTTATGCTTTTAATGTAGCAAGCAAAATCTTATCAACTACAAATGAAGAAGTTTACGATTACACAGTAGTTATACCTAAAGTTGAAATAATCATAAATGCATATAACTTAATAACCAATTCTACTAGAACAATATCATTTGTTACAACTGGTCTACCGTTGTCCTTTGAGAAGGATGGCGAAAATTTCACAGGCAAACCCTATGCTGTTCTCAACCCTAATAATAACTTCCTCTATATCATAACGGCAAATAATAACCTCCAATACATTATTAACGTCATAAATCTAACTTCTGGTGGAGTAAGCGAGTTTAATGTTAGTTTTAATGGGGAGATAGCAGATTTAACTCAAGACTACCTAACGTTCTATAATACCTCTGAAGTAATGCTCTATAATCCTATAAAGAATATTACTATTTCATATCCATTCTTATCTCCAGGATTAATAAGTATTTCTTGTGTTCCATCTACACCAAATCTTTATCCGCTAATAACTTACACCAATAAAAGCAATAATACCCTTGTCTCAACAATATTATCTTTTACCAATGGTGGAAAAAACATTTCCATAGATAATATTCCCCTTATATTATCCTGTCCAGCAATTACAGTAAGCGAATTAATTGATACGAACAGTCTTAAAATACCTTTTTCCACTACCCCCAATGAAATTAAATTAAATTCAGTTCCAGTAAGTATTAACGGAAATGTTGTGCCATCAGTATCTGAGATTTACATCTTCGAATCTTCAGTACTTCTAAAAACCTCAAATGGCTATTTAGTTTATAATGATGGAAAATTAATTAATGGTCAAGTAGTATCCGGCGTGGTTATTACCAACAGTAGCAACGTGAATTATGCCTACGAAAATGTTTTAGGGGTAAACCAGCCAATTATTTTAATGAGTACGATCATAATTGGAGGCAAACCTTATTATATACCTGGGGGCAAATACATTGTCGGAAACATAGGCAATAATGTAGTTCTTTATGGAAATGGAGAGATAAGCGTTATGCAAGTTAATGAATCAGAAAGTGGAATTCATGTTAATACACCAGAACTATGGCTTAATATTGGAATAACTGCATTCATAACACTCGTATTATTAATAGTGATAATTCCGCTTATTAAATTATTAAGAAAAAAAGGTGGTAAGTAAGGAAATGAGAAACTTCTATAACATATAATCTTTTTTCCTGATAAACATGAAGGAGATTAGAAGAAAGATCCGAAACAATTTTAGTGGAGATATGTCAGGAATAACAAGAAAAATTTTTATCAATTTTAGTTTATTATTTGTTATTGAATTCTATAAAAATTAATCTGTTAGCTAAAGACTATATCATTTATTCAGCCTAACTATATAATAAAATAGTAGAGCACTTATTAATGATATTGTACCGTAAATTAGTGGGTAAAGAAGTACAACTAGAAATGGGTTAATTCCAATTAGTTGTCCAATTATTTCTGCTATTTTACTAACAGCGTTTATAGGGTAAATTAGATATAGGGAAAGTGAGGATAAGAATCCTATGAGAAAACCTCCTATCGCTGAATACTTTCTGCTTAATAATCCTAAGGGTATTCCTATAGCTACTGCTGTAAATGGATACAATACAAAAATTTGCATTATATATGCTAATAGTATTGACGAAATGATAATGTAAATCGTATTTGTACCTTTCATTACTATTACGCCTCCAATGTTATTTTTGCTATTATGGTATAATTATATCCTGAATAGGAAATATATTTGAAGGATAACCATAGGGGTAATTGATTCTCTCTAAACGCGCTAACTAGACTCTCTGAAGGACCACCTGGGAATATTCCATAGAATTGTGAAGAGTAAGGTGAAGCTATAAACCTAAGCGATGAACCTACTGTTACATAAGGTAAAGGAACTGTGGGAATATAAGGAGTTGAACCAACTGCAAGCGTATGAGGATCACCAAATATTGGAATAGGGCCAACGGAAAGCGCCTTTAATCCCAATGGGTTGTAAATTTCTAAGAAATGTACTCTTCCCCAATACCATTGGCTTATATTATCTCCTAAATTCTGTTCTAATAACGAGATCGCTTTAACAAACGATTGCCTAACTAAGTTAGTGAAGTTTCCATTAACCCAAATTGATGTAGGATCGTATTGTGCAATATATATGAAGTCAGGTACAATATAAGGTATACTAGCTATATCTAATATGTCTAAACCCATTTTATTAAGTATTTTCGCAATGCTATTATTCACCATTTCGGCAACAATATAAGTATATATTGTAGGCGCTACCTCGTTTTGGTAAAATGTGAAGTTCCAATTACGTAGATAGTTAAATGCAGTTCCTTGAATACTGCCATTCGTGTTATTGACCATAGCCTTTATTATAAGGGGAGTAAGTAATGATGCCCAATAATCGGTAACGTTGGATTGCAATTTCATCATATCACTAATGTTAACACTTCGTTGATACTCTAAATAATGATAAATATCTTCAGCTCTACCACCGGAGCTCCAGAATCCACCAATAAATGGAAATGGATAATTTATCCAAACAGTGGGTTGATTAGGTGCAAAGGCGAACCCCCTTACAGGGTCAAATGTCTGCGGCAAGTATTTGAAGGGTATATAACCAATTGGTTCGTACTTCGTAACAGTACCGTTTAATGGCGTTCTTGCACCCACTACCAATACGCTTTTACCATTAGGTAAAGTCTCATTTATAAGTGGATACAGCCCAGCTACAATTATTCCTGCATGATGCTTACTTACAATTGCCAAGTTCTGTGGGGGAATTACCCAATACTTTGCTGCATTTATTAAATCATTAAAGGACGTTGAATTATCTAAAAGAAGTATGGAAATTACTGTAAGAATCGGCTCTTTCCACGCAGACCAATACAGACTTATTCCGTAGTTCTTATACCTAGCTACTAGTGGTCCATTATTAGTATAGTAAACGGTATACGTTCTGCCCATTAATGTGTAATTATACTCATTCATTTGATACCATTTACCATTATAATAATACTGACTTCCATTCACTATTTCCAGATAAGCGTCTGAAGAACTCCCTTCTGGTGTCGTTAATCCCCATGCAGTGTAGGCGGTATGTCCTATTAGAACCCCTGGTATACCAACCAATGACCAACCGGTTACGTTAAACGCAGGGGCTATAAGTTGTAATGGAATCCAGACTGATGGATCAAATAAAGGTAAATGCGGGTCGTTAGCCAGTATCGGACCTTGAGTGGAAAAATCAGAAGTTATAACCCATGAGTTGCTTGCAAATTTCGGAAACAAGATAAAAGGATCTGAAATGTTCAGTATGGCATACTTCATTAGTGGTACTAGATCTTTAAACTCATCTTTATTTATGCCAGTAGCCCATGATTGATACCAGTTTAGCGACCATAAATACTGAGGTGAAATCCCTTGATCGGTTAAATTATAACCGTTAACTGTACCATCCCCAGGGATGACAGTAAGATTTCCATCTATGAAATGAGGATAATATGGATTAATTTCGTTGATTTCTGAATAGTTGAAGTATGTGTAAAGTAGTGCCGATTTAAGTTCATCATTAAATCCTGAAGTTAAACTCCAACCCATATATTCCCCAAAAGCTAACGAATAATCTGGTGACCAATAATAAGGTCTAACATTTAATAACTTGAACTCTAAGGGTAAATCCCTATAGTTTAAAGTATTTATATAATCATTAACACCTTGAGAGAAGGCTTCCAGATATGAGTAAATTGTTGGATAGTTGTGCTTTAAGTATTGAGCACTCATTATTGCATTCTGCGGTATTCCTATTAAATGCATCGCGATATCCGAGGATAACGCTTTCGCACCAACCCAAGAGCTTAAATTTCCCATAGCTAAAAGGCCAAATAATTCTATTTCAAATAATCTTTGACTAGCTTCGTAATAACCTTCAGCGAGAAAGAGATCATGAAGATTGTTTGCGTAAATATGAGCTATTCCATTACTATCTATGTATATATTTACGTTACCACTTAAGCCAGGGATGGAAACGATTTCGTTTAGCATATTTACGTTACCAGAGGAGTACCAAATCCCAAGAAAGGGATTTAAAATAGATAAAGATGTCGTAAAAATAGAAAGAATTACTAATAAAGTCACTAATGCACCTATCATGAGGTAATTATATCCCTTCAACTACTACACCTCCTTCTTATCATACTTAAATTATGTAAATTCCATAAAAAAGTTTCCACAATAGAGGTGTGTGTTTTTGCATTAACCTTGCATTTTGCAAGTTTTCAAATCTCTTTAAGAGGCTTCACAGCCAGCCTCTCAAATGGGTTTTTATCCCATTAGTGTCCCTGGGCTTATCTTGTTTTACTCCTTACTTGTTTATTTCATTTTCTCTTGTAATACTTAATTTTGTTTATAATCTAGTTTTGCGTGAATTCCCTATATAGGTTTATTAGTCGGGGAGAGTAATACTCTCCTCGACTGGGGAAACATGGTCGACGTGAGTTCTGAAGCAAAGGCTTCGGCTACGGGCGTGACTAACCCCTACCGTCGGACTGAACATTGTGACAAAATTCACGAATATAGGTGTGACAAAGAGGTAGGGGTAATAGGAATAGATGTATCAAAAGAACATTTAATAACTAGCAGGGGGAGGGTGAGAAGATACGAGAACAGTAAGAAGGGTTATGAGGAAATCCTCAAGATGAAACCTTGCGTAATAGTCCTAGAGCCTACCGGAGTAT
>Ga0129327_10001759_pt1 | contig 12759 bp, 11 predicted proteins | sample CPBDNA_6_FD_111799 | JGI IMG/M metagenome (GOLD analysis project Ga0129327, IMG submission 111799) | Freshwater to marine salinity gradient microbial communities from Chesapeake Bay, USA - CPBay_Spr_31_0.8_DNA | ecosystem: Environmental > Aquatic > Marine > Coastal | place: USA: Chesapeake Bay... | reverse complement strand
TTTACTGTGGTTACTGCATCATCCGCTAGTTTGGCCTCAGTAACATTAGCATCAGCAATCTTGGTTGTAGTAACATTGGCATCTAAAATTTTTACTGTGGTAACAACGTTGTTGTTTATAGTTATTGTCCCAGTACTAGTTAAAGAAGCATCTCCATTTAAATCAACAGCAAGAGCCTTTTCGCTAGAATTCCCAACAAAAATTTGGTTTTGAGCTAATGTAAGCTCCAACTTTGTAATATCCACATTCTCAACTGCATTATCTACATAACCTTTATTTGCTGCATCTGAGTCAGATGTTGGAGCTTTTAGATTTGAGATGGAGTTAGCACCCATATCTATAGCGCCAGTCATTGTACCTCCTAATAATGAGAGCTTAGAGCTCTCTAGAGTGTTTATTAAAGTTGTATTAGACGATATTGCATCTTGATTTTCTTCTATGCTACTATTGTTTGAAGATATTTCAGTAGTATTCTGAGAAACTTCACTATTTATTTTTGATAATTCTTCATTTAAATATTTAGAATTAACTGCTTCATTTTCATTTTGACCACTTGGATAAGGCACTTCAATGACACCAATAAATTCTGGGCTAGTAATTACAGGATTGGTAAGTGTTTTATTTAAAAGTGACTCCTCACCCTCAAGAGTTGCAATAGTACCATTTAACGGCAAGGTAATTGAAGATCCCGCATCTACATAAAAATTTACATCTCCTGATCCAATTACACTTAAATTCCCCTCTAATTTTAAGCTATTTTCTCCATTATCCAGCCCTGTCCCTCCCAAATCAGGAGTTAAAACTGTTTCTAATGTAGTGGCTAATTCTGCTGACTTTGAGCTTAGAGCATATGGTACAGACCATAATTTAGTAGTCCCTAAATCTTTGTACTCTTTCTCTAAATCCCATTCAGGTGAAAAAATAGTAGGTGAAATTGCAATTTCAACATGAAGGAAATAACTCGTAACTGACCAATCTAACTCAGAAAAAGAGAAGAGGCCTCCTATTTGTTCTCCTCGACCAATTACAACAGAGAAAATTCCATTTACATCTGATATAACCTCCATTTTTTCTTGATACTCAACAGCCCCATTTGCAGCATTTTTTAAAAGCTCTAATCTTACATTTATAGACCTTTCCCCAGCAGCATTTCCTTGAAAATCTTTTGCGACTGCCTGAAAAAGAATTCCTTCAGATTCACTGCTTTGTGCATAAGTAGTTCCTACTACTAATAATAAAATAAATGGTATTACCAATAAAAATTTTCTTAACATCTTAATTTTTTATTAATTTGAAACTAAAAATAGACTTTTCAGAAATTAATGAAATCACATAAAAACCAATTGGTAAATGCGAGATATCATCTTGAAACCCCTCTAACAACTCATAACTATTAGTCAATGATTTTTTTAATAGAACTCCAATAACATTTCGATACGTAATTTGAAAATCAGTCTTAGTTGATATCGTCCTATTCAAACGAATAGTGATGATTTTTTCTGCTGGATTGGGATATATGGTGACTTCTAAGTTGTTTTGAATGATTTCCTCTATTTCTGGGTCTTTACAATCAAATACAAAGGCCCCAGTTTTGTTTTTAGCAAAACGGATAATACTGTTACTAGCAACGAAGCAATTGCTAGACTCTATTAAAATAGGATAACTCACTGCGAACGTATTTAAATTCTCACCCATTCCTCCTATTGAAAAAGGCACGCTAATCTGCCCAAAGGACATTTGCCAATTGAGAGTAAGAAAAAATAGGAAGAGGAACTTGATAGGACCCATTGCTTATTGTTTTATGAAATAATATTGGTATTTGTCGTTGTATCCCAATGTTTCTAATTGAAGATTAAGGCTGTTAAGTTCTATTATCTCATATGAGAGTACTTTAGTATCCGAACTATTTGTAATTTCAATTTCTAAAGAAGTATTCGAAGCCATATCCCATTTTCCTTCATTTCCGTCAAAGTCTAAATAAATCCCATCCCAATTAAAAGTTTTGTAATATTTTAGTTGCGCTGCAGTTAATAGCACGCCTGAACCATTAACAATCAAAGAATCTAATTTCCAAACTTTTTGAAAGTTATTATCTGTTCCAGACCCGGCTAAAAGATTCTTAGAAAAACCCAACTCATCTAATAATATTGTATCCGTTTTTGTACATCTCGCATGTAACAAAAAGGAAAATAAAATAATTAAAGTCATTTTATTGTTAAAACATAAATTGCGTGTAATAGTCTTGCTTGTCATAGATGCTTATTTAAATAATTTTCTTGAATAAAAAATTCCGAATTGAATATATCCGTCACCACCACTACTAAGGCCATTTCTAAAAGTTCCAGGAGCGTAATTAAATCCTGAAGGATTTGAAAAGTAGGCTGCCTCTGCTCCAATATTGTCTAATAATTCTGATTCATTGGGGTAGATATCCGGCCCTACGTCATCTAGATAATCTGATAGGTATTTGTGAACTGAAAAAGAGATACCAACACTGTTTCTTTCAGACCAGCGATATTTTAAATTGACATTAAAAAAATAACCTACCGCCATTAACGAATAAGGTGTTTTTTCTGGATCAGTAAGCTGCCCACCAGTGCCTAGTGCGTTTAAATCATATGTTTTTCCTTTGTATACACCCGTTGGCTTATAGTTAAGCAGATCCAAACCTATTCCCACAGAAGGTCTCAGCTTGTTTCTAGAAAAAAGATTGAAGTGTACAAAATCATAATTAATTCCTGGAGAAATACTAAAACCATTACTAATAAATGACATTCCTCTTTGAATTTTATCGCTGTTATCTGAATTTAAATCCGAATTACTCATCTTAAAACTAGAAATAGCCATCGAAAAACTTAATTTAGAATACATATAATATCTTAAAGAAATTCCTACTGAGGAATTTATATCATTCTTTAATATATTATCATTACTTATAGAACCCGTATATATGACACCTCCAAAATGAGCTGATCCTTCTAGTTTGTTTTTAAATGAATCCTCGATCTTTTCAAAAATATTTTCAGGAACAGACGATTTTAATTCTTCTTCAATTTTTTCAACTTCTTGCTCAATTTCTTTATCCTTTTCTTCTTGTATATTAAGCTCTTCTCTTATATGTTTTTCTTTTAAAAACGAACCGTATCCTAAATAAACATCACCCACTGGTTTGTTGGATTGAGTAGATAAATTGGTGATTTTAAAATACCCTTGTGTGTTATTTTTATTTATTTCATTTAATACATTCATTCTAATAGAGTTGTTGTTTTCTAACTTAAATGAAGAAACACCAATAGTGTCTATTGTCTTTGCACTAGATTCAGATTCAAAGAATACATATTTCACTTTAGCATTAGAGAAATTAAGTGGCTGATTACTCTTTAGAATAAAATCAAAAGGTTTTTCTTTTAATTTAAATGAATCTAACACTACGTTATTTCTAGTATCGACAACCTCATAAACATGCGGATAGGTTGAATTACTGGGCCCTTCTAAAAATTCATCAACAAGAATATTAGGGGCGTTAGCATCAACCGATTGGTCATAAAAAGTTTCTTTTATGGTTTTTAAAGAGGTATTTCCTAAAAAGTTATTTTTAAAATTAAATACTTTTAATGTTCCAAAAACTCCAACATTAGCCTGTCTAACTATTGTGTCAGAGAAAGTGTTTATTAAATAGTTCTGATAAAAACTATTGTTTTCTATAACATTTGAAAAATAGGTGTCTTTAAAATCTGCTCTACCATGTATGATATTATTGGCTATTGAATAATTTCCAAACCCATATAATGTATTTGCCACAAAGGCATTGTTTGAAATTTTAAATTGTATTTTTTCATTGGTAATGTCTTCAATATAAATGGGAGATTTGTTACCACTAAATAAGTTGCCCTCAAATAAAAAGATTATAATCTCTTTAAATTCAAAATAATTATACGGAGGATTAAGTACTTGAATAGTGGCTTTTTTTCCAATATTACCAAGGAAGCTGTTGCCTTTAATAATAACAGATTCTCTACTCCAATTCACATCAAAAAACAAAGGAAGGATTAGATTTTTAAATGTTGTGTTTTGAATTTCAATTTTAGATTGACTACTACCTTTTATTATCAATCCACCTCCAGAAAAGTTTTTAGGGCTAGAAATCTCTATTCCTTTGTCTTTTCCATCAATAAGTATAGATCCCAAAGAAATAATAGAAGCTCCATCTACTAGTGTAATAATGGCGCCTGGATTTATAATCAAGGATTCTGAGACTACAACATTTTTATTAATCTCGTAACGTCCTTCTTTAATAACCAGCTCCTTGTGGTCTCCTGAGATAAGCTCTTGAGCACTTAATGACATTACTGATGAAAACAGTAAAACAACTAAAATTTGTATGTAGGTGAATTGCCTCATTTTTTTTCTATTACCTTATAAATTATTGGAGGAGCAATACGTGTTGTTCCATCATTTAAAGTCATGGAGACATCTTCAAAAATCACTAAGTCGTTGTCTTCAATTTTTTCTAATACTCTTTGTGTATCTGTTTGAAAAATTGGCCCAGAATTAGTTATCGCTTCGTAAATATCAGCTCCATGGACTAGAACAATATTGAATTTATTAATCCTTCCTGGAAAGGATTGAATGTTTTCAATATCTATATGAGCTTCAATTCTAGAGGCGGTAAGTAAGTCTAATTTGCTTATTTCAAAAGAGTTTTGATTTCCTCCTGGAATACTGATAGTTGGATTTGGTAATTCCAAAGCGCTTACTGTCTTCTCAAACAAAACAATATTTTTATTATTTGTGACATCTAAGAACTTAATGGTATAGATACCTTTTTTATTAAAATAACCTTTCAAAGTATTTGACCTGTTCTCTGTTTTAATATTTGGCTCAATTTCAATTTTAATTCCATTTTTCAATATAATATCAGCTTGGTTTAATATTGTCGCCTTAATACCCACATAAATATTATCTGTATTTAAAGATTTTAATAGATTTTTAAATAAATCATCCACAACTATGGCATCTTTATTTACTGCCTTTTGATTCGCTTTTAATATTTCATCGTCTCTATAAACACTTACATTATATTTTTTTTCATTAATCAAAGAAGAGTATGTTTGACTATAACCTATTTTCTCTAACGCTTCTTCCTGATAAAACAAAATTGATTTTGATAGTAGTAGTTTCACGCGTTCAAGTTGTGAATATGAAATGGCAGTAGGTTTTTTTAAAAACAAGTAATCTCCCCAATCTTCTGTTTTACCCTTAATAGTGGTAATATTTTTAACTAATGGGATACTTAAAACAAGTGAATTAGAGAGTGTGTCTAAATGATGGGGTTGGGATAAAATAAAATCTGATAATTCAAATAAGTCTTTCTCAAGCAGAGCTACTCCATTATCTGACTTTAGAATTTTTGAAATTAAATTTTTACTGTTAAACTGCTTAAGCATGGATGAGTTTGCCGCTTCAAACTCCTTGTTTACATATTCTATAAGATCTGAAGCAACCTTGTATGAAACTTTTATCCTTTTCGCTATGGACAAATAAGTTGATGCCTTTTCATTTTCTTCTAACAATTCCAAATTATCAGAAATGATTTTATCACTTACAACAATTCTCTTAACCTCCTCTTTATCTAATGATTTTAAGGTAGAAATCACGTAAGTGTTAGAATCTAACAAGGAAACTTTAATGCTTATTACTGAAAAGCAAATAAACACAATATACAAGAGACCAATAATTTGGTTTCTTTTTTTATCTCCGGTTTCACTTGCCATAGCTTATATAGAATGCTTCAATAATAAAATGAATGCTAATTGAGCGTTATTTGGCTGCGTGTTTGTAAAATCTAAATAGTGATTCAATTTGTTTTGAATTGAAGATTTATTATCTGATTTTAGATTTTCAAAAATGGTATAAATAAATTCATGATCCAGATAGTCTTCTTGAAGTAAGGTATCTGTGAGATCTTTAATTTGTTTCTCCCTATCTAGATAAGAATTTGGAAATAAATCCGCTAGGTTAATTACATTTTCATTATTCGAACCAAAACTCAAGGTCGAGCTTTTAAACCTGATTAAATCCTGAACATCGAAAAGCATATTCTCAGTGTCGAAAAACTTAATTTTTGAATGAAACAAGTTTTTGATTAATGAGAAGTCATTGAACATTGACAAGATTTTTAGAATTGTCTTTAACTTAGAAAGGTTTTGCTCTGAAGAAAAATGATGTTCAATAGGCGTAATTTTATTTAATACACTTAACAATAGATTGTCAGATGACAGATTGGCAATAGAGAGTAAGTCATTAATTTGAGTATATGAATCTTGAGATATGTTAGCAATAAAATAGTTTATTAGGTCTAACTCTGAAAAATGAGATAAGCTCTTAAAGTCTTCTAATGCGGTAGCGATGAAAATGTTGCTTGAGAAATTATTTTGGGCGTATATTAAAACCTCTTGTCTTATATTTCCGAATACTTGATATTCATTATCCTTTCTTTTTCGAATGATATATTCATTATTTTTATTAGAAGCAACAATATGCTTTTCAAAGAATATCTCTAAACCACAAGTTTTTAAAAGCAATAATATTAATCGGAATTCTTCAATAGATATTGTATGAGGTTTGTCTAATTTAAAGTCATTAATTGTAGCAGAGGGGAGATTTAAAGTAGTGTGCTCTAATAATTGGAATATGGATGAGTGAGGTAGTTCTCTGTTAAATATTTTTAATATAATTGAGCGTAAAAAATCATAATCTTTAGGATTTATAGAAATCCATTTCAAATCAAACAAATAAAGATTGAATCTGTTTAGGAATAAATTATCACTTTTTGGTGTAGCAGTAGCAGACTCAAATGCAGTATCTGATGCAATGTAAATCTCTTTGTTTTCTTGTTCTGTCATTGGGTCAATTTCAGTTTTTATTAAAGGGGGTTCATATTGAGTTATTTCGTTAATTTCTGGTAGAACTTCATCGGAAATAAAATTTGAAGTCTCTTGTGAGACTTCTAGAATCATATCAGCAGTAGAATCAGATTCATTTATTTCTATTTGTGACATTTCTTCAGATTCTGAATCTAACGCTGTAATATCTGTGTGGTAAGAAGGCGATGTGGTATGTTCATCTTTATAAGCGTTATACTCAGGGATAACTTTATCAGGTTCTGCATCTAAGGATAAAGAGGATACTGGTTCAGACTTGTCAAGGTAAGTAACGGGTTCAAGTTTATTTGAAACCTCAGGTTCTTTCTTGTCTATAAACTTAATCGAAGCGACTCCAAATACCATAGCTTCAATTCCTAAACCTAGAGTAATCAAAACATCCTGTGAGGGCCATTCTAGTAATTTAGCGATAACTCCAATTAAAATTATTACGGCCGCAAAACTGTAAAAAAAGTTAAATAAATCTAATTTTTTACCTTTCATAGAATTAAATTTTTATTACAAAAAAAAAGATTTTATTTATAAACTCTTTAGTATTTCTAGTGATTGAAGTAATTGTAAACAATTTGTTGTTTACAATAAAAAAAAAGTTAGAAACAATTTATTATTTGTTATACGTAAAAAAAAATAATATTTTTTTTATTTATTAAAAAATACCTTATATTTGTTTTAAAGCTTCTACATATTCCATTATTTTTTTTTGTAATAAGTTGTTGTATTAATTTAAAAAAAAACATAACAAATTATTATTTATTGCTCATGCCAGTTTATATTGCATTCTTTATTCTTCTACTATTAGTTACAAATATTTACTTTTTATTGAATTCTAAAAATGAATTTCATCTGAAGTATTTGTTTAAACATATTTTAGTTAATTTTTTAATTTTTGGATTGCTTGCTTTTGGCAAAAACTATAGTTACGGATTAGATTACACCGTGTTTTTAATATTTAATTTACAACTTTTATCTTCTGTTTATTTATATTATCACATCTACTCTTTAATCGCTGGACAAAAGAAAAAAATATCTAATTATAACTACATTTTTTTTATCGTGCTTTTAGTCATTTTTATTCTGAATAAATTTGATATCCAAATTTTACAATTTAATGAAAATTTAAAAACACCAAATTTTTATGATCTAGAAGTTGAACATAAAAGTTTAGAGGACTTTACAAAAAATTTTATTCCAATAAAGCACCTCTTTCAAATTGGCTATTTAATGCTTATCTATTTTCTAGTGAACACTTCATTGGTTGAAAGTAAATCTATCAAAAACAAAACAAGTTTTAAAATATGGATCTATACATATCTATCATTAAGCCTACTCTCTATATTTACTGTTTTATTTATTATTTATAATCCTTTTTACCTTTCTGACCAAGTCCTAAATATTTTAATGCAATCTAATGGAGCTGTAACTATAATTTTAGTTCTGAGCTATTTTACTAACCCAATACTATTTATATCTATTCTTAAAACTAAATTAAACAACAACAATCAGGCAGATACAACAACTACTTTTATGCAGATTAACGATTTAATCGTTAGTAAAGAGATGTTTCTTGATAGTAATCTCGCCATAGGAATGGTATCAAGTTTATTAAGTTTAAAAGACTCAGAGGTTAGGGAAGCAATTGGAAATCATACAAACGACAATTTTAATATGTATCTAAATACATTAAGAATTAACTATTCTATTGACTTCCTAAATAAAGATTATTTAAATAAGCACACTATAGAATCTTTGAGTTCGAAATGTGGTTTTAATTCATCACAATCATTTTATAGAACCTTCAAAAAATTAAAAAAAACAACACCTAAGGAATACTACAATAACCTATAAAGTTGCGCTATATATAGAAAATTTTAATGCTATTTTTGAATTGAATATTAGATATGCAAACAAAACCTGCAGTATTAGTTCAGAAAATTTTTTTTTAATTTTTTTCTGCTTCCAAAATTCTTCAATTGTCTTGTATTTCGAAGCTGAATTCCTTCTTTTTTTATTCTACCAAATTTTAATAAACTCAAATACATCTCTCTACGTCTTTTATTTTGATATCAGTTTATTTTCATAAATCTATTCTGTTTTCAAAGTCTTAAAAAAGCTCCCATTATGTTTACTAATTACATACTCAATGTACATAGTACTTTAGATGTTGATTTTTATAACAGAGTGATCGAATGAGCCTACCCCATTAATACAGAAGTAATTAATTAGCTAAGTACAAGAAAAAAATACTTTTGTTGATTTTTTTAGCAGTTTCTTTAAACATTTTTTATAAATTAGCAAAATAGTTTAATTAGTATAGTGGTTTATGAAAAATAATTTAGCAAACATGATGTGTTTAGATTTTTTTGTGTCATCTCAAGATGAGCAATATTATAGAACTACAAAAGAGCTAATAGTGCCTTCATACGAGATTCAAGCTCCTATAATTAGTTTCGATTTCTACATTAATTCTTTTACTACAGAAATAAATAAATTGAATAGAAAGAGGGATATCAATTTTATAAAAGAATTTAGCAAAAAATTTCAGTGGAATGATAATCTTGATGAAATTTTTAAGGGTGTAGACTTTGAAACAATTGTTCTTACCAATGAGAAACAAGAAATCTTATGGGTAAATGATGGGTTTAAGAAAATGACAGGCTACACAAAAACCTTCGCCTTAAAAAAAACACCGTCTTTTCTGCAAGGCAAGAATACATGTGCAGTAACTAGAAAAAGAATTCGAAATAAAATATTAGCAAACGAGCCTTTTAAAGAAATTGTCTTAAACTACAAACAAGACAAAACTCCTTATAAATGCGAAATAAACGTGTTTCCACTATCTCATAAAAATACTACACATTACATTGCTTTAGAAAGAGCTATCTAAGCTAAATCTCATCATTCTTAACAAAGCAGGAATCTATTTCACGATAATTTAATTACTTTTATATTTTAAATATTTAAAGTGAAAAATAAAAAATTAATTAGCAAAGAATTAGAAGACTTTTACAACAAAGCATCTGAAGAAACCCGCTTAGAAAAAGGAATGGGTATTTTTGAGTTTGAACGTATTAAAGATTTGATAGCACAACATATTTCCAAATCAAATAGGACAATTATTGATATTGGTGGTGGTACCGGAAAGTATTCTGAATGGTTAGCTAAAAAAGGACATACAGTTCATTTGATAGAACCTGTTTTAAAGCATATAAAACTTGCTGAAAAAAGAGCAAAAAAACTTCAAAACCCTTTTACTGTTAACATAGGCGAAGCTCAAAACTTACCCTATAAAGACAATACTGCAGACTTAGTAATTTTACACGGACCTTTATATCATTTGCAAAAAAGAGAAGATAGAGTTGCTGCAATTATAGAAGCAAAAAGAGTCCTTAAAAAAGGAGGAATTATTTTAGGTTTCGCAATTAATGCAACAGCTTCTACAGTTGTTGGTTTAATGAATGGTATGATTCACGCAAACACATTCTTTGACATGTGCAAGGAGGAACTAACTACCGGAATTCATAACGTACCAAAAGATTTTCCTTTTTTATTGGCAGACGCTTTTTACCACAAACCACAAGATTTAAAATTAGAGTTTTCAGAACAAAACCTTAACTTTATGAATCTTTTTGCAGTAGAAGGAATGATTTGGTTAGACAACGAATACTTTGCAAACATGATTGACAAGAAAAAATCAAAGACATTAAAAGCCTTGCAAAACCTTACGCAAAATGATGAGTATTTGTTACCTTTTAGTCCGCATATGATGATTGCTGTTAAAAAATAAAGTAGTTGGAAAACAAAAAAGAGCATTGGAATATTTGTAAGAAATGTAACGGTACTGGAAAAAGAACGAAGCGTCTTTCTAAAAAAGTACAAGAGCAATATAAAATAACCATAGCACAATTTGAAAAATTAAACCCTAAAAAAACACTTCCGGAGCGCCCGAAAGGACAACTAGATACTTGCTTAAATTGCAAAGGATCTGGTATCATTACAGCAGCTAACTTTCCGTTAGTAGCAGAAGAAAAATACCCACATGTTGCTATTATTGGAGGCGGAATTGGAGGCGTTGCTTTAGCTGTAGCCTGCCTACACCGCGGAATACCTTTTACCTTGTATGAACGAGATGCTAATTTTAATGCGAGGTCTCAGGGTTACGGTCTTACTTTACAACAAGCAAGTAATGCCATCCAAGGATTAGGTATTTACTCTTTAGACGCCGGAATAACCTCAACCCGCCATGTGGTGCACACAACAAATGGAAAAATAATTGGGGAATGGGGCGTTAGAAAATGGGGAAGATCTGATTCAAAAGAAGTACCAAAACGAAAAAATATACACATTGCGAGACAATCTTTGCGCCTAGCTTTGTTAAAACAACTAGGTACGGAAAATGCTATAAAATGGGGACATCAGTTATTAGATTTAAAAGAAGCTAAAAATGGTAATGTTGCACTAAAATTTCAAGTAAAAGGAGAAATAAAAAATATAACCACAAATCTCGTGGTTGGTGCGGATGGTATTCGAAGCACTGTAAGAAAACAAGTGATTGGCAACACTATTGCTCCACTAAAATATTTAGATTGTATTGTTATTTTAGGTATTTGCGCATTAGAAAAGTTAAAAAACATTGCGTCTTCTTTGCTAGATTCAGCTACTGTATTCCAAACCGCTAATGGTAATGAACGTATTTATATGATGCCATATAGCAAAGATGCGGTAATGTGGCAACTTAGTTTCCCTATGCCAGAAAAAGAAGCAAAAGCACTAAGCGCAAGAGGATCAAAAGCATTAAAAGAAGAAGCTTGCCGCAGGGCACAATGGCACAATCCTATTCCCCAAATTTTAAAAGCTACCCCAGAAGCACAAGTTTCTGGATACCCGGTGTATGACCGCGCATTACTTACACCAATATTCTTAGAAAAAGCAACGAATGTTACCCTTATTGGAGATGCCGCGCATCCTATGAGTCCGTTTAAAGGGCAAGGCGCAAACCAAGCATTGCTGGATGCACTGTCATTAGCCAGAATGATTACAAAAAAATGTAACTCAGGAAATAATTGGAGAACAATCAACATCAAAAAAAATATCTTAAACTCTTTTGAAGCCGAAATGATAACACGAAGTGCGTCTAAAGTAGTAGCTTCTAGACAAGCTGCAAAGCTATTGCATTCTACAATTGTACTAACGGAAGGTGATGGCCCTAGAGGAAAACACCGAGATAAATAAGAGGAAGAATAGCACTGTTAAAATAAAAGACTAAAAATGATTGAAAAACTAAAAAATAGCGACTTAAAAATAGCTAAAAAAATGCACCTTGTTTTTCAAGCATCCTATAAAGTAGAAGCTAAGATATTAAATGCTACAAATTTCCCTCCATTAAAAAGAACACTAGAAAATTATACAGAAAGTAATACTGAATTTTACGGGTATTCAATAAAAGAGGTGCTTGCTGCAGTTGTTGAAATTGACACCAACAGCAACCGCATACTTATAAGAAGTTTAGTAGTACACCCAGATTTTTTTAGACAAGGTATTGCAGGAAAGTTACTAATATTTGTTTTCGAAACCTTTCAATCGAATTTATTTGTAGTTGAAACAGGCCTTGAAAACGGACCAGCTAAAAAATTATATGAAAAATTTGGTTTTGTAGAAGTGCATCAATGGGATACGAACCACGGAATAAGAAAAATAAAATTTGAGAAGCGCACAAAAAACGAATCAAGTATCTAAGAAGTAAACGTTTTAGTGGACTGTCTTTTTTTTATTAAATGAAGTGTATAAAATACGTATCAACGCTGAAAAACCTTATTGT
>Ga0129327_10001756_pt1 | contig 12790 bp, 10 predicted proteins | sample CPBDNA_6_FD_111799 | JGI IMG/M metagenome (GOLD analysis project Ga0129327, IMG submission 111799) | Freshwater to marine salinity gradient microbial communities from Chesapeake Bay, USA - CPBay_Spr_31_0.8_DNA | ecosystem: Environmental > Aquatic > Marine > Coastal | place: USA: Chesapeake Bay... | reverse complement strand
TTTGATTTTAAATCCAAGATTTATGCTTGCAAAACGTTAGTTTTAACATTGATAATCAAATAGTTATATTTTTGTTAAGATTTTCTTAACAATTCACAAAACTTGACCGTTTCTAGTATATATCGGAATAATACCTCTTTTTCAGAGCGAATTAGTTCTTTCAATCCAAGAATCGCTTTGCTGTATAAAGCACAACAAAATTTATCTTTTAGAGCGAGTTATAGTACTGCTTTCAAAATTCCAGGGCCTTATTTTAGAGAAACCTCCTATACGATAGTTGATAATGTTTTTGATAATATTTCAACCGGTATTTCACCAATAGCATCAGAGCGAACACTTTCTTATGAACTAGGACTGAGGTGGCTTCCTTCGCCCAAGATAGAATTTGATTTAGCGGGATATTACACCCGAACGATTGATTTTTTGGTTTATGATATATTACCTAATCCTATTTTTACGGAACGAAACTTAACTACAGGCTATTTTAATGATGAAAATACAAAGGCTAATTTATACGGGATTCAATCTATGCTATGGTTAAAAAAACTGATTCCTGCCATTAGTATGGATGCAAGGATAAGTCTTAGCTTATCAAAAGGAAAAGAATTCCTTTTTAGTGCTATAAATGATAATCGGACTAGAGAGCATTTGGAAGAGTTGGGTGGATTGCGTGCCTATCCTAATTTAATTGCCCAAGCTCAATTTTCTTTCCAGCCTTTTGAACGATTTACCTTAATCTTGGATAATGTAGTTGTCTCCAATTCTTTGACCAGAAACCTAGTATTAATAGAAGAAGTTTTAGATGAGCGAATAGATAGTCCAATTAAAAATTCAGGTTTTTATACCTTAGATATAACTGGAAACTATCAAATCAATCAAAGTTTTAGAATGTATGCTCGATTCAATAATGTACTGAATAAAAAATATGCTGGTATTGATGCCGACAGTAGTCCTGATGTATTATTATACAATCCACAATCCCTTTTTACTTTTCGTTTAGGAGTGAATTATAATTTAAATTAGGCATGATGATTAAATCAAAAATATTGTTTTTTCTGGTTTTATCTACCACCTATTGTTGGTCGCAAGATAGCACCACCGTGCTCCAATATTTAGAAAATGCCAAGCAAGCTACCGATTATGAAACCATCAATGCTCAATTTGAAAATGGGTATACTTTAGCGAAGCAAATAAAATATACAAAAGGCATCCAATTATCCCTTGCTTTTATGGGGGCAGTAGAGCTTGAAAAAGGGCATACTCCAAAGGCATTACGTTATTTACTAGAAGAATTGGATGTATTGGCACAAATGGATAATACCCCCAAAAGATTAGCGGTGGTTAATACAACTATTGGGGATATTTATGCCAATGAAAATTTACATTCAGAAGCTTTGCCTTATTATCAAACTGCAGTAAGGTATGCTTCGACTAAAACCCTTTATAGGAGACTAGGAGACGTCCATGCAAAGTTGTTACAACCCGATACAGCCTTTGATTATTATTCCCAACAATTGGCTTTTTTAGATAAAAAAAATGTCAATGCTCGATTAAATATTTTCCATGATATAGTCAATGCCTATCAAAATGCAAAACAGTATGATAAAGCTTTAGGATATAATCAACGGATTTTATCTATTATGGAAAATGCAGGAAAACCAGCAGCAGAACAAGCGATTATTTACAACAATATTGGCTATAATTATAACTTTATAAAAGAATACGAGGAAGCTATTAACTTCTTTCAAAAAGGGTATGCACTAACAACAGAAACGGACTATCAAACTTTGGCTTTATTGCAAATGAATATTGGTATTGCCTATTTTAACTTAGGGAATACAGCGGCTGCTATTCGAGCATTTACCCTAGCAGAAAACTTATTAAAACAAATAAAGTCAGCGGAACAAAGTCAGATTAATCACTTATTAGCCAATGTGTATTTGAAGCGTGAAGATTTGTATAATGCTTTAAATTTCAATCAATTAGCTATTAAAAATGCGCTTAAGCATCAACAGCCCAAACTATTGAGTAATGCGTATTATACTGCTGCACAGATTTACGCAGATTTATTTGAATACCAAACCGCTCTTGATTATTTTCAAAAACATTTTGAAATACAAGATTCACTCGACCAACTAGCTGCACAACAACAAGCCGAATTTTTCCTAGAAAGAAAAGAGCTAGAGACCGCAGAAACAGAAATTCGTTCTTTATTAATCAATCAAGAAATCCAAGACTTGATGATTCAACAATTAGGATTAGAAGGGGAGAAACAGTTATTAGCGATTAATAACTTAAAATTGACCTCCACGCAGCAGGAACAAGAATTGGCTTTATTAAAAAAAGAACAAGAGGTAAAGGAATCCAAATTAAATAATCAACAATTATTAGCCAAACAAACGCAACAACAATTACAATTGGCACGACAACGACTTTTGGCGGTCGAGCAAGAGCAACAATTAACGGAATTAACCCAAAAAGAAAAATTACAGCAATTAGAATTGGATAAAAAGGAATCCCGCTTAAAAGAAGAAGCGCAGAAAAATTCCTTGCTACAAAAAGATAATGAAATCCAACAGCTAGATTTAGAAAGACAACAAGATTTTCAACAATTTTTATATGGTTTAGGGGGCTTATTATTATTAATCATGGGCTTGATTGCTGCTGGTTTAATCTACAGTCGCCGAACCAATCGAATTTTAGCCACTCAAAAAATTGCCATTCAAAAAGAACAGAAAAAGTCGGATGATTTATTACTAAATATTTTGCCTGCCGCAACGGCTAAAGAGTTAAAAGAAACAGGATATTCTGCTCCAAGAAAATATGATAACACTACCGTTCTTTTTGCCGATTTTGTAAATTTTACAGGACTATCTGCCAATATGCCTCCAGAAAAATTAGTCAATGAACTCAATGATTGTTTTAAAGCCTTTGATGCGATTATGGAAAAATTTGGATTGGAAAAAATAAAGACCATTGGAGATGCTTATATGTGCGTAGGTGGTTTGCCTATCCCCAATACGACACATGCAAAAGATGCGGCTAATGCCGCTTTGGAAATGATGAGTTTTATTCAACAGAGATATACCACTAAAATGGCAGCAGGAGAAACCTACTGGCAAATGCGAATTGGTTTGCATAGTGGCCCTGTGGTGGCAGGCGTAGTGGGTACTAAAAAGTTCGTGTATGATATTTGGGGCGATACGGTCAATACGGCTAGTCGAATGGAAAGCAATAGTTCGGCTGGTAAAATTAATATCTCTAAATCAACTTACCATTTAATCAAAGAACAGTTTAAGGTAACTTATCGAGGAGAAATACAAGCTAAGAATAAGGGGGCGGTGGAGATGTATTTTTTGGAGACTTAAGGAGCACTTACAGAAATTTAAAAACTTAAAATAAAAGCTTAAAAAATGAAAAACCTTTTCGGTTACATTGGGGTACTTCTATTAATTGGTAGATAACAATTCCTCACTATTAATAGAAATAAATAGGGAACAATTTATACAACGGTAAGAGAAGCTGGGTTATAATTTTGCTAAAACTTCCAATTTTTTAAAAACAATAACCTTATACATAGCACTTACAGGGACTTTATTATTTTCAATTAACAAATGTGTTCTAGTTGCTTTTGTAACTCTATCCAAATTAGTAATGTATGATTTATGGGTGCGTTGGAAATTTTCAGATAAAAAGGTAGTGATATTAATAAGTGTTTCGGAGATAAGGTAAATTCTTGAATCTGTAAAGATTTTCAAATAATTTCCAAAACTCTGAATATAGAGAATTGAATTAAATGAAATATTAACGGGCATTCCATCATGTTTTATTTGAAGTTCTTCAGGTCCTTTATTCTTTTTAAGTGGTGGTGTTTTTAAAACGGAAACTTTGTTGATTGCTTTCAAAAAGCGTTCGATTTTTATAGGTTTCAATAAATAATCTACAACACCATAGTTATAACTTTCTAATGCATACTCAGAATAAGCGGTAGTCAAAATAACTTTAGGTGGTTTTATCATAGAACGCAAAATTTCCATGCCATTCAGTTCAGGCATTTCTATATCTAGAAAGATGAGATCAACTTCATTTTGCTGAATAAAATTGATAAATTCAAGTGGATTCCCGGTGCTTAATACTAATTCAAAGTTGTCAATTTTAGAACAATAATCTTCTATCACTTTACGTGCTAATACTTCATCATCTACAATACCAATTTTAATCATTAGCTGTTTTTTTTAGTATTGAAAGAGTTAAATCAATAGATAAATTTACACGATATACTTTTTCCATATCATCAATTTCTAATAAGTGAGCATTAGGATATAATAGATTTAAACGTCTTTTCACATTTTCAAGCCCTAGTCCTTCTCTTTTCGATGCAGAAACTATGGGAGGCTTTGAATTATCTACGCAAAAATGAAGGGTGGTATTTTTTATAGCTACAGAAATATCAATTATACTCTGTTCATTCGTACTTTGGGCACCATGTTTAACAGCATTTTCAATAAAAGGGATCAGCAACATAGGAGAAATCCTTAACCCCAACAAATTTCCTTCAATTAAAAATTCAATAGTACAACGTTTACTCAATCTTTTTTCTTCAAGTAACAAATAATTTTCTATAAACTCAAGCTCTTCTTTTAATAGAACGGTCTCTTTTTTAGAACTCTCTAATTGATATCTCAATAATTCTGAGAGCTGCATGACAAGATCTGGCGTTTCTGGTGAATGTTGTCTGGCAAGTGAATAAATACTATTTAAGGAGTTAAATAAAAAATGAGGATTCACCTGTTCTTTTAAATAGTTAAGCTCTATCTCTTTTTGTAATTTTTCTTTCTCAGCATTTTCTCTTTGGATGATTAAATTTCTTCTTAAAAAAAAGGCAGCCATTCCGGTTCCAGTAGTATAAATTAGAAAAAAGGTCATTTTATAAACACCATACCAGCCATCCTCCCCATATCCTTTCAAATATGCCCCAATAAATACACTCCCAATAAGAAGTATTGTATATAAAAAATAGCGTCTCTTATCAAAAAAAGATGGAATGAAAATAAAATGATTTATCCATATAACCGCCATAATGGCAATTGTATAATTAAGACCATGTAAGAAAAAAGAATAATTCGTATCAAATCTATCCTTAATCGCCCACATACTTAATATCTCAAGTATAAGTACCAATAAAAAGGCGCCTATATTTATTAGGATTGTATTTTTTAATGACTTTTCAAGCATATATTTATTTAATAATAGGTAAAATATACCATCTATGTATAGCAATTAGCTTAATTATTATACAAAAGCGGGATATCAATGACGAAATGGTTTTATCATTTAATTATTGTGTTCATCCTATTGATGGATTTAGATATTAAATATACTATACATTTGTTCAGCATCTAAGTAAAAAAATAAACATGAAAAATTACAATAGTATACTTTTAATAATTACCATCTTTTTAAGCGCTTGTGCTACTACCAAACAAAAATCAAAAAACAATGATTCATCAACTATAGTAAGCCCATCTAAATCATCGCCCTATACGATTGCGTATTCATCTAATGGAATTGTTCTGACCGATAATGAAGGCAAATCAAAAAATAGAATCATAGCTAGTGGAGGATATGCAGCTTGGTCGCCTGACGGAAAACGCTTCGCTTATTATGCAAAATATGATGAAAGAAAAACATGGTCTATTCATACCATGAATAGTGATGGTACGAATAGGAAGAGATTAACTCATGTAAAAAACAAATGGGATAATTCACCAACATGGTCACCTGATGGAACAAAAATAGCATTTTCAAGAGAATACGAAGATTCGGAAAAAAATTGGCAGCAAGAAGTTTGGATTATGAATTCAGATGGTAGCCAGCAGACTCAAATAAAACCAATCAAAGGTGGTGGTCCTTATTTTACCCCAGATGGTAGAATAGTCTTTCACTCGGCATTCAAAGATGAAAAAACTCAGATAAGCATAGCAGATATTGATGGTAACAACATCATTCACTTGACAGATAATGATGCTGAAGAGCAGCATCCAGAGGTTTCTCCTAATGGCAGGCAAATCGCTTTTATGTCTGATAGGGATGGAAACAATGAAATTTATGTGATGAATATAGATGGTTCTAATCAAAAACAACTAACATCTAGTGAGGCTGCTAAATGGTATCCATCTTGGTCTCCTGATGGATCTAAAATAATTTTTTCATCAACAAGTCTGGATGGAGAAAGAAATATCTATATGATGAATAAGGATGGTGCTTCCCTAAAAAAAATTATTTCTAATGGTACACAACCCGCATGGTCAAAAATTGCTAACTAAAACAGCCACTAAGAGTTGATAAATCAATCATTGCTCTAAACCAACTCGCAACCCGTAACTCGCAACAAATTAAATATTGTAAGTTTATTTTTGTCTCATTACTTACCATTTATCAAACTACTATTCAATAAAATTACAAAGAGGAAGAAAACATGAAAATCACTAAATTATTAATATTGACATTTGCTATATCGCTAAATAGTGTCTTTGCTCAACAAAATAAGGTAAACGATAACATCCATACAGTAGATAAGTCTTATTTAGAATTGCCTAAGATAGAGGTGATCCCTATAACCGACACTAAGGCTGATAGGCAATATGAATTGTATATTAAGCTACCAGAGGGGTATTCAGAAAACAAGGACATAAAATATCCTGTGCTATATTATACGGATGCTATGTGGCATGTTGAAATATTATCTGGTTCCGCCGACTTTCTGATAAAAAATGCCATTTTAGTTGGTATCTCCTGGGAAAAAGATCTAAAAGGAGAATTAGGAGCATTAGGAGCACATGCAAGTAGATTTCGAGATTACTCAATACGGCCATCAAGCAACCCGGAGAATCAAGCAAAATATCAATTGGGGCAGGCAAGCAATCACCTGGATTTCATTCGCAACGATGTAATTAAGTACATCGAAAACAACTACCGAACCGATCCTGAAAAACGCGCTTATTTTGGGTATTCTATGGGCGGTAAATTTGGTGCGTACATATTACTCACAGAACCCAGCACCTTTAAAAACTACATCCTGGGTAGTCCATCGTTTTCGGGAGGGAGAGATGTTCCCATTCTTTCTGAGCATGGAGCTAATGAAGCACTAAATGCTAAAGGCCTAAATGCCAATGTTTTCATTTCTTATGGTGATTTGGAAAGGGAGTCGAGCCCGTATACTGATGAAATTATTGCCATGCTGAAAAATAAAAACGATGAGCGTTTATCCTTAAAGCATTTAGTGATTGAAGGTAACCATGAAACAGCGTTTCCAATGACAGCTGTACGCAGTATGCAATGGTTGTCACAGATGAATAATTTTCCGGTTCAGGGAGGTCCTTACTTCGGACAAAAACCACCAGGTTTGACTCCTGAATTGTTTGCTCCTGGAATTGTTTCAATCAATGGAAGGAATGAAGCGGGTATTTCGTTTTCTCCTGATTTAGACGAAGTATATTTTACGGCTAATAAAAAAGAGGAAGAAACAGCTATCTATTTCTCAAAATTTAAAGGTAATAAATGGACGCCCGTTAAAAGAGCAAATTTTACCAATGGGGGAAAAAATGAGGAATTATATCCATTCGTTAGTCTTAATGACAAAAGGATTTACTTCACAGCTTTCGATTCTATTTTTTCGGATGAGAAAATTTGGTACGTAAACCGTTTAGCCGATTCCTGGAGTGATGCAATACAACTTGATTCACCTATTAATAATGACCTAGTTTTTTATATTAATCAAGCTAAAAACGGAGATCTTTTTTATACAAGTATTTCAAAAGGGAAAATGTATTATGCACCCAACAAAAACGGTGAATTTCCCGAAGTACAGGAAGTTGAACTTGAATTTGGTCATCACGGGTTTATTTCCCCATCTCAAGAGTATTTGCTGATATATACTCGAAACAAAGAAAATGAAAAAAGAAAAGACCACGATATTTATGTCTGCTTTAAGGAAAAAGACGGGACATGGACAAAACCAATTAACCTTGGAAATGAAGTAAATTCTAATTTTAACGAAGGGTGTCCGAGTATTACGCCAGATGGTAAATATTTGTTTTTTGGCAGAGACCAAGAAGACGGGACAGGAAATATCTATTGGGTGAGCACAGAAGTTATTGAGAATCTAAGACCAAAATAATAAAACTACTACTACTACACAAACACGTTACCAAACATTCTAAAAATCTAAATAATATTAAAAACTTAAACAATGAAAAATTACAATAGTATACTTTTAATAATTACCATCTTTTTAAGCGCTTGTGCCACTAAAAAACAAGAATTAAAAAACAATGATTCACCAACTATAGTAAGCCCATATTTTGGACAAAAACCACCGGGTTTAATTCCTGAATTGTTTGCTCCTGGTATTGTTTCCACAAAAGAACATCTTGAAACTGAAGTATTGTTTTTGCCCGATATGACGGAGCTTTCTTTCACTCGGTCTGGTGGAGAATATAAAGAGCCTACATGGTTTGTTATGCAATACAAAAAGAATAAATGGAGTAGGAAATCTATTCCGTCAACCGAAATCAATCAATATAAGGAACGATTCAGCCCTAATGTATCAGAGATAAAAAGCTTTGAACCGTTCAAAGACATTCCCATCGTAGGATTCACGATTTCAGCTAAAGGGACTTATTATTTTTATGTTTTAGATTTTAAAGATGGTGGTAGTGGGCATATGAGTTATTCACGCCTTATAGATGGCAAATATGAAAAGCCTCAAAAATTGAGTAAGGCGATTAACAGAGGGAAATATATTGCCCACCCCTATATTGCTCCAGATGAGTCCTATTTAATGTGGGATGCTGAGATAGAAGGTGAAAATACCCCTGATATCTATATTAGTTTTCGAAAGAAAGATGGTTCATGGGGGGAAGCAATTAATATGGGAGATAAGATAAACTCAGCACTTTATGAACAAAGGCCTAAAGTGACACCCGATGGAAAATATTTGTTTTTTTGGAAGGGAGATGTAAAGGTTAGAGAAGATGAAAGTAGATATGTAATAGGGAGCCCTTATTGGGTGGATGCGCAGATTATTGAGAATCTCAGACCTCGATAATAACTATACAAGAACATCAACTAAGAGACGTCAGTTGGCTATTAGTCAAACCCAGACCATTATTCGATAGGAGTTTTAGCTTCTTCGCCAAAGTATTTAGTTAAACAGTCAATGGTTTCTTGTTTTCTTTTATAGTCTAATGCTTTTACCAACAGATAATTTGTCAACGGTCCTTCCCACATGCGCAGTCGTACTGGTTTAGGGCAGGGGTGATTCGTTCTAATCTTTTGATTTTAAATATCAATTGCAATGGCAATATCAACTTCAATTTCAATCAAAGTTTGGACAAAAAGGGACTATGATGGTCAATTCTAATCTGATTTCCCCTTATTGCTATTGAAATTGTCATTGATATTGAGGTTTTTTATCAATTTCTTAGTTTTAACATTTTTTTCCAGTTTGAAAATTGAAAATTACCCACTCAGACCAATGGCGGTTTCTTACTACAAAATAGAGTTGTAGCAGTTCACTTACAAGGCGGCAATTTCCATTACCGCCTTGTTTTAGCCTGAAATTGGGCGGCAATAGGAAATTACGGCTCAATAAGACAATAAGACCTAGAATGAAATAGCCCTTTACTCTGGTCCTTGCCAAGGCACTTTCCCCGCTTCCTGCAAATGTTGCATCATAATTTTATTCAGTTCTTTATATTTCTCTGGATTTTCCATTTTTAAATCGTTCTCCTCCATTGGGTCATCAGGCAAATAATACAACTCTTGTGGAGCAAAAGGACTATTTTGTAATAATTTCCAGTCGTTTCTTAGAACCGCTTGTATCGTCAATCCACCATAAGTAGTTCCTCCCTCTCGACGGGTAAAATAAAGTGTTCGGTCTTTGTCACTCATTGTATTTCCCTTTAAAACTGGCAAAAAACTTTTGCCCTCAATAGAATGTTGCATTTCGCCACCTGCGGCTTCGACTAAAGTTGGGTATAAATCCATTGTAATCCCTTTATAAGCACTTGAACTGCCTGCGACAATTCCCCCTTTTTTCCAAACAATCGAAGTAGGTACTTTTAGGCCACCTTCATAGACCGATTGTTTGCCATCCCTTAAAGGTCCATTATTTGCCTCATCTCTGATTAAACCACCATTATCACTTGAAAAAACAATGATGGTATTATCATATTCACCGCTTGCCTTTAAGGCTTGGATAACCTTGCCAATACCATCATCTAAATGTTCTATAAAAGCGACTAATTTGGCTCTTTTTTCCGTCAATTCGGGTTCTCTTGCTTTGACTTTAGCTAACCAATCTTCTGGAGGCTGTACAGGGAAATGAGGTGCATTATAGGCTAGATATAAGAAAAAGGGCTCGGTTTTGGCTGCTTGTTCTTTAATATAATCGACCGACCAATCGGTAAATAAATCAGTCGCGTGCCCAGGCGGGTCAATAATTTCCTGATTTTTACGCATATAATTGATGTCATGTCGTCGCTTTTTCCAATAATCGTCCATCATATCCCCTAGCCAACCGTGAAAGAAATCAAAGCCTCTTTCCGTAGGCGTATTAGGAGATTCCAATCCTAAATGCCATTTTCCAATTAAAGCCGTTTGGTATCCTACTTCTTTTAATTTATTAGGTAACAATATCGCATTCGGGTCTAAATAACCCCAATTATTAGCCTCATTTGTTCGAATTACACCTGGTACGCCTACAAAATCTGGATAACGGCCTGACATTAAGGATGCTCTAGTCGGGGAACAAACAGGACAGTTGGCATAAAAATTATCAAAGCGCATACCGTCTGCCGTGAGGGCATCTATATGGGGTGTTTTTAGGTCTTTTGTACCGTAGTAAGATACATCGTGGTAGCCTTGGTCGTCGGTTAGGATGACTAGGATGTTGGGTTGATTCGTTCGTTTTTTTATAGGTGTTTTTTCGACCGATGTTTTTTCATTATTGCAGGCTACTAGGAAAAGGAAGAGACAGGTTAGAATAAAAAAAGGGCGCATTTTTGGTAAATTTTAAGGTAATCAAAATCGTATCAAGTTTGGAGACTTGACACATCGAGTTATGGAATCATCAATCCACTACTTCTCAATCCGAGCCGCCAAATTATCAGGCATAGCATCCGCTACATCTGCTTTATGCGCCGCAATCATTGCTTTTAATTCCGCTACTTTGGCTGGTTCAGTATCAAATTTATCATATTTTTCAGAAATATCAGTCTCTAAATCATATAACTCTGGTCGCTCTAATTTAACTGCTTTCCCATAATTTATGGGTTCTCTTTGTAGGATATGCAATTTCCATTTTCCAGAACGAACTGCATGCAATTTAGCTCTTGTCCAGTAATGAAATTCAACACGAGGACTTTTGGAAGTTTGTCCTAAAAGGATTGGAGATAAGTCATAACTATCCATTTTTCTATCATTGGGGATACTTGTTCCAGATAGGGCAGCGAAAGTATTTATCAAATCTAAGGTAGACCCCATTTCATCAATAATACCAGGCTTAATCTCTCCTCCCCAAAAAATAGTAGGCACTCTTTGGCCACCTTCAAAGGTCGTTCCTTTTCCTGCACGTAAAGGACCAGCAGACCCACCATGCGTATGAAAAGACAACCAAGGACCATTATCCGAACTAAAGACAACAATCGTATTTTTATCTAGTTGTAAATCTCTTAAAGTTTGCAGGACTTGTCCGACACTCCAATCAATTTCTTGAATCACATCGCCATATATTCCTCTTTTGCTACTGCCAATAAAATCGGGATGGGCAAATAAAGGTATATGCGGCAAACTGTGCGCTAAATACAAGAAAAAGGGTTGATTTTTATTTGATTTTATAAATTCAACCGCCTTTTCAGTATACCTTCGAGTAATGGTATTTTGGTCAGCAGGTCGTTCAATTATAGTAGCATCTTGCATTAAGGGCACATTATAAGCGGAAATATTCGCTAAAAAATTAGGGTCTTTTTTGCCCTCCTTCCTATAGTTCGGTGAGCCTTTAACAAAATCCATATCATTGGAATAAGGAATGCCATAATAGGAATCAAACCCCTGAGCAATAGGTAAATATTCCGGTAAATGCCCTAAATGCCATTTTCCAACAGCTGCCGTTGCATAATTTTTTTGTTTTAAAACTTCTGCAATTGTCACCTCTTCTGCAGGCAAACCACCCGCAGAGTCTGGAAATAAAACTACTCTTTTCGCTGAACTCATGCCATTTCTAATCGGATACCGGCCAGTCATTAATCCCGCTCGGCTAGGCGTACATACAGGGTCCGCTACATAGAATTGCGTCCATTTTTGACCTTCCGTTGCCATCCTGTCTAAATGAGGCGTTTTTATCGTTGGATTGCCAAAACAACTTAAATCGCCATAGCCTAAATCATCGGTAAAAATGACGACGAAGTTGGGTGATTGATTGTTCGATAAAGCATTTGAAGTTGTTGCTATTTTAGGTGCAGTACAACTCAAACAGAAAAAAAGTAAGAAAAGCAGGAATACTATTCCATGCCCAAAACTTAGTATTGTATGAAAATAAAAATTTGCTTTTCGTTTTGTAGTAATAAAAGGCCTCATGCTTTTCTATTTTTTGTTGAATGGACAAATATGGCTAGTGGTTTGCGCAAGAAGTTAGCGGCAGTTAATATTCTTCAATTTCTTTCCTTTGTCGAACCCTTTGAACTTCCATTTTAAAGGTTTTACTAAGCACCGATTGTAGAACTCTATA
>Ga0129327_10001753_pt1 | contig 12797 bp, 5 predicted proteins | sample CPBDNA_6_FD_111799 | JGI IMG/M metagenome (GOLD analysis project Ga0129327, IMG submission 111799) | Freshwater to marine salinity gradient microbial communities from Chesapeake Bay, USA - CPBay_Spr_31_0.8_DNA | ecosystem: Environmental > Aquatic > Marine > Coastal | place: USA: Chesapeake Bay... | reverse complement strand
CTATCTATCCATACTCCTCATTATTTGTTGCGCATATCCTCCAAATTAAACGCGCTGCTTTTCTGGAAAGAACACAACGCAAGAAGAAGAAGGGAGAGGAGGAGGAGGAGGAGAAAAGAAAAATATGACAACACAAGACAAAAAAGAAAAAGAGTCGTCACACAGAAGTCACTTTTTATTAATTTAATTCAGAGTTGTTGTTGTTGTTGTTGTTGTTGTTGTTGTTATAAATACATTTGTTTTTTGTCGAAAAGACAGGTGTGTATGCGACGCTCTTCTCTGGCGTTCTCATCATCGTCGTCGTCGTCGTTATTATTAGTAGTAAAGGATAGTATTATTCTTAATCAACAACAAAAACAAAAACGCGGGGCAACGATGATGATGATGTTGAATTTTACAAAGTTGACGGCGGGGACGTTTTGTGGTCATCATCATCAAACGCGCTCTTCTTCTTCCTCTTCAACAACAACAAAGTTGTTCGTTAAAAGTAGTAGCAACAACGGTAATAGCAATAGTAGTAGTAATAATAATAACGGGAGTAAGAACAACAACAACAACAACAACAACAGTTGGGCGACGCAAACGAGAGGAGGGAGAAAAACGCGCTTTAACGGCGATATCGTCCAAACGCCCCAGGAGAAGAAATTGAACAAACTGGAAGGGCAGAGATTGTCGAAAGCGTTGGCGGCGTTGGGCGTCGCCTCGCGACGAGGCTCGGAAACGATCATCTTCGACGGACGAGTGAAAGTAAACGGGACGAAAGTTTTAGAGCCGCAGTTTAAGGTGAACTTGGACGTGGACGTGATTGAGTTGGACGATAAAGTCGTCCAAGGCGGCGTCGAATACGCAGGCGAACACTTTTATTTCCTAGTGAACAAACCGAAAGGGTACGTCTGCTCGACCAAAACTGGTGGTATTCTAAACAACAACAACAACGGTAACAACAGAGGAGAAAAGGAAGAAACTGGCACTGGTGGAAAGAAAGCGTTGGATTTGTTGCAAACGTGGACGGAACAGTGGAAGAAGGGGAATCCGGGAAAGTTACCGCCGAGATTGTTTACGGTTGGTCGATTGGACGTTCAAACGACGGGCATGTTGTTGGTGACGACGGACGGGAAATGGTCGCAAAGAGTCGCACACCCATCGTCGGGGGTTGTGAAGAGATACGTGATTACGGCACCGGAGAGAGTGACGAGTGCGCAGATCACAAAGATGCGGAAAGGGACGGAAGTGGATGGCGTGCACGTGACGCCGGTGCTGGTGGAAGCAGTCACCGGGGACGGAGGACCAAAAAATCGCGTCGCGGTGGAAGTGGAAGACGGACGGAATCGAGAGGTTAGACGGATTGCAGAGAGTGCCGGGGTAGAGGTGAAGAATTTGAAGCGGACGAGAATCGGTGGGTTAAAAATGCCTTCGGAACTACCAGCTGGGATGTTTTGTTCCTTGAAACCGCATCAAGTTTCGTACGTTTTAGAGAAATCGCTCCAGCAAATCGGAGGAAAATTTTGATACTTACTATATACAACGTTGTAACTAATGCATTGCGAATTCCTACTGTACTGTATTTATTTACGTCTACTATTGCTATTGCTATTTATCAGCTGGGTTTTTTGCGCTAAAGCCCGACATGAACGCGTCCCGTTCGTTTTTCTCGTTCTTCGTGGGCGTTTTGAACAATTTCTTGAAAATCGATTTCTTCTTGGCGGGAGACATCACCGAACTGGTTTGTTTTGATGAAGACGCGAACGGAGCGGTCGCGTTGTTACTGTCGCTCAAATTTTCTCCCGCAGTCTGTGCGACAGGTGCGACTGGTACTACTACTGCCGCACCATCGTTCGCCGCAGATTTAGTCTTGGTAAGTTTTCGTCCCGCGAATCCAGTCACCGACTTCAGAGCAGACCATGCCAAGTTACCTTTCAACTGCCCGACAAGTTCTCTCCATCTTCCTTCAAACGATTCGCAAGTGTAGGAATCGAGCAACAGTCTGACATCTTTGAACGAACCCGCTGATCCGTGATAAGACACTTTCACTTTCGATTCGTTGAATCGCAAATATTTCACTTGCACAACCTTTGGACCAGAAATGGGCGCTGTATCCTCGTCGTCGTCGTCGTCTTCACCACCAACAACCTCTGCCGTCTTTCTCGATGATCCTTCGTCAACCTTAGGTAAACTGTCTGTAGAAGTTTTGGTAGCTGTTGTCGAAGTCGTCTTAGTAGTAGTAGTAGCAACGGTTGCCTTTGATTTCTGAAACTCTTTTTCGAATGCCAAGTGCATCTTTTTTGACTTGATCTCTCGTTCCGACGGAAATGCGTAGTCATAAATCATTTGATAGATTTCCTTCGTGATGTCAATTTTGAACGGTGAGAGGAGAACTTCTAAATGATTCCAAATTGGTGCTTCTGGTGGGCTCGCCGCGCGGTATGCCGATACTTGAAGAAAATTAGGTTTTGTCCGTATCGCCGCCGGAACGTTATCCCAATCTTCATCCAGAAGCCATCTTCCTACGACTACTTTTTCAACAGTTTGTAAGTGTAATCCCTTCAATTTGAAAAGAGTAACGCCAGATGAATCGACGTGCCGTTCTCGCGAAAGACTTAGATTTGTAATTTCCGCATTCATGAACGTCTTCCCGGCTTTTCTGAGCGCCCACGCTCCTCGCTCGATTTCCAACTCCATTTGCATCGCCGCTCTTTTACGATTATACTTCGTCAAGGACTCCGCTCGCCGTATCGATTTCGCCAACGCTTTTTCTTTACGTTTCACGTCATCGAGATAACCTCGTCTCTTCAAATCTTCGTTCTCTTTCGCGCCGCCAGTCGTCATTTCTGTTCTGTCGTCTTCAAGTTTCTGAAAATCAATGTCATGTAGTCTCAGTGCGTGGATAGATTTGATATATTCCAACAAAGGAGCCGCAACGATCGCCGACGCAGCTGCATCTTCTTGGTCAAATAAACTTCTCTGTCCTTTTTTCCTCAGCAGAGCGACTGCGTTGTGTTCCGGACTGGGAGGCGCGAAATTTGATGGAGTTAAAAACAACGAGCCGATAATATCGACTAGTACAGCCTGCTGTTCGGATTCCATTGTGGCGTCAATATCTGGAGATTTGAAAGAGAATTTTGTGGGTGCGTCTGAATCGTCAGATTCACCGCTATCACTTGTTTGCACGGAGTGCTTGAAGATCATCTCGCACGGAGCGAAGATTTGTCTCAGCAAGCTAGATTTTTTTGGCTGTAAATGCGTGACTTCTTCATCGGAGCCTTTATCTTCGAGCCATTGTACGCCAGCTCGGAGGTCGACGTCTGTAGGTGCAACATGAGCTGCTACGTGGTGTAAATTCACGTCTACCAACCGTTGCTTCTGTGTCGCCGAAGAGGAATCCGAAGATGAAGACACTACGCGTCGACCAACAACGAGTCCATTATCCGCTGCGAGTAATAATCGCCCATTTCGATCGTTACCTCGTAAATTTATTTGCGGTTCTGAAATTTGGACGACGAACAAACATTCATCGGCAATTACTTGAGTTGGAGGAGATTTTTTCATCTCGCTGACAACATTTTCACCGCCATTATTCACGACACCCGGTTTAATCAACTCCAGCAAATCTAATTCGGTGTTCGCAGTTTTCGCGTTCGATTGCGAGGACTCGCTGAATCCACTCGTCGCACTGATATTTTTTCTGTGCTTGCTGTATTGATCAAGGTCCATATCGACGAGATTTTCACTGAGCTTTTCTAATTCAAACATCGACGGTGGCTTCTCGATTGAGGGATCATCGCCTAGCGAAGCTTGCCACATCTCACGAATCCACGTCAAAACCTTTTCTCTCGTTTTCGATTCGAGTAATACTCTAGGAGCGTCCACGTCGACTCGCACCTCATCTTTCGCCGAAGGTTTGCGTACTCGAAATTCGCGACTTTCAAGCACTAACATCGAGTCCGTGACCATTTCCCGCAGCGACGATGCAGTGACTTTATTCTCGTTAGGACCGTTACCATCACCGACTCTCAATGCACGCGGCGAAGGGAGTGTGTTCGAGCTTCTCAACATTTCGCGCATAGTGTCGTCGAAATTTGCCGATATCATTTGATTCGGCTCAAAAGTCGCCTCATTTTCTTCTTTTTCGGGTAAAAATATGCGTAAATCCTTCGCGTGGACGTTCAAGTTTTCACTCGCGTTAGATATGTAACTGAATCCTTCCAAAAAAGCAGCTATGCTTTGGACAGTTTCGTCTTTCTCCTTTGTCGGTAAGGAATAATTCAAATACTCCGCCGTTACCTCCCAGCTCGGTTGTTTCGAATATAATATGGAAACCATAGACTTGCCTTTCACTTTTTTTGTCTTACCGTAACTTTTCTCCGTTGCTTTGGTCTTTCCATATTGTTTGTACCTCCACGCGTTCCGAAACGATACCAAATCGGGTTTCATCAGCGCTCTCCACCATTTTTTCATGTACCTCATATCCTCTGCGGTGAATCTAAAATATGGAGTTTCCGTGAACTGAGAATTCATGCTGATACCGTCGAATGAATTGAGGACACTGTGCAGATCTGATATATTCCGCGCACGCGCTGGCGAAAGTAGAACTGAAGACGTTCTCGATGGCGAAAGCTTGAGTGCCGAAATTCTAGTTTTGAAGTCATCGGAATGCCATTTTGCGAGCGGTGAAGACGATAAAGAAGCTTTATCACCATTTGCGTCCGTCGTGGTAGTCTGAAACGAAGACAACGGCGTTTGGAAGTTATCAATAGTGCTTTTCCTGGATGACTTCGGAGTCAAGAAATCTTCTTCATCCGCTGAGTCTTCTGCTATGCTAGAACTCATTTTCGTTTCAATATCATCGAGTATGTGATCAACGCGCCATCCTGGGAGCAAGGTATCTTTGCATGCGAATTGTATGCTGAGCTCGTGCGAACCTTCGCAACTTTTGCATTCAGACAGGGTCTGCAATTCTACGCCAGTTGTTGGATCGAAACGATACGATGTCGCGTATCCGTTTATATTATCTTTAGTCAACCATTCATACTTCACACCAATCTCGACCGCCGGAGCAACAAAAAGCGTATGGGAAACTGCATCCGAAAAAGAAGGTTCCCTCGATACGGCAAAGCGAGCAGCGCGGAGAAGGATATGCCCTGATTTGTAAGACATTTCGCATTTGGAGGCTTTGAAAGCAAGCGCGTGACGAGTTTGAGTATCCTTCAAAGATGAATCCAGGACGATTTGAGAGTTCCTTGCGATAATCGTGAAGTCACCTCGCCATAAGTTCCTTAAGTTATCCCACCACGGAAAGTTGTCTTTTACTTTTGCCGGAGATGAATCGTCGTTAGGGGCATCACGATGCCTTGATTTCGGAACCATACGATTTGATATTTCGCGCGAAAGAATAGCGTACTTCGGTTCTGAGGATGCCAAATACCGTACTTTCCCGTCAATCCAAGTCTGCGTTAAATTAGTGAACGCTAAAACGCTTGGCCTAGAAGGAGACTGAGCCGAGCGAATGGCTGCAAATCTTCGCTTGCCGACCGGGAACGGTAGTAAGTGCGTGTCTTTGGACTGGACGCTCTGCTTTGCTAAAACAACCGGTCCTTGCATGGAAATGGTTTTTGCCTCGAACATAGCGCAATCCTCGCCACCCAGGAACATATCAAACTTTTCGCACGTCCAATCGACGGTTTGGTATTGGGTTATGTGCAAATCGACGCCATCCGAGTATGGAGCGTCGGTGCAACGGCAGAAATGTCCTATTTTCTCACGTTCGTCTGCGTCACAACCATATTTGAAAGACCAATCCAGCGTTTGCGCACGAACTGTCAAAATATTATCCACGAGATTCAGGAAGTGCACGTCTTTCTTCTTATTCTCGTTAAAGCCATCGACACATTTCTTATACGCTTTTGCAACATTCTGAAATATTTGCTGAATCATTTGAGCATCCTTAGTTTCGTCAGCGTCTCTTAATAATTTTCTCGAGCGTTTCAATTCCGGCTTCAGAAATTTTTCTTGCATACGCAAGAAGCTTTCGAGTTTATCTGAATCTTCGATTATGAACGTGTTTCCTCCGGTCGACTTCCAGCGCACTTCTCCTATCGAATCCGGTAAATTCAAAACTGTTCCATTTTCATTCGATGATGCTTTTTTGGAGATGATTTTGGACTTGTCGGCTGCGGAGGCAGCCGTGGAGGTGAACTTCTTCAGCGCTTGTTTGAAAGCACTCTCGCCAGCGAACAAAGCAGCGTAAAAATCGCCGAAATCTAAGTCTCGAGCAAACTTAACAGCGGCTGTACTCGTTGTGATATCCCAACCGCTATCGTGCTTTCGCTTCTCGAGGGCGAGCGATTTCGTCGTGAAAAACGTCTCCGCGTTTGTTTCGATTTCAAAATTTTCAACGTTTATCGTCGAGATCTGCTCGAGATGTACGCGCGTCGAAGCGAAGCGAACATTCGCTCCGAGCGTCAAATCCGCAGCAAACGAAACGTTGGTAGCATCAAGGGAAATGTTACGATCCCGCGATGCTTTCATCTCTTTCTCCTGCTTGGACTGATCCTTCGTCTTTAGGAAGGCCAGACTCCCGAGGAACTTTTTCGTATCTTCTGAAAGCGTTTCGATTAGGAAATGTGCATCAGGATCCCAGTCCATCTGCACGTAATCCATTGTTATTTTCGTCGTTGCCGGTTGCACCGTTTGGGTACTGCTTGAGTGATGCTCAATTTCGAGTTTGCCGATTTCAACTTTTCGAGAGTAAGTTTCCAGAGAACAATCATCTTGAAAATCGAGCGAAACACCCAACATTTTCATTGACGCGGTCGTATTTTTGTTGCCGCCAGCTTCATCCATGGTGCCTCTACTGCTTCGTCCTTTGCGCCGATCGCTATTTGTTGCTCGAAACACTCCACTAATTTCAGGCACAGTCAATAAAACCGAAGACTTTACGCGTGCATTCAACGTGTTGGAATCTATTTGATCCTGCACGAGCGCATCCGCGAGCGAGTTTTGGAAACAAAAACATTCAGAGCGCGCATTCCTGATCTCGTACCCGAGAGCAAACGTAGATTTGATGTTTGTGTCGTCTTTTACCCTCCTATCATCGCGAACTTGATGAATTCGAACGCTTTCTATCCACGCGTGATTGAACAAATCCTGCGAATCATCCGTGAATACTGGATCTATCCCCAACAGTTCAACTTGCACATCGCTCACTTTACCTATTTTCGTCAAATCAGCCCTGAGTGAACACGATACTTTCGAAATTGCTATGGCAACATTGTCTTTCTTACCGACGCGAACCGATTTCGGAACTATTCGAATGCCGTTTGGCATATTCACGAACACCGTCAGCGCATCTGCTACAGGTTTCGTCGTCAAAACCATTTGTGTCGTCGTAACGGTGAAAACATCCTCATCGTACACTCTTAAATCTACTAAATTGATTTCCAAAAGCGAGAGAAACCTCGCGACGACACGCTTCTTAAAACTTTCCTTTATCCGTTTACTCGCCCTATCTGTTTTATTGTCGTTTGTGTTGTTGGTGGTGGTGGTGATGTTGCTCGTCGATTTCGCCTTCTCCTCCTCTTCCTCCTCTTCCTCGTCGTAATCGCCATCCAAATCGTCCTCGTAATCTTCTTGTTTCTTTGTCTTCCTCGCGCTCCGTCTTTTAACTTGCACGTCGAAACACCGAATGGGGACGTTCATCATCCTGTTCCGATTTTGCACGACAACTTCTTTACTCGACGAGGCGTCGTCTCCTTCTTCGGGCACGTCAACATCTCCTTCCTTGATAGTAGTAGTGGTGCTGGTAGTAGTTGAAGACGTACTTCCAGTTGCAGGAGACGGTGAATATAACGTTTTCAACATCCAATTCACCAAGTGCCTCAGTCTTCCCGCGTATCTGATTTCTCCGATGGATATCTGCTCGATATCTCCCCCTCCTTCAGCAGGAGACGAAAAGTTCAAAATCACATCCGTCGCGGAAAGGAACCCAATCGACCCGACCGTCACGCGCACGCCTTTCGTCGCCACAAATTTCAATCCCAATTGCAGCAGCGAAGGAAATATCCATCGTCGAACGGCAAAGAGCGTCGGGAAGAAGGAGAGTACACCGGTGAATAAAATCAGAACGAGCGTTTCCAACGAGTTCGTTCCTTCTTCTCCGCTCATCTCGTTGGTCTCTCGACGAAGAGTGAATTTGGTTAAAAGAAGAAAAGAAGATACCGCGTTGGAAATGGTGGTGGTCATCGCGTTATAGGTGGAGGAGGAGGAAAAGAAGGTGGAGGATCAAGAGTTTAAGGCGTTCAAAGAGGAAGAAAACTCTGCGCGTGTTTACGAGCGCTTGTTATTCTCATACTGTGTGTGGTAAAAGAATAAATTCTTGTGTGGGCACCTCTTTTTTTGAAAAAAAATTCAAGCTCAATCGTCGTTTCTTCCTCAAAAATCAATGAGGAGCAGGAGGAGTTTCCTTCTCTCACTGGTAAAACATCATCATCATCATCGGATGAACAACCCTCTTCTCGTGTTGAACGCATCATCATCATCATCATCACTTTTTCATCGTCGTCGGTGTTCCTATTCGCACAACAACAACAAGAAGAAGAGTAGAACATTCTGCTGCTCTTTCTCCTCTTCTTCGTCTTCTTCTTCTTCTTCTTCTTACGTTGATGAAAAAACGTTGATACCGTTGAACGAACGAAAAGCGACGTTCGACTCTACGAGAGAGGAATTAAAACGATGGCAAACGTGGGCAAAAGAGAAGATAACAAAGAGTAAAGGAGCGTTTTCTTCGTTCGATGGCGGTAATAAAGACAGTGGTCAACAGAGTCATCATCATCGTCATCATCATCATGACACTACTAATAATGACCCAGTAGATGAACAGTCGTTAGTTACCGAATTGGAGTGGCTGTTGGAAGACGTCGTCGCAAACGAAGGAAAAAGTGATGATATCTCAATGCGCATGAATTTCGACCAATTGACAGCTTTATGGAACAAGCGCATTGATGACCGGTACCCGATTCAGTATTTAACGAAGTCTTCGCAGTTTCGGACGGTATCCTTGTACGTCGCGCCCGGCGTTTTAATACCTCGACCGGAAACAGAACTCTTGATTGATTTTGCATACCAGCACGTGAAAATATACGGGAAGAACGAACATTTAAAAGAGTTGCCTTGGTTAGATTTAGGCACCGGGTCTGGAGCAATTGCATGCGCGTTAGCCACGGAGTTGAAGGATATGTTCTCGAAGACGAACCCGGGGGTGTACGCCACAGATTTTTCCAAGGAAGCGCTGGAGATTGCAAAGATAAACGTAGAGCGTTTAAGGTTGAACGATACGGTTTCTTTGTTGCATGGGTCGTGGTTCGACGCTTTACGCGAGCATAATGGTATCAAGTTTGCCGGAATCGTATCAAATCCACCTTATATTCCCTCGGACGTCGCCGCAAATTTGCAGCCAGAGGTTGGTCGACACGAACCAATGTCCGCGTTGGATGGTAGAGGCGAATTGGGGATGGGTGATTTAGATGTAATTTGTGAATTTTCGCACGAATACTTAGCTCCTGGGGGTTTTTTGGCGTTAGAAACGCACGGTGGAGAACAAGCTTTACGCGTGTGGGAGAAATTATGGAAGACGAACCTCTACGAGGACGTTCGCGTTCGGAGTGATTACGCCGGCGTGGATAGATTCGTTACGGCGCGATTGATCGATGCTAAGAAAGTGCATAGGTTTAGTAATACTAGCTTAAAAGATTAGAGCATTCATAGCAATATATGTGATAGTGGATTGAAGTATAACAATCATTATAGTAAGTACAGATACTGGTAGACAACTCGGCAGGTATTTCTTCTTCTTCTTCTTTCAACAAACGTTTATCTCGCAACAGCTTGGGTGTTCTTTTCTGCGCTGAACCCGTACTCGTTATCGAGCGCGTTGAAGTACAAGTCGTAATACGTTTGCGCGGATTCCAACTGATCCAACTCAGTGTACAAGTCCGCAATCTTGCCGTAATTATCCGTAATTTCCGCCAAATCTTTATGCTCCAACGCTAAATTGAGCACCTTCTTTGTCATTTCCAAAGACTTCGCGGTGGACCCCAGACGACTCGCCGCGGCCGCAATACCTTTCAACGCCTTCCTCTCCGCTTTCCACGGCACGTTCAACTTTTCTTTACCGCTCTCTGCGATGATTAACGCGTATGCTTCTTCAAACTTACCCAAAGCTTCTTCCAATTTCTCCTTCGATTCGTCCATCTTCAACATCGCCTTACCCGATCGAAGCAACATTAAAATTTTCTCCACGTACTCATCGCCGTCGCTATCAATGCTCATGTCCACGCCAGGTGTCTTGCTTTGTTTCTCTCTTCGTAATTCCTTCTTAATTTTCCCGTTCACTTCCAAAAGCGACTTGTTCAATTGCGTGATCTCCTGCGCTCTCTTTTTCGCTTCCAATCCGCCGGCAATGGCCCCGGCGAAACCAATCGCTTGGCCGAGAATAATCGTAGAGACTAATATCTTGTGATCTACTTTCAAACCAGCGAAGGATACGTTAAAGTCTTCCTCGAAAATCGGGTCTGGTTTAGTGAGTTCGCTCGGCAAATATCGCGCCGGTCCATTGATGCTAATCTTATTCGTCACGTCCAGAGGGGCAGCTGCTACAGGCTCTTGTGGTACACCCGCGACGGCTAAAACCAAGGACGCCGTCGCAGTCACGAACGCTTTCTTCAACGTTTTACTCAGCGCATCGCTTTCTCTTTCTCCTTTTTCTTCTTCTTCTTTATCTTCTTTTTTATTATTATTGATATCGATTGAGGACGACGACGTAGTTAACGACGACGACGATCGCGCTTTCACCGCAAATTTTATCGAGGACGATGATTTCTTAGAAACAACCATAGGTTTTCTCGCCGCCGCGCTTTGTTTGGTGTTGAGTTTTGCAGCACCGCAGCAGTGCATCTGCGCTGATACTATTCCAGAAGACATGTTTTCTTTTGAATCTCTCTTCTTTCTCTCTTCTTTTTATTTAACGTGTTGTTGTTGTTCAAAGAGACCTGGGATTTGATGTTTGTGCGTTTTGTCTTGCGTTTTCTTTTTTCCTTTTTTCTTGGAAAAGGCGGGAAAGAGTAATGAGATCTCAAAGCGTAATATACCCTAAACAAAACTTCATCTCAAAAAAAAGGGGAACGTTTGTTTTTCCCTTTTCAGAATTTGTATCATCATAAGAAAAGCACACAACACGGTACACACGAAACGCGCGCGAATCAAGAAGAAGATGGGCATACGAACGTACTCATCAGAAATTACGAACGGGCGAAACCCGTTATCGTTGAAACAGGAGGAACCGAATGTCGACAACAACAACACCAACACCAACAAGCCTTCGTCGTCGTCTGGGAAGAGACCAACTTCGGGCGTGGAATCGATTTTTAAAAACGACTCGGTCGAAGTCGGGAAAGAGTTTAAAGAGAACGTGAGAACGTGGAACGTGAACAGAGAGAGAGGACACTCTGGACACGGAATTTTTTCGCAGAAAACGCCGCCGAAGTTTCTGAAAGTGCCCGTAGATAGAAAGAAGGAAGATGATGCGCAAATTGCAGGAGGGGTGGTGAAACCCGTGGACTTGAAACAGTTGACGCTTCAAGAGTTAAGAACGGCGTGCAGAGAGAGGAAAGTAAACCCGGCTGGGAGTAAAGACGCGTTGGTCGAACGACTGGAAGAAGCCGTGAAGAGTGGATTCTGTAAGGCAGAGTTTAAAACGTCGACGACATCGACGGTAGGTGCTGGCGTGCGCTTCGACGATAGGCAAAAGAAAGGTTTCCATTGGAACACTTCGAAAGTGCGTTTGACGAGCGAGTTGCATCAAAAAGGCATGTATAAAGGAAACGAGATTTTTTCCTCGAATTTTACGGACGATCGAAGACAGACAGCGCACACGAGAGTGGTTGGTAATGCCAACGTGGAAGGCGGAGGGGTGCTTCCATCCTCTTCCTCGGCAGAACAAAAAGGGGTTGCCGCCGGAGCTGATTTTTCGTTTCATACGACACATACCAGGACGAAAAAAGAAGAACAAGAACAAAATCCACCGCAAGCGAGCGAAGCGAGAATGAAATACTGGGACTCCGCCAGAGGTCACGATTTGTTTGGTTCGTGGACGCAACCAACCGCTGAAGGAGAAGAAGAAGAAGATGATGAAAAAGAGGAGCAAGCGGCGACGCCGAAGATGATGATGGCGCCTCCGACGACGGTTGAAGATATCGTCCAAGAAGAAGTGAAAGAAGAAGAAGAAAAAGTAGAAAAAGAAGAAGAAGAAGAAGAAGATATCGATGAATACAAGAGACGTCAAACCATGTCTCTTGAAGAAATGAAACTGCTGAGAAGCGAGAATGACGCCAAGTTGCCGTCCACGCCTTCTGTCGAAGATAAAGAAGAAGCGGATGAAGAATACAGCCCGAGTCCGGCGAAAACTGTCATCTTCACCGCAACCAAGGCGGAGAAAAACTCTTCGCCGGTCTTTATGTGTCCAAAGTCACCCTATCACGCGTACTTGAATGGCTCTGACAACGAAGAAGATGATGGCGATGACGATGAAGAAGCTATTCGTCTCGCCGACCAGGCGGTTCGAGAAGTCGAAGAAGAGCTGAAAGCCGAAAGCTTTGAGAGCTCGTTGAATATCACCGAAGAAGGAGCTTCTCCCATGCAGTAAACGACTTACTAACGATATTTTCATACATAAATACTAGATTCTTTTTGTTAACATTTATTATACTGTACATACCTGGTTCCAGGTTTAATATTGAACCCCCCGT
>Ga0129327_10001745_pt1 | contig 12816 bp, 10 predicted proteins | sample CPBDNA_6_FD_111799 | JGI IMG/M metagenome (GOLD analysis project Ga0129327, IMG submission 111799) | Freshwater to marine salinity gradient microbial communities from Chesapeake Bay, USA - CPBay_Spr_31_0.8_DNA | ecosystem: Environmental > Aquatic > Marine > Coastal | place: USA: Chesapeake Bay... | reverse complement strand
CTTATTTAATATTAAGTTTATTAAGATGTTTTTTGAAATAATTAATTTTTACAAAAATTGTGAAAAAATAGAAATTAAAAGAGATGATAAAAAAACATTAGGCGAATATTTAAAGGATATAAAAATTTCAAATTATTTCATTAATTATCATATCATCCCAATGGTATCTGCGATTTGGTCAATGCCTCCATACGAGGCATCACAAATGCCACTAACATTTTTTTTAAGTTTTTTTAAAAACCACGGGTTATTCAAATTAAAAAATAGACCACAGTGGTATACAGTAGGAAATAGAAGTAAAACTTATGTGGATAAGATTGTTGGTCAAATTAGTGGAGAACATTTTAAAAATTATAATATAAGCAAAGTTGTTAGAAATGATTTTGGAGTTAAAATTTATTATGGAGGAGAAAATGAATTTTTTGATTATGATAAAGTAGTAGTAGCCACACATGCAGATGAGGCTCTAAATATAATTGAAAATCCAACTTCAGAAGAAGCAATGATTTTAAAAAATTTTAAGTATAGAGAAAATACAGCGATTATACATTTTGACGATTCAATTATGCCAAAAAATAAAAAAGCATGGTGCTCTTGGAACTCTTCAATGAGCAAGGACAATATAGAAAAAACATCAGTTACATATTGGCTAAATCAACTACAAAACTTAAAAATAGATAAGGATATTTTTTTAACGATAAATCCATTTAGAGAAATACCTGAGGAAAAAATATTCAAAAAGGTCAAATTTACTCACCCTTATTATGATAGTGATGCTTTATCCAATCAAAATAATTTAAATAAAATTCAAAATAAAAAAAATATTTTATTTTGTGGAAGTTATTTTGGATATGGTTTCCATGAAGATGGAATAAAATCTTCTATTGATATGCTAAAAACTTTTAATGATTAAAAATTCATATATTTATGATGGAAATGTAATTCATAAAAGATTTAAACCTAAAGTTCATTTTTTTAAATATAAAGTATTTTCCCTACTTATTGATTTATCAGAATTAGAATTGTTAGATAAAAGTTTAAAAATATTTTCATATAACAAATTTAATATTATGAGCTTTTACAATAGAGATCATGGTGCAAGAGATGGTAGTTCTATAAGGGGGTGGGTAATTGATAACTTAAAAAAAAATAATATTGATACTAAGAATATTCAAATAAAACTATTATGTTATCCTAGAATATTTGGGTATGTTTTTAATCCTTTGAGTGTATTTTATATCTATGACAATAATTCAAATTTAATATCTGTTATGTATGAGGTAAAAAACACATTTGGTGAACAGCATACTTACATTTTTAAAACAGATATTGATCAGAATTTAATTCAACACAAGTGTAAGAAAAAATTTCATGTATCACCCTTTATTGAAATAGATTGTATTTACTTTTTTAGATTATTGAAACCAGGTAAAAAAATTTCTGTAATAATTGATCAAAATGATAAAGAGGGTAAAATTTTATATGCGTCTCAAGATGGTGTGAGAAGTGAAATGACTAATGCTAACTTTATTAAATCATACCTAAAACATCCATTAATGACATTTAAAATTATTTTAGCGATACATTTTGAGGCATTTAAATTGTGGAGTAAGGGTATTAAGTTTATAAAAAAAACACTAAAAATTAAGAATAATATAACAATAGAAAATTAATGTTCGTATACAAATTATCAGATAAAATTGTTTTTAACATTTTAAGTAAAATTAATTTTGGCTATTTAGAAATCACTTCTTTTGATGGAAACGTATTCAAATTCGGTAATCCTGAAGATAACTTAAAAACAAATCTAATTATTAAAAAGCCAAATTTTACGTATAACCTTGTCAGAGGTGGCAGTATTGGCTTTGCAGAATGTTACATGCGTGGTGAATTTGAAACAAATAATCTCTCAAATTTAATTGAATTAACAGCAAGAAATATAAAAATTATTTATAAATTTTCAGGATTACTTGATCTACCAATAATTAATTTTATTAAAAATAAAGTAATTAAAAATACAAAAAGTAGAAGCAAAGATAATATTGCAAGACATTATGATCTTGGAAATGATTTCTTCTCACTTTGGTTGGATGATACTTTGACCTATTCGAGTGCAATATTCGAAGATGAAACAAAAAATTTAGTAGAAGCTCAAAATAACAAGTATCAAAAATTAATTGATTTAATTAAACCTAATAATGGTGACAAAGTTTTAGAGATAGGATGTGGCTGGGGTGGTTTTGCTGAATACATTGGTAAAAAATATGATGTTAAACTTGATTGTATAACAATTTCACAAAGACAATTCGAATATACCAAAGAAAGAATTCACAAATGTGGACTTAATGAAAAAGTAAATATTGAAATTAAAGATTATCGTGATTTAAAAGGAAAATATAACTCTATAGCCTCTATTGAAATGATTGAAGCAGTTGGTCAAAATTATTTAGACAGTTATTTTAAAACAATTAAAGGTAATTTATCTGAAGACGGTAAAGTCGCTATTCAAGCAATTACCATAGATGATAGTTTATTTGATAGATATAAAAATAAACAAGATTTTATACAAAAATATATTTTTCCTGGCGGATTTCTCCCAAATAAAAATAGTATTAATAAATATGTGTCTGATAATGGTTTAACTATAAATTCATATATCTCTTATGCTGATGATTATGCAAATACTTTGGCAATTTGGAAAGAGGAGTTTAATAAAAAGTGGAATTTGATAAAAAACCAAGGTTTTGACTTAACATTTAAGAGAATGTGGGAATTTTACCTTTCTTATTGTGAAGCTGGTTTTAAATCAAAAAATATTGATCTTATTCAATTTTCACTTCAAAACAAATAACGTCTACTAAAGGAGAGTTTTATGCGACATATAAAAATTATTAAATCAATTTCATTGATAATTGTATTGTTCTTAATTACAAGTTGTTCAAATAATAGTGCCATGAAACCAGAAGATTTTAAAAGTAAAGAACCAAGATTAATAATTGAAGAATATTTATCAGGCAATGTTAAAGCCTGGGGTGTATTACAAAATAGATCAGGAAAAGTTACAAGACAATTCTCAGCTGATTTAAATGGATCATGGGATGGTAAACAATTAATTTTAAATGAAAAATTTAATTGGGATGATGGTGAAGTCCAAAATAGAGAATGGACTATCAATAAAATTGATGAAAATAATTATGAGGGAACAGCTGGTGACGTTGTTGGTAAAGCAATAGGTTATTCTTATGGACCTGCATTTAAATTTGAATACGTTTTATTGGTTCCTGTCAAAGGCAAAGAAATGAAAATAACTTTTGATGATTGGATTTTCAAACAAGATGATAGAGTTGCAATCAATAGAGCTACTATGACCAAGTTTGGTTTTAAAGTCGCAGAGTTGACAGTTGTTTTTGTTAAAGATTAGTAGTTTATTTTTTTCATACCTTTTTCAACAATCTTAAAATAAATCGAACTAGGCAAAATACTTAAAAATTTTAAAAAATAAGTAAAAACTTTTGGAAAGTGAATTTCAAAAGTTTTTTTCTTAGTTAAACCTATGTAAATTTGCTCTGCTGCAAATTCTGGAGATTTTATCATTGGCATTGGAAAATCATTTTGATCTGTCATAGGTGTTTTAATAAAACCTGGGCTGATCAAACTAATTCTTATATTTTTTCTTTTCATTTCAAAATGTAGACTCTCTGCAAAACTAGTTAAGGCAGATTTTGATGCACAATATGCACCTGCTGCTGGTAACCCTCTGTATCCAGCCACAGAAGAAACAATAGATATTTGGCCACTTTTTTTATCTTTATAGTAATTATAAACAGAGTTTATGGAATTCATTGTTCCAAAATAATTTACCTCCATAATTTTTCTAATTTTTTCTAAATTAAACTCTTTTTCGGATTGAGGATCATGGATACCTGTGCCAAATACACAAATTTCAATATCTTTAAATTTTTCAATAATATTTTTAAAAACAGTCTTACATTGTTCAATATCAGTTACATCTAAAGGAAATGGATGGATATTTTTGTTTTGTTGATTTAATTCTTTAAGTAAATTTTCACGTCGAGCAGATGCTGCCACATGCCATCCTTCATTAGCAAATTTTATAGATAATGCTTTACCTATACCGCTACTAGCACCTGTAATCCAAATAACTTTATTTTCTTGCATCTTATAATGTATAGTACGTATATGCTTAAAAATAAAATTTTATCTTTTATACTTTTTTTTTTAATAACATATTCAGCATCAGTTATTGGAGGGCTTGCTACTGTTAGCTTTAAGGAGCCATGGTATTCACTATTAATTAAACCAAACTTTAATCCTCCAGACTGGATATTTGCTCCTGTTTGGACGACACTTTATTTAATGATGACTATTGCTATATGGAAATTCTGGCATGATAAAAACCGTGATATGAATACCGTATATATCTATTTTATTCATTTAATTTTTAATACAACCTGGAGTATTGTTTTCTTTGTTTTTCACAAAATGGTTTTAGCCTTAGTTGTTCTTATTGCTCTAATCTTTTTAATAATAATTCTCCTACTTAGATTTCGACGTGTCAATATGGTAAGTTTTTATATGATGATTCCTTATTTACTTTGGTGTTGCTTTGCACTAATCCTCAACTTAAATTTAATTATATTGAATTAATTATGGATGATGTTGTAATTATTGGTGGAGGTATTATTGGTACTGCGACTGCTTATTTTTTATCTAAAGAAGGTAGAAAAGTAAAAGTAATTGAAAGAGATCCAACTTATAAAACAGCTTCTTTTCCCTTGTCCTTAGGTGGCTTTAGAAGACAATTTTATCAAAAAGAAAATATTCTTTTAGGTAAATTTGCAAGAGAATTTATTTTTCAAATTCCAGAATTATTAAAGACAGAAAAAAATCCTAATCCAACAGCAAGTATGGTAACCAATGGTTATCTATTAATGTTTGGTCCAGAACATGCTGAGGAGCAATATAAAGCTTTAGAAAATCATAAAGCATGTGAGGCTGGAACAAAAAATATAAAAGGATCTGAATTATCGAATGTTTTTCCTTATATTAATAGCGATGGCATTGAAACAGCTACCTATACAGATAATCAAAGTGAAGGTTGGATAGACCCATTTATGTTTCATGGAGCGCTAAAAAGTAAGGCTATAGAGTTAGGTGCCGAATTTATAAAAGGTGAGGTAAAAAGTATTTCTGAGATTAAAGCTAAAACAATAATTTCTGCTGCAGGATGTTGGACTAAAGAATTGCTTGAAGATATTCCTGTTGTTCCTCAAAAACACACAGTTTTTAGAGTTAAATGTCCAAAATATATTAAGGAAATGCCTTTGTCTGGTGATTTAACAACAGGTGTTTACTGGAGACCAGAAGGTGGAGAGTATTTAGCAGGTTCACCTAATTCTGTATTTGATGCATCAGACTTAGAACCAGCTTGGAATGATTTTGAAGAACTAGTTTGGCCAGCTTTGGCAAAAAGAATACCGGCATTTGAAGAATTAAAATTAACTGGTGGTTGGGCAGGTTATTATGATTGTAACAAGCTAGATAATAATGCAGTTGTAGGAAAACACCCAAAATTTGAAAATGTATATATGGCTTCAGGGTTTACAGGCAGAGGGTTAATGCAAGCCCCTGGAATTGGTAGAGCATTAACAGAATTGATTACTACAGGCTCTTATCAAACAATTGATATCAGTGATTTTGCAATAGAAAGAGTTCTTGGAAACAGTGCTAGGCCAGAACCTTACGTACTTTAAATTTAAGTCCCACAAAAAGTTTGATAGCTCTTGTTAGTTGAAGGTAACTGATAATCTTCAATAGTTTCTTGAGAACTGTAAGGTTTCTTTAAAACCGATAGCAATTTATTCAATATTTCTAAATTACCTTCGTTTACAGAATTTAAAGCTTCTTCAACCTTGTGATTTCTTGGAATTACAGTTGGATTAGACATTTTCATAAGATCTATAGATTTCTCTTTTGAATTATTATTCTTCAGCATCCTTTGTTTCCATTCATTAGACCAATTGATAAAATTATTATCGTCATAAACTTTATTATGATTAATCTTAGTATTCATCAGATGGCAAAAAGTGTTAGTATAATCTGCTTTATTATTTTCCATCCAAATTAATAGATTATTAATTAATTTTTTATCATTTACATCTTCACCGAATAAACCAAGTTTATCTCTCATCATATTTAGCCATTTAGTTTCATAAATATTTTGAAAATTATCAATAGACTCAGTTGCAATTTTAACTGCTTTATTTTCATCTTTATCAATAAGTGGGATAAGACATTCGGCAAATCTTGTTAAATTCCATTTGGTTATTGGAGGTTGGTTTGAAAATGAATATCTACCAAATTTATCTATAGAGCTAAAAACTGTTTTAGGATTATAATGATCCATAAAAGCACATGGTCCATAGTCAATAGTTTCACCTGAGATTGCCATATTATCTGTATTCATAACACCATGAATGAAACCAACTCTCATCCAATTTACAACTAATTGACATTGTTTTTCCATTACAAGATTTAACAAATCTAATGTTTTATTATTGGATGATTTAATTTCAGGATAATGTCTGTCAATTGTGTAATCAACCAATATGTTTAAATCTTCTAAGTTTTGCTTTGCAGCAATGTATTGAAAAGTTCCAACCCGAATATGACTTGAAGCAACTCGTGTTAAAATTGCACCTGGTAATAAATTTTCTCTAATAATTTTTTCTCCAGTACTTACGACTGCGAGACTACGAGTGGTTGGAATTTTTAAAGCATGCATTGCTTCACTAATTATGTATTCTCTCAACATTGGCCCCAGGACAGCACGACCATCACCACCTCTCGAAAATGATGTTCTGCCAGAGCCTTTAAATTGAATATCAAAACGCTTGTTATTATTAGCCAAATGCTCACCTAAAAGTACTGCTCTGCCATCTCCAAGCATTGTAAAATGACCAAATTGATGACCCGCATAAGCTTGAGCAATTGTATTTGCTCCCTCTGGTAATAAATTTCCTGAAAATAATTTTGCTAAATCTTTATTATCAACTTTAGAAAAATCTAAATTTAAATCTGTAGCTAATTCCTTATTTAATATTATTAGTTTAGGGTTATCAACTGGTGTAGGTTTTATTTCTTCCTTGAATGTTTTAGATAATTTAGAATATGTATTATCAAAATGCCAGCCTATGGTCATTTTAAATTAACTAACTTCAGCCTGATTTTCTTTTGGCTTAACTTCCGTTTTAAACTGATTTGAAATTTTTTGAACCTCTACAGAGGACACTTTGTATTCTGCGCACATTGTTTCTTCATCTTTACCATGACCGGTTACCATATTAACCATGTGTTCAGGGAAATGAAAAGTTGTAAACACTATTCCTTCTTTAACTTTATCAGTTACTTCTACTTTTAATGCAACTTCACCTCTTCCAGAATATAATCTTCCAATATCTCCTGTATTAATATCTCTAAGAGCTGCGTCTTTAGGATGAATTAAAAGAACATCTTCGTTTACAATGTTGATATTTTTAGTTCTTCTAGTCATTGTTGCTGCATTGTAGTGTTGTAAAACTCTACTAGTTGTTAATATTAAAGGGTATTCTTTTTTATTTGTCTCTATTTCAGTAGATTCTTTCCAATCAAAATTTTTAAGTCTTCCTCTTCCTAATTTAAAAGATTCTGTGTGTAAAATTTGAGTATCTGTACCATCTTCTTGAACTGGCCATTGTAAACCAAGTTTACCAAGTCTTTCTCTTGTTACTCCTTTAAAGAAAGGAACAACATCAGCAATTTCTTTTAACATTTTTTCAGCATCATATGTGGGTTGATCAAAACCAAGTTTTTGCATCATGTCCGTTACAATAACTCCATCTGGTTTTGTGCCAGGTAGTGGTGGAACTGCTCTATTTACTCTTTGAATTCTTCTCTCTGTATTAGTGAACGTTCCATCTTTTTCTAAGAAAGTTGTTCCAGGCAATACAACAGTTGCAAGTTTAGCTGTTTCACTCATAAATATTTCTTGAACAACTAAAAGCTCTAATGAATTCATTGCCTCTACTACATGTGCACTGTCAGGATCTGTTTGAACTATATCTTCTCCAATAATCCAAAGACCTTTTAATTCTTTATTAATTGCAGCTTCAAACATTTCTGGAATTTTTAATCCTGGTTTTGTTGGATGTGTAACTCCATATTTTTCAGTATAAAATTTCTGATTTTTTTCATCTGCAACTTCATAGTAGCCTGCTCCTTGGTGAGGTTGACATCCCATGTCAGCAGCTCCTTGAACATTATTTTGTCCTCTAAGCGGATTTACACCAACACCTTTTCTTCCAATGTTTCCTGTAATCATTGCAAGATCTGCAATCAGCATTACTGTTTTAGATCCTTGCTCTTGTTCTGTAACTCCTAAACCATGGAATTCCATAGAGTTTTTAGCGGTTGCGTAGGCTATAGCTGCTTCTTTAACCATTTGCTTATCAACACCAGCAACTTTAGCTAAATGATCGACATCTTGTCTTTCAATTTCTTTAATAAAATTGTCAAATCCTTCTGTTCTATCTCTTACAAAATCAACATTATAAAGTTTAGATTTTATAATAAAGTGTAACATCATATTTAGAACTGCAACATTAGTTCCAGGTCTTAATTTAATATGATAATCGGCAAGTTTTGCAAGTTCGGTCGTAATAGGATCTAATACAATTAATTTTTTACCCTTCATTACTTGCTGTTTAATTTTTGCACCAGTTACAGGGTGAGCATTTGTTGGGTTTGCTCCAATAACTATAAAACAATCAGCATGATAAATATCTTCAGTAGAATTAGTTGCAGCACCTGTTCCAAATGTTTGTTGCATTCCCCATGCTGTTGGTGAATGACATATTCTTGCACAACAATCTACACTATTGGTACCAACTGCTGCTCTAATCATCTTTTGAAAAATATAGTTTTCTTCATTAGTACATCTTGCAGATGAAATTCCAGCAAATGCATCAGGTCCATTATCTTTAGTAATTCTATTCATTTCTTTTTTTATAAAATCATAGGCTTCATCCCATGAAGCTTCTTCAAACTTTCCATTCCTTTTAATCAGTGGAGTTTTTAATCTGTCAGGATGGTCATAAAAACTAAACGCATATCTTCCTTTGATGCAAGTATGACCAGCATTAACTTCAGTTTCTTTAGGCGTATCAATTGCTACAACTTTATTATCTTTAATTGAAGCTTCAAGATTGCAACCAACACCACAATAAGAACAAGTTGTTCTAACTTTTTCATCTACATCTGCAGATTTAGACTTAAATACATCAGAAATTGCATCTGTTGGACAAGTATGAGCACATGCACCGCATGAAACACAAGAAGAGTCGCCAAACATCATGTCATTGTCTGTAGTAATTTTAGATTCAAAACCTCTACCACTCATTGTTAAAACAAACGATCCTTGAATTTCATCACAAGCTCTCACACATCTTCCACAATTGATACAGTTATCTAAATTCATTCTCATATAGTCATGAGAAGTATCTCTTGGAATACCTTTGTGTTGTTTTGGACTATTGTATCTATGATCAGAAATTCCCAAATCGTTAGCTACAGTTTGAAGTTCGCAGTTGTTATTAACTTCACAACTATCACATTCCATAGGGTGGTCTGTTAAAACTAACTCAACAATATTTTTTCTAAGATTTGTTATTGCTTCATTAGATGTAAAAATATGTTGGTTTTCAGCAACTGGGGTATGACAAGAGGCAACCATTTTTGTTGGACCATCTTTTTCCAAAGCAACTTCAACTGAACATACACGACAAGCACCATAGGGTACTAAATTTGGATCATCACAAAGAGTTGGAACTTTTTTTTCTCCAACATAGCTTTTAACAAATTTTAATATAGATGTGTGATTAGCACCAATTTCATATGGTTTGCCATCAATGTAAGCTATTTTTCTTTTTTCAGAACTCATTAATTATCCTTTACCATATCATTCTTCATTTCGTCTCCAAAGTACTTAAGAATATTCATTATTGGAGTAGGGATTGCTCCACATAGTGCGCATAAACAGCCTTTTTGCATAGTAACCAGTAGTTCATTAAGTAGTTTAAGCGGTATTTTAGCAGTTTTATTTTTAACTTGATCAAACATCTCTTTACCTCTGTATGAGCCCAGTCTTCCTGGAAAACATTTCCCACATGATTCTTCAGCAGAAAATTCAAATAAATGATGAATATACTCAGACATTGAAAAATCTTTTGGAATACTAACAACACTTGCGTGTCCTAACATGAAACCTTTGGCTGTAAATTCTTGAAAATCTAAATTTAAATTATCAATTTCACTTAATGGCACCACACCTCCTAATGGACCCCCAATCTGAAATGCTTTAATTGGCTCTTTGTATCCACCACCAATTTCATTAAATATTTTTTTCATAGATGTTCCCATATCTATTTCATAAACACCAGGATTATTAAAAAAACTATCAAGACAAACAAGTTTTGTACCTGCAGATTTTTTATTTCCTATTGCTGCAAATTTTTCAGGTCCATTAATTAAAATACCAATTGCAGCAGCTAATGTTTCAACATTATTAACTACAGTTGGTTTTTTATACAAACCTTCAGTGACTGGGAAAGGAGGTCTAACATCTACCTCTGCACGTCTACCTTCAATAGATGCAATCAAAGCAGTTTCTTCCCCACAAATATAAGCACCTTGTCCAATACAGATTCCTAAATCAAAAGAAAAATCAGTCCCCAATATATTATCACCTAATAAATTTAATTTCTTAAGCTCATTAATGCTCCCGTTAATAGCTTCAATAGATTTTGGATATTCACCTCTAATATATAAAACACCTTCATCACTTCCAATAACCATTCCACAAAGCACCATACCAAAGATAACTTTTAATGGCTGATCTTCTAATAAGTATCTATCTGAAAAAGCACCAGAGTCACCTTCATCAGCATTACAAATAACATATTTTTTATCACCTTTTGCTTTGCTACAAAAATCCCATTTCATTCCTGTTGGAAATCCTGCGCCACCTCTACCTGTTAGATTTGAATCTAGTAGTGATTTAATAATCTCTTGTTTGTCTGTTTTTAAAAATTTATTTAATTGATCCTTGAATTGGTCGGGTGATGAAAGTTTATCATCCATTAAAAAACTAGTAGTTGCATAACTTTTAGAAAAAAATTTATCTTGAATAATGTCTTCACCTTTTAAAATTTGGTCAATCTTCTCAATATCTTTACCAGCATAATTTTCACCATCATAGTGGAAAGCATTATTTTCGTAGCAGTGTCCTAGACAAAACATTTCACCAACCTTATCATCACCAAGTTTTTCTTTTAAAGTATCTTTTAATTTATCTTGTGTTCCGGCGCACATACATGCACTACCATTACAAACAAATGCTTTTTTTTCTCTATGTGAGGGTCTTAAAAATTCATAAAAAGATTCTGCTCCATGAAGTGTTGAAACACCTAAATTGTGTTCTTTAGCAATCTCATTAATATCTTTTGGTGTATCACTTAGAGTATTCTCTGATATTTGTTTAAATAGGTTGTCTTTTAGACCTATTCTTCCTGATAAATTACTTATATTTTTTGACACAAATACCCTTTTTTTTAATTAGCCCACAATAACTTTTTTGTTATTTGTGTAAATGTTAAAACTATCCCTCTTTACGAAACCAATGAGGGTTATGTCAAATTTATTCGCTAAATCAATAGCTAGGCTAGTTGGCGCACCAACACCAATCATTATACCTATATCTGTCATTAGAACCTTTTGAACTAATTCAAAATTAAGTCTTCCAGAACATGTTATATATTGATTTTTAGGGTCCAATTGATCATTAATTAGTGCATTTCCAATAAGTTTATCTAAAGCATTATGTCTTCCAACGTCTTCCATTAAGCTTATTAGCTCACCATCACTAGCAAACAAACCGCTAGCGTGTATTCCACCCGTTTTACTAAATTCAGATTGGTTTTTTTGCAAAATATTTGGTGACCGAATAATTATTTCTTTTGTAATTTTAGGTTCAGAGGGGTTAGTTTTATTTTTTTTTATAATTTCTAGTGCATCCAAGGATGATTTGCCACAAACACCACAAGATGAATTAGTTAGGAAATCTCTTTTAATTTTAGAAATATTAACATTTTGAGAATTATTAAGTGTGGCTAAAATCTTATTTTGTATATTGTATTGACCAACTTTATCTCCATAATTTTCAATAGATTCAATATCTTTAATATTTTCAATAATTTGTTCATTGAACAAAAAACCTCTTACTAAATCTTCATCATTTCCAGGCGTTCGCATTGTGATTGATAAATTTTGAGTAATCCATTTTTCTTGTTCTTTAAATTTTAAAGAAATTTCCAAAGGTTCTTCAATTGAAACTAAATCTTCTATATTTTCAAATTTTTCTGAGCTAAATTTTAAAACTTTATATTTAGAATTCATAAAACTATTTCAAGGGATAATTCTTTTTTAAAAGATATTTATTAATTAATATGGCTAGTAATAAAATTATTATACAGCCAAAAATAATTGGATTAATTAGATATTCATAAGATGCACTTCCTATAATTACCATAATAGGATTTCCACCTGCAGGAGGATGCACCACACTTAACAAAATCATTAAAAAAACCCCAGCTCCAACTGCAAGTGCAATATTAATATATATGGGTAGTGGAATATAATTTACAAAAAATACACCAACAAAAGCAGTTAGTAGATGACCAAAAAAAACATTTTTAGGTTGAG
>Ga0129327_10001744_pt1 | contig 12832 bp, 21 predicted proteins | sample CPBDNA_6_FD_111799 | JGI IMG/M metagenome (GOLD analysis project Ga0129327, IMG submission 111799) | Freshwater to marine salinity gradient microbial communities from Chesapeake Bay, USA - CPBay_Spr_31_0.8_DNA | ecosystem: Environmental > Aquatic > Marine > Coastal | place: USA: Chesapeake Bay... | reverse complement strand
TTCTACCCTTGCGATCTTTGATGTCAGACCATGCTGCTTCAAGACAATCTGTGATGTGCCAATCGTTTCGCTCCATGATGTTGATCAACACCACCATGATATCACCGATGTCATCTTTCAGATCTTTGCCCTTACAGATGTTGTCAGACAATTCACCGACCTCTTGGATCAATTTCAAACACTGGTCTTTGTCAGTGCTTCCTTCAATCAAGTTACGATCACGATGCCACGTTTCAATACGTGCAATCATTACATCTGTAATGCCTCGTGACTCACCATTCCAAGTGTCGTTCATAGTTTTTTTGCCTTGTACCAATTGATATGATCGTTCCAGTTATTGAACTCACCTCGAATCGGGCAGAAGAACTGCCCATTATAGGGTGGTTTGCTTATGTCTTTATAGGACAGATGTAACTCAGTTTGCCGCATCAGGTGCTCCTTTATACCATCTAACTACTGTTTCGGTTCGAAAACTTCTCCAACCCTCTTTATCTAGACACCACACTACCAAGTGGTCGTTGTCTTCTCGCTGCTCTAAGATCTCTGGTACGTTGTGACCAGACAACTCTACATTCAATGTACACGGCATTACCCTTAACTCACCTGTACCAATCTTATTGAACTCAACTGTCACTACACCGGCTTGCGCTGCTTTAGTAAATCCTTTCATCATATTACTTTCACCTCAGTTGTTGGTACCACATCAATACCATTCACGATATCTGACGAGATCAAATCTCCCAGAGCATTCTTTTTGCTACGTGTCCACTTAAGACCAACATACACACGATACTGCTGCTTGGCGGTCACTAGAACGGCTTTATTCCACTCTTCATAACCTACAGGCGCGATCTTACCGACAGTGTTTCGTACAACAGAGTTTGTTTCTGTTGCCATCTCTACACTAGATTCGTCACCCGCTTCTGCCACGGTGTACTCGGTGTCTTTGTTTACTTGACCAGCAATCTGATCAGCAAGGTCCGCCTTAGCAATCATCATAGCCTTTTCAACCGCTAGTTGAAGGTTAGATGACACCGCAGTACCAACACCGTAAATATATCCGTGTTTGTTTTTCCGATCAAGTAATCCACGCTTCTCTTCAGAATCAATGTACCACTCGGGAATAAGGTTGAGAATTGTATTCTCGGTAGACTCTTGTTTTACTTTATAGTTAGACGCACATCCAACTGTTAACATCAATACCGCTACTGCTAATAACGCTTTCATAATATATTCCTATTTTGCTAATGCTATAATAACACCAATGAGACCCACATCTACCAGCTGGACTTTTACGTAGTCACCGAATCGATTACGAGGATCAAACTTCTGCTTGCCTTCTTCAGTCGTTTCAGTACATTTTCGGACTTTGGTTTCTTTAACCAGTTGTCCATCTTCAAAGTGTTGCGTCACCTCATAGTGACAATTGCTAGACGATTCTTCTTCTGCGTATGCGCTAAATGCGAACACCAGAAACAGAAAAAGAATAAAGATCTTCAAGAATGTTTTCATAATATAGTACTCGTTCGTAAGAATAGTTATTATAACACATTCTTAACGGGTTTGTCAACCTCTTAAGATTCCTTGGAGTTTATCTTCAAAGGCTTCAACTTTCTCTAGACGATTGGGCCAGTAGATATAGTCCTTCTCAGGATTGGCTTTAAGACTATTCAGCAGAGGTGTGACCGCATTGTACAGTTCGTGCAACTTGTTGTGGTAATCCAAAACGTTGTCTGCTTTCTGCTGCAACTCAATAACTGCATCCAGTTCGTCTTCAGTTACCGCAGTAAATCCAAAATCAAAAATGTCTTCACTCATCTTCGGTCTCCAGGGTGAAAGTAAAAGTATCGGGAGTGTAGTCTGCACTGTTCATCAGAAACTCTAAGACGTCCTCACGCAAAATCTCAGTCTCCATCTCTTCGTGCGCTCGATCTCGCTCCTTTTTAAAAGCCATGAAATCAATTACATTATCCACAGAGAGGTGCTCCTTTTACACGATTTACTCTATCCCATTCGTCAGGCGACACATCGTTCAATCGCATATGATGACCAGGCGCTAACTTACCGTCGTACTCAGGGTAACCATGTTCGTGTTGATCATTGACAAACTTGGTCTTGTTCTCTTCGTCATGAATGTACAACTGAATGACCGCATAGTGCAGAATCTTCATGAGATCTTTGCGAGACTCTTTAGCATTACCTTTGCGACCATACCGCTTCGCATACTTAATCACATTGCCCAAGCAAAAGCCAGTACCATGCCCACTATCAATAATGATATCCGTGGCTTGATATTTGTCCGTAGCGTAGTGCTGATCATATGTTTTGTCAACATACTCCATTAACTCCTGTACTAGTTGATCTTCATTGAACTTGTAATTCATTCACTCGTCTCCGTAAGTCACTTGTTGAGAACCTATGGTCTCGTTTATTAAAATATATCTCAATGCCTCTACTGGCACAGATTGCTCTACCAGTAAATTTTTGATCTTTATATTCTTCACCTATTATTCTAACATCTAAATCAAGCATTGTCAAGATGTCTTCCAGATCTTGTTCTGTTTGATAGGGAATAATTTCATTGACATATTTGCAAGCATTTAACTGAGCATAGCGTTCAACCAATGTCTGTACAGGCGCGTTCTTGTTCGCTCTATCTACAGAAGGATCAACTTGTAATCCACATATCAAATACTCGCACTGATCTTTAGCCTCTCTCAGCATAGACACATGCCCAGCATGAAGCAGATCGAACGTGCTTGCAGTAAAACCCTTTATCATATTATCACCAATTATGTACTACATTAGACATGATAAAAAAACATGTCATGAAATTCACACCGACAATTATAGTTCTTACTATTGTAATGTAACGATCATAGGGTTCTGTCTTATCGTCAGAATAACCACCCAACGAATACTGCCATATCGTCCAAAATTTAATTAAGCTTTTCTTTAGTGTCATCATTATACGTTATGATTAAATCACCCTCTTCATCAATTTCTATTTCCTTAGCGTCAAATGCTTCCATGATCATACCCCAAGTAAATAGAATACCAGATTCTCTTCCAAGAAATCTACCAATAAAGTAGGCTACGGCTATTAAACCTGTCGCAATTGCTGTGTGTAAATATGGGTCCATGCGAATCTCCTAATTGAACTTAATACCTTTTAGTTTTTCGCCTGCTCTTGTTTTTTCAAAGACGGGAATGTCATCATCCTCTTCTTTGGTCAAGGTCTGTTCGGACTGTTCAACATCATAAAGTCGCATTTTAGATCTGTCAATACCAACAACGAAACGTTTATTGGCACTGGGATCGTTGTAACGATTCTTCAACTGTTTTACCATTATCTGACCGAGTTTATCCATCTCCTCATTTGATACTAGAGCAAACATTAAATCCGCAGTCGCCGGTAAACCGAACGATTCAGAAGTATCTTCTAGCCCGGGATCAGAGTTACCAAATCCACTTCGGGTCGTTTGCGTTGCAGACATGATAGGGACATTGAACTCAACCGCTAGCCCGCGCAACTCTTCTGCAATGCTCTTGATGTAAGAATATGAGTTAATAGCACCACCCATGCCCTTCATTCTAGAAGACGCACATATATTTAGATAATCCACAAAGATAATTTCAGGTAAAAACTTTCTTTTTAACTTCAATTCGTTTAATAATGCACGAAAGTGGCTTGTATGAGCCGCACCAGTAGGATATTCTTTGATGATTAACTTACCTTGTGTACTCTCGGCAATCTTACCAACACGATCTTTAAACATCTTTTCAGACATATGATCGAGTTGATCAATAGCAACGTTCATCAAGTTAGCATCAATACGTTCGGCGATGCGTTCTTCTGCCATCTCTAATGTAATGTAAAGGACATTACGACCTTGCGATAGGGCACTGGCGGCGACATGACACATGAACAGAGACTTACCTACACCTGTACCTGCCAGCGCGATGTTCAGCGTCTTATTTGGCAAACCACCTTTGGTAATGGTATTGAAGTACTCAAGGTCGAACGGAATACGTTCTTCTTGCTCATGATAAAAGGCGTATCGCTCATCAACGTTCTCAAGATAATCATGACCTACGTTGGTGTCAAAGCACACCGCCAGTGCGTTCTGTAAGATGTCTGGGAGAGCATCCTTTGTCATTGTGTCGTGTTTACCATCAATGATCTGGATGCTCTCCATGATCGCCAAATAGACTGCGCGATCCTGACACCATTTTTCTGTTGTATCTAACAACCACTCTTCATTCTCATCCTTGGCTTCAAAGATGGTAGGCAGAATGTCAAGAGCGTGTGTGTATGTTTGTTCGGTAAATTTTACTGACTGATCTATCTCAATCTTGAAAGAATCAAGTGTGGGAAGTTTATTATACTTACCCACAAACTTGATTATCTCACCAAATAATGATCTATAAACACCTTCAAAGAAATCAGGCTTGATGAAAGGTATAACTTTACGCATATACTCTTCATTGGTTAGCATATTTCTAAGAATAGTTTGTTCTAGATCAATCTTCATTGCTTTTTTCTTCCTCTGGGTTTCCGTAAACTAAAGATCCGTCCTTAGCCGCTTCTTCTAAAATACTCTCTAGTACATCAGCGGCGAACTCTTGAAGACCAACATCATCTTCAGTAAGATCACCATCTGGACTAGATTGTATCACAAAATTAAACTTTAAGCAATCATTCTCAAAGGCAATATTACCATAACGAATAACAGTCTCGACAAAATCACCTTCAGTAAATCTTACGTCCCAAGCCTGTTTGTTACCTTCACCATCATCAGCAGGAACAAGATCATAATCTATACCTTCCCTAGCCATTGAATTCTCCTTCAAGTTCAATGTTTAGATCGACAACGGCACTACCCACAGAGAATGCTTTTCTTACAAACTCTTGAAAGTCTGGTAGGTCTAGAATAGGTGTCCAGAATGTTTTGTCAAGATCAGCAAGACGATACTTTTTCTCTTCGCCTACTTTTTGATACCATCCGTTAGAAGGTTTCACAACATATCCACCTGCCATTGCAACATCAAGTAGCCCAGACATTTCATCAACACCACCTTCCCAGGAGACGGTGATGGGAATCTTAGACTGTTCTTTGACAAAGCGAGACTTTTCAACCTTGATAACAAAATCATAACCCATGACTTCAGTACCAGTTTTGTTCTGTCTGCGACCAATGATCCAGATGGTATTTGCGCTGTAGTAGATACCGGTACCACCGCCTACGATATCTTTAGGATACAAACCAATCTCTTTGTAAGTGTGATTGATAGCCAACATCGGAATGTTCTTCATTGCCAGATAAGGTGTCATCATGCGGAACAAACCTTTCAGGGCTTTTGCACGAGACATATCAGCAACAGACTTCTCGTTGATAGCATCTTCGAGTTCTTTCTTAGACGCAAGATTACCAATAGAATCAATTACGATGATAACGTCATCTTCTTTTTCCATTGCTTCTAACTGAGCAATTACATCGAACTTCAACTCTTCTACATCTGTAATAGGTGTATGAAGTACACGCGAAGTATCAATACCAAACTCGTCAAAATATGATTGAGGTGAACCAAACTCTGAATCGTAGAACAACATGACTGCATCAGGTTTGGCATTCAAGTAGGCAGCTGCCATCTTCAGTGCAAACGAAGTCTTAAAGTGCTTCGATGGTCCAGCAAGAACGGTAAGACCAGAGGTGATACCACCGTCTAGACTACCAGTGAGTGCCACGTTTAGCATGGGTACATCAGTAGGCACCACTTCTTTCTCTTGAAAAAACTCCGACTTGTTCATCTGAGAAGTCAGTTTAATCTTTGAGTTCTTCTTTAGTTTCGCCATTAGCGACATAGTATTTTCTCCAGTTCTTGGAACCCACCAATTGGGACACCGTCAATTTTAATTTGTGGAAAGGTAGTTGCACCCACAAACTCTTCTAAGATTTCTTCCTTAGTAAAATCTATTTCATATGTTTTATATTCATACTTAATACCCTTTTCTTCACACAGTTTTATAGCTGCGTCACAGAAGGTGCAAGTTAATTTACCCCAGATCTCAACGTTCATATCAATCCTTAAGATTTCGGATGTTAACGCATTCGTCTAACACAGTAAGTTTATCTGTCATACCGACTAAAAGTTTCACATCCGAATTAGCATATTCACCGCCATATGATATTGCTTGTTTGTATGATACTTCTGAATCGACAGAAGCACGTATATAAGTGGGAATAGTTAATGTGATATCGGTCAGAAGAGGATGTCTGAGCATCAATCTTCGTACTGCTGTAGGATTTGATCCGCCAATATCTAAAATTGTCTGATGCAACTGATTAAAATATGTTTGTTTAACCGCTTTAAATCCAGACAACCCCAATTTAGTAAAAATAATATTGGGTATAGTATCGGTAATTATTTCTTTCATAGAGTATGAAGTAACATTCATCATAATTTCTTTTAATGATTTTACAGAAGCCGATGATCCACCCAACAAGACAAATTCGCCATTCAGAATATCATCCATATTTTCCGACACTTCAGGAGAATATACAACCTTCGTCTGAATAAATGGATTACCAACTGCCGCAGTAAGTGTGTTGAACGTATCATGATTAATAGTAGTTTTAATACAAATACCTGAATCAGTTTTTTTAGATAATTTTAGGATATTGTCTATGAAAACCGCATCGTCAACTGAGTTATTAGGCAAAAGAGGAATGTCAGTACAGACAAAAACAAGTGCTGGTTGCCAATCAACCAGAGCGTCTATATCATGGGCGTCTAGATGTTTATAGTCAATTGATTTTGTATCTAAAGAAACCCTAACCGATTGTGCCAAATAGTTTTGGCCAAGAATACCAATTCGAAATTTGTTCTGAGACTGTTTTTTTCTTTTGGGTTGATCAACGTCATCCCAAGATATAATTTTTTCATCATTATCACTCATACGGTTCTCCTATACATTTTTATAAGCATATTCCACTGCTCTATCAGCTTCAACTTCGAGTGGTCTGTTATCATACCACATTCCATTATCATTGTCAAGCTGTCTACATAACTCAGCAACTTGTTGTGCAGTGATTGGATATCCTCTCTTGATTGCATTGCCTGCAGTTGCAACCATGATCTGATACATTTTGTGATACCACCCGGTACCGGTTATAGACATATATTCAACTGATAACTGTTTGGGAAAGAATGGGCAATCACGATACGTGCTCCATACTATGCCACTATCATTATTCATTGAAGACTTTCTGTGTTCAATGACTGCTTTCGCCATCTCAGGAGGCAATCTGTCTAGAAAACTATTACCTGTGCTGGGCTTATATGACCACTGGGACATTATATAGTCTGGGTCTACATCTTCACCTTCGTTATCAAAGATGAAGTTACAAGCATCTGGATATTGTGCGGGTACGTAATACATGCGCGACAGATCTTTAGTCTGCTTATCTCCAATATCTTTCAGATGTTTGTTGAAAGCGTACCAGAAGTGCGGGATCTCTTCTTTGTCTAGCTCTCGCGTTAATGGAAATACGAGACGAAATTTAGGTTGGACAGGAGTACTTGAAGCTGTGGAGTAACATACGAAACTATAGTTTCCGCAGATTGTTTGCAGGTTGTGATGTAGCTCTCCGGTATGGATATCAAAATCATCCACATCAACAGCGCACCAACGAGACCAACGCACAACGTTCCTATTACTGCGCGTACTGTCTTTGACATAAGCAGCAGGGCTAAGCAAAGCAGAAGAGTTATTACCACCTTTGACTCCTGGTTCTTTTGATACATTGACAAGAAACTTCTTGAATTTAGACCACGAAGCAAACTCCATGGTTCTGTGTGTCTTGTTATCGAACGTGTTTTTGAATATAGTTATTGAATACATGAACTTATTATAGTCCATTTTCGTGTTCATGTCAAGCAAAGAAATCTTCTAAGCTTGCTCTGGGCTCGCTTGACCAACCGACAGCCTCTAGAACAGGCTCTAACGGATCAAGAAAGGTTTTATCAAACATCTTGTTATAATCAATAGCCGAGTGTAGTCCAAACTCTTTGGGCAATGCACCAGGAAACGATATAACATTCTCTTTGATGGTGTTAGGCTGCTTCAGATAAACGAACTTAATCTTTTCGCCATTCTGAATTTTCTCATACTTATCACCTAAGCCAAGTCTATTGACATGATGATTATATAGTAAGGCGCCACGCGAATGGATTGGAGTACCCTTGCCATATATGGTACGTCTGTCAGAATACTTACTAACATCAGTAACGCCACGAGGAAAGGCAATGTTCTCGGGAGGCAAATTGCTAAACTCTTTCTTGAAATCACGAATGAACGATTGTGTTTCTAATTCTGTACAATTGACTATTATATGAAACACTTCCTTGAATTTATCACGAACCACCTGAGGTGTACTGGACTTGACTGCCTCAATACCCATCATCTTGAGTTTAGGTTCGGCGTACTGGACACCCTCGCTGTTATGCACATTGAGAATGTACCGCTTCTTAGCCATCCAAATACCACGATTGGCAATGACTTCACGTTCCATCTTCATTCGATTTTCGTAGGCATTGGTCTCTTGGGCTAGTGTGTCATAAGCATCCGCAATCTTAGCCTCGAAATGCTCACACACCTTATCAAGAAACTTAACAGGGTTAGCAGGCTGGTGCATATTGACCAGTGTCTCCATGTTAATGTAAACCGAGTCAGTATCAATGGCAATTACGTAATCATCCTTCGTGCCGTTGAGTTCTTGCATCTCATCATTCACGGCCAGTTCAGCACACTTGATAGCACGTTGACCACTGGTGGTAATAGCCTCTGCAATGTTCAGATCGAAGTATCTGAACCACTGATTTGCCATTGCACCATAGAGAGAGTTCATCAGAATCTTAACCGCCATCTGCGAGTTATTAAAGATGGTGATATCATCAGCCAGTTTCTTGGTGGGTGTCTTGGCATATTCACTCTGAGCCTTGAGCATCTTCTGTTTGGCGTCTACACGATCACCGTAGAACTGCTTAATCACCTGAGGAATAATACCCTCAATGTCTTTGCGATACTTAGTGCCGTTAGCCGCTTGTGCAAAGTCTCCATCATCACCATCAATCCACGATAGCGTTTCGGGTGACATATTGTATTGCACAATGATATTAGGATACAGTGACGCAAGGTCAAATGAGGTCACCCAGTTATGAGCACCGACTTGAGGCTCTTTCACATAACCACCGACAATAGAAGATTTTGCTTTATTCTCACGAGGTGGTACCACAATGTCTTGCTTCAGAAGCGCATTGTATATTACAGCATCCCATATGTTGGTCGTGCCGAACGTGTCAGTGAAGTTAGTCTTGGCTTTATAGGCCATAGTCAAGGCTAGAGTAATCAAGCCCATCTTGGATTCTAGTCTATCAACCAGCTCCACATCTTTGATGTTGTAATCAATGAACTTTTGATAGTCATGCTTATACAGTGCGTGGAGAGAGCCGTACTCTTCGTAGGAGAGCTTCTTCTCACCAAGTACAGAGTGAGCGATGTGGTCCAACTTGTATGATTCTTGCTCACCGTAGGTTAATTTGCCAAACTTCTGAAACAGATCATAGTAATCTAGCTGAGAAATACCTTCAAGATCATACGCGATTGCGTCTTGCCCCATCTTGGTGTGTACTTTCTTCTGCCGAATCAAACCCCATGGCGATAGCTTCTTGGTCATATCTTCACCAAGAGTCCGAGTGATTCTATTGGCTAGATAGGGAATATCAAACAACTTAGTATTCCAACCAGTGACGATATCCGGGCATGTGGGCTTTGATGACCACCAGCCGAGAAAAGAAGTCAGCAGATTGGTTTCGCTTTCACATAAGAAGTACTTGATGTCCGCTTCGTTAGCGCCCACATCATACTCACGAGTACCCCAAACATAATATATGTTGTCAATATTATTCTTAGCGGTGATGGAGATAACTTCATGAGCCGCCTCTTCAGGAAAGGGAAAGCCCTCGTCGGATGCAACCTCAATATCAATGGTCGTAACGTTGATCTTGTCACGTTCAAATTGGATCTCATTAGGAAACTTATTACCTATGAATTGAGTAATGAAGTTAGACATGCCGCTAACCGTATAGTTAGGGACATCTTCATACTGCTTGAGGAAGTCAGAAGCCTCACGCATATCAGGAAACTCAATAGGCGAGACTTTCTGCCCGTAGAGCGTTCTGAACTTTGAAGGCTTGTCCGAAGGTACATAGAGTGTGGGTTTGAACTTTACACGCTCCTGTACACGTTCACCGTTCTGGTAACCTCTATAGAGGAGTGAGGAGCCGTATCTTGTAACATTAGTATAGTATTTTGTCATGTGGCTATTATACCACAAATTTCATCAATCGTCAAGCGTTATCCATTCTACATCGGGATGTCTTTTTTTATTGTACAATATATTTTGGTCGTATTCACCCGTTTTAGGATTCTTAGTAATTTCACGATCCGTAACAGTGCCACCATATCTAATGTCTATACATTGTGTGATAGGTGAGTGTAAAATCTTGGATGGGTCACGATGTGCTTGCTGGCAAGATCTACCTATACCAGTCATGTTAGCCCAACGAGTATCAACTTTTCTGTCACACGGCCAATATACATTCTGTTTATTGTATTTGGTTTCATTAGACCATCGATCAACCGCAATATGCATAATTCCCATGGGACCCATGGCAGCACCATTTAAAAAAATATCTATCCATTTTTGTGATACTTCTGGCCACATAGTATAAAATTCAAACGCCATTCCTATACCCGCTGCAGGAAATTGTTGCCACTTACTCATAAGTGTTCTAAAAACATCTTCTCCATCTGCTCTTAAAAATGCGTCATGTTCCAAGATCCAAAATCGTTCACCTTGAGACAGACGTTTAATCATACGATAGTTAGAATGCATAGAACCTATTTCTTGAGGAGAACGCATTCGGTAAAGCTTTCCATTTTTGTCATAGTTCAAGGCATCAATACTCGTGAGTTCAGGTAGTAAGGTTTCTGGAGTGATGCATTGCACAACTTCTATCTCAAAAATATCAGATACTCTTTCAAATGATTTTAACGCAACTTCCATATAACGAACCGCCAGTTCATTATTTAAATCGACTTGCATGTAACCTTTAATCATATCTTATCCTTAAAATAGCAGACTTGGTTTAACGAGAGCTACTCGAACCCAGTTATGTTAATCACCGGCCTGCCAGCGGGTCAACAACCATCATTCAAAGTAGACGGTTCACTTCTCGAGCTGGCTCCCTGTCGTGGGCTCGAACCACGGACCCAATGATTAACAGTCATTTGCTCTACCAACTGAGCTAACAGGGAATTGAACTATTACTTAGACATATAGTACCGGCGACATTCCTGATGAGACTCAGCAACACCGTCCAATACTTCTTGTGCACATTTTTCGTCGAGTTTTCGGTTACTGTCTTTTACAAGCACAGCACCTACTAACATCATTGCGATTACAATACCTGGCATGATCACCTCCTTATTAAAAATTAAATCTTACTTCAGTTTCGACCTTGGTCTTAGCAGAGCCAGTGTCCTTGGTCTCCAGTTTACCTTTAACTGTTACAGCATCAAACTTGAACTTGTATCCTGCTTCGTAACTGTGACCCTTAGTCATTGGTCCGATTTCAAAATACATGTTGTTCTTTGCTTTGTAACCTAGTCTTAAATGGTTAGTTGTCTTAGTATGATCCCACTCTTTCAACTCGTACTCATTCTTGTATTCTATATAGGGTGCGGCTTTAATGTCTAAACTTAAAAACATAAACACCGATCCTATGAATACCAAGGCTACAATCGTTTCTTTCCAATTCTTTTTCATATCATTACACCTTTATTAAAAGAGTATCTATTTAATAAGGGGTGTTAATATGGTAAAGGTCTTGTTAATCTTTGGTTAATGTTTCGTAAAGATTGGGTCGGGGGGATGCGTCCCCCCAGTTTATGCCGTCATGCGCTTAAGAGGCACCCAAAGGTTTTACAAATATGGCGCTGGCATATACAGACTTGAACCCGCTGTGTACACACCGTAGTTAGGTGTGAAGAGAGGTGCTATTAGACCTCCCAGTACAAGCGAAGCAAAGAATGCAATGCCTAACCAACTTTTCATTTTCTTGATCATGCGAACCAACTTACAGCAATCATGATCGGTGCGACTAAAAGCACACCAAGTAGTTGCGCGATTGCAACCATCTGTTCTTTTTTAGAGGAAAGAAATTCCTCGCTTTTTACAAACTTTTCCATTGTTACGTCCTTATTGAGAATTAATTTCTATTTTTCTCGGACGCTGTTCTTCGGGTAGTTCCACTTTGAGTTTAATCACTAGTAGTCCATTGACGAATTCAGCTCCATCAACGACAACATGATCTGCAAGTCGGAATGTTTCCACGAATTTCTTCGTAGTAATCCCTTTGTGAAGATACTCGGTAGTATCCTCTTCAGGGTTGCCCCGAATGACTAGAACACCAGGCTTTGCCTCGATATCTAGGTCTTTCTTTTTGTAACCACCAAGTGCAAATTCCATGGCGTATTCCGTGTCAGAATATTTTACAATATTGTGACGAGGAAAACCCTTCTCGTTTGCGCCAGCGGCAGTTAGTCTTTCTATCTCATCCCATACATGGTCGAAACCAATGAAACGAGAGTGGGGGAACGAAAACACTTTACTTCTTGTAGTAACCATTGCTATCTCCTTATTTAATTTAAGCAAGATTGTTGTCTATCGTTCAGAATATTCTGCAACGACACTACTATATATAC
>Ga0129327_10001742_pt1 | contig 12834 bp, 16 predicted proteins | sample CPBDNA_6_FD_111799 | JGI IMG/M metagenome (GOLD analysis project Ga0129327, IMG submission 111799) | Freshwater to marine salinity gradient microbial communities from Chesapeake Bay, USA - CPBay_Spr_31_0.8_DNA | ecosystem: Environmental > Aquatic > Marine > Coastal | place: USA: Chesapeake Bay... | reverse complement strand
GCCATTTTCTTTACTTTGGCAGCCTTAGTGTTTGCCACAACCTGCTTTCCTTTAGCTCCTTCACGCTTCTTTTTACGCGCTGTCGAAGCGCGTTCAGACTTGCTAAGACTTTGAGCTTTACGTCTAGGCAGGCAACGGTCAGGGTTACGCTTATCTTTTGACGTACCACATGCGCCCGAAATGTTGCCCAAGCTATCAATTCTGACCCAATCTTCATCTAACCACTCCTGTAATTTACCCATTACTTACCCTTTCGCTTGCCACCTTTTGATTTTTTGGCGTAATTAGGGTCTTTGCAATATTTTGATGCCGCAAGGTTTGCATAGGCGCTTGGATAGGTATCAAACGTGCGCTTGGCCCACGCTTTTCCTTCCGGGCAAATTTTGCTGCCTTTTGACTTTGCGGGCGCGTTTTTTGATTTTCGCGAATAAGCCACTACAACAACCTCTGCAAAAATGGGGCAAGTACAACTAAACCGACTATCCACCAGAGCCGGTTATCTAATTTTTCGAGCTTGTTTTGAATTTCTTCGTAACGCTTATCGCAAGATTTTTCGTGCTTTTCAAGCTGCCGCAACACCTCTTCTGGAGTCATTTCCACCTCACCACGCCTTACAAGACCAGTATCTGGCCGAAAATTTATCTTTCGCGGTATCACAATTGTGCCGCGCTCTAAAATTTGATCTACGAGCCGGTTGGTCTTTTTTAATTGACATGTTTTGATCCCCAAAACGAACCAACTTAATTTGGTCACCTTTCTTAGCCAAAACAGCACTTTTCTTTGACTTACCGGGAGTACGTTTAGGTTTGTTAAAACCGGCAAAGGTCTCTCCCCTGTATTTAACTTTTCCTGAAGGGGTTCTGGTTACATCTTTTGTTGTTGCCATAATTCCTCACTTAAAGAAAAACGTCATGCTTGTCACATTCGTAAAGGTGGCATGAATATCTGTCTGAAACTTTACGCCCTCCTCGCCGATTTGGAGGTCGCCTGTGGTGTTTGAGTGAAAATCTAATGTAAAGACGGTAGCCCCTGAAGCGCCACCGTCTCTCAAAACAACTTTACCGGTAGATCCGGCAGTATGGTAGTGTATAGAAACTAACCGACGTGGGCCACTTGCAACAGTGCCTGTAGCAGTTACGTAACTTGCTTTAATGTCAGAACCAGCCATTTGGTTGTCCTTTAATTAAAAAACACGGTCGCCGCAGTGATGTTCGTAAAAGCTGACACATAGATGTCACTTACACGAATACCGTTTGACGGAATGTTTACGGAATGAGTATCAGACGCGTTAAAGTCCAAATCCAAAACGGTTGACCCGCCATTACCGTCTGTAACAGTAAGGCGGGGTGTACCGGTGGTTGTCTTTAACTGGATCTGACGAATACGCGCAGGACCTACAGCGAGTGACCCCGTTGCAGTAATGCGCTTTGATTTTACATCAGAGTCAGACATTGCAGCCTCCTATTAAGCCGCAGCTACTGCGCCAGTGTCTACACGAATCCAGTTAGCGCCGTCAGAAAACACAAGGTTGCCGGTTCCCGCGCCGACACCTTCCGCAGCCTTACGGCAGTCTGGTGAAAACGCAATCGCGCCCTTGTTTGCGGCAGATGCCGCAGGAAGCGCTCCGACATCTAAGATGCCTAAAGTGATAAGGCTGTAGTCAACATTGCCTGATGCGTTGTTGATTTGAAAGCCCCGCTGTGAAATTACGGGTCCTGTAAAGGTAGTATTAGCCATTTCTATCTCCTGTCGTGGCTGGTGTCAGCCTCACAATAAGGCTGTCAGGGATTAAGACACTATACAACAAAAAAAGGCGGCTGAATAGCCGCCCTTTTCCGAAAGTTTTTTGCTTATGCGCCCGGTGAACCGAACACGGCCCGCCAGTCAGAAACACCGAAGCTGTAACGCTCACGTGCCTTAAACCGCATGTTGCCTGTGTCGAAATCGCCTTCCATCGCAGTCTTGATGGCCGCACGGTTAAAGTATTTGAAACCGTTTGGTGCATCAGTCTTGATGAAGAAAGCATCGGTATCAGTCAGGAAGTGGTTAACCACTGCCCCTTCTGGGATCATACCCATGTTCTTCATTGCGTTTGCATCATTGTCCGCAGTGGCTGGACGAAGGTTTGAGTTGAGCACCCGCTCTGCAATGAATTGCAGCTCTTTAGGGATGATCAGCTTTGTACCACGAACAGCAATCTTCAAGCCCCGCTCATCAGTCAAGCCAGCAATGTCGATCAGCATCTGCTCAAGAGAAGTCTCGTTGAGGTCTGCTGCAACAGCAAGCTGGTTGCGCTGGTTGCCCGAAAGTGACGGGTGAAGGGAAGAACAAAGCGCCGCACCATCGCCAACTGGGTTGGCGGTGTTGAACGCGTTGTTCAGGATTGACGCAGCTTTGATCTGCTTTGTCTGGGCCATTGAACGGGCCAGAGCTTTGGTGTAGCGAGATGCCAGACGGTCGTACAAGTTGTCCTCGATTGCTTCCTCAGTGATTGAGAAAGCCAGAGCGATTGTCTCATGTGTGTACCGTGCTGTGTAGGTCTCTTGAGCAGCGTCAAAGTTGATGGCAGTGCCTTCGCCTTTAACAGGTGCTGTTGAGAAACCACCGAGCATCACTTCTTCTTCAAATGCACGATCTGATGACTCTTCGTCGAAGATTTCAGAGTGTTCATTTTCGTAACGATCGTACTCAAGGCCGAACAAGGCATTTAGGCCGGGCTCAAGCTCTTTCGCTAGTTGTGCGCGAGAAATAGCCATTTTCTATCCCCTCCTTAAACGCCCGTTGAAGTCGCAGTAGTCTGCGAGTCAAAGCGGCTTGTGTTGGCGTTGTAATGTGCGTTCAACCGGACAATCATCGGAATACCAGCAGCAGTGTAATCGCTGTTAGCTTCGTCATTCATGATCCCCACAATCCGCAACGGCAGAGTAGCCGTAACAGCGATTGAAGACACGCTAAGTGCACCGTTCGCGCTACCGTTGTTGGTAGAGCCGGTGCGAGCTGATGTGCCCAAAGACGCGTTAGCAAAAACGGCTGCCTGTGCTGTTGCACGGTCAGTCAGTGATGCGTCAGAAGCAACTTTGAACAACTGGTTTGGGTTGTCAGCAACAAACGCCTTTACAGGGTAGTTGGTGTCAACACTTACTGAACCAGAACCCGGCCAGTAATTAAGCCATACAGGCTTCTTCTGGATCGAGTCGTGGTATTGAATTCCCATCAGGACGCCCAATGCTGCTGTTGTGCCGCCGCTTGTCGCGCCAGCATAATCAATTACGCCTGCTGCTGTCGGTGTGACAATAGCGTATTGAAAAATTGCATTGGCGTTGGTAGCAGCAATCTCGTACTCGGTTACACCGGTAGAGTTTACGCCACTTCCAACTAGCCCGATAGGACGTAGGCCGTAGGCAGATTCTTGGTTTGCCATTTGATCTTACTCCTAATCAGGGCGACCCTTATCTCTGTGGGCCGCCAAAAGTTACACGAGATTGACGATCGGGTTTATTGATCGTCATACTAGAATGAGCGTTCTCTCTCATCATGTCAGAGTCAACTGCCTGCATTTGGTCGGCACTCCGCTGTGCAAAGTATTCCGTCCGTTCTGCGACTGTTTCCAATGGAATGCGAGCCAGAACTAGGCCGCCTACTCCGAACACACCTTCGTATTTACCTGAGTCAAGTACCGGGGCCTCAAAGTCAGGGTACTCGTCCTTACGAACCAGTTCCCAGCCCTCGCGCATTTTTGCGCTGACATTTTTAGTATCGTTGAAACCGCGGGTTTCCGCTCTAATCCAACGATGCTTATATCCATCCGGTGCAGGTGGTGCATCTAACATAGACGGGGGAGCCCACGGCTTACGCCTTGCCGCCTTCTCCCGAGTTTGTGTTGCGCGAGAAGTACGAGTAATGCCCTTCTCAAGGGATTCATTTTGATCTTCAGACATCTTCTACTCCTTCACGTATTTCGCGTATTCTTCAAGCGGCACACCCAATTTCTTCGCTATTGCGACTTGGCTAGGGGTGAGTCTAACCTTTTTCCCACTGCTGCGCCCAGATGTACTGCGGGATACGGAAGCAACCGTCTGAGCGGGCCGTTTGCTACCACCGTTAAGCTTATGGGGAAACTCTGTCGCCATACGCCTATCTAGCTCAGTATAGTACTCATCGGACTGCGGGTCAAACCCTTCGTTTTCAATGAGCTTTTTATGCACTCCAAATGCGGCATAAGTCATAGCCTCATCAGTGCCGAACCACTCGTTACGCGATGCCCAGCGTTCCGCCTTCGGGTCCGGGCGGCGAGGTTGCTGCTGCGGCATAGGAGCCTGTACCTGTGCTTCCTGTTGCGCTCTGTTCTGTTGAGCGAAACGCTCCTGCTGCGCTTTAGCTTGTTCCGCGCGATCATTTTCAATCGCGAGCCGCGTGATTTTTCGTTGCGCCTCAACAACACCTGCGGTATCTCCAATCTCAATAGCCCGGGAAAGCTTTTCTTCCGCCGCTGCCATCTCCGTTTCAACCCGCGAACTATACTCGTTGACGTAGTTTGTGTCCAACGTGTCCATGCGCTTTTTAAGCTCAGTTGCTTCCGCCTGCACGTTCTGTGCAAACTTTACAGCTTCCTCTCGCTGGCGCTCGGCCTCGCGCATTTTCTTTGTCAGGCGGTCAATGCGCTTCTGAGTAGCGTTTTCCGCCTTTTCAAAATTATCGTCGGCTTCTGCCGCAAGAGGAACATCTTCTTCTTCGCCTCCCGACAGTTCTACGTCAGTGTCTTGATCTGACTCCAGCTCCAATTCGATCTGGTCGTCTTCTTTAAATCTTTGTTCCGCCATTGCTCACTCCTAGAAATGCAAAATATCTTCAGGTTCTTGAATTTTAGCTAGGATTTCGTCATCGTTAAGAATACGAACCTCCCCGCCATCTATCTTGAAACGGGAACCAGCGTACCGGGCAAACATTACCCAGTCACCTTGCTCGCACCACGGTCCAACCGGGAACTTGTCCGGATCTTTATACGCCAAATCACCCACTTTTAAGACGTAGCCGACTTGGGTAGAAACATTCTGTTCCTCCAAGACTTTGTCTGGTAAATAGATGCCGCCGTCTGTCTTACCCTTTCCGCGATACGGAAGAATAAGCAGCCGCCAACCTGTGGGACTAGGCATTCTTTCAAGAAGTGAACCCCCGATAGCTTCGGGGTCTAACACCTTATCGGTGACATCCTTGTATGCGGAGGCTAGGTTTGCAACACCTTCGCTCGCCGCTTCAAGGTCAAGTTTTTTAGCTTCAGCCATTGCTTTGCTCCTGTTTTTCTAGCAGGCCCTTGAGTTCCTGTTCCACGTGATCTAGGGATTTTAAGTTACCCATGAGCTCACGATACTGCTCCATGTTCTTAACATTGTCATAAATCAACAAGTCTTGAACTGCCTGTCTCCGATCCCGGATAACCCGGAAAACGGCCTCGGCAAAATATATTTCATCCACTCGTATATCTCCGCATTAAGTCTGATACGGTTTTATATCATATCTAAAGCAAAGTCACGAGTTTCTTTTGTCCTTCTTACCCAACCCTTGCCAAACGTACTGTACGTAGACAACCCCTTGTAAAACTCAATACGAGCCTCAGTTATTTTTTCTATTATTTCGGTCGGGCTGTACTCAGATACCGCTTCTAACGTCTTCGGTCCGATAGCCCCGTCCTGTGACACCATAACCGCTTTTTGCAGCGCCTTTGCCGCGCGTCCCGGCCCGCTGTTCACGGCCCAGTCAAACACGCAGAAATCTACGCCGCCCGGGAGCTCATCGCCTTTTATCTTGTCCCAGTAACCGTTTTTGTAAATCAACTGGACATGCTCTTCGGGAATGTTTTTAAGCTCACTAACATCTTCTAACGGTCGTCCTAAAAAATCCGCATAAGTTTTATGCGTAATACCCTTGTTAGTTGCGCCCCCGGGATCATCTTTGTGATCCACAAATCCACCTTCGTGGTGCAGCACCATCTCAAGGCTTTTAAAAAAATTAGCCTCCATTTAACGGCCCCCTTTTAAAACTTTTCGGTGCATCTTCCAAAACCAGTTGCCTATTTTAGAAAACGGCTTTCCGCAATTCAGAAGAATTAAGGCTAAACGATACCTCACTTTGTTAAGCCTTTAGCCTTCTCGAAGCTACGCATCCCACCAAGCCCAAGCATACCCAGTAAGACAGTCATCAAGCTGTCCATATCAAACTGGGGGTAGGCTACTGGCTCAACGCCCATGTAGGCCGTTACTACATCCATAGTAGGGAAGACCAAAAAGTGAGCGAACAGGGCCAGACTACAACACCAGCCAACACTCGGCCGCCAACCCGCCACAAACAAGTTCCGGGACTTAGCTTCTTCGGCATTAATAGCCAACTGACCCTTGGCAAGCTCTTGTGCATGACGCTCCGCCATAGTGGCAATTTCATGCGCCAGCTTGTTCTTCTGGTCTTTGTCTTCAACAAACTTACCGATTAACTCGGTAGCGGGTCCAATAAGTGCTTGAATCATACCGTTAACTTTCCTTTCGGTAGAGTCCTACATTGCCAAGATACTGGCTTGTAGCCTCTCATATGTTGGTGAACCGCGCGGGACATCTCGTATGCCCGCTTCTCACACTGTTCATAAGTCTGGTAGGGCCCCCGCTGGTCTTCTAGCTGGTAACATTGTTCCATATTAAAAGCAAGACACGCAAGAACTATAGCCTGAAACATCACTTTGGCCCCGACTTATGTTCGTGGCCCATCCAAATTCCAAAGACGCCCGTCATAACACCCATAACCACACTTACGAAAGCCGACTGCGCTGCCGTCGGCACCTCTAACGCCATGAACCATTCGGCACAACGCCAGCTCATCACTGTGCTAGCCAACATCATAAACCGTGGAAGAATTTTCCACTCTAAAAATTTATCTACCGTCACAGCACCACCATGAACAAAAACACAAATAATCCAACCGTAGCCAAGAGCACAGATATCGCCAGAACAACCTGCTTCATTGTCTCCTCAAACTCTTTTGCCTCCAATATCTTTTTGCGGCGCTCTTCCGCAGCAGCTTCCTTGGCGGCTTGTATGCGTCGCGCTCGCTCATCTATGATGCCTTGCCACGTTCCCGGGCCAAACCGCAAGTCAACAAGATTACGCATTTCCTGCATTTTTTCTTTAGCAAGGCGAGCGTCTATGACCTCTGACGCAATAGTACTTACGCCAAATTGATCCCCCAGCCCAAGTTTTGAATTTTTTGCGCGTTTTTGCTGAACCTGCTTTTCGCCTTCAAAAAGCTGGTCAATATAACCCGCTATCTCCCCGACATCGTTTGCCGTGTTGATAGCGGATTTTATGCCGTCTACCGCGGACTTAACTAGCGCAATGCCCGCTAATGTTTCTGCTATCATTTTGCCCCCAAGCTAAAATGCACTACTTGTTTCGTTGTTTTAGCATTTCTCTTTCCATAGCAGATTGAATACGTGCGTCAGTCTGACGCTCTTGCGCTGCGAGCCGCTGCTGGAACTGATCGGCCCGCATACGCTGCCCAGAGGCTTCCATGTTTAACTTGGCCTGATCTACCTGCATGTCGTTCTGTTCGGCCTGTGCCTTAATCTGTAGCTCCTGCTCCTTGAGCTGAACTAACGGATCAGGGCCCTGACCAGATACTTGCGCGGACATCTGCTGCACCGTCTGCATACCCTGTGCTACAAACTGAGCTGTAAGGCCCTCGATAGCCAGCATCTCTTCTTCGGTGGCCGCTTCGCCGCCCGCGGCCTGCCGCTGCTGGATAAACTGCACCGCAGCCTGCTCCCTAGCAGCTACCTTAACATGCTCCATCACATGCTTTTGTAAGGCCATTGCAATGCCCGGCATAGACGCCACCATAGGTGAGGCACCAAAAATCAAGTGCGCCATAATGTGCGACTCATGCTCCTGACCTTCAAACGCTTTCAAAGGTAACATGTCCATAGCGTCGATGTTTTCTTGGGCAGGATCTTTAGGTGACGGTTCGTCTTCCACGGCCCGCTTCATAATCCTGTCTGTGTCCCGAACGCCCAGCGCGTCGTACATGTCGCGGTACACTTCGTACATGTTGTGCAGCTCTGGGGCCGCACCCGCTAACTGTAGCTTGGTTTGCGCCAAAGCAATACGCTGCGCTTGGCTAAATACGTTCGGATCAGAGACCGGAATCACGTCTACGCGCTCATCAAAGTCGGATGCTTTGACTGTGGCGTCCTCTCCCTCAATTGTATAAGGGTACTCATCCGGCAAACTTTCGCCCATAACACGGGCCAAAAGCTTAAATTCAATCCGCATTGCATAATGTAAGCGCTTATGCACCGCGCTCATAACGCGAGAACCCTGCTCTAACATCGCAATTGTTGTCCCAACCGCCGCATTCTGGTTCCCATCACCCACTTTCATGTCTGTAATGGTGGCAAAACGCTGTCCAGCGTCTACAACAAAGCCCAGAAGCTGGAAAAGCGTCTGGTCTGGGCCTTTAAATGGCAGCGGCATAAGGCTGTCACGAATAGCCCCTCCGGGAGCGTCCACATCGCGGAACTCGCCGGGCTGAAGCGGATTATCGTCGTCTCTGATGCGTAATCCACGGGCTTTGAAGCCCGCTGGGAGATTGGATAACGTACCTGCGTCGATCAACTGCCTCAGTGCCGCTGTGGCGGTCCGTGACAAACCGCCAATTGTATGAATGAGTCCCAAACCGTAAAAACCAAAGCCCGGAAGGAACTTATAATGTACAAAATACTGGATTTTACGTTTTAACTCGTCATCTTCGCGGTAATTCCGGCGAATAGACAGCACTTGACCGTTGTCCTGACTTAGTGTGACAACATATGGTATCTTAATACCTGTTGGTTCCCCGTCCTCATCGGCATCCTCGTAACCCTCTAGGTCCAAATCGACGTGACACTCCAAAATAGTGCAGTCATAATCAATCTGGGACGGGCTAGTGCCGTCGATACGGTTGATTTCGCTGGTAACAGAGTCTTCTTCTTCCTGTGCAGGGATTACCGGGATGTCCAAATAGAACCCCGCTACCTGCTTCTTACGTAAATCGTTAAGAGAAAGCCGCAAAACCTGCGTAATGTTAGGGCAAGTCTCTAAATCAGACGTTTCGTAAGGCACTACAAGGTGCTCGGCCGGTATAAACTTAGCTACCGCACGGCCCATAGTCTCGTCATAGTATACCTTCTTAAACGTCGAACCCGCCAACGGCAGATAAAACAGCATCTGATCCAGTTCAGGGGTGTACTCTTCCATCACATCAGTGATGTAATAGTTCATAAACTGCCTTACGCGCTGAGACTGCCGCTGTTTTTCGTTGGTTTCGCTTCCCATAACAGCAGTTCGCACAGGCCCTGACGCTGGCAACAGCTCATTGAACGCCTGCGCCTGAAACTGCGTAGCCGCCTCTGCAAGCAAGGGGTGCGTAACACCCGACGCGCCACGGAAGGGCTGCGTTCTCTCCTCGTAGTTGAACCCGAGAAGATCAAGACCGTTTGCATAAGCATCTTCCCACTCCTGTCGGCTAGCTTTATTTGCTTCAAACTCGTGTAAAAGCTCGCCCGCAATACGGGAAAGCTCGCGATCAGGCATTTCTTCTGCCAAGTTCGCGTAAAAATCGTCGCTCTCACCACGCTGGTCAGAAGGATCAAAATCAACAGTAACCCCGCCGTCCTCTTCCGGGATCATCTCGATGTCCATGCCCTCAAAAGCAACAACATTATCCATGCTGCCGGGAATCTCAAGCTCTACCTCGGCTGCCAAATCTTCAGGGTCTAGCTGCGACGGAACATTGTTGTCCATCAAACCGCCAATTGGTTTACGTGCCATTCATTGTCTCCTTTAGGCCAAAACTACCATAGTAAGGGCCTGTTTACTAGGTCCGTGGGCCGCGGTCAGCGCTTCACGCTGAAATAACCCTGACGATCTCTTGGGAAATATATATCAATACCCGTGTCAGGCGATTTAAACCGTCGTTGACTTTTTTCCCTGCCTAAAATTACATCCAACTGGTCAAACACTGCGCGGTCCACGGCCTCTGCTAACTGCTGCGGGGTCGCATTAACGCCAGCTTTCTTTAACAAGGACGCGCCAAAAGCGTTGTTGCGCGTATCCATAGCCGCGTCCTCGGGCGTAGCGCCCATAAATGTTTTATCAATAAACTCGCCGATGCCGCCTACCTTTGTGGCAGTTTCCGGGCCAACCTGCTGGGCCAAACGAGCTGTCATAAGCGCGTGTGCCCTAGCATCTTCTAGCTCTTGATAAGTGGGCATGTCGTGCCGAGGCCTTTCTGCCCGCATTATCTCGCTAGTTGTTAGGAAATCGTCCCGCGGCACGTCGTCCCTGTACCCGTATTTTTGTTCCAAAACCTGCTCAAACGTCGGGGACCCTTCTGGGTAATATATAGCGGACCCTTCGCTACCTTCGCGGCCAGAAGCCCGGACAAGATCCTGCTCTGCCGAGCTCGGAAGATCAATCCGCGGGTCCAGCAATGCCGACATTATCCCCGCTTCTTTTATCTCTACCACAGGATTGCCGCCTACCGCCATTGCAATCCCTCGATTGCCGGACTCGTCTGTCTCCATGTACTTCTGAAAGCTAGGATACGTGGGCCGCGCACGACCTTCTTCGTCAAACGGAATGATACCTTGATCCGTGAGCGGCGGTGCAAACTGGCCGCTGTCTTCATAAAGGTCGAAGCGCCGCGGATCTTCGGCTTCAAAGCTATAGTTGGGACCCTCGTAGTACGGGTCAGTGATCTGATCGCCTTCACGATATACACGGCCGGGGAACTCGCCTTCAGAAGAATACGCCCGGTCCCCGGGGACCAAACCAAATGCGTCGTTCATCGACATGTCGCCCATTTCTATAAGAGCCGGTTCGCCTGCCCCAAGAGAAACTAAGCCGCCGTTGTCAAAGCCTTGAACCAAATCGTCGGGGAACCCCCTCACATAAGGGGCCTCCCCTTCTTTCATATATAACTTAGTCTCGCTTTCCGGGTAGTTCTGAATGGCGCTGGCGCGGCGCTCCTCAAACTGCTCGATCTGATCACGCAGCTTTTCCGCCTCTTCGTAGTGATAGCGCTTCATGTCTAGGGACTGGCGCACAGGGATGTCTTCGGCATGGACGCTCTGGGCCGCGGCCAGATGACCAAGCATCTTCTCTTCCATGTTCTGGAGAAAACTGTACGAACCGTCCTCCACCTCTTGGGGAGTCATGTAGCGTAGCGCATCTACACCGGGAAGGGACCCGTCGTCCTGCAACTCCACCGCGGGGCTGCCGCCGTATTCAAAACCAAAATACTCCATTACTGGATTGGTTTTTTCATACTCTCCGGGTCCCGAAAAATATTGCCGTGCCCCGGGCCCAAGGTTTTTGTAATAGCCGCCACTGGCAGAAGCTTCCGGGGTCCCAACTAAAAAATCATAGCTTTCTGAAAAGAAATCGGCCACGCCCCCGACAGCCGCAGCACCTAAATCTACTACACTATTTCCCATTAGTAATACGCCCTAACCCTTACGTTGGTATCTTCATCACCCCAGTCGTCTGACGGTAGTTGAATAAAGTTACCCTGACGATATCGCATCAAGGCCTGTGTCATACTATCAACCAAGTCATCATACTCCCCGTTAGGAAACGCGGCTACTTCTTCTATAAGCTCGTCGGCAAAAGAAGTGTCTGGGGCCCAGACCATCCCCGCCTCAAACAAAGGGGAAACAGAATGGACTCGCGTTATCTTATCATTACCCTTGCTCGGCGTAAAGTTAACAACGGGTATTCCTACATTTCTTAATTCGTGCGTGAGCGGCAGACCAGAAGCCTTTGCTTCGACGATGACGGTGTCGGGGTCCCAGTAATGGTATTGCTCCAGAGCCTCCCGCTTTAGGTCGGGAAAATCCCACCGCTCTTTTTTGCTGTCCAGCAATATAATAGCAGGGGGTCCCCCGGCCTCCTCCGGGTGAAAGACGCCCCACGTGGTTATGGCTGAAAAGTCAGAAGTTTCTCTTTTACTAAACGCTGTATCATAACTTTGAATAACAAACTCAAGATTGGGGATCTTGTCCTTTTCCCAACGCTTCCACCACTGGCGGGGGATGATGGCGTTCTCTTCACCGGTAGGGTTTTGCTGATACTGAGCATTCCACTTGCTGGGCGGGATAGATGCGCGGACCGCGGTTAAATCTTCCAGAGACCAGAACTCTGGCCAGCACGGGGTCCCGTCATCAAAAATAGCCGGTAGCTCCACTACCTCCCACTGATCCGCTAACGGGTCTTTAGACATTGCCTTCAGGAGCTGACCTGTCATGTCTTTTTCTGACCACCGGGTCTGAACCAAAACAATCGCCCCACCCGGCTGGAGACGCTGACGGGGGCCCCCAGTGTACCAATCCCACGCATCGTCAAAACCGTTCGCGGACATCGCCGTCTGCTCCGAGTGCGGATCGTCAATGATTACAAGATCGCCACCACGGCCAGCAAGGTTACTACCAACGCCAACAGCATAGTACATGCCCCCGCTAGAGGTATCCCAACGTCCAGACGCTTTACTATCTGCTGCCAGTTTGACATCCGGGAAAACCTCCTTGTAGCGGTCGTCGTCCAAAAGATTTTTTGTTTTACGGCCAAAATTGACGGCGAGCTCTGTGGTGTGCGTCGCCTGAATAATCTTCATCTTGGGGTTGCGTCCCATCATCCAAGCAGGGAACAAGAACGACGCAAACTCCGATTTAGTGTGACGCGGGGCCATGTTGATAATTAGCCGCTTTAACTCACCCTTTGCTACGCGCTCTAATTTTTCTGCAATAATTTTATGGTG
>Ga0129327_10001741_pt1 | contig 12837 bp, 7 predicted proteins | sample CPBDNA_6_FD_111799 | JGI IMG/M metagenome (GOLD analysis project Ga0129327, IMG submission 111799) | Freshwater to marine salinity gradient microbial communities from Chesapeake Bay, USA - CPBay_Spr_31_0.8_DNA | ecosystem: Environmental > Aquatic > Marine > Coastal | place: USA: Chesapeake Bay... | reverse complement strand
GAGACGAACGTGACTATTAAACTTCGCAACTACGTCCCGAAAGACATCTCGGCGTTGAAATCAACATCAGTGGGAGTACAAATCTTACCCAACGCAGTCGCGCCAGAGTTTAAAAGAAAGAAAGAAGAGGAAAATGGCAACACTCCCGACGACACTATCCTTCATTCGAACGGGACGAAGAAGCAAAATTGGGACCTCAAGCGAGACGTTGCGAGGAAAACGGAAAAGCTGGAACGGAGGACGATACGCGCGATCGCAGAGTTGGCGAGAGAAGAGGAAGAGAAAAGAGAGAGTTAAGAAGAAGGTAAGATTTTGAGAGGGTTTTGAAGACGATGGGTAAGGAGTCGAGCGGGAATCGAGTGTATGATGCGCCATCGTCGCGTGAAGAGAGGAGCGCGGAAAGTCAACATTTTTAGAAGAAGGTAATAGGTGGCTATTTTTAGCGAGCGAGAGGAAAAAGTCTACACAAGAACATCTTTTTGAATACGCGGCGAAAAGCACCCTTTTCGCATACGAACGAGAGAGAACAACAACACACCGTGATGGAAGAAGCAGAGGATGAAGCGACGACGGAAAATACGACGTCAACGACGACGACGGGTCCTCCTCCTCCTCCTCCTCCTCCTCCCGCGATGATGATGATTCCAACATTCGCCAACGCTCGGAATCGAGCGTTGGACGAAGCCATCGCGGAACACGCGGAGCAAGTTTTGAAACGAGAAAAAGACGCGTGTAGGCACGCGAACAGAGCGTATTTGATGAAACAGCACCAAAAAGACGTCGGAAAAGCGTTGGGACGGTTGGAAATACATTTGCAGGAGTATTCGAGATTGAAGGAGAACGAGAAGGAGCGTTTGGCAAACGCGCGGTTGGAAAAAGTGAGAACGGAAAGAGAGAGGAAGAAGAGAGAAAGCGCTATTGAAGAAGAAAAAGAGTTGCAAATACACCTGAAGAAACGAATCACGCACGAACGGTTCGCGTTGGAACAGCTGAATGAGGAACACGAGAGGCAAACGAGGAACGCGGACGTGTGGGAAAAAAGAAGAGAAGTGGTCAACGCGTTTGAACATCGAGCGGAGGAACGAGATCATTTCATGGAGAAGCAAGAGAGAGAACACGAAAAGTGTTTCGGAGAGTTGTCGAAGAAGTTACGAGTGGCGATGGAGAACTTTGAAAGCGCGGACGTGGAACGATTAGCGGAGATTGCCTCCAGGAAAGGGTTGACGAGAGATTTGAGGGAGGCGATGGACACGCGCAAAGCGTTGTTCGATCGTTTACGCGACGCCGAGTTGGGATTGGAGAGAAGAGAGAAAGAGAAGCGCGCAGCTGTTGAATCCAAAGCAAACGCAGAGCTAGTGTTAAACGAATCAAAACGGAGACTCACGGAGGATATTCAACCGAAACGTTTAGAACACGAGAAGCGACGCAAAACGAGCGAAGGCGAGTGCGAAAAGACGAAGCGGATGCACACGAAAAGCGAAGACACGCGCGAGATGGAAAAGAACAAGTTGAAAGAGACGAAAAAACAGTGGGAGTACCAGAAAAGAGCACTAAAGCAAGCCTCGGATGTCGCGCATTTGGCGAACGAAAAATTATCGTTGACGAAACAAACCCTACGCGACCACGCGAAACGCTTAGAGGCGCAGAAGGAGTCGCACATTGAAACGCTCACGCAACGATCAAAGGAAGAACGAAAGAAACAAACGGCCACTGAAAAGCAGGCTGACCTGGAAGTGAAAAGAAAGGAGTTTGAGAAGATTTTGAAAACCGCGACGAAAGCGCACGACATGGCGGAACGCGACGCCACGAGAGCGCGAGAAGAGGCGAACGAGAAATCGCGCAAATTGCAAACCATGAAAGCATTCAGGGCTGGGGCGCATTCGCAGAAACAAAACGCGGAAGAATTGTTAAAACAAAACACAGAAGCAGAAAAACGAACGAACGAAACGATTTTGCAGCACGCTTTCCGAGTGAATTGTTTGAGAAGAAAGTTGGAGAGGAAAGAAGGCGTGTTGCCGGAAGCCGGCGTCTCGAGCGAACAGTTCGAGATGTTACAAAAGAAGGTTCGGAAACTGGAAGAGACCGTGTCAGAGGCGAAAAAGGAACACGACGGATTACTCAGCGCGGAAAAAGCGGTCGAAGAAACTTTGAATAAAGCGCGATTGAGTGCGAGACAAAGCGCATGCGAACGCGATCGATTCGAGAAGGACTGTTTGGCGAATGCGAAAATCGAAGCGACGGCGGCGGAGAGATGGAGCAATGCGGCGGAAGATTCGAGAAATGACGCGTTGGTCGAGTTGCACATCTTAAAACAACATTGTGGTAAAGAGGCGAATAAACTGTTGGCAAAAGACGATTCGTGCGATCGCTTGTTTGCAAACGAATTGACGTTGAAAGATTCGTTTCGAGAGGAGTTGGCGTCGTGCGAACGCGAACGGAAGGAGGTGGTGAATGTGAAGTTGAAAGAAATTTTGAAAGAAAAATCGATGTTGGTAAAAGTGGCGAATCAGACGGAAATGGAAAGAGATAACGCGAAGTCGAGGTACGAGAAGGTTTTGTTGGTTGCGCCTTATTCCTCGGAGACGAACGCGCGCGTCGGCGAGGATGACGGCGACTGTGGCGATTCTCAACAACAACGAAGACGACGAGAGGCAATGCACGAAACCGCGCAACAGTCCATTTTGAAAGAACAAGCAAGAATTAAAGAATTGAACGCGCGTTTATTTAGAACCAAACGCGATACCGATCGTCTCTCTGCTGCTATTGAAGACGTGGAAAAATCCAACCTCGCTTTGATGCATCGCATCCGAGGGAAGTCTTTGGAGAAATCGCCGGATGCGCTCAAACGAGAACAGAAAGTGAAAGAAGCAAAAGAGACTCAAAAGGGTGCCGAATCTCGATTACGCGACGCTGTTCGCGCGCACGATGGTTTAGATCAAGAGCTACGCGCACTTGAAGACGCGTTAGAAAAAATTCAATCGCACGCGTTGCGCTCGGCGAAGAAAAATTACGAACGCGCGATTGAAAGCGAACGGGGTAAGAAAGAACGTCTCGATCGCGCATCGAATATCGAAAAGAAGCTCTTAACATCCTTGCGTTCTCTCGCAAAGTCGAGCGCGAAGAAAGCAGACTTGGTTTTCGCGAGCGAGGCGAAGATTAAAACCATGGAAACGAGAACGGACGTCCGAGACGCGGTGCGAGTTTTACGCAACGCGATTTCCTCCTCCTCGTCTTCGAAGAAGACAAAGACAAAGAAACAAGAAGAAAGCACATCACCACCAGCCTATACCAACAAACACTTAGCCGTCCAAGCCGTGCTTAATGCCGCCGTGCCAGCCAGAGAAGGCACGTCCTTTGCCTCTTCTTTGAAGTGGAGCGGTAAGTGGAGCGACAACGACGACCAGAGTTCGCTTCATTCATCAGAATCTTTTTTGCTCCAACGAGTGTAATGAAAAAAATAATCGAAAAAAAGCAGCAAAAACGCTTTTTCGTTCATTTCCCCTCATTTTTTTAACTTTCATCAAAGCACAAAGAAAAGAGATTTCTAAACTCTCTCATCATGTCTCAAATGGTATTCGTTCGCATCATCATCGTCGTCGATTATTACGTGTTGTTGTTGTTGTTGTTGTTGTTCGCTACGCTCGTTTTTGCATCGTTTTCCTCCCGTCGCGTGTGTCTGGCTTTTGTTCGTTGCATTTCAATTTCACAATCTCTGATCTCTGATCTCTCTCTCTCTCTCTCATCAAAAACATCTAATAATGATGCGCGCGCAAACAGGACGCCATCATGGCGCAACGGTAGGACTTTTTTTGCGGTCACTCGTGCTCGATATTTCCTCTTTTATATTTGACGCATCGTATACTCTCGCGGCGCAAAGAGCGAAGATCTCCGTTCCACAAAAAACGCATGCATTTGCCTCGAGATCTCCCTTCTTGTTTGACCAAACGAACAACGTTTCGTGATCTCATTATTCTCTCTCTCTGACAACAAAAACAACAGCCAAAAAGACATCGAAGAAGCCTACGAATTGCAGTGGGATTCCGGGAAAGGTTCGCACCACCCAGATTACAAGCCAGAGTCGAAAGGGAAAGACGTACACAAAGCCTCTCGGGAAACCGAGGAGTTATTGATGGCTTTGATAAAAAACGACGTGAAGTTGGTGTATAAGAAAATCGAGGAAGGCGCGGATGTGAATTTTGAGTTTGGGAGAGCGTACGGGTCGAAAGAAGGGTACACGCCTTTAATGTGCGCGTGCCACAGAGGTCGATTGGAAGCGACAAAGGCCTTGTTACGGTCCGGAGCCGATCCGAACTACAAAAATCACGTCGGCGATTTGACGTTGTTTTGGGCCATCGACGGCGGACCGGAGATGGTAAAGATTTTGTACGAGTACGGCGCAGATTTGGACGCGAGGACGGAGAAAGATTGGACACCGTTATCGTACGCGAAAGCGATGGGTAAATACGGTCTCGTAGATGAGAAAGGGATTTATCCAGAAGACGTTTTGAAGTATTACGGGGCGACGGTGTACGGGTCGGAGCCGAGGTCGTTCGGCGTGAGATCGCCGAGGGAGTCCTATAACCCGGCGGCGGATAACTTTGCGAGAGATCGTGGATCGTACCAAAGAGAACCAGAAGCGCCGTAAAAAAGAAAATCTCTCTCAACGTCTTACTGTACATGGGTGGTATGAAAACATTTTATACAACTCAATTTAATATAACCCGAGTATTTTTGTCTCTCTCTCTTTGTATTTGTCTCTCTTTTGTGTATTTAAAACCGATCGATCAATCGTCGAACGGGTTTTGTTGATCACCTCTGAGGTATACCCACGTGATGTTGTTCAATAATCGTAAAGATTCTCTCAATGTCGCTGCTGTTTCGTAATCTTCTCTCTGTACGGCAACCTCCAAGTCGATTATTTTCTTCGCCGCGTCGCAATCTCTCTTCTCGAGAGATAAAATTTCGTTGATCTCGTCTTGGAGTTTTTGGAGGCGCGGATGTTGATATAAAGCCGTCAAGAAGTCGTCTTCCAAGTTTCCGTCTTCCATAAAGCGAGCGCTTTGCTGCTGGATAAAAAGAGCAACCTCGAGCCTTTTGAGAATCAACTGATCCATGTCTCTTCTGTACATCGGTCCGCCTTGCCTCTTCTTCTTGGGGCTGTTCTTCGCGTCTTGTGAATGTTTTAACATTCTGTCGTAGCTTTTGAATGTTTCCATGATGAAGAATAGTGCATCCCCGTCTTTTCGATAAAGCCCCGAGTTTTCGATAAAGCCGTCCGATAGGTCCACCAATTTCTGGTAATTCGATAAGTCGTCTGTAACTATAAGGTGACGCTTTACGTGCGGTCTTGGTGCGGAATGACCTCTTCTGTAAGACAAACCCCACTCGTGCGACTTGGAATATTTTTCCAAGACTTGCCGCGTGGCGTAAATTGGCAAATTTTTCACGAGCGTGACGAGTAAACTCAGAAGAACTTCGGAATCGTTCGGTAAATCGAATGTTTTCTGAGACTGCGGCAGAATATCTTTTCGCAAAATGGACTTAAGAATTTGCCAATCTCTCGTGTTGATTGCCCCGTCCGAGTCGACGATTTTGATCGAAAATTTACTATTGGAAGAGGAAGACGAGGGGTGACGGGCCGAACGCGTCGGACCTCTTTTTTCTTCTTCTTTCGTTATATCTTGCCACTTGGCCAAAGTCTCCCAATCCACGCGAGACAGTTCAACGGCTTCTTTCAGTATGTTTTCAAACATCGATGATATCGTCAAATTCTCGCCCGTCGTCTCGTCCTCGTCGAGTTCGTCTCCTCGCTCACACACGACCACCGCTTCGGCGTTTTCAAATCCCGCGTGGATCCTCCCTTCCCACGCGTGATACGTGATCGTTTCGTTGCTCTCACTCTCTTTCTTACCTCCCTTTTTCATTTCGTGAAAGAGCACTTCCAATATTTGATTTTTTTTATTCCCGCTGAACAGGGGTAACACGCGATCGGCACCGTCCAAAGCTCTCAACACCACCGGCGCCCAATCGAGAGAGAAATCTTCCTGCTCTTCGATCGATTTCACTCTATCGACGACGACTTTCACCAGGTGATCTTGGTTGTTCTCTTTGTCCAACACGAAACCAGCTTTCTCCAAACCGCTGCTCTCTTTCTTCTCCTCCTCCTTTTCCTCCTCTTTCGGTGATGCACTCGTATTTTTACCCTCTTTCCCTCCACCACCACCACCACCAGCTTCGAACGACGACGATTCAGACGACGACGATGAACTCGCGCAACGAAACGAAGAAACTTTCAAACCTGCTCCTTTTTTGATGATGGCATTCTTCTTCTTACTCTCGCGACCTTTCGACGACGACACAGAAGCCGTTGCTTTCGCAGAACAAACTCTCGGAGGAGGGAAGCGTTCATTCTCTCCCCTGCGAAAAACATTATTAAATCTGCTCGTCGAAATCGAAGCATGAGGACTGCTGCTCAAACTCCTCCTCATCATCGATCGATCGAAACAAAGCGACGACAGAGAAGAGAAAAGCTCTCTTCCGAAGAGAGAACAACCACAGAAACTGAAACAACCACAGAAACTCTCTTCTTCTTTTTTTTTTTCTGTGATCGCATGTGAATGTATCTCACATGTGTTGAAACCAGAAGACGTTTGCGAGAGAAAAAACAAAAAAAAAAGGGCAGTCGAAAGAGAGAGATTTTTGACTTCACAACGAACACAAATCTCACATAATCTCGAATACTTTTATAATACTACTTTAATAAAGAAGAAGAAGAGAAAAATGTACCGATACATGTGCCTTTAATAAAGTAACATCAGACAGAACAGAGAGACTGTACGAACGCGACGACGAGAAAACGAGAGACAAAAGAAGAGAGAAAAAGAAGAGCGTTTAGTAGGGGGAATTTTTCAAAATCTTCTCACGCTTTGACGGAAAGAAGACATTGAATATAAACATGGACTTTTTCTTAGAGAAGTGCGCGACAAAAGCGAACACGAACGACAGAAAAGACGACGATTCGAGTAAACAGTTATTTCTGGAAGATTTAGACGACGACATAATGGCAGTCATCACAACCACGACGCCTTTATCGGCGAAAGATTCGATGAAATTAGCCGATAGATTGATAGAGGTGAGTTCGGAGACGATATCGAGACGCGAAAGGGTGTTCGAGGAAAGGATGGAACAGATGGAGAGAAAGAATAGGATACTGGAGGAGAAGTTGTTGCTCATGACGACGCCAAAATCGGAGAAGAATGATGGTACTGATGATGCGAAAATGAGCAGCGAAAGAGTCGTCGCGTCGTTTACGTCGTTTACGTCGTCGCCCGAAGGCGCCGCCGAGGTACAAAAGACGCTGTTTACGACGAGACAACAACAACAACAACAACAACAGGAAACAACGACAAAAACGACGTCGAAAAATCATCATCACCTTCCATCTCACACGCCTGGGATACCTTCGATTTCGCTTTCTCCGCCGAGAGGCCAAACGATGCGCGCAGACGCGAGCGAGTTCTCGCCGCCGTTTAGTAATAGCCGTAGATATACGAACAACAACAACAACAATAACAACAACGACAACAACAACTTTTATAACAACAGTCGTTCGTCGCTTAGAAGCACGACTGTTACGCCTCTTTCCTTCCGCAACAAGGAAAATATATTGATGCGTAAATTAGCCGCCGCCGCGGCTTCTTCTACTTCTTCGAAAGAAGAAAACGATCCGCGGAAGAGCTTGTTACACGCGGCGGAACGCACCATGGCGCAAAGCGTAGACGATCTACAAAATTTGAAAGCCGCGAACGACGCGTTGCGCAACGACCTCGAGAAAATGAAGAAACAACGCGATGCGGACGCGGAATCGCATCGAAAAGCGTTAGCCGAATCCAACGCTGAAACGGCGGCGTTGACGGAAAATTTAGAAATCTTACGAGGCGAAAAGCGCTTGTTAGAACAAAGAGACGAGAAAGTCAGAGACGACCGCGACTCGGCGATGAAGGAGTTATCAGATGTAAAGGCAAAATTGACCGCGAGCGAGTTAGATGTGAAATCGAAATATTCGGAAATAGCGCTTTTGAACGCAGCGGTTGACGAAGAGAGAGGAAACTCGAAGGCGCTCGCGGAGAAATGTACGGATTTCGAACGAGTGAAAAACGAATTGAAGTCCAAGTTTGAAGTCACAGAGAGCGAAAAGACGAAACTTTCGGAAGAAATCGAGCAATTAGGAGACGCGAACGATGCTCTGCGCAAAGAATTGAGCGACGCGCAACACGCGTCCAAAAAGGTATTCGAATCTCGCGTCGTCTCCGAGCGCGAAATTTCAGATTTGAAAGCCTCCTTGGAAGCCATGCGCCAGGAGTTGGATAAAGAAACCGAGAAAAGACACTTAGCCGAAGAGAACGTTAAAGCCATCGAAACGGTTAAAGAGGACATCGAGCGCGCGGCGAGTATCGCGCGAACAACATTTGAAAAGAAAGTCTCGAAACTTCAAACGAAAGACGGCACGTTCCAAGAAAAATTAAAACTCGTCAACGAAAAGCGAGAGAAACAAAACAACGAAACCAAAAAAGCGTTAGAGGCAATGACTCAGCAGTGTCGCCAGGCGGTTGAAAAAGCGGAAGCTTTAAACGACGAGCTGACCTCGACGACGAAAAAGTTAGACGATACGAAAGCCGAATGCGCTCGATTGAAAATCGAACAATCGGAGAAAACGAAAGAGCGTTTAGACGCCATCGAACAAAGGAACAAATACGAAGAGTTATGTCGCAAGCTAGAATTAGACGTCGCTCGAGTGCCTGGTTTAGAGTTTGCCGCGGACGCCGCCAACGAGGAGGTGAAAGCGTTGAGGCTAAAACAACTGGAAGACCAATCGAAATTTTCCGACCTCGAACAAGTCGAGTTTCAATTAAGAGAGATCATCGATCGAGGAAGGAAAGAGACGCTCAAATTAGTCGAAAGAGGGAAAAAAGCTGAAGAGGAGATGCTTAAGTTCGAAAACATGGCAGACGATTTGAGGTTTAAGTTGGAACAGGTGGAATTAAGCGAAGCGATGTTGAAGAAGGAGAACGAGGAGAGGAAAAGCGCGTTGAGCGAAATGACAAACGCATCCGAGAAGTTTCAAGAGGAGAAAGAGCGGTTGGAAAATGAATTAGAACGCGTTACAACGGCTAAGTTGGAAATGGAAAACGAGTTGGCCTCGTTCGCGAATACGAACGACAACGACGACGAAAACAACATCAACAACGCTCCGGTTGCTTCGCCCGCCGGTAAAGCGGGCGGCAAAGCAGCCGTGCAAAAGATTTCACAAAAACTCGCCGACGCCGAAGCTGATTTTAAATGGCTTCAAGACGAACACGAGAAACTCCACGCGCGTATGCGCGCGTCGGAAGAGGCGCAGAAAGCCTCGAGAGCGACGGTCATTGCCAAGACGAAAAATATGGTCATGTTGAAGCTTCGCGGGTCGAGTTTAGAAGGTAAATTAGAGAAGGCTTTGGCGGATATCAAACGATTGGAAGATACCGTCGCCGCGAAAGCCGCAGAGATTACCGCGATAAAGTTGAAGGGCACCACGAACAGTGGTGGGAAGAGTTTCTTCGGCGGCAGTAAAAAGAGTCCGGCAAAAGGTCAACCTGAGACGACGACGTACGAAGCGAAGCGCATGAGCGGTTTCAACGCGTTTGAGGAAAAATTAGCCGTCGTCAAGCTCGAACGAGACATCGAAAGACTCGGAGAAAGTCACGCGGAACAAATCCGCGCGCTCGAAGTCGAGCTCGTAGAGACGAAACGAGAATGCGTCGAGGCGAAAAAATATGCCGACGACGTTGTCGAGAAAGCAAACGAGGAGGTCCAACACGCGCACGATCGAGAGGCGAGCGCGAAGCGGTTAGCTGAAGACGAGACGAAACGCGCGCGATTTGAGAGAGATTCAATGGCACAAACGAAGATGAGAACGGAAGTTGCTCTAGAAAACGCGGCGGAAAAGATGCGAAAGCTCGAATTGGAGTTGGGAAGGAAACCGTCCGAGATGCCTTTGGTTTCGACGATGCCGTTGGTACCGAAAACAACAGACAAGAGGACGACGACGACGACGAAAAGAAATAAAGCGATGAGAAACATTTTTCTCTCAATCGTCGTCGTTCCGATCTTTTTTATTTACTTCGTCTTGGTGTTTGTGTCGTACAGGCTCTCTTCGCCTCCGAACGCATCGGACGCCGCGTACGATATTTTACCCGATACATCTTCGGAATCTGGTACGTGCTCGCGAGGTCGACACTTTGTTTCGATGTTCGAAGAAGCGTTGACAAACGCCGCCGGCATCGAGTACGTCAATCTGTGCGCATTGTCTAGTTTCTCGCTCGTTTAATGATCCTAAAAAGTGCGTTGTATTATGATATTATTACTACAGATGCTATTAGCTTTTGATGCCGAGCAGTTTCTTCGCGTCGTCTACTTTCTCTTTATTCTCCGGTCTTTTTAGGTATTCGCTCCAGTGTTCCCTCACGTTTACTCTCGACACCTCTCGTTCTTTCGGCATCGGAAGTTCTTCTTTCCCGATACTTCTCCGATGGATATTCTTGGCTGTAATAATTTCTTCTTCCGTGGCATTCCCAAAGAATACATCTTCCTCGGTCACTTCATACGGACGTTCTGGATCGCTGTCGCTGTAATCGTCCGGATTTGGATCGTTCGCGAATTCGTCGTCGTCTTCTTCCTCGTAATCGTCCTCGAAATCGTCACCGCGACCTTTCGCTTTGGCATCGAGCATGGCATCTAAAGCGTTGTCTAATTCATCGTCTTCGTTGTCATCGTCGTCGTCCTCTTCCTCATCTTCATCATCCCCATTCTCATTTTTTCGACGACCGGCTAACATACTCGTCGCTCGTATATACTCCGTCTCTATGATTTCTCGGTACCTCTCGTCCAAGAAACTCTTCCCGGCGTCGTGTATTTTCTTCAACAGTTTCAACGCCTTGAAATTCTTCGGCGGGAACCGTTCGTGATAAGCAATCATTTGCGACGCAATCAATACCAACCGCTCTTTCAACGTCGGTAAGCTTTGCACGTCTTCCGCGTCTTCGGTCACTTTCACGCCGTTTCTGTTTTTCAAATACGCCTTTTCGAACGAATCGTCGCTAAAGCCAAACGACACGTTCACTCTCGGCTCTCCTTGGTAATTATCTCTCGGTTTGCTCCCCCAGTGTATGGTTCTGTGCGTGAAAACAACCGCCTCGCCTACATCCACCGGACACGCCGTTATGTTCTGGTACGCCTTCTTATCCTTCAAACACTTCTCCAACGGCGTCTTTTCTAAATCCGTATCGTCGTCGCCTTCCGTGTACCCTTCGTCGCACTTCCGCGGTATGACATATAAACACGAGTTTTCGCACGTCGCGTTTGTCAGAGGAATCCAAATCGTGCAATACTTCGGCGACTCGTCTTCTCGAAAACTCTTCCTCGTGTCTTTTGGCTGCCGATCTCTGTGCGGCGTAAACGCAGTCATCGTCGCAGTGTTGTTCGATTCTCCTCTTTTCTCGTCTTCTTCGTTTACGTTCCTCACCCGCCACACCAACGCGTCAAAGTTCAATCGATTCTCTTTCCCCCCCGAGATTTCTTGCACGATTTTCTCCACTCTGCGCGCTAAGACCCAATAATTATCGAACACTAACGACCACGTTGGATTCAATCCGCATTTTTCGTCCAAGAATTCAATCATCTCCGTTAAATGTTGGCACTCGCGTTGAAATCCACTTTTCCTTTCGTACTCTCGTTTCGAACTGAAAAGTTCATTCTCTTTCGCGGTTTCCGCGATTGATACTCTCGTGTACCCGTCCTCTTTAACCCGTCTTGAATGTTCCTGCATGAGTTCTTGCACGAATGTTTCTTGTTCGATGCCGAACGCGTGCGCGTCTGCTTTCACTCTCGCTTCTTTCGTCAACAATGAATCCAATCCGTCGTTCACTTTGAGATGAAATTCGCGTCCGATGTGATTCCAAAACTGCTCCGAGAAGATGTTTCTCGAATCCTCGTCGTCGTGATCATCGTCATCGTTTTTAAACGAATGTCTCAAATTCCCATCTCTGATGTCTCTTAAAGTTTGTATTCGTTTCAATCGGAGCTCTTTCTCTCGCGCGCGTTTGCCCGTCGTTTTCGTCATTATTTGTTGTGAGAGCATTTTCCTTCCTTTGTCTCCAATTTGAAAGGGTGGAAAAAACAACTCGCATGTGACATTCTATCTTCACTTTTACTTGGCGAGTTTTACGTGCCTCCTCCTCGCGATACAGTTCTTCGATATGCGCAACGCGAGCGATGTTACGATGTTCGCGAGTTCGAGGGGCAAGTCGCGAGAAACACCGCGGTATCAGAATTTGTGGGATTTGATCGTGAATAACGACGATATTTGTTTCAAACATGTGCTTCCGAGATTGAATCCAACGGATCTCAAATTCTTGTACGAGGTGAATACGGAGACGAGAGCGTTGGTGAAGAGATCGTCTCGCAAGAGGGAGTTGAAAAAGACGTTTAAAGTTGAAGAGATGTCGTCGATATCGACTTTGGAAGTCGCGTGGGAGAATAAATCGTTGTGGCCGAGATGGTGTAGCGAAACACTTTTCTGCTCTCGAGCTGCTTACACGAATAAACTCGAGTTGCTCAAGTGGGCGCGAGAGGAGAAAAAGTGTAAGTGGGGTGGATGGACGATTACTGCGGCCGCAGAACAAGGTAATCTGGAAATGGTAAAGTATTGCGTTGCAAATGAGTGTCCTATCGATGAGAACGCGTGTGCATACGCTGCCGAAAGCGGTAATCTCGAGGTACTCAAATACTTACACGAAGAAG
>Ga0129327_10001737_pt1 | contig 12857 bp, 3 predicted proteins | sample CPBDNA_6_FD_111799 | JGI IMG/M metagenome (GOLD analysis project Ga0129327, IMG submission 111799) | Freshwater to marine salinity gradient microbial communities from Chesapeake Bay, USA - CPBay_Spr_31_0.8_DNA | ecosystem: Environmental > Aquatic > Marine > Coastal | place: USA: Chesapeake Bay... | reverse complement strand
TTTACAAATTGTAAACCATTACCTTTGGTAAATGGGTAAGTAGTGGTATTTAACTGCTAAAGCAAGAATGGCGAGCGTGGTCGAATAAACTTCACCGGCACCGGCTTCCGAGCCACTTCCAATCCATGATCCATTCTCCCGTTGTAATTCCAAGAGAATATTTTCCACCAGTTCTCTCGCCTTATGGGCATGATCTCCTCCACGCTGGTACATACCCTGTGCGTAGTAATAAGTACCATAAAAGAAAAACTTTCTGCTTTTTTCAGGTTTATGATCAAGTAACCAATTAGCGGCACCATTAACAAAAGGAGATTCATATTCCCCACAAACTTGCATCGCAAGAAGACCCGCGGCAGAAGTAGTGTACTCGGCTGCACCACCGGGCTGATAGGCGAACCCGGATTTTTTTTCTGCAGGATCACCATTGCTGAGCAATTTCGATTTATACGAACGTTCAAGGTAAGAAACCGCATTGGAGATTGCAGAAGAGGGTACATCAAGACCCGAGTTTTTTGCAGAGCGTAAAGCCATCAGTTGCCAAACAGAAACGGACAGGTCAGCATCCCTCGCATCGGGACTGTACCTCCAACCTCCTTGTTGTGCCGGATTCTTTTTTACCTTCTGGGCTTTTAAGATTAAATTAATTGCTTCCTGGCATTGATCACGAATCTTTTTGTCGGTTTCTTTATTCATGCCCATCCCGAGCATTTCTGAAAGCATGAGGGTTACGATACCATGGCCGTACATCCTACCTCCATCTTTGCTTCCAAAATATCCCCGGTCATCCTGATTTTCATCCAGTAAAATAAAATCGAGGGCATTTTGCATGGCCCTTCCAAACTCATTTGGGTGTATCGGTTGATGTCCCACTGAAGCCATTGACATAAGCGAGAGAGCGGTCATAGCCGTTTTTTTCCCTTTATCATTTATAGATCCATCATCCTGTTGTTTTTTTAAAAGGAACTGGATCCCTTTTTCAATCGCCCGATCCACTTTATCTTTTTTAAAAGGGTTTTCCCAAACCGTACTGTCATCCTGCTCCGAATCCTCCGAATATGTCAGGGGTATGCAGCAAATAGAAAGAAGAAAATAAAATACGGTTTGCATTTTATGAATAAAAAAAAGTTTCTTTTTGATCATCATCATTTAATTTTTCGGGCCTTACTTGCCATTGCCCGAAAATACGCTTCCACTCGATTGCGATAATCACCTGATACATTTTCCCTCCGGGACTCCATTAAATCTTTTGCCAGTTTTGGAGGCAGTTTTCCCCATTCTTCAAACTCTTCTTTATCCAATTCTGGGATTTCCTGAAAAGTCAGCTCCGGTTCTTCCCTATAGGATTGATCATTGGACTCTAATGAATTGGTTCCATTAAAAGTGTTTTGTATGGGAGATCGAGCCTGAGCCATTGCCTGTGACTGGGTTTGCGAAGCTTCTGCTAATGCTCTCGCAGCGGCAATCATCGCCTGTGCGCTTGCGTTGGTAAGTGATCCATTACCCGAGTAGTGACCGCCAGCCCCGTGTCCGTGCCCATTCCCTGGCTTAGGTTTACCCGCTTCTCCAGGTTCTGTGTTTTCGTTACCTGTTATTTCATCGGGTGTATTCTGTTCGCCATTAAGTCCCTCAGTGGCAAATGGATTACTTGAGGGATTTAAGGCCTGATCTAAAAAGTCCAAGGTTTGAGCCAGAGCCTGCGCTACTTCAGGAGAATCTAAGGCAATATCCGAAGATTCATTTTGGCTTGGAGAGCCATCGGGGGGACTTGTTGTAGGCGTAGTCGCACTCACACTAGGATTCTCATCTCCTGTTGGTTGATTGGGGGAGGGGGTTACTTCATTAGTAGATGCAAGTTCCCCTCTTTCGGGAGAATCCAAGGCAACATCCGAAGGTTCATTTTGGCTTGCTGATCCATCAGGGAGGCTCTTTGGAAGGGTAGTCGCAGTATCCTCGTTAGTCGTTGGTTGAGTAGCTGAGGGGCTAGCTTGCGTGTCATTATTAGAAGCAAGTTCAGATTCCATTGATGGTATGTCTGCTTGGGTATTTTCGGCTTCTTCCGAATTTAAACGTGACAGCGAATCGATTTGTTCATCGAGTTGATCCGTAGTATTAGCCAACGCCTCGCTTGGCGAGGGTAGGGGGTCATTATCCTGAACTAAGTCAGAAAAAACCGGACTGTCGGGTAAATTCTCATAGAATTCTTGTGCGGAGTCACCGAGTTCTTCCGCTTCCTGGGCTTGTTGGGAAATTCTTTTAGCCATTTTTTTGGTTTCGTTCGCTTTATTCTTTGCGTCCTTTGCCTCTTGGCTGGACTGCTCGGCTTTCTTGGCAAGACTCTGTTGTGTTTTCATAGCCTCAAGTGCTTGAGCATTCGCTTTATCTGCATTTTCCTGAGCGGCTTTCGCAGCATCCTGAGCAAGCTTAGAGGCTTCCGTGGTCTCAGGATTATTTGGTTCCTGGCTACTCTTCGCCGCGGCATTTTCTGATTCTCCCTGTGCTTCCTTGGCAAGACTCGCCAAATCTTGAGCCTCTTTTTTCAGTGATTTTGCTTCTTTGTTTGCATCCTGTGCCAATTGATTTGCGGCTTTGGCCTGTTCCTCTTTTTTTTCAGATTTCTTCTTCATTTCTTCATTAGATTGAGCCGTTTTCTCTTCTGCTTGTGCAAATTCTTCCGCGGCCTGTTGTGCCTGCTGTGCAAATTCTTTGGCTGCATCCTTGATTTGATCAAGTCCTTGATTCCCATCAAGTGATGTTAAAGTTTCTTCCGCTGCCTGCTTTAGTGGATCACTCAGTTTTCTATCATCTGTCTTGGATGCTAACTCGTTTGCTTCCGTGGCAAGATCTTTGAGTTCATTTGAAAGAGCTTCATTTTGTAAAGCCTGTGCTGTTTTTGGAATTGCTTCTTGGGCTACCTCAAGAGAATTTTTGGCCACATCCGCGATTTCTTTAGCAACCTGTTCATTATCCATTCTTTCCTCATGCCTTGCGGTCCGGGCTAATTCATCCGCAGCTTCAAAAACTTGTTCGGCAATCTCTTTCTGCTGTTCCAGTCCCTTTACCATTTCTTCCTGTGCAGGTTTACTTGCTTTATCTAATTCTTCCAATTGCTTTGCTATCTCGAGAGCTTGTTTTTCTAATTCGTTGGCTTTATCCTTAGCTTCCTCATTTTTTTGAGCTGCCTGTTTGGCATTGGATTGTGCTTTTTTTTGCGTGTCCGGATTTTCGAATTCCTTGGCTTGTTTTTCGGTTAAATTTGCAAGATCCCGTCTTTGTTCAGTCTCCTCTTTTTGAGCTTCCGTTTCCTGGTTTGCCAACGCTAATTCTTCATTAATCTGTTCGGCTTGTTCTATTGCCTTCTTAGCCAGTTCTTCTTTTTTCTGTTTATCATCTTCGGCTTTTTGTGCTTGAAGAATAGCTTCTTTAGCCTCTTTTTGAGCCACTTGATTTTCAGGTTGGAGGGAAGCATCCTGGGCAGTTTTCTGGGCATTTTTCTTTTTAAAGGCTTCTTCTTGTTGTGCTTTTTCGACAACCGCTTTTGCTTCTGCCGCTTCTTTTCTGGCCCTATCCGCTTTTTGATTCAGTCCCTTTTCAACCTCCTTTTTTTCAGCCAGTGCTTCAAGGGCTTCATCTCGTTTAACTTTTGCCTGTTCAGCTCTTTTTTTCGCATCCTCCGGAGTCAGGTTGGCGAGATTATTAATTTTCTCACTGGCGTCATTAAGAACATCCTGAGCTTTGTTTAGAGCATGAGCTAATTCCTTGGCATCGTTTTTCAATGCTTGTGCTGTATTTGCAGGCTTTGCTGTATCCTTTGTTTGCTTCGCAACTTCTTCTACATTTTCTTTGGCCTGTTTCATTTTTTCTAAAGTATTATCAGGTAGTAGGTCATCACTTTTTTCCACTGCTTGCTTCACTTGATTTTTAGCTAGATTTTCGGATTCTTTTGCAATTTGTTCGAGTTTCTTAGCAAGTTCGTTCTTTTTCTTAGCCAGTTCGGGATCACTAGATTCAAGTTTTTTAGCCAATTCCATTTCTTCTTTTTTTGCTTCCTCGAGATCTTCAATTGCTTCTTCAATGGTTTCTTTTGATATATCAGAAAGTTCTTCCTTCATCGGTTGATTTTTTTTCAATTCCTTCTCAAGTTCGGCAAGTAGCGCTTCTGGGGGAAGTTTTGCGAGTTCGCCGAGTTTTTCGGCCTGGGCAAATTGTTTTTCAATTTCTTCTTTAATCCCAAGTTCTTCTTCTACTTTTCTTAGTTCTTCTCTTGTTTCGGAAGTATCTTTCTTTCGATTAACCTTTTCAAAATGGTCTGCGATTAAATCGAGAGTCTCCGCTAATTTCTGTTGGTTTTCGATGGTTGATTCCAGTGCTTCATTCTGATCCGCAATTGTATTTGCCTGAAGGGCATCGGACAGATTTTCCTGGACAGATTTTTTTCTGGTCTGTACGAGTGCGGCTGCATCATCAGCATCCCGTGCAATTTCCCTGCCTTCTTTATCCACTAAGTTTTGAACCCCAGCTTCCTGTCTTAAGGCAATGGTAAATGAGTCTATATCTTGATTGAGGACTTGTTGTTTATTTTGCAGGGAAATCGATTCTTTCCTGTTTTCTGCTAATTCCTGATCCTTCTTATTCTTGATTTCTTCCGCTTCTTTTTGCCTGGTTCGCGTTTGTTTTGATAATGCCCTGGCAAGTTCGGCCAAGGTGGGTGCAAGTTCATTTATTGTTTTTCTCGCCTGTGTAGCCTCGGGTTTTAAGAGAAGGAGAACTTTTTCCAATTCTGCAATTATATCCTCCCCCTGTTTATCCATTACCGAGAATTGATTATCTGGTCGACTAACTCGGGTTTTCAATTCCTTTGAGATTTCTTTTACAAATGATTTCGTATTGAGCGCCCTCAGAATATCGACCGCTTCTCTCGGCAGATTTGCCTCACTCAGAAAATTGGATGTGGGTTCCCAAAAGGATACTGCCATCGCCCATTGCCTGGCTCTTTCTCCTGTCGCTTTTGTCCCCTGAATGGATCTTTTTTCTAAGTTGGTGAAATACACTGCCTGTTTGGCTGATTGAAGAACAATTTGATACATTTCAAGCACCCGAAAAGAATCTGAAATTAATAGGCAAATATCGGATAGGTTTTCTACCTGTTCAGGTCTTTCCACTGACGGATTATTCAATTTTTGTTTAAGCTCGAAAAGGGCTCTGGAGGCTTGACCGGCATCTTTAACAAAGCCGGAATTTGGATCTTTTCTTGAATGTTCAACTTCCGAGCGCATGCTTAGCTCATAAATATTTAATAAAATTTCTCGATTAAATTGATCGCTCAATAATTTTTCAATTTCCGCGTTTTGTTCCAGGGTTTTCCAGTCCGTAGCAAGTTTTTTAAGATTACCCCATGTGTATCCTAAATTAAAAAATAAATTTTTTCGATCCTGTGCAAAGTTGTGATTTACTTGGTTGGAAAGGTTTCTTTCCGTTTCTTTATAAAATTGTTCAACCATCCTGCTCCATTTTTCAACCTGTTGAGCAAATTCATTTTTAGTAGCAGAAATATTTTCCATTGTGTCTAATAACTTTCCTTGCTCACGACTGGAGTTTTTAATGGCATGAGGAATACCCCGCCTTTCGTAAGTAAAGACCTTGGATATTGCTTCCCATTGGTGAAGTGCGATCTCCTGCCTTCTTACTAAAAAAGGGGATGAATGATCTTCTTTCGCCATTTTACTGAGTTCCTTTTGTTGTTTAGAGAGTTGTGCAAGATAGGAGGTGGCCACTGTAAGAATATGTTGGTCTAGTAAATTACGGGCAACATTACGTAAATTCCCACTAAATCCGATCGCATTTTTTTGAACATTTTGTCCCAACTTATTCATCCATTTTTTTATTTCCTTGGGATCGTTTTGTATGTTTTCAAGTTGCTCTATGATGATTTGATTTTGAGACCTGGAGGTCTTCGCGAGTTTGCCCATTGATTGTGATAGCATTGCAATTTCCTGTGCATCGGTTCCTCTGGGCATAGTCGTTAGAACTTGTAAATTTTTTCCATAAGCGAAGTGTTCCAATTCTCTGAGATCATCATTCATTTTCTCCAAGCTTTCTAAATCCGATTCAAGCATACCTTCCTGATAATTTTTCCCTTTGCTGATCTGTTGGAACTCCTTGGCTGAAGCCCGGTTTTTATTCGCTACTTCTTCCCAGGCTTCCATTACCTGATTTTTTTGCTCAAGGATATTAATATGAGAAAGGTCAAAATTTCGAGAGACAAAGGACAGGTTAATCGGGTCGGTTTCTGACATGCTGCCTTTGAGATCATATGCGACTAATTTGATCAATGCTTGGTCTCCCGGTTTTGGTTTTAAAGTGAGTAGATCAATATCAAAACTAATCGGAAATTTATTTTTCCCTTTGGCATTACGATCACCCGGAAGTAAGAATTTTTTCCACTTCCCTTGATTGTTTCGATAATGAAACTCTATGCGATTAAGACCAAGATCATCCGTTGCCCATCCTTCCAGGCTAAGGATATCTTCTGGAGCGAGTAATAAATTATCTTTCTGTTTTGCCAACCAGGATATAGAAGGCGCAACATCCACTTTCACATTAATTTCGTAGCGTGGTGAGGGTTTTCCTTTCCATCCAATCCTTTGGTCAATTAAATCAAGTGCACGGTAGGTACCTGATTGTTTGAGCATAATAGTTCCTCCTAATGATCTTCCACCCTCGCTGGGAGAAAGCGATAAAGTTCCGGGTTTCTTTCCTGTCCAATCCAAAAACAGGGAACCCGAAGAAACGGCTTGGCTCAAGTGAAGTTTTAATTCGACACGGGTATCCTCCCAGGCAGAAAGATGTCCTTTATCTTCTTCTATAACTTGGGGCGGGAGTTCGGTATATTGGGGGAAATGATAGGTTTTAGTGAACCCAATAATATAGGGTCGCGAGGCAACCTCCATGGTTCGCCATGCAGTTCGGGGTGAACTATCTACCCAGACCCGGTAATCAAAAGGATTACTCCCCACATTGTAGTCCAGTGCAAATCGTTCTGTGGTGCGAGAGAACATAGAAACCCGTTTTACCTTTCTCTTTTCTTTGATCTGAAGTTCGACCTGCCCGTAGGTTTCGTCTCCCTCCTTTCCATTTACCAGTGCCAGAAAACGAAGAGGTTCGTTTTTTGGAGTGATGGTGGTATTTTCATCAGGGATCAAGAGGGTGACCTCCACATTGGTAACCGGGGCGATATTTGCTCCGGGAAGTAATGCACGCCCCATCAATCTTTGAAGCTTAGGACCAAAGTCTGTGTATGAAAAAAGTCCAAAACTAAAGAGAAGTAGAACGAGGGATGCTTGAATCCATCTTTTAACCATCGTAAATGGAAGGAGGCTGATAATATCCAATTCATGAACCTGGCCAGATACTTTTTCCTGAACCAGTTTACGAAAGATCAATGAGTCATTGATCTCACCTCCCTGTGAACCGAGTTCAACAGCTGATAGAATATCCTGTTTCATTTCGGGCTTAATTTGCTCAAGCAAACGTGCCAATTCCCGATGGCTTGGTAAATGAACGAGCATTCGGGCCGAAGTTTTCCATACTGCCCATATTACAAAAGCATATCCCAAAATAGATAAACCCGTTCGGAGATCGTCTGGCATTCGTGCCTGAGTGGAAAAATCAATCAGTGCAATGGTGGTGAAAGTAAGGATCAATGTGACAAATCCAGTACAAATTCCCCGAAGAAGAATTAAATTTCTTCGGCGGACTCGAAAGTCTTCTAATTTTTTAAGAATGACGGGATCTGTGTTTACATTCATGAGATTAATTCTGGATGGGTAAATTTAAAGCATTCCGGCTCGTTTACGGAGAAGTAATTCGATTGCGAGTAGAAAAAATATTGGAGCAAACCACCAGTAACTTTGCCAAAGTACGAGCTCGGATGTGATCATTCTACCTGAGCTGACTGGTTTGAGAATTTTATTAAGTTGCCCGGATTGTTCCTCCAGTAAAAATGTACCTCCTGATAAATCAGCCATTTGTTTTAAGAGTTCAATATTACAGGTAAGATAACTCTTTTCACTGTTCATGATCGGTTTGACTAAAAAACGAGCCTCAACTTCCGAATCGGTTTCATTTAAGAATTCCGGAGATCGAAGAGAGACACGGTAATTTCCTTGGCCAAGTTGTGGTGTTTCACCAAGGAATAATCCGCCTGTCTCAGCTTGTAATGGGATTGTTGCAATTACTTTTGTTCCGTTCCATAGAAGCGCATCGACTTCCGGGTAAGGTTCTTGGGCTGGCTTTCCATTTTCATCTCGTAGTCGAGCCCGTATGACCGCTTTTTCTCCGGAAGAAAATGTATTTCCTCCCACATCAAGAGAAATTCGAGAATCGCTCACCGCAAATGGTTTTTCCATAATCCACGAGATTAACTGATTCCAATATCTTTGGTGATATTTATCCCCCACTTCAAACCGCCATTTCCATGTTTCATCAAAGCCTGCATACAGGGCCTTCCCTGCACCAAAGCGATGGCCGGCAAGGAGTGGAGTCAGGTTTTTTCCAGTTTCATCTAGTTGGGCTTGCAGAAAAGTTTCTGCATTGGGAAGAATTTCCACTGGAGCAGCCCATGCTGGAACGGGCAAATATTTCCATAGTTCACGGTTTCTTTGCGAAATAGGTTCTAAGATGAGAGCGGGTAATTGATTGGTTTGTTGGTTGAAAGAAAAAGCCCGTGGGGCCACCCTAGGTGGACTGTTCTTTTTCCATCGAACCGGTAGTAAGCCGAGCACAGGTTCCGTTTCAGCGTTTGAATATTTTCTTAGTATTTGTCGTGGTCCATCTAAAAAGAGTAAACCGCCACCGCGTTGGCCCACAAAATCACGAATCCACTCCTGTTCCTTTGTTTTGAGTTCATTGGCTTCCAATTCTCCGTATACGATCAGGTCGTAGCTAAAGAGAATATTTTTTTCATCGGGGAAAACATCACCTTCTTTACCCCTGGCTAGTATGTCATTGCTGGAACCAATACCACCCCATACACAGGTAACATCCCATCTTTCATCCCGTTCAAATAAATTTTTTAAATACCGAGTTTCCCAACGGGGCCTGCCATCCAAAATAAGGAGCCGATTTTTTCTGGTCACCGCATCCACAGAGAATGGAATGACATTATTGGCTAATTCGCTTTCTCCTTCAATCGGTTCAACTTCAACTTTTAACCGGAGGGGAACGGAATGAAGAATTAATTCTTTGTTTTCACCCAATAAGGCTTGTTTTTTCTCGACCAGTTCTATGGCAGGGAAATCAAATTCAACTTCTCTTCTGCGTACATCTAAACCACTTAGGTTTTGATCCCAAACAATTGAATTATCAGAATCTTTAATCAGTAAATGAAAGGGTGTTCCTGGAATCAAATCATCTTTCAAGGTAATTATTCCCCGCACCCGGTCGTCCTTAAAAACACTTGATGGATTTTGAATTGAAAGAACTGCTAGATCCGGTGGTCTTTGATTACTACCCAAGCCCACGGTATGGATAGGAAGATTTCGTGCAGCGAGTAATTTAGAAATTTCAAGTGGTGAGCCACCTCGATTATGACCGCCATCACTAAAAAGAACCGCCGCGGCCCGGGTGTTTTTGGTGGAGTTTGATTGATCTTCCCCCACTTTTATGGTCGACCAAATTCCGGTTGCGAGATCTGTGCTTGAATCAACCGGTTCAATCTCAAAGGTCGGAAGGTTAGGGGATGATTCATTTTCCCAGAGCAAGCTGGTGCTATTACCGGAAATAGTCCGTACTTCAAGAAGGTGAGTCTCAGAAAGATTGGCAAGCAAGCCCTTGTTCTTCTTGGTCAAAATTCGAGTGGCACGATTCCATCGATTGGAGTCTTCAAAAGAATTCATCGCACTCAATATACTTTCATTACCACTCGTTAAGATTTCCTTGGCATAGGCATTGAAGGATTCCTCTAACTGGACTGAATACTTAAGCAAAGAACCAGCGAGTTTTTTCCAAAGGTCAGAATCATTGGCATCCGAATCTTTGATTGAATTCAAAAGGGGATCCATTTCTTTTTTCATACCACCTATCCAGTTTGAAAAAGACGGATTTTTTTCATTGGAGGGGGCAGAAAAACGGATACCAGGGATGGGGCGTTCCATTTTCCCATCGGGCAGGGTCCACCCAACGGCAACAAAATCTCCCCCGTTTCCTTCTTTATGAATAATTTCAAAGTTGTATTTTTGGCCAGCGGTCAGTTTTATTTTAGTGCTCTTTCGGTTCGAATCCCATGTTTTACTCATCGCCTGGGTAACATTGAGAATTTCTTTTGCTCCCTGTGGATTCATTCCATTCGAATTGATACGAAGACTGGAATAATCATCTGAATATATCCAAAATATATAATCTCCAGAAATGGGAGGATGTAGATATCCGTGTAATCGTCTGGTATAATTATCCCCGATTCCATCCTTGCTGCTTGCAGAAGTGAGATAAGAACTTTGGTCGGGCTTTTGAGATTTAAATTTTTTACTCCCGGAGATGGAGGCAAGATCACTCCCCTTTACATTCTCCCAAATTTCTTCCAAAAGTACTCCCTCTTTTTCTTTTACCACGGGTTTAAATTGATTCTTTTTTGACAACAGGGAATGGGTCTCCCGGATATTCTTTCGAATGTTCTTTTCGAGATTTTTGAAGTTTTGTTTTGCCGAAGAAAATTCATTCATTATTTGATCACTCGCTTCTCGAAGAAGTCTGGAGGATTCACGAAGACTGAAGTCGGTAAGGTTTTGATCCTTGGGAAGAAAGCCATGCTGCTGGGCAAGAACAAGTTTTCGACCTGCATCCATATGTTCATCGGTAAGAGCCATACTTTCTGAAGAATCCAAAAACACAAGGATACGACCCCGTTCCCCGTCTTCCCATGTAGTACGAAGGACCGGACCGGCAAAGGTTATGATAACGAGAAAGATCGCAACGATTCGTAGGGTCGGAAGGATAAACCTAAGATTACTTGTTGTACTCCGTGCGAGCTCACCCCGGTATAAAAACCAAGCAAGAAATGAAAACACGAGTGCCACAAGTACCCCTTGCCATAACTCCCATTCCCCGGTCCATATTAGATCCCATTGATTAAGCGGGGTGTTCATAATACGACCCTTCCGAATTTTCGTTGTAAAATAATTTCAAGAAAAATTAAGACTAGAACTGCACTTAATAAAATCTTCCATGTTTCCCTTCCAAATTTTCTTTCACTGTCAAGTTTTCGATAGGCAGCAAGGGGGTTATTATTTGTTCCATCAATAATATCAACCGTTTCAGCAAGGCCTTTTGTTTTCTCGGTAATTTCTTCTTTCGTTAATCGTTCAAGTCTTGATTCGGAGGAGGATGAACCCACCGCAAAATGAACCACTTCATTATTTTCCGACTTCAGTTTGTAAATGCCGGGAAGGCGGGTGTTGGTAAATTCAATCAATGCTTTTTCACCCCTTGTATTTGCGACCAGAGTTCGTACCTGTCCATTGGGTAGGGTGAGTTGAAAGTTTTCTCCCGATTGATCATCGGGAAGATAATGAGTGATCGTCGAACCGGAGAGTAAGTTGCGTGGAGGTGTGACTTGATCCGCCAGATAGGACGCGAGTTGCTGGGTAAGAGGAAGGTAGCAACTACGGGCGGGTAAGTTTGTCCAGTCAGTATCAATGGATGTGCCTAAGAAGAGCACAACTCCTTCCCCTGACTTCTTTTCGACGATCAGAGGATCTCCCGTTTCCAGGCGGGCAAGAACGGTACTATTTTTTTCAAGCTTTGCCCGGCTTTCATCGAGTTGTATCCAATTATGAATCTCTGCATCGGCAAGGCTTCCATTTCTAGGATCATTAAAAAGTGAGAGGGCAGGGTGATCAAAAAAAGAAGATACAATGCGGGTTTGAATACTTTCGTTAGTATTCTTTTTCTTTTCTGAAAGTAATGGCATGGGAAGTAAACCTGGTCCCGTAATTCCGAGTTCTTTATTATACCAATCCAAATCCATTTGGTCACCCGCACAAATCCAAAGCCCACCTCCTTCAATAACAAATGTTTCAATTGCCTTGGTTCCTTCTTCCGACAACTTGGAAACATTGGCTAAAACCACAAGGCTTTGCTCTTTTAAATTTTGGACGGGGTCAAAATTACTTGCTGACACAACTTGAGCATCTATCAGATCCTTAGTTTGCAGGTCTTTTTTTTCTTCCGCTTCGAAGAAGGGGGTAAGTGCAAGTTTGATAAAATCAGTCTCTCCACGAAGCCATTCCTTGGATGGGTCCCCATCAATAAGGAGGACACCTAATCGATCAATCACATTAATCGAAGCGGACCGACGGTTATCCTGAGGAAGATCGTCAGCAACGGATAGATCAATTCCAATGGTATGGGAACCTGCCTTTTTAAAATGATGAGTGAATAAAACCTGAGTACTTTCTTTGGCGGGGAGCGAGAGAATGACTTCATCAATATGGGTGTCGGCATCATCAATAAATAAGCGGGCTACTAAATCACCTTCATAAACATTGTCTCCCCCATTTCGAAGGTTGGCCCGAATTTTAATATTTTGCCCGATACCCACGGTTGTTGCGGATAATTCGATTTCCTCAACGCTGACATTCTGATTTTCATCCTCGCCCCAATCAATAATGGTCATAACGGGCTGGATCGTCTCTTCCTGCATTCTTTCTTTAAAAGAAGATAAAGCGGCAAGATCGAGGTTTTCCCAATCTGATTTTCTGAAATCAGAAAGAAGGATAATTTCCTTTTTTGGATTTTTGCCCGAGTGAATGGCTCCAAGTGCTTCGTCCAGAGCATCCAGTAATGGGATCCGGTCGCTCTGTGCT
>Ga0129327_10001736_pt1 | contig 12859 bp, 17 predicted proteins | sample CPBDNA_6_FD_111799 | JGI IMG/M metagenome (GOLD analysis project Ga0129327, IMG submission 111799) | Freshwater to marine salinity gradient microbial communities from Chesapeake Bay, USA - CPBay_Spr_31_0.8_DNA | ecosystem: Environmental > Aquatic > Marine > Coastal | place: USA: Chesapeake Bay... | reverse complement strand
TTAAAGTATAAAGTTTTGGAACTTAAAGAGGTTTGGGAACTGAACCAACGAAACGAACAGCCTCTCTATAATTATATTCATACCCACCTATAGGTGTAGAGAGAAATGTATAGGATTGTATAATATAAATATAATAATGTTTTTTAAAAATAATAATAAAAAAGATAAAACCAATTAGATAAAACACGATTTTCAAAAGGCAAAAACATTTGAAAAAAAAAAAGAGGCAACGAGAGAATATGCTATCTAAAAAAGTGTTTTATCTAATTGATATCATCTTTTTATTCTTTAATTTTTAAAAAACAAAATTGAAGTATAATGATGATGATGTGATTATATATATAAAACAAATCAATTTAAAAAAATAATAAATAATACACTTATAATGAGTAGTATTCATTTAACGGTGAAAGAGAACGTGGTGTTAAGTCCTGTGTCTATAACCCAGCCCCAGCAAGGTGAAAGGGAAATAGACATTAGACCCATTGATATGGAAGACCAACAACAAGTTATAAAAGAGATAGAACGTTTAGTTCAAGTTAGAATGGCGTGGAACATTCATACGCCACCAAAACCCGAACATATTAAATATGAGGATTATGGATTTGAAAAGAGAAAAGAATACCAAGAAGCAAAAGACAAACACTATAAGGAATATAAAACTAATTGCTTATTAGTAGAGGGAAATATTAAAATGCTTAGTGGGGTGAACACCACATTATGTATGGCCGCAAAAAAAAAAGAAGATGAAATTAAAATTAAAAATGGCACATTCTTTAATACTGATGAACAGGAACACCTTGCGAACATAGCAAAAGAAAGAAAAGACCGCAGAAAACAGGTGACCCAAAAAGCAAGTAATAAATATTATGAAAAAAATAAAGAGGCAATATTAACCAAAAGAAAAATTAAAATAGCAAAAGACGCTTTAAAAGAAATTAAGGCAAAAAAGACTGATGAACAGACGGTATTAGTTAGAGGTGGGAAAATAATAAAACCCTTTTGTTTATGTGGGAGGCAGTGTGACCTTATAAAATTCCAATCATTACGGAAGCACTCCAATATAGACAAACATTTATTATTTAAATCTATTATTGCTTTAGTTCATTATAAACGACGCAACCAAAAAATATTAACTGTTATTAATAAAATAAATAATGATTTATGGGATTATAAAAGGGTGGTGCGAGAGATGCGGAACGGCAAGTCCGTGACCATAACTAATAAAACAGATAAAGAAATAACTGAACTGTATGGGGATTATTTAAAACCTATAGACGAAAGCAAAACACACCAACCAAGAAAGTCTTATATAAATAAAAAGGAATATACCAAGTCTTATAAAGATGCTGTAGAACTAATGGCATTCAAACAGAATAAAAAATTATTTCCAAACTTAAATAATAAATAATCAATAGTCGCCACCTTCTTCTTCTTCATCTGAAGAACAACCATTAGCACAGTCGTCACATAAGACTTCCGCCAGCTTAACCTCAAATTCCATTCCATCAAACCAGTAGTCGTTATGGAACTCGGGGTGGTTCATATTAAATAAATTATCATTAGTCCCACAGCGAGAACAAGGAACACGTCGGCATTCGCACCCGTCGTCAGTCTCAAAACAATCGCACCCGCCACACCTCTCCTCCTCACGTGCTTTATCGGTTTTAATTTGTTTTGTTTTAGTCGCCATCTTAATATAAATAAGTATGATTATTTTGTTTCAATTTTATCTTATAATCATATAAATAATATTTAGCAATATGTATAAATGAGCGAAGAATGGACAAGCGAAAGCGAAAGCGAAGATGATGTTATTATTGAAACCGACGACGAAAGCGAGAGCGAGGTAGAGGTGGAACAAGCACCGCCACCGCCACCAACGACCCCCGAACCTGAAGCCCCTAAACCTCGCAGAGGACGACCGCCCAAACCGATAGTTGAGAAGGTGAAGGGCAAGCGAAAAATGAGCGAGGCACAATTGGCCGCACTGGCGAAGGGTAGGGCGAAGCGTGATGCTGGAAGACTGGAGCGGAAGACTGCGAAGCAGAAGGAGGCGGAAGCCAAGAAAAAGCGTCGTGATGAAATGGCGGTGAAGAAGGCGGTTAAAATTAAAAAGAAAGAAGTTATTGAAGAGGCCGCCCTGTTGCTGTCGTCTGAGGACGAGATGGATGATTTAGAAATAAAGCAAGTGAAGCGTGTAGTATCAAAACGCAAGACTAACGCAAGGAAAAAAGCGGCCGCCCCGAAGGAAGTCTTAAAAGACGAACCACAATTAGAAGCACCGCAATATGTTTTCTATTAGTATATATATAATGAATGCGATTGAACCTATGACACAACGAAACGCCGAAATGGTGGAAGCAAGAGCCGCAGTAGCAAAGGCACGTGCTTTAAGACCCAAACCAAAAGAGAGCAAGTCTAAAAAGAATGCTCGTGTTAAATGCTGGAGCAGACCGAAAGGCAATCCACGATATACGACCTGTTATGATACAAAGACAGGCAAACAGTTAAGAGGAAAGAAAACAGTGCCACGTCGTCCACCGAAACCTCCGCCACCACCATCTCGTGAAGCCCAAATGAATATATTGAAAAACTTTGATGCTTCCAAATATGTCTTCTATTAAACATTATAACATATTATATATATTATAATGAGCCGAACAATGAGTGGTATAAATGCGAATGCGACGGGGGATGCTCTTTTAGCAGGTGGAACGGCAACCACTCCTCAGACCTTCACAGGATTTAATCAATTTGACGAACTAACAAAGTTTAAAACAACGAGACCGCAACTTGTCGCCACCGACGCCACCACCAACCCAACAGCCAACGATTTTTTGACGAAGACAGACGGCGATGATTTATATGGGTCTTCAACTAATGACGCTCTATTAGACGGTGGCGAGTTTTCAAACGACCCGCAAATCTTCACAGGGTTTAATCAATTTGACGAACTAACTAAATATAGTATAACAAGACCGCAACTCATCGGCACAGCCAACCCAGTCACCCCAGCAACAACTGATTTTATAACCAAAGGGGACGGCGAGGCGTTATTTACGAATAACACAGGCGACGCTCTATTAGACGGTGGAACAGCAGAAGCACCCCAATCCTTCACAGGGATTAATGAGTTTGAGAATGATATAGTATTTGAAGGGAAAATAGAACAGAAAGACACGGGTTCGGCTAATCTTTTATCCCAAGTAGCGACAGGTTCAACAATTAATATTTTTTCACAAACAGGCATTTCATCAACGGTTAATTCAATAACACAGGTGGGGGCTAATAGCACATTTAACACAGACGGAACTATTGAAGCCGCTGGGAGTATAACTTTAAATACAGCACAAGCAGGTAATCTTAATGTAAGCACTTCAACCAACACCACAAACGGAAGACTTTTTATGGGAAACCCGCCGACCGTCTTACCTATCAGCGGGACACTTCCTGGCTACATTTTTTTAGTTCAGGGGGGAGTGTATATAGATGGAGAAGAAGGAATAAGAATGCCGAGAAGGGGGTTATATAACAGAACGGGAGAGCGAGAATGGAGGATAGACCATTACAGCGGAGGCGGAAACACGCAATCGGGGGTTAATTGTTTAACTTTTAATTTTTCTGCTACAAATGGAGGTAATGCGGGTGGCCCATTTTATACAAAAGCAAGATTACAATCAAACGGCAGATTAGAATTAGACGCAAACCTATTACAAAATCAAAACTTTAGTGATGCCCGATTAAAAACAAATAATAAATATTTAGAGAATGCGACAGAAAGTTTATTAAAATTATCAGTCCAAACATACGATAAAGCGAAGGTGAATAATTTTAACCTTAATGAACCAACAGGCGAAACGATAAGAGAAACGGGATTAATAGCACAAGAGGTTTATTATAACGCCCCCGAGTTCCGTGGTTTAGTATCGGCGGGGAGAGAATATAATGATGAGTTTGATTTATCGGGAAACCAAACAGGCGACGGAAACCCCGAAGGAACAGAAATAATACCCGATGAGATGGATTTGAGCGGAGTCCCTATTGGAGAAGACCCCGATTATGAAGGGGCAGGTTGGAGCAAAACCGAAAGAGCATCAATAGAATATCAAGGATTTATTGCTTACCTCATTAAATCAAATCAGGAATTACACGAGCGAATATCTATTTTAGAAGCGAAGGTTAATAATATGTAGTTTAAATATAATGGTTAAACTTACGGCCTCACAAAAGAAGAAGTTAAAACTTCACGCAGTCAATCAATCGGCACGCCATATGAAGACGATGATTGCTTTAATGAAGGAGGGTGAGTCTTTTAGTGAGGCACACAAAGAAGCATCCAAACAGAAACAGAAACAGAAACAGAAACAAACCCAATCCCAAAAAGTCGTTATTAATTTAGCAAGTCCTAAAAGACGAACAATGAAACCACGCACATCTGCCACCCCTAATACGGCACGTGTTCTTTCGCAGTTCATACAGCCCGAGCAAGTTTTACCCGACTATAGAACTATGATAAACCCCGCACCAATACCGATGCCCTTTATGACTCCAACCCAAACTCCGCAATTAACCAACGCAGTCGCACCAAGACCTGACGGTGTTATGGAAGGCCGCATTTTAGGGCGTGGTGACCCGCTGGAAACTCCGCTGGAAGTATCCAATGTCTTAAACTCTATTAAGGACGTTGATAAACTGCTGAGTGGTCGCAAAGAACCCGACAACACGTCCACGCAAGGACGCACGCTCCTGCCTGAGGGTATGTGGAGAGGTAGTGCGAGGTCTGATGCTGGTATTAGTAGTTTAAGTGATACTGAGACTGATGCTCCTTTTAGACCTTCAATGATGGCACGTGGTTCTTCAACAGAGGCGACGAGAGGACTGGGACGTGTGGCGGAAGAGTCTGATGATGAGGGTTTTGGTGTTGGAGGCGGTATGCCATCGCCAAGTCTTATGCGACGATATTAATTTAAATAAAATATTTAGTTATATTATAATAATGAGTGATTTAGATATTATTAATAATATTACTGCCGAACCTGAACGCCCAACTGACCACGTTAGTTTAGAAGAAATAATTAACAGCGTGCCGTGTATGGCGTTAAACAACCCTGCGACCTTTGCTCTCTATCTTCATTATAACGACAAACATTTAGATGATGGAGAGAAGGTTAAGGTTAGTAATATTATAGAGAAATTAAAGCGTGAAAGAAGTGCTATTAATAAAAAGAATATTGAATATATGGAGAGGGACAAGATGAAGAACCTTATTGAAGAGACTGAATAATATAGTATAATATATAATGAATGGATTTGAAGAAATAGAAGAACACATCATAATACAATCACGACTGGTAAGTCTTAATAGTCGGTTCGCCACAAGGTTTTTAAACGGTGATAAACATTCATCTCTTCTTTTTGACTTTAACAGCATCAGTCCTAAAAGCGTTGATACTCTATATCACACTATAGCAATACAGAGTGCCGAAATCCCCGCCAGTTATTATAATATTAACGGCAATAATAATCTTATTAATATTACGGACTCTGTTGGGACGACCGCAACAGTGACCATAACAGAAGGTAATTATAACGCCGATACTTTTAAAACCGAGTTTGAGTTAAAGTTCAATGCGGCCGCATTTGCTGGTAATGCCTTTTTAGACTTTAACGCTATAAATGGTAAGTTTTCTTTATTGAGTGCGACTGTAGGCACAGGTTTAACTGTTAATTTAGCAACAACCACGTGCCGTCTTCCTTTAGGCATCTCTTTAGACGCAACTGGGACTTTAGCATTTCCGTATCAAGCACCTGAAGCAGAGTTTCCTTTACCAGCGGACTTTTTAGGCATTACAAAAATTAAGATGGGCAGTGATGCCCTCGCTGGCGGAAACTTTGACAGCAACAACCTGAACACAACAACCCTCGTGGATACTATAAGTGCCACCGCCACTCCTTTTGGACTTATCATTTATAATAGTTTAGGGCGTGAGAGTTTTGTTAAGGCTAAACGGATTGATGAGATTGATATTCAACTGTTAGACCAGAATAATAATTTTATTGATTTCAACGGAGTTAATTGGTGTATGACATTACTTATTAACACTCACAGACGACAAAAGTTTAGCAAAAAGGACGGGTCTATATTGAACGACAAATATGTAGCAACATTAAAAGCCGCAGAAAAAACGGAAAGTCTAAAAGAAGAATTAGAAGACGTGAAGTTTGATATACTATAAATAATAAAAATTAATAAATAAATAATAATATTTATTAAGTTTATAAATGGCTGCTCTCCCAAAAGAAGTTCAATACAACAAACCGATGGCTTCGCTCCCCTCAGACACTCGTATGTCGCAGACTATCGTTCGCCCGTCTAACGGTGCGACTTTCACTGGTGATGGTAATATTATCCAGTTTGACCTTCCTGCCCATTCGTTCCTTGTTCCCAATTCGCTATGCCTCAATCTTAACATCAAAATTGACCCAGCCTCCAACGCCCAAGTTATAGACATTCGTGGAGTGCCTGCGGCCTCGTGGATTAGTCGTGTTGAGACTATAGTCGGCGGGTCGCTTCTTGAAGCAGTGTCCGATTACGGCCGCCTTTACAATATGATTTCGGTGGCTAAACTGTCTGCCGACGAGAAGAACTCCCTATACACCGAGTTTGGCTATGGTGGCGGTGGCGTTGGAGGCGAGGGCGAGGAGAACCCGACCCTTCACAATCTTAACGGACGCAAAGGCCCACAGTCGGGGGGGACTGATGCTGTCGCTGGAACATTCGCCGTAAGTCTTCCTCTCGGATGCCTCCTTTCGTCCTGCTCGGAACTCATCCCGCTCGGCCATATGGGCGGTGTTCGCATTCAAATCACCACCGCTCAGATTGCTGAGTATGTTAATCTTTCGGGCTCTACTGATATGCCCACTTTTACTTTTTCCGACCTTGAAATGACCTTTGACCTCGTGGACTTTGGTGCGGGGATGGATAGTGTTGTTCGCAGTATGGCGGTGGATGGCGACCTCGTCCTTAAGTCGCAGGGCTGGAATGTCACGAATGTTAATTTCCCTGACCTCGCAGCCGCCACTGATGCCACTTACATTTACAACGTCCGCCTTTCGTCTATTAAGTCGCTTGTTCTTCAGCTCACTGGTGAGGCGGGTAATAAGGCCATTAATGCGGGATACGATGCGGTTCGTGCGGGCGGAAAAACTGGTTCAGTTCAATTTTTCCTCGCCAACCGTCCTTTCCCGCCAACTCCTTTAAGAGAGACCAATAATGCGGCCATTAAGTCGGCTCTTCGTCAGGCGTTTGGCGAGGCTCACGATGTCTACTCGGCTCGCAACTCCATCACGCAGAAAATGTGGGGGAAGAACGCCGAACTCCTCGCTGGCGATGCTGAGGCCAGCACCGTCCAGTCGCCTGCGGCTCACTACTACGGTATGAACACCGAGAAACTCTCGTCTAACTCGGTTATGCTCTCGGGCGAGTCGTCGCAGTTGACCCCGATTAATGTTCGTGTTTCCACGTCGTCGGCGACTGAGGACGCAGCCACCCTCACACTCTACTCGTGTTATGACGCCCTTCTTGCGTTTAATGTTAATACTCGTCAGACCAGCGTCCGTGTTTAAGGCTTAAATATAATAATAGCTATTTATAATAATGAAAGTTTTAGAATTATTTTCAGGAACAGGCAGTGTCGGTAAGGTCTGTAAAGAGAAAGGTTATACTGTCACCTCTCTTGATTTGAATAACGCAGACATCAATACGGATATTTTAGATTGGGATTATAAAAAAGATTATAAGGAAGGCGATTTTGATATAATATGGGCATCGCCACCGTGCCATACATTCAGTCACTGCCGACGCTCGTGGGTTGGTCGCAAAACTAAAGCGTTCGGTGATAAAGTAATAACGCACGAGATGCTTGATAAAGAAATGATTGATAAGGGTTTGCCTGTATTAAGAAAGACGCAGGAGATAATTAAATATTTTAACCCGACGTGGTGGTATATAGAAAATCCCGCAACAGGAAAGATGAAACAATTTTTAACGGAACTAAACCATTATGATGTGGACTATTGTATGTATAGCGACTGGGGATATAAAAAACGCACTCGTGTATGGACTAACAATATGGACTTTACGCCAAAATTATGTAATAGAGCGTGCGGTAATTTAATGACTGTTAATGGGCGACTGCTTCATAAAAATAATTTAGGGAACTCGCACCGCAACGGTTTAACTAAAGGTTCGTGTGGTTCAACTAATACGAGATATAGAATACCACCACAACTCATTAAGGACTTAATTAAATAATATTCATTTATAGTAATATGAATATTATTAAACTGACGCAACCCAAAATAAAACCGCCTGAGATGCTGTGCGATAAACCCCTTCATCCCAAATTAAACAATTATGAATTAACCTCGTATCTCAACCACCACTCCACTAATTTACTGCTGGGAAAACCAAAAAGCGGAAAGTCCAGTCTGATGTGGGCGATGATGAAAGATAAGAAATTATTAAACCGTGTGTTCCATAATATATATTTATTCCAGCCCAGCCATTCACGGGCGTCTATTAAGAATGATATATTTAAGAAGCATCCCGCCGATAAGAAGTTTGATGAATTAACATTTGATAATTTAGCAGAGGTAATGGAGAGGATTAAGGGAAGTCCGCCAGATGAAAACAATGTTATTATATTTGATGATATGGCGAGTTATTTAAAAAACAAAGATACTTTACAACTCTTTAAAGAGTTAATATTTAACCGTCGCCATATTAGAACCAGTATCTATTTTTTGAACCAAACCTTTTTTTCAGTTCCAAAAGACATTCGCAGGTTGTTTAGTAATATCTTCGTCTTTAAAGTAAGTAAGAATGAAATGAAAAACTTGTTTGACGAAAATGTAGAAGACGAGTTTGTTAAGAGTATGATGCCCGCCATCTCTAAAGAGGTGTATGATAAACCGTTTTCTTATTTGTTTATTAATACAGACGCACAAAAGTTTTATAAAAAGTTTGATAGAATAGATTTTAATGAAGATTAAAAAAAATATTTGTATTGTTTATAAATGTCTATTTTTAACAAAGGTTTAAGAGCATTCTCGTCCGCCCCTTCGTTTTTTAATAAGTCCGCTGGATTTGCTCGCAGTATTTTCAACAAAGCACCGTCGGCTCTTCGTGGCATCAGCGGTGGACTCGGTCAGGCGAGCCGTGCTTTGGGTTCGGCTGCCTCGCAGGGCGACCGCCTCCTCAGCGACCCCGCCGTTCAGGGTTTAGCCCGTCAGACAGGACTCGGTGGTCTTCTCGGCGGTGCGAGGGGTCTAACAGGCTCGGCGGGTTCGGCGTCTGCTCTTTTGGGACGTGCCTCGCAGGCTTCCAACCCGTCCACCTATTCGGGTCAGTCGCCCGCCCAAGCCGCCTCGTCTGCTATTGAGCGTGCCAAGAGTTTAGGCGGACAGGCTAAAAATTTGTTTGTATAAAAAAATAAAGTCTTTATAGTATAATGAAGAAAACATATCAGATTTATGTATCAAGCGATAATGGCAAAGGTTCAGACTTAGCAGAGCAAGAATATAATTTTGATTGGGGTATTATCCCTGAGGGCGAATACGAGATGACGTGGTCTTTAATGAGTAAGGCACATAAAATAACAACAACTTTGGCACAGACAGAGACCGTCTCCACCAAAGTAGAAGTTAATGTTCCTTTTATGACGGATAGATACGAGGTCTCTAAGGCTGGTGAGCAAAATGGTGGTTATGCGGGGTCAAGCAACGTCGCTGGGTTTCTTACTTTTTATGATGGCCCTGTTGTTAGTGGAAACCTTATGCGTCAATATAGAGCAGTCTATAGCGACAACGCCCCCGTGATAGTAAGAGGACGACCGAGCGGAAGTAAGTTTATTGTTCGGTGTCTAAATCAACTCACTCTCGGCACTATGGAGACATACAATATGGTCATCACTTTTAAAAGTCTTTGTTAATATATAATGATTAAAGACCATATTGAAGAGGTGAGAAATGACCTCAAGTCTAAAAGGGATGCTCTATTAATCGGGCATCAAAACTTAAAGAAAGACAGCGACGACTGGAACAAAGGGATTATAATTATTAGTTTAATCGGTGGTTTAATGGAGTCTATAAAGATGCGATTAAAATTAGATGGAGCGGGTTTTGCTTTGCTTCCAATAATATTTTCAGCAATAACAGCGGCTATGTCAGCGTTAATAAGATTTAGAAACTTTAACCAGCGAATGGAAACTTACCTTCAATCAGCGTCTTTATTGACGAACACTCTATTAAAAGCACGCAACCACGACTCATTAGATGATGACTTAAAAATAGAGTATAACCAAGCATTAGAGAAGATTGAAACCGCTTTGTATCCAAACGAAAGGAAAGTATTTTTACGCCAAGCACACAGAAACTTAATAGAGATAATGTCCCAAGAACAGAAGTTTTATGATAAGATTGATAAAGTTAATAACCACGAAGAAATAATAATTGATAGTGATGACTCCAGCCTCTCCAGCGATGAAAAATTAGACAACACACCAGCAAGAACTAACCCAATAAATAAAGATGTTTTAGCAAGTTTAGAAGAGGACGATAGAGAAAACTTATAATACCTGCCATAACTTATTTTATTAATGGTTATATATAAATGGCATCTATGTCCGACGAACTCGGAGCATTATCACGGAAGCAAATGGTGGACGCATTAAAGGTTATTAAATACAAAAAACCGTATAGAAATAAAAACAAAGATGAACTCATCGCTATTATGGAACAGGAACTTAAATCGGGAGGTTTTAAAGAGTATCACGCAGAGAGTGCCATAAAGGTAATGCGTGAGGCACTGGGTCTTTCCACGCACGGTAATATTAAAAACCGCACGCAAGGAATACGCAAGAGCAAGAAGGACGACGCAAAGTCCCCAAAGGCACTCGCCGACGAGGCACTCGCTTTAGTAAAGGAGGCGTTGGCGATGAAAGGAAAGCCCAAACTTAAAAAGCAGTTGCTCGCAAGGATGATGAAAGAGATGGATAAGTTTGAAGAGGAGATGGCGAAAGACTATCCCAAATAGGAAACAGTCTTTTAAGACTAATATATAATAATAATATTTCTTATTATATATAATGAAAGAGCAAAAATTAAAAGGATTATTCGGTCGCACAGGTGGTAAGTCAAAATTAAAAGATAAAATAAGACGTATGATGCCCCCGCACACCACATACATAGAACCATTCGTGGGTGGTGGTAGTGTCTTTTTTTCCGCACCCGCAGACCCCAATAGAAAAGAAATAATTAATGATAAAGATAGAGATATAATAAATATTTATTTAGACGTTAAGAACGTTGGAGATAAGGTTATAGACTTACCTGTTGTTAAATCAAAAGAACAATTCAACGCATTAGTTAATAAAAAAAAGTTTGCCTCTCCAGTGGAAAGATTAAAAAGGAATATACTGGTTGGTTTATATTCGTTCCGTAGTGATAGAAAAAGTTATGCCCCATCAAAGACAGTAGAGAAGTTGGGGAGAGGTAGTGTAGGCAGTCAAAAAAAATATTATAAATATAAAGAACGATTGAAGAACACACGTATATTAAGTCAGGATTATAGAACGGTTATTAAAAAATATGACAACCCTAATGCGTTAATCTATTTAGACCCGCCATATAGCACAGCGTTAAAAAATAAAGATTATAACAGTAATGATGTCCCTATTGAAGATGTTATTAATTTATTAAAGACCGTTAAAGGTAAGTTCATACTCTCATACGACGATATACCCCTAGCACGAAAGCTGGCACGTGATGCTGGGTTTAAAGTTATGACAGTTAGAACCGAATATAATGCTGGGCGGACTGGCGACGCTGTGAGCAACACGATACCTAAAAAAGAATTAATAATAAGGAACTACTAACCCTAACGGATTGTTTGTTTTTTAAAAATAATATTAAATAGATAAGACTTATTACATAAAACACTATTTTAAAACCACGATATATATTTTGAAAGAATAATGCTACCCCACCTTATATATAATTAGAAATTAAAAAATATGTTTTATACAGGCAGTCATATATATTTTTATTTATTTCTATAAAACAATAATTCTATTAAACAACTAATTAACGCTCCCATATGATTTGCTGGTTAAGTTTGAACCCCCAACAAAACCACGCTGTATTAACGGTAATTGTTTTCGTTTCGCCTTTGAACTTATATATAGTTTTAGGTATAATTATGGTGAAGTCTTTAAGGTCGCCATTTACAAAATACCGCCTTATTATTGTATCTAATGGAATAAGCAAAGCAAAGGGCTTTCCGTTTTCTAATAATTTATTAATAACATCTTTCTTAATAGAGTAAGGCGGATTATCTATTACGCACTCGTATTGGTCGGGTTCATAACTAAAGAAGTCCCGTTTGGAATGAATACGGTTTTCATATGGGCAGGTTAAGTTTCCGTCGTTATAGAACGGACACCATACTTTTTTATTTTTAATATTCAAATACTTTTCCGCCAATAGCCACGCCGCCAATGGGGTATTGAAATTATCGTTCCCGAGATTAGGCCGCCGTTTATTTGGCGGGGCTTTATTAAGGGGTGCGGGGTTTTTGAATACTGTTTCTTTTAAGACTACTCTCGGAGCGGGGCGAGGGCATTTTGCTATACGCTTGGAGACGACGGCGTTCCGCTTGAATTGCTTTTGTAGACGAGTAGAACGGCGAACCATTCTTATTATTGTTTTCACGTGTGGCAGCCCCTAACATTTTGTTAGAGGCTTGTTTTTTATTTTGTTTTTTTATTTTTTATTTTTTATTTTAATTGTTCTTACC
>Ga0129327_10001735_pt1 | contig 12862 bp, 8 predicted proteins | sample CPBDNA_6_FD_111799 | JGI IMG/M metagenome (GOLD analysis project Ga0129327, IMG submission 111799) | Freshwater to marine salinity gradient microbial communities from Chesapeake Bay, USA - CPBay_Spr_31_0.8_DNA | ecosystem: Environmental > Aquatic > Marine > Coastal | place: USA: Chesapeake Bay... | reverse complement strand
TGGCTTAGGTATGTTTGGAAACTTTATTACCATCCCGTTTAGTAACTTTGTTTTGGCGTTGTTTGAAGTAGACATAGTGATACCTCTGGTGCCTTTGGAGACAATGATGCCAGTGTTGATGGGTATGTTAGGCTTAGGTGCAATGAGAACTTACGAAAAGAAATCTGGAGTGTCTAAGTAATGGCTACGTATAATTTTCAAAATTTAGTAGACAGATATAACAACTCACCAGCAGCTCAAGACTTTGGTGTATTTGCAACGTATGATCCAGCAACTAATACTTTTATTGAAGACGTAAGTTCTTTTGGTTTTACTGGAGACGCTGCGACTAAAACATACACACCTGAAGAGTTTATGGGGCGACTGGGGCTTGAGGGAGGTACGTTTGAGCCAAGTTCGTCTGTAAGTCCTTACGAAAGCGGTGCAGCAGCCAGTTCTTTTTATGGGAGTTTTCCAGACACTACAGAAGAAAGACAACCTTTAGGTTGGTGGGACGTAGAAGACCCTAAAGCTTACTTTGGTATCAAAGGTGAACGTACTGACGAGCAAAAAGATCTTGTTAGAAGGTTTAGGCAAGAATGGTCTGGAGGAACTGGTGTAGGAGCTAGAGGTGGTGCTAATGCTATTAATGCTTTCATTGAAGGAAGTGTTACGGCAGACCAGTTAAGTTCTAACTGGGGTTCTGAAAATTTACAGGCTATTATCAAAGCCGGTGAGTTTTCTTCAGAGGCTTTTCAAGAGGGTGGTAACTTTGGGGAATACCTGAGGACTCAGTGGGAAAATGTGTCTGAGTTTATGGGTGGGACAGGAATAGGACCAGACGGTTCTTTAGGTAGTCTTAGCACATCTCCTTCTCAAATAGCCGGTGACAAAGGTAGATTAAGTGCTGACGATTATGCACAACAAGCTTACTTAGACAACATAAGGGCTGCTGCTGAACAAGCAGGAATAGCTATAGATGTAGAAGGTCCAGCTAACTCAGCTTTTGAATTAAATGTAGGTCAATTTGACGATGTAGCTTTAGGAGAATATAAACAAGTACGTGATTATTCTATGGATGTGGGAGATTTCGTAGAACTTGGCGTTAAGTTTGTACTTTCTATGGCTTTAACCGGAGGAGTTGCAGGAGCTTTTCAGGCTTTGGCTTCTGGAACTTCAGCGATAGCAGGAGCTGCTTCTGGTATTACAGGTGCTTTTCAAAACATTATGGCTTTAGGAAGCACTCTTGGTTTAGCGCCTGCTTCTGCACAGTCGGCTGCTTTAGAGGCTATGATAGCTGCTCATAACGAAGCAAGTTTACTAGCTGCTTACGCAGGAGGATCAGGAGTAGCTAATCTTACTAGTGTTGCAGAAGGTGTCACAGGTGTTCTGGGAACTTTAGAGAACATAGTTGGAGCAGTAACCGTTATATCAGAAGTTACTTCTAATGATGACATACCTAACAGTGTTTTAGAAAACGAAGATATAATTAATACTGCTTTGACTGAAGGTGTTGAAGCAGGTCTTGAAGCTGTTGATACAACTCAAAACGAAGAAGAAGAAGTAGTCTCCTTAGATGCTGATGAAGAGCTTATGGGAACTGTGGGTCAAACTACTGTTACTGAAACCATAGGAGAAGGAGAAGACTTTACTACTGATCCTTTAGCTGTTCCTGATACTTCTGCTGATAGTGTTGAAGTAGAGGGGGTAGGTTATGAGATTGGAGACGTAGACGACGATGTTAAAGTAGACATTGTAGATCCTTTAGAACAAGTTGATCCTAAAGATGCAGAAAATACTGATTCTTCTTCTTCTAGTAGCTCAGAAAGCAGCTCTTCGGAAGAAAGCGCTTCAGACGGTGCTGCTAGTTCTGGTGCTACAGGTAACGGTGGTAGCGAAGGCTTTCCAACAGACGCTAGTGAAAACGACATTATATACAACGAAGCTGGCGACGGTTTTATCTTCAAAGACAACGTATGGCAAGTAGCTACTCAAGAAGATTTAGATGCTGCTGCCGCCGCCAAAGACTCTGAAAATAATTCTTCTGATTTAGACGATGCTGTAGTTTCTGTTGGAGGTTCTGTAGATAGCGACGGAGGACAGGTTGGGGGAACTGATGATCAAACAGCAGGATTAGGGACTAATATCGGAGATACTATTACAGACAATAGAGGGATTGTTTGGACTAATACAGGAAGCTCTATTTTAAATCCTAATCTTATTGTATGGACTGCTAAAAATCCAGATCAAGGTTTAATCAACGACTTTGAATTAACAACTGGTACTACATTTGGAGACCAAAGTACAATTAGTCTTGGCGTAGGTTCGGGTGAAAACCCAGAGACCATTATAAACTCTGGTAATGAGGGTTTAGGACAGGCTACTTACGAAAATAACTCTGAGGACGCTGACTCAAAAGAAGAGCAACAAGACGATTCTTCAATTCTTACTGTTTTAACAGGAAATTCTTCAGAATCTGTAAATACTGTTTTAGACAATGTTATTTCTGATTTAAACAGTGAAGTTGTTCAGCCTGACGGCAGTTTAAACGAAGACTCTAATGTACCAACTTCTACTACTACTACTACTAACGAAAATAACGGCAATAGCAGTAACAGTGACAGTGTTGTTGAAACTGTAGCCGTGACAGACGGCATAGACGGTGTGGATGGTAAGGACGGCATAGATGGCATAGATGGCATAGATGGCATAGATGGCATAGATGGCATAGATGGCATAGATGGCATAGATGGCATAGACGGAATAGACGGAATAGACGGTGTAGATGGTGTAGATGGTGTAGATGGAATAGATGGTGTAGATGGAGTGGATGGTAAGGACGGAGAGCAAGGAGAACAGGGCGAGCAAGGAGATCAAGGCGAGCAAGGAGATCAAGGCGAGCAAGGAGATCAAGGCGAAAGAGGTGGAAGAGGCGCTGCTGGTTTAGCTGCTGTAGGTGGAATGTTTAGCTCAGACCCTAGAAAACCTTTTGCTCCTATAGATTTAGGCTATACTCCTGTAGATATGGGTAAAGTTAGGCTTTTTGATTTTATAGACTATAATCCTCTTAGGAATATAAGATGACATATTTAGAATTAGTAAACGGAGTCCTACGGAGACTCAGAGAAGATCAGGTTTCCGCAGTAGACCAAAACCCTTATTCACTTCTTATAGGTGATCTAGTTAATGACGCTAAAAGAATCGTTGAGGACGCTTGGGATTGGTCTGCTTTACGGACTACTTTAACTATCTCAACCACAGCGGACATCTTTAACTATGTGCTTGTAGGCAGTGGTAATAGGATTAAAATCATTGACGTTATTAATGATACGTCTAACTGGTTTATGACTTACAAAGACACTCACTGGATGGACAATGCTTTTCTAAACCAAACTCCCCCAAAGTCAAGCCCTACGTTCTACAACTTTAACGGTGTAGACTCCAACGGAGACACGCAGATAGATTTGTATCCTATTCCTAATGCAGTTTATACCATCCGTGTGAACTGCGTACAACGTAATCCAGACTTAAGTGCAGATACAGACAATCTTTTAATCCCTCACATGCCTGTACTACACATGGCGTTGGCTTTAGCAGCCAGAGAAAGAGGAGAAACTGGAGGTAGGTCAGCAGGAGAGCTGTTAGGTTTTGCTGAAAATTACTTGTCCGATGCAATAGCTTTGGACGCTTATAAACACCCAGAAGAAATGGTTTATAGGGCAGTCTAATATGGCTCAAGACAGACAAAATATAACGATTGCTGCTCCAGCCTTTAGGGGTCTTAATACTCAAGACTCTCCTATTACGCTGGACGCTTCCTATGCGTCAATTGCTGATAACTGTATTATTGACCAATACGGACGTATAGGTTCTCGTAAAGGCTTTACGGCTGTAACTACAAGCACAACACCTATAGACGGTAGTAACGGGCTTGAGGTTATCAAGGAGTACATTAACCCCACTGGTAACAATGTTATTATCTCAGCGGGTAACAATAAAATATTCACAGGCACTACCAGTCTTACTGACGCTACCCCCGCAGCCTACACAATTACAGCTAACAACTGGAAGATGGTAAACTTTAATGACCATCTTTATATGTTTCAAAGAGGGTACGAGCCTTTGATGTACTCTGCTCATGCAGGTGTTGTAGAAAAGATGTCTTCCCATACTCATGCTACAGGTACTCCACCACAGGCTCATGAAGTGTTAGCAGCCTTTGGTAGACTTTGGGTTGCAGACTTTTCCGCTGACAAGTCCACTATCTATTGGTCTGACTTGCTTGACGGCTCTGCATGGTCTGGAGGTTCCACAGGTTCTTTGGACATTAGTAAGGTATGGCCTAATGGTTTGGATGAGATTGTGGCTTTAGCCGCCCATAACGGATTCTTTATTATATTTGGTAAAAACTCCATTGTTGTTTATCAAGGAGCCACAGACCCATCTACAATGTCTTTAACGGACACCATAGCTAATGTTGGTTGTATTGACAGAGACACTGTTCAATCTACAGGTACTGACTTAGTATTTATGTCCAGTGAAGGCTTAAGAAGTTTTGGTAGGACTATACAAGAAAAGTCAATGCCCGTTAGGGACATCAGTAAGAATGTTCGTAATGATTTACTTTACATTAACACGCAACAAGTCAACAGCCCCCTAAGGTCTATATACAGCCCTGAGGAAGCTTTTTACTTACTGTCTTTCTCTGACTCAAAGTACGTTTATTGCTTTGATATGAGGACTGTTTTGGAGGATGGCTCCCATAGGGTTACTACATGGTCAGACACAACTCTGAGGGGCTTAGAGAGGCTACAGGACGGTACTCTGTACGTAGGCAACACTAACGGTATTGCTACTTACAGTAACTATCAGGATTACGGACAGTCTTATGATATGTCTTACTTTAGTAACCCGTTGTCCTTTGGGGATACATCACGGCTAAAGATTTTAAAAGAAATAATAATGACTTTCATAGGCGGTCAGGGAGCACAAGTAGTTATTAACTGGGGTTACGACTATACTCAGGCGTATGCTAAACAGATTGTAACTATTGATTCTGGAAGTAAAACAGGATACTTTGGTGTTTCGGAATATGAAAGCGATATTGTAGCTCGTCCTACTTCTAAGTGGGCAGAATACAGTGCTTCAATTATTGTGGACAGACCAAAGACTAAAACAACAGGTTCAGGGACGGTAGTAACCATAGGTATGGATGCTACTATAAATCAAAACGCTTTATCTTTGCAGGAAGTTAATATTCAAGCTTTAATAGGTAGGATGATCTAATGAGCAATTATACAAAGACTACAAACTTTACAGCCAAAGATACTCTTCCTACGGGCAACGCAGCGAAGATTATCAAAGGGGCTGACTTTGACATTGAATTTGACGCACTTGTTACGGCAGTGGCATCAAAAGCAGACACTAATAACCCAACTTTTACAGGCACCGTTACGATACCTACATTAAATGTTAGTGGTACGTTGACTGCTGGAACAATTACTGGAGGTACTTACTAATGGCTTGGTACGATGATTTGTTTTCTACTGGTCTTACTGTAGCTGGTATACAAAAAGCACAGAAAGATTTAGAAGCTATGGGAACAACGGCGGCTACAGAAGCCAGCGCTGTTGCTCAGAAAGGACTAGACCAAACTAAGTTTCAGCCTTTTACTGTAACTACGGGTGTTGGAAGTGCTGCAACTACCCCTGAAGGTGGTTTTACTACAACACTAAGTCCTCAACAACAAGCTTTACAAGAGACTTTGTTTGGAGGTGCCGGTCAGTTAGCGGGACAATCTGCTGCTCCTTATGATCCTGTTTATGAGCAGTTAGCGCAACAAGCTTATGGCGGTGTTGGTGGTTTAATGACCAACGCACAGAAAGCTGCTTTAGATGCGGGTACTATGGATAGAGCCGCCAGAGAAGAAGATGTATATGGGCGTTTAAGGGCTTTACAGTCCCCTGAAGAAGAAAGGCAAAGGTTAGCACTAGAAAACCGTTTGGCTGCTCAAGGGAGATTAGGTACTCGTACAGAACAATTTGGAGGAACACCTGAAGGGTTAGCTTTAGCTAAGGCTCAGGCAGAGGCTCAAAACCAAGCGTCTCTTATGGCTATGCAACAAGCAGGGGCCGAACAACAACAAGCCATTCAAAGAGCCGCTGGTTTACAGGGGCTAACCTCAGGTATGTTTGGAATGGGGACACAAGCTAGAATGACCCCCAGACAGGTACAAGCAGCAGATTTGCAAAACTTAGGGGCTATGATGCAAGCAGGTTATGCTCCTGACGCTCAGCTTTTAAACGCTTTAGGTGTGGGTACTAACATTGCTTCAATAGCGGACATAGGTAGGCGCACAGGTGCCGGTATGTTTGGTGAAGCTGAGCTTAGTGGTATACAGGCTCAGTTAGAAGCACAACAACGATCAGCTGAGTTAGAAAGAGACATGTTTACATCCTTAGCTCAAGCTGCTGCTGCTAGAGATCAAAGTGGTAAAGGTTTATTTGGTCAAATTCTTAGTGGTTTAGGTGTAGGTGGTGGAGATAGTAGTAGTGTTCTTGATTTAGTTAGGACAATTGACCCTAACTTTGATTTTGATAATCCTTTTGGAATTTAATTATGGCTAAGTATTCAGAAAGTTTATTTGAAAGCATTAGAAACTACGGAAAGATGTCTCCCACTGAGGGACGTAGAAGGTCTATGCAGCCTGCTTCTCAATACAAACAAATGGGAACTACAGATCCTTTGGCTCGTAGTTTGGGCACTTTATTTGGTAACGTAGGTTTTGATACCAGTTCTTTACAGACAACCCCTGAACGTATAGCTGCTGAAACTCAAAGTTTAGACTTATCTACTATTGAAGGTCAGCAAAAAGCTCTTCAAGCTGAGCTACAATACGTGCAAGACCCGCAGGCTCGTAGGGCTTTGGGTTTGCGTATGATGGAACTAAATAAACTTAAAGTACAGCAGGAAGAACTAGCTGTAAAAAAAGAACAGCAAGCATTACAGCAAGATGTTATCACTAGAGTGGCTAATCAGTTTGAAGATCCTTTAATGGCTGATACTGTAAGAGCAGGATTAGTTCCGATTCCTACAGCAATGGTTAAGCTGACAGAAAAAAGAAAAAATGAACAAGCAATGGAAGGCACTAAACAACAGCAACTTACATATCTAACAGGACTGGGTGTTTCTTCAGATAGCTGGTTATATAAAGGTATTAGCGACGGTTCTTTATCAGATTTAAGTGTTACTGAAAGAGGTCAAGCTATTTCATCTATACTTGAAGCTGAAGAAATTGAAGGGTTGCTGGAACTACCTCAAATGTCTGAAAGACCAGATGTTAAAGAGTTACTTGAAAATGGGTTAATAAATGTTAGTGCTGCTAAGGAAATGTTAAGGGATAAAGAACCTGACTTGTCTTATTCTAATTCTAAGTGGATGATTGTAGATGGTAAAAGAACTTACGTCGCAGACGTTACACCTTCTTCCGGTGAGGAATATTTTGGAAGATACAATGAGAAAAGTCAACAATGGGAAAAAATAGATCCTTCAAAGGCAAAAAAACTACCGGAATCAAAACAAATAAACTATAATAAAGTAGGGCCTTCTGAAAGAAAACTAGCGGATCTTTATTTACAAAGGCTTGGTGATAAATTTACAGGAATCCCCTATGATATTCAAAGAGAAGTCATACTGGATACAGCCAGTTTAGCTTCTCAGCTAATGTCCGAACGAAATATTTCTCAAGAACAGGCAATGGAAGAAGCTTCTAATACTATTATAGAAGGAGTAAAAAGCGGTGATAGTTGGTATATCGGCCTTACTTACGAACGTCCTGCTAAATCTTCTGTACGTATAGAAGCAGATGACTACATAAACGCAGCTACAAAAGGACAGTAAAGTGCCTACGCAACAAGAACTAAAGGATGCCATTCAGCTTGCTCTTGATGACAATAACATGGAAGCTGCTTCTGAGTTAAGAGCTATGTATTTAGCCGCTGAAGAATCTTCCGTAACAACCGAAGAACAACCTGCGGAACCTGTTGAAGAAACACCAGAACTTAAGCCTATCTCATGGTTTGATGAGTTTGAGTTTGCTTTTGATTCTTCTCATTCAGACGTTAATAACTGGGGTTTAGCTTTAGAAGCTAAGCTTGCTTTGGGTGATTGGGGTGAAGATGAAAACGGAGACCTTACTTTAAAAAACGGTTATGAGCTGTACGGTGAAGAGTTCATGGACGAAATGGACTACGATCAACGTAGAGATTTTCTGCTAAACCGTAGGGCTGAGGGCATTAAGGAAGAACATCTTAATACTATCTTAGTGCAGGAAAAAGAAGGTAAGTCTGCTTCCGCTGAAATATTAGGAAGTTTTGTTGGCATGCTCATGTCTCCTACAACTTTACTTCCAGTTGGTAAAGGGGTTACGGGTGCGGCTAAAGCTGGGGGTTTGTTAGGTCTTGAAATAGAAGCCGCTGAACAAACTGCTGAAGGTGAGCTAGACGTAGTTGATTTAGCAAAGTCTACTGCGGTTGGAGCCGTAGGATCAGCAGCCGTTACTAAAGTTGCTCAAGCTACTAAAAACGCAGTCAAAGTAGTTAATGCTAAAAGACAAGCTAAGAGAACTCAAGCTGGCATAGATAATATGTCCGCTAAAGTGGAAGACCAACTAGCCACAGGTTTAGCAGAAGGTTTAACCCCTAAACAAAGCTGGGCTAGAGCTAGGCAGAACTTAAGTTTGTCTGCCAGTCAAGTAGCTGACTTAGCAGCACATGGTAAGGTCATGATGCCTTCCGTTGAAAATGCTACTAAAATTGTTGCAGCTAAAAAAAATCCAATAGTTTCTTCTAATGCTGCCTCAAAATTTTTTGATGCTTTAGCAGCACCTGTAAGCACTGTTGTAAGAAACATCAGCGAACCTGTCTTTGGAAGACTTAGAAAGTTTGAGTACGATGTAAGCGCAAACACTCAAAGCAATATGGAAGCTGCTTCTGATTTTATGATTAAAGCTTCTAAACTTAGAAAGAAAGGTAATAGAAAAGCAGAGTACAACGACTTTGAGACTGCTTTGTTTAACGGTAATTTTCAAAAAGCTACTAATATAGCCAAAGTTTATTTTCCTGAAATATTAGAGCCTTTACAAAAGGTAATAGGTAAAGAAGGTGTTTTAAACACTTTACATAAAGACCTTAAGGAATCAGGAGTTGACGTAGGTTTCTTAGAAAATTATTTTCCCAGAGTTGTGGAAGATGTAGGTAAGCTTTTAAATGCTTTGGGAGATACACAAAGAGGTGCTTTAGAAAAAGTTCTTAGAGCTGAAGCTACAAAACAAAAAGTCGGTTCTTGGCAAGAGCTAGACGAAGCCGTTGTTACGGACATAATTAACAAGCATTTAAGAGGGGGTCAAAGAAGCGGGGCTAAGATAGGTCTTGCTCAACAAAGAGTCATAGAAGAGATAGACCCTTTACTTAAAGATCATTATTATTCTGCTCCAGAGTCTTTAAACTTTTATATTAATAGCGCGGTAAGAGAAGTAGAAAAAAGAAAATTCTTTGGTAAAAATGTTGTTCTTGATGAAGCTAATAGAGTAAATTTGGAACAAAGCATAGGTGCTTTTGCACAGGATGCACTGCGTAAAGGAGAAATAAATTCTGACCAACTTGACGATCTTTCTATGTTGCTACAGGCTAGATTTGTACTGGGAGAGAAAAGCGGACATGCGGTTTGGGTAGGCGCTAAAGACGCGCAAACAATGTTCTTGTTAGCTCAGTTTGATTCGGCAGTTATACAGCTTGCCGATATAGGTGCTTCTGTTTACGCAAACGGTTTAAGAAATACTATTAAAAGTATTGTGCCTGCTATACGTAAAAAGACTGAAACATCCGCTGAAGAGTTTGGAGTTCTTAATACAATTTCTGCGGACATTAACTCTAAAGGTGTCTTAGCTAACGGGTTGGATACCGTTTTAAAATACAGCGGTTTTAAAGGGATAGACCGTTTAGGTAAAGATACTTTTATCAGCGCTGCTTATAAAAACAATACACAACTTGCTAGAACAAACCCTGAAAAGATTTCAGAAAAGTGGGGTCAAGTCTTTGGGGATGAAACAGCTAATCTCATTGAGGACTTAAAAGCAGGTAGGATGTCTGATAATGTTAAGCTTTTGTTGTTTAACCAACTTTCAGACGTACAGCCAATAAGCTTATCTGAAATGCCTCTACGGTATTTAAAATCCCCTAACGGTAGAATACTGTACGCTCTAAAAAGCTTTGCTATAAAACAGCTAGACATCATGCGTAGAGATTTCGCAGGGCAGTTAAATAGAGGAAATTATAAAGAAGGTTTTACCAATATGGGTAACTATGCCATGAGCATAGGTTTGTCAGGAGGTGCTGTAGGAACTGCTAGGGATATACTACAAACTAAAGAGTTAAGACCAGAACAGTTTGACGATAAAATGTTTGAAACTTGGATGTCTTTACTTTTCTTAAATAAGTACACAAGAGATAGATACTTAGCTGAAGGAGAAGTAGGACAAGCTATTTTAGGTGTTGTAACACCAGCTATTTTCAACATTGCAGATCAGGGCGGTAAAGCACTTCAAGATATATTATTTGAGGCTGAAAATGACCCTAAGAAGTTTAACGATGTTCTAAAAAACATACCAGTTATAGGTAAGTTAGGATACTACTGGTTGCTTGGGGGTGCAGAGAGGAAACTAGAACAGGAGCGAAAGCAGGAAGAAAGAGATAGAAATAAAAAACTATATGGTGGTTAAACAAAAGGGGGCGCAAGGCCCCCTAAGTTTATATCTCGCAGACTCCAGCTACACAAGCTAACGTCTGAGTACCTTCGGTATTATCATCCTTCTCTTCAATGTCCCACTCAAACTCTTTGGGCATATCCTTGAGTAACTTCTGGTACGTCTTCTTGTCTATCTTCTGGTAAGGCGCTTGCTTGTATACATGCTCTGCTTCCGGTAGGAAACTGATACCACTAACGCTGTCAAAGTTCTCCCAGATCCACTGGCACACAGCATAGAAGTTATCGTCGTTATAATAACAAGTCATAGAGGGCTTATGCTCACACCAGCTATCTTGATAGACCTTCCACAGCTTTAACTGTTCCATAGCTCCCATGCTTTCTACTGTCACAGCCTTCTCAGGAGCCTTCTGAGGGAAGCTGAACACCCAGTTAGATACGTTCATTACGTCCTCTTCATGAGGGAAACCTGCATCAATCATGGCTGTAGCAAGAGGATCTTTCTTGTCCGCTCGTACAGTCCTAACGTAGTAGTCACTGAATCGGGGGTGAATACCGCTGGCGCTGTCAGTCAACTGTGAGACAGTACCGGAGGGCTTAACGCAAGTAATAGCAGCGGACTGGTTAATACCTAACTTGTATGCCCACTCTTTGTTAGTCTCCACCGCAATGTCCCTAAGAGTCCTCAGAAGCTTACCTGTAGCCTCTTCACCTGTAGACCCATTGGTCAGCTTACAGTCCATAATGCCCGTCATAGAGACACCCAGCAACGCTTCCTCTTCTGTGTTCTTCTTCCAGATGTTACGTAGGTAACGGAAGTCAGTAAGAGTAGCCTGTAGAGTCCCTAAGATAGTCGCTATGCGTACCTTCTCTTTGAGTGTCTGTGCTGTGTCGTCTTCCCGTACAATGACTTCAGACAGATTACAGAACTGATAGGGGCGTAGGATAATCTCAGAGCAGGGGTTAGTCCCAAACTTGTGTGTAGCGTCTCTGCGTTCGTTACGTGCTGCTACCTTCTGTGCTGCAATACGACTAAAGATACCCCGCTCACCGGACTTAGAGTCATACAGACGCTTCATCTCAGAAGAGTACGTATCAAAGTCAGGCTTCTCAGAGTATACGGCACTGTTGTTTGCTAAGGCTCGTTGACCGTTGCCTAAGTACCACTCACCGTTCTTAGCGTTAGCCATACGGTTGTCAGTAACATTACTCAGGCTAATGAGGGCTGACCTACGGACACCGCCTACAACAACAATGTCTGCAATCTTACACACTAAGTCATGACACTCCAGTGACGTTAGCTTACGCCCTGCTGCCCCTTTGAACATATCCACAGAGAAGTTAAACAAGTCAGCCAAAGGCTGTGGCCCACTGGCTCTGCCTCCAAATGTCTTCAGTCTAGCCCCTGCTGGCCTTACTTTAGTCAAGTCACACTTAGGAACCTTACCGGCGTACAGGAGGCTTATAAGCTCTCTGAAGGCACTTGCCCAGCCTACCTTACTGTCAGATACAACAACGGTGGACTCAGTGTCATGGAAGCTGTCGGCAACAACTGGCAGTTGATTCACATAGTCTCGCTCTACGCTGAATCCTACCCCTGTACCGTTGAGCAGGATGTACATAAGCTCGTCAAAGGATCTGGGGCTGTCTATGGGTAGGTAAGAACAATTGAAGGCTGCTACATTGTCTCGCTTCAATGCCGTACCTGCGGTCATCACACAGCGCATGGAGGGCATAACCTTCTGGCTGCTAATGGCGTTGTAGAGTTCTTCAGCCTCTGTGTCAGTGATCTGCTCACGCTCAGTAAAGAAAGAGACATAACGGTTTACTGTCTCCTCCCAGTCTTCTCTGCGTTGCTCTTCATCTAAGTAACGTGCGTATCTACTTTTGTGTATGTATTCTTGATATTGATCCATTATGCCCCCCGCTGTTTGCTGTAGTATTTTTTTCTGTCTGCGTAGTAAGTTTTTAGTTCTACTTCTTTGTGCTTATCTTCCCAGACGTTAGTAGGACTTCTTTCGTCTTCAAGCATTTTCTTATAGTATTCGTCCAGATTGTCGTTTAAAATAGCTTCTCTTAAAGTTGCTTGGGTATAATGTGCCCAGTCTAAAACACCGACTGG
>Ga0129327_10001722_pt1 | contig 12907 bp, 20 predicted proteins | sample CPBDNA_6_FD_111799 | JGI IMG/M metagenome (GOLD analysis project Ga0129327, IMG submission 111799) | Freshwater to marine salinity gradient microbial communities from Chesapeake Bay, USA - CPBay_Spr_31_0.8_DNA | ecosystem: Environmental > Aquatic > Marine > Coastal | place: USA: Chesapeake Bay... | reverse complement strand
GTATATCTTATCACGAACCTTACGAACAACCGGAAGTATATTGGTAAGAAGTTAACCAAGTTCAGTAGAACAAAAGTGGTTAAAGGTAAGAAGAAGAAGGTTAAGGTAGATAGCGATTGGCAAACATATTGGTCCTCGTCTGAAGAACTTAAGAAAGACGTCTCAGATCTTGGAGAGAGTAATTTTCGTCGAGAGGTACTTCATTTCTGCTTGTCTAAGGGTGAAGCGAGTTACATAGAAGCTGCTGAACAGTTTAAGCAAAATGCACTACTCGATAACAGCTTCTATAACGGGATTATCAATTGTAAAATCCACAAGACTCATGTTAAGAACTTATGGATAAATAAAATATGCTAGAAACAATATGTGATGTGATGTTAGACGCTTACAAGCGCAACTGGATTACCAGTCGTGATGGTAATGTGAGTATTCGTCACCACGATAGGGATCATTTTTATATTACTCCAAGTGGTGTGCGTAAGCAGACACTACAACCAGATCAGTTTAAGAAGATTAAGATTGTAAACAGTTTTGAATACCGTCAGTTAGAGTACACAGACATCAGCGCCAAACTAACACCTAGTGGAGAGATTCCTCTACACTTTGGTTTACAAAGAGCAATGGGACAACATGCTGATGATGTCAGAGTTGTAGTCCATGTGCATCCCACATACTGTATTGCTGCCATGCATGCTGGTATTGATCTAAGCACTATCAGTAATGCATTTCCAGAACTAAATCGTTATACTAAAGTTGCGCCAAATGTTGGTGACGTGCCTCCTATCAGTCAAGAACTCGCCGATCAGTGTCATACAAACTTGAAGTTAGACAGTGACGGTAATATTGCATATGACATCGTAGGCATTAAAGGTCATGGAGTTGTTGCTATTGATACATCGCCGTGGCGTGCTTATGAGCATATCGAACGTCTTGAACATATTTGTAAAATAGTATTAGCATCTGCTAAGTATTAAATGATCTTATATGACGATGAGGTCTGGCCTCTAATAGAGGATGATGATCTTTGGATTTTTGACAAGTTGATACTATCACGTAAATTGGGAAATGTGTGTGGTCCTACTGGCGTACCAGTACCCAGCCCCAATCGGTATGTTGTCCGACCATGTGTCAATCTCATGGGGATGAGCAAGGGTGTTAGTATCGAGCACATTGACAACAGTACAGACCATCTTCCGGCAGGATACTTTTGGCAAGAAGTATTTGAGGGTAGACACTTATCAGTGGATTATAAAGACGGTCATCAGATCTTATGCACACAAGGATTCAGCAACACCGAAGATGTCACCAAATTCGATCGTTGGGTTGTTACTGATGATACACCGAATCTCCCTGATCTGATTAAGGACATTGTTGTTAAATATCCTACAGTGAACATTGAGATGATCGGTGGTAAGATTATCGAGGTTCATTTAAGAGGTAACTCAGACTTTGTCGATGGTGCCACAGAGATCATCCCGTTGTGGAAACGTGAGGGGTATACATTCGTTGATGATCCTGATGGAGATCGGATCGGATTCTTTAAAAAATATTAATACTAATGTAGTACTTGCAAAGTGTAGGAAACTACTGTATAATAGCATTATTGACACTTGAAATATACTCATGATTATACTTGACTACAACCAAATCGCTCTAAGCAACGTTATCGTACAAAAACTCGGCGAAGAAGATATGATTCGCCATATGATCCTCAACTCCATTAGATTATACAATAAGAAATTCGGGCCTGAGTACGGTCAGGTTGTTATTGCATCTGATGGTAAAAACAGTTGGCGTCGTGATGTGTTCCCGCAGTACAAAGGCGTTCGTAAGAAGAACCGTGATGCTTCTGCAACAGACTGGGGTGAGATCTTCCGCATCATGGATACGGTTCGCAATGAACTTAGAGACTATTCCCACTACAAAGTACTAAACCTTGATGGATGTGAGGGTGATGATATCATCGGCGCATTGGTAGAAAATACACAAGAGTTCGGTCAGCATGAACCAGTCATGATCGTGTCATCAGACACTGACTTTGTTCAGTTACATCGATATGACAATGTGAAACAATACTCCCCAATCCAAAAGAAATTTGTAACACAGAAGAACCCCAAGGCGTACTTCTTTGAGCATCTCATTCGAGGAGACTCTGGTGACGGTGTGCCTAACATTCTATCAGGCGATAATGTTCTAATGGATGGTATTCGCCAGAAACCTATCAGTGTAAAGAAACTTGATGAATGGATCCGTCATGCAGAAGACCTCAAATCAGTTATGCCTGAAGATGTCTATCGTAATTTTCAACGCAATAAGAAATTGATCGACTTGTCAGAAATGCCAAATGATATCAAGGAGAAAATTATAAATACATATGAAACTTACAAACTTCCACATAAAACGAGGTTTATGAGTTATCTAATCAACAAACGTTGTAAATTACTAATCGAATGTATAGAGGAATTCTATTAAATGGCAAAACTATTAACGATCCATGAGATTCTTACTCTGGTTCAAGAAGCACCCAATAAAGAAGCTAGGGTTGCTCTAATTAAGAAACATAATACGTTAGCCCTAAGAGACGTATTGAAAGGTGGTCTTGATGACAGTATCACTTGGATATTGCCTGCAGGAGCACCTCCATATCGCAAAGAGAACAAACAACCAGTCGGATTATCTCCGTCTACCTTATACAGACAGAGTCCTCGTCTACGATACTTTATCACAGGGGGTCCTGGAGAACGCTTAACTGCAGCTAAGCGTGAAAAACTTTTCATCGAAATCTTAGAGTCTATCCACCCATCGGAAGCAGAACTATTGATTGCGATGAAAGACAAACAACTGAAGAAGTTGTATCCGTGCCTAACCAAGTTATTGGTGAAGGCAGTTTTTCCCAATCTAATTGTGAAATAATTATAGGAGGGCAGGAAATACTATTCGTTATGAAAGTTTATTAACTCGAGAACAGGAGAACCTATGCCAAGAAGTCAAGTTGAAAGATTACGTCGCGATTCGAAAGAATTAACACATTATATCCAAAGGCTGAAGAAAGAAGGCAATCAACAGAAGGTTTATACAATGCTTAAAAAACGTGATTTTATCGAGAGACAATTATCTGACATGGAGGAGTATTCCTAAAAGCAATTGACTATTGCAAAGATCCTCGGGATGTGGTATAATATGCTATATTCCGAGGTTTCTTCCCTACACACTACATCATGAACATATTTTACTTAGACCCCCATCCCAAGCAATGTGCTGAACACCATTGCGACAAACATGTAGTCAAGATGATTCTTGAATACGCTCAACTACTGTCTACTGCTCATCGTGTACTCGATGGTGAACAGTCAACCGCACTGACCGCATCTGGTCGCAAACAAAAAGTCTGGAAACTAGAAGATCCTTCACTTGATGCTGCTTTGTATAAAGCGACTCATATGAATCATCCTTCTGCTGTATGGGCGCGACAGTCATACAAGAACTATGTACATCTGCATCAATTGTTCTATTACTTGTGTAAAGAGTATACCAATCGATATGGTAAAGTTCATGCCACCGAAAGATTAATGAGCGATTTGTATGCTCCTCCAGTCAATATCGATACTAAATCACCTTTCACAGATCCACCTCCTGCTATGCCAGACTACTGTAAAGTTCCGGGAAATTCTGTAGAGTCTTATCGCAAGTACTACATATATGAAAAGGCACGTTTTGCCAAATGGAAAACCAAAGAACCTCAATGGTTCGTAGAAGGATTAGCTAATGCCGATGTATAATTACCGTTGCAGCTCATGTGATGCAACATTTGATAAATTGACAAAGATCAGCGACCGCATGTGCGTAGAGAATGATCCGTGTCCTACATGTCTCACCGAGAATACCGTTAAGTATGAAATGAGTTCTCCTATGATCGTATCTAACGTAGGTAGTCTATTAGGTATGACCGATGGTGGATGGAAAGAGACCCTAAGTAAAATCAAGTCGGCGAATGTAATTAACAATATTAAAACATGAAAAAAGATCAACAATCTGTACTTACTACTGCTAAACCAACTAAGCTTCGCTTAGAGCACCTTGCATCTCTGGAACCCATTACAGATAACCAGAGAGTGGTATTCGATTTCTTTAAGAAAGAATATCACATGGTACTATCAGGATCTGCGGGTTCTGGTAAAACTTTCTTGTCTATGGCTCTTGCATTAGAACAAGTGTTGAATAAAGAATCTCCGTTTGATAAATTGATCATTGTACGTTCTGTAGTACCAACACGAGATATCGGATTTCTTCCCGGAACTAAAGAAGAAAAGGAAGACGTCTACACACAACCATATATCTCAATCGCTCACGAATTGTTTGAAGACAAGGGTGCATATGAGAAATTGGTTACTCAAGGTGCGTTGCAGTTCTTAACGACATCATACATTCGTGGTACAACTTTACGAAATGCTATCGTCCTTGTTGACGAGATGCAGAATTTGAACTTCCACGAATTAGATTCGGTCATCACTCGAGTGGGAGAGAACTGTCGATTTATTATGTGTGGGGATTACTATCAAACCGACTTCGAAAAGAAGGGTGATAAAGATGGTATCATTAAGTTCTTGAACATTCTAGATAATATGAAACGGTTCAAGCATGTAGAGTTTACATGGAAAGACATTGTACGTTCTGACCTTGTAAGAGAGTATATTGTAACTAAGGAGATGTTGGAAAGCAACAGCTAAGATATGGCTAAATTTAAGAGATTTGAAGAAGGAAAATCGCCGAAGGTGCGTGAACGCCGGCGAGAAGACTTTGATAAGTTCGAGTCGGTCGCCAGGCGTACCACTAAGAAAGACAAACAAATTTATAATGAAGACGGCACTGGTCGTCGAGGGCGAAAGACTTATTTTGACGAATCAGAAGATATTTGAACATCAACCGATTGATCTTGGTTATGACGATCTTATTACAGAGAACAGTGGTGGTGGACGTAAGTACGTAACTCCTAATGGAGATAAACTTCCTTCTATCACAACTGTACTAAGTATTCTCAGTGAGGACTCTATTCGTGAATGGAGAAATCGTGTAGGTGCTGAAGAAGCTAATAAGATATCTACTCGAGCATCTCGTAGGGGTACAGCGGTACATACGATATGTGAGAACTATGTCAACAACGACCCTGATTATAAGAAGGGCTTGATGCCTGATGTTCTAGCTACATTCAACACTATTAAACCTATACTAGATGAAAGAATTGGAATTGTATATGGACAAGAATTACCTCTATACTCTGAGTACCTTGGCATCGCCGGACGTGTGGACTGCGTTGCTCAGTTCGACGGGGTGCGTTCTATTATCGACTATAAGACAAGTCGCAGGGTAAAGACTGCTGACAAGATTCACAGTTACTTCATGCAGGAAGCTGCATATGCTGTTATGTGGGAGGAGCGAACTGGACTCCCTATTACTAATCTGGTAACAATTATTGCAGTAGATGATAATGATCCACTGGTGTTCAAAGAGCATCGTGATAATTGGATTCCAGAACTACAAAAAACCATCGCTGAATATAAACGGCGCAAACTATTCTTTGGAGCATAAGATGGATATTATTGAATTACTAAAAAGTTCGCAACAATCTCAGAAAGATTCATTCGTTGGACGCCCCATTGGGCATGTTCATGAGTTCTACTTGTCTGGTGAAATTATAAGCGCAGATAACTACACCGAATGGTTTGATACTATTCGTCATGCTGGTGAGAGTGATGTAGTTAAGATCTACATCAATAGTCCAGGAGGTGATCTATTCACGGCAATCCAGTTTATGCGTGTACTCGCTGAGACAGAGGCGACAGTTATCGCATCTGTTGAGGGTGCATGTATGTCTGCCGCAACAATGATCTTCCTATGTGCTGAGCAGTTCGAGGTCACGCCGCACTCTATGTTTATGTTCCATAACTACTCAGGTGGCACGTTCGGTAAGGGTGGAGAAATGATCGACCAACTGCAACATGAGCGTAAGTGGTCTGAGGGTCTATTGCGTGAGGTATATGCAGACTTCTTGAGTGAGGACGAAATCACTTCTATTCTGGATAACCGAGATATTTGGTTAGACGGCAAAGAGATCCTTGCACGGTTGACCAATAAAGTTGCGACTGCAAAGGCGAAATGGGAAGCTGCTCAAGCAGATGCTATTGCTGCTGAAGTCTCCCCTGAGGAGAAGATTTCTCCTGCGAAGAAGACAAATGTTGCAAAAAAACAACGAAATAATACTAAAAAATAAGAGGTTTCGGCTTGTAAACTCTCTTGGTCTATGGTATACTAGTATCATAGATTGAGAGGAAATAAGAATAAATTATGAAAAAAGTGTATACTGATCCCCGAAAAGTAATCCTAACTGATTGTGATGGTGTCCTACTTGATTGGGAATATAGTTTCAAAGTCTGGATGTTGCATCGTGGTTATGAAGTTGTGAATCCAGGAGAGTATAAGATGGGGGAGATGTTCGACATCTCTCAAGATACTGCTAAGTCTCTGATCCGTCAGTTCAATGAAAGTGCTGCGATTGGTTTCCTGCCTCCATTACGTGATGCAGTACACTATGTCCGAAAGTTGCATGAGAAGATGGGATATGTGTTTCACTGCCTGACTAGTCTAAGTGATGATCCTGCAGCTCAACGGTTGCGTCAAATGAACTTGGATAAAGTATTTGGTCCTGGAGTGTTTGAAGTTCTGGTCTGTGCTGACACTGGTGCAGACAAAGATACTATTCTAGAACCTTATCGCAATAGTGGATGTATCTGGGTTGAAGATAAACCTGAGAATGCTGAACTAGGTGTTGATATGGGGTTAAAGTCTATATTGATGGGACATGATCACAATGCATATTTCCGTGATGCTCGTATTCCACGAGTCTGGAAGTGGGAACATATCTACAACATGATCGAACTTTCTGAGATTGTAGAGGAGTAATATGTTCCTTGAGTATTGGATGATATTTGTTCTATTCGTGTTCTTATACTTCGCTCTTACCTCTGTATATTTTTCAGGATATAAGAATGGATTTGGCGAAGGCGGCGCATACGGTTATCTAAGAGCTTTGCAAGAAGTTCAACGTAAAGTTTATGAGGAAGAACAGAAGAATATAGAAAAATAATGCTTGTATTAGGTAACAAGGTATGTTATAATAGAAGCATAGTGCGGGATTAGTTTAATGGTAAAACAGCAGATTTCCAATCTTCGGTCAGGAGTTCGATTCTCCTATCCCGCTCCATATAAAAGTATATTGAAACATATTAACCTTTGAGTGCAGTCCGTAAGGATCAAGAGATAACTTCAAAGACCTCATATACCCAAGTTAGTATGTTTCAATATGGTATATTTTGGAGATTAGGCTACAAGGTGTGGCAGGGGACTGTAAATCCTCCGAGGAAACTCACGAATGGTTCGATTCCATTAGTCTCCACCAAAGAACCAGGACTGGTAGATCAGTTGGTTAGATTACTTGCCTGTCACGCAAGGGGTCGCGGGTTCGAGTCCCGTCCAGTCCGCCAAAATTTAGGAAGAGTGGCAGAGTGGTCGATTGCATCGGTCTTGAAAACCGACGAACCGAAAGGTTCCGTGAGTTCGAATCTCACCTCTTCCGCCAAGAACCCATGCAAGTGCCCGGAGATTAGGAGAGTCTGGTTAATCCGCTCGGTTTGGGACCGAGAAATCGTAGGTTCGAATCCTACATCTCCGACCAAAGATACTGCCGTGTGAAGGCAAGAGGGCGATGTCAATAAGTCCCTCACCTAATGCCATGCAAGCGAAGGGTATTTGTTGATTCCCTATATAATATCAACAACGGCAACGCAGAAGTCGGTTGAAGGCAATTTGTCAAAGAAGCATTGTTCCTCGATAGCTCAGTTGGTAGAGCGCCGGACTGTTAATCCGTAGGTCACTGGTTCGAGCCCAGTTCGAGGAGCCAAAGTTTTGCGGATGTGGCGTAATTGGTAGCCGCACCAGATTTAGGTTCTGGCGTTGAAAGACGTGGGGGTTCGAGTCCCTTCATCCGCACCATTTTTTTATAGTAGGAGATAGTGATGTCAGCAATAAAAGGTAAAGAAGAACGTCGTCGTGTATACAAAGGTACGGCGCAAAATGGCAGTAAAAGTGCCAGTGCAAAGAAGTCTCGTAAAGATCATAAAAAATATCGAGGTCAAGGTCGATAATAACGCTTGTAGTTTGATACAGTATATGGTATAATATACATTAAGAAACATCGCTGAATTAGCTCAGTTGGTAGAGCAACGGTCTTGTAAACCGTAGGTCGTCAGTTCGAATCCGACATTCAGCACCACTTTTATTATGGAGATTTAATCATGGCAAATCATGTTAACACAAACGTAGCATTTTATCGCATTAGTGATGAAGGTAACGCTAAATTTAAAGAGATCATGTCTCGAGTGCGTAAATCTGATCGTAATCATGAGTGGTTCGGTGATCTTTGGGTTGACGGAGAAGATGGTTCTCCGACATATGAAGAAACTGAAAAATACGATTGGACGTGTGATAATATTGGGCCTAAGTGGTGTCACTTTGATGAAGTTGATGAAGATTATTTCCGACTCATATCTGCATGGAGTTACCCTGAAGCCGGTTTGATATGGTTGGCTGAACAGATCGGTAAAGTAGACCCCTCAGTAGTTATGACGGCGACATTCGAAGATGAAATGCCAAACTTCTATGGCGTCGGGGTATTTACCGCTGATGGTTTGTATGATGCAGTACTAATTGAATATGACGAACTTGTCGACGATCTTCATGCAGAGTATGAAGAATTAAGAGAGTTGTATGATGATGAACTTGATGCTTCAGAACAATCTGACGAGTATGAAGAGATGTTCCGCGATTTGATGTGGGAACATATGACTGATAATCAAGATAGTACTATCAATAGTATCATCGAATGTATCATTGAAGAATAATTAACCAGCAGCGCCTGTAGCTCAGTTGGTCAGAGCAGTGGACTCATAATCCATTGGTCCTAGGTTCAAGTCCTAGTGGGCGCACCACACACAACACATAGGAGTTTATCATGAAAGTAGGGCACATAGTCCCAGACGTAATGTTTAAGACACGAGTTCGAGATGAATCTATCGGAGGAGATAACCCCTTCCGTTGGCAAGATCTATCTACCGTTCGGATCTTTAACAGCAAGAGAGTAGTCATCTTCTCACTACCTGGCGCATTCACCCCGACATGTTCAACGTATCAAGTTCCAGGATTTGAAGATGCGTATGATGAGATGCGAGCACTAGGTATCGATGAGGTGTATGTCGTATCAGTAAACGATACATTCGTCATGCGTAAATGGATGATCGATCAAGAAGTTGATAAGATCAAATTCATTCCTGACGGTAATGGTGAGTTTACTGAAGGCATGGGTATGTTAGTAGACAAACTCAACTTGGGTTTCGGTAAACGATCATGGCGTTATGCCGCTGTCGTGAATGATGGTAAAGTTGAGAAGTGGTTTGAAGAACCAGGCAAGTGTGATAACGCAATGGATGATCCTTACGGTGAAACATCTCCAGAAGCAGTTCTTACATATCTGGCAAGTAAGTTAGTATAATCTTCTCTGCCCTTAGCTCAGCTGGATAGAGCAACGCCCTTCTAAGGCGTGGGTCGTGCGTTCGAATCGCTCAGGGCAGGCCAAAACGAGTATAAGGGAGTATCACACTATGAATAAAGAAAAAACATTAGTGCATATCGACGCACTTAAGAGAAAATACGATGATCTGGATAAACAGATCACCGAGTCATTTCAGAACTATGGTGATAGTCACCTTATATTCGAAATGAAGCATAAGAAACTTGCGATCAAAGATCAGATCGAACAAGAGAAGATGCGATATCAGATGCTATGATAACTGCACACGTAGTGGGTAACGGTCCTAGTTGGGTAGACTTTAAACGTCTATCTGACCAGGACTTTGTCATTGGCTGTAATGTAACCAAAGTGCTAGATGCCGATGTTACCATGATGAGTGATATATCTCTGTGTAATCAGATACAGCATCATCGTCGGCATAATCGTAAACCTAAACTTCCAGATCTACCTCCAGTCATTGCAAATCCAGGAGTCGTGAAATGGTTAGATAATTCGATCAACGATTGTCATGGGATGACTGTTTATAGCACATACCGTAGACCGGAAGGAGTTCGATCTTTGGAAATGTCCTCTGCTCATTATGGTGTATTATGGTTAATCGATCATGGGTACACCGACATTCATGTATGGGGTATAGATTCATACTTTGTGAATCACACTCACTCATACACCGATAAGATTAAGATATCTAAAATAAAAAAAGACCCTGTTCGGGTCTCTGAAGTTGCTTATGGCTGGAAAGATAAGTGGGATGAAATAATGAAGGGTAATCCACAAGTACAGATTACCCTTCATGCTCCTATAGATTATTCCTAAGTCAATTTGTATATATATGCAATACCAGAATTAGTAGCATAATAATCTTCAAATACCGCAGTCACTCCTATATAATTACCTGATATAGCAACATCAGAACCAAACTGATCATCCCCAGCACTGGGATTATCTAGAGTTTCAATTAATGTACCATTAGTTACATCAAAGATATATGCCTTGCCAGAACGGTACGAAGGACTACTTACACTTCCGGCCGAGGCAACAGCATATGTTCCAGATATATCGACGTTTAGCCCGAAATAATCAGAGAGACCACTTCCATCTGAATTAGGGTTACTTATCGAATGTAATAAAATAGCATCACTCCAGTCTCCGGAAGTTGTTCTATAGATATATACTTTACCATAGTACCCTCCGGCACTACCGTCGCCGTGGGCCCCGACAATTAAATAATTGCCGGAGATTGCCACCGCCCCTCCGAAAACTCCGAATGCAGTTTGATTATCTAGAGTTTTAATTAATGTGCCATTGATGATATCAAAAATATATGCTTTGCCATCAGCTTCTTTAGGAGCTCCGATAATAGCATAGTTGCCGGAGATTGCCACCGACCATCCGAATCGATCTCCGGTTGGCGTAGCACTTGGATTGTCTATAGTAGAAACCAAGTTTCCAGTAGACATATCGAAAACATGTACTCTTCCTGACTCAGATCCACCGACATCACCGTCACCCCAGGCTCCGACAATTAAATAAATTCCAGATATTCTTAATGAATGGCCGAAGTAATCGTATTCCTTTGTTTGAGCTGGGTTTTGAATAGTATAAAGCAAATTCCCGCTGGTAACATCATACACTCTAACGACACCTGCATATAGTTCTGCTGTTACTGGATCTGGTTCTGAATGTGATCCTACTGCTGCATAATTACCTTCTATGTCAGACCTATATCCAAAATTAGGAAAACTTCCTCCCATGGAGGAATCTCCTAATGTATGTACCAATTGCCAATTTGTCATATCAAAAATATGAGCTCTTCCCTTACTAGAAGAACCTTCATATCTTGCGCCAATAAGTGCATATTTTCCTGATATACTGATTGAGTCGCCGAATCTTCCGTCTGTAGCCGGAATGGGGCTACCAATAGTTTGAGCTAGAGTAGCAGTTGGATTACCATCCCACTCGCGATATTCTGCATTACTTGGAAAAGATCTACCAGAACCCCACATAATTCGCACCGCACCACTAGAACCTGCGCTAATTCCATAATCATTTCTTGCTGGTCCACCCCCACCATATTTTTGTTTATTACTAACTATAACTTGATTATTACCGTCTCTCTCAGAAACCCATAGTTGCGGGCCATATTGTTGTCCGTCTCCGGCGCTGCCGCTTGATGCCCTATATGTGCCACCACTAGTAGATATGTATCCAGGGGGTCTTCCGAATACACCAGTTCCGCCACCAGCACCAGCTCTACCTATAATAGACGCAGTACCTAAAAGCATTCCACCACCAGCACCGGAATATGTCCCACCTCCTCCGTCGCGCTTAGAGAAGTCGCTGACAGTACTAGTACTACCTCCACCAAATCCCCCTTCCAGGCCATAACCACCGGCACCAGAGCCGCCACCTGCTTTGCCGTTGTTATATGTGCGGTCCATTACAATTCCTGTTCCACCGTTTCCTCCGCCGTCTCCAGTATAAGTTCCGCCAGCGCCGCCGGTAACATCTGCAGATCCGGTCTGATTGTTTCCTCGTATGCCGCGGCCGCCAAAGACAGTGGCAGAACTGATGAAATAACTATCTCCACCACTGCCAGCACTTATTCCGCCGGATCCAACTACTACAGTATAAGTCTCTCCAGGAGTCACTGCAATATTATTTTTATATCCCAGTCCTCCCCCTCCTCCTCCGGTCCCGCCTTGCGTGGCGCCATACCAAGTTCTGCCGCCACCGCCGCCGCCGATGGCGACTGTCGATACGCTAGTAACTCCTGCTGGACATGTCCAAGAATATGCTCCTGGAATCTCGTATACCGCTTCACCAACTGCAGAAGTTGTGTCATCGATCGTTACCTGAACTGATACATTTAAGCTATCCACTGTCATCGTGATAGTTTCTACTTCTACAACATCGTCTCTAGCTAATATGATAGTTACGTTAGCACTTTCTACACTATTAAGCGTAAAGTTTCCTGTTAGTGTACCATAGAATAAGTCACTCTGAGATATACCAGTTATGGTATATGGATAGGTGGTTCCTTCAACGCCGTCAGGTACGTATAATGTAAAATGAACTTCATCTCCCTCTTCGACAACCGGCATGTTTGCAGAGAGAATTGTTCCATTCCTAGATGCAGCTCCCGAAGCTATCGCTGTGTTCGCCAATGATGTTAATAACGACATATTATACAGCACCTCCGTAGGTAGTAGTGATAGCTAAGACTTTCCATACACTATTAGTTCGGACTAATGTAAATGTGAACTG
>Ga0129327_10001714_pt1 | contig 12923 bp, 12 predicted proteins | sample CPBDNA_6_FD_111799 | JGI IMG/M metagenome (GOLD analysis project Ga0129327, IMG submission 111799) | Freshwater to marine salinity gradient microbial communities from Chesapeake Bay, USA - CPBay_Spr_31_0.8_DNA | ecosystem: Environmental > Aquatic > Marine > Coastal | place: USA: Chesapeake Bay... | reverse complement strand
TGGTTACCAAAACGTGTGTAAAAGCATACCGAGTGCTATCATGATTGTTAATTTATGGCATGGCATTGCTTTAAAGAAAATGGGTTATGATTCGATGCTGGATATAAAAAGATTTAATCTTCGTGAAAAGAATCCATATTTGAGAAATGATTATTTGATTTCTTCGAGTGATGTAACGAAAAGAGATATGCAGTCATGTATGGATTTGTATCCTCGTAAGGTGCTGGCTTTAGGCCAGCCAAGAACTGATATTTTATTTGAGAAGGGTAAGGATAAAATTTACTGTCAGTCGATTAAAAGTGATGCTTCTAAGAACTATAATACTATATTTCTTTACGCGCCAACTTTTAGAGATTCTGGCGGGTCCGAGCATATATACAGGCGAATTGTTGATTCTTTCGTCAGTTGTGCGAGTGATAATAGTTTGCTTATACTTAGATTACATCCTGAGGATAAAAGTATTGGGGAAGCCTTAATAGATGGCGCAAGAAATGTGATGCTATCCAGCACCTTAGATCCTATTCAGGATCTCTTAATCGCTGATGTACTGATCTCTGATTATTCTTCAATTATTTTTGATTTTATGATTTTAGAGCGACCAATTTATTTGTTTACGCCTGATTATTCGAGTTATATGTCTGACAGGAGTGGTTTTTATTTTGATTATGACGATATTATGAAAGGGACTATTATGTATAAGAATGCTGTAGATTCTCAATTATGGTGTTCTCCAGTCAGCGAAAAGAGACATATATACCCAGCAGTCAATTCTTTACATAATAAAAAATCCTCTGCTTCGGTGTATAATTATTTTCATTGATAGAGTTTTTAACATTTAAAAGGTTTTTGGGGTGGAAGAATTGTTATTAGGTAAGACGAAATGTGAAAAAAGAATATTAACATATGGCACATTTGATTATTTGCATATTGGCCATATTAATATCTTAAAAAAAGCAAAAGCATTAGGCGGTTATTTGATTGTTGGCTTGTCGACAGATAATTTTAATGAAAAGAAAAATAAGAATAGTCATAGCCAGTTTAGAGAAAGAAAAGAAATTCTTGAGTCTATAAGGTATGTCGATCAAGTAATTTCAGAGGAAAGTTGGGAGCAAAAAATAAATGATATTAAAAAATATGACATTGACATATTTGTGATGGGTGATGATTGGGCCGGAGAGTTTGATTTTTTAAAAGATTATTGTGAGGTGATTTATTTACCGCGTACGGAAAATATATCATCAACCATAGTAAAGCATGGGCTAGCAGACTCAATATGATGTGCTATTTCCATGTTAATTATTAATAGTGGTTTTCATTGTAGAAAGTGACCAAAAACGCGTGTTTAGTTAATGCTCCATACCGCTTTTTTATAGATACTGTTACTATCGATTTATTAATATATACCACCCCTTACACAAGTTTACTAATGACCTTTAAAGCCAGATTGGAATATATACGTGCTGAACCAAGAAAATAAAATCATTCTCCCTAATCAAGATAAAATGGTATCTATAATTTGCCGGCGTATTCTTGGTTATTTATTACCATTCACCCCTTATTTCGTTATTGCATTTATAGGGCATTTAATTTTTGCCATTTCTCAGCCAGGCTTTGCTATCTTGATGGAGTCTTTTGTTCGTGCGCTAGATGGTGAATATGTTGATGATCTTTATCTTATACCCATGGCCTGTATTGCTATTGCTTTGATGCGAGGGGTCGGCAGTTACATGGGCAGCTACTATATGAGTAAGGCTGGCGCGAATATTGTCCATAACATTCGTTGCGAATTGTTCAGAAATATTATCGCGTTACCGGTGAGCTTTTTCGATAATAATAAAAGTGGACGTCTGGTTTCTCTTTTTACTTATAATTCTAATGTGATGACGAATGCAACGACTCAAGCCCTAACTACTATTGTTAGAGAGGGCCTAACAGTAATTGCATTATTTGTTTATCTGTTTTATCAAAATGCTCAGTTAACGCTTGTGTTTTTTTTGTTAGGCCCTCCATTGGCTTTGGCGATAAGCTGGATTGGGAAAAAAATAAAATTGTTCGGTCGAGGGATTCAAGAGTCATTCGGTGAGTTGAATCATATTGCAAGCGAAGTGTTTAGTGGTATTCGTTTGGTGAAATCATCGGTAGGTGAGGAAAATGCCGATAGTCGTTTTGGTGGTATTAGTAAGAATGCTAAAAAAGTGACTTTGCAGTTAGCTAAAGTTAGTGCCATTTATACACCAATGATGCAAATGTTAATTGTAATGGCGATGGCACTAGTCATGTATATCGTTTTGTTATCGCGTGGTTCCATGGAATCAGCCGAGCTGATTGCTTATGTTACCGCTGCGGGCCTACTACCGAAGCCGATAAAAAGTTTAAGTGCAGTCTATCCACAATTATTACAAGCTGTAGTTGCAGCGGAAGAAGTGTTTAGGCATATTGATTACGAAAGAGAAATTGATACAGGCACGATCAAAGATACTGACCTTAGTGGTGACCTTTCTTTCAGTAATGTTGATTTTTCTTATGAAGGAAGCGAGAAATCGATATTAAGCGGTATTAACTTTGAAGTTACAGCTGGGAAAACATTGGCAGTTGTAGGTCGATCCGGTGGGGGCAAGTCTACTTTAGTAAATTTAATTCCTAGATTTTATCGCGCTCAGACAGGCTCTATTTGTCTAGATTCAGTGCCAATTGAGCAATATCAGTTAGGTTTTTTAAGAAGAAAAATTGCAACGGTTTCTCAGCATGTCACTTTATTCAACGATACGGTACTTGCTAACATCGCCTATGGGGTAGAAGGTGCCACTCAAGCTGATATTGAGGCAGCTGCTATGGCAGCGAATGCAGATGAATTTATTCGCGAATTAAGTGATGGCTATAGAACTCTAGTCGGTGAGAATGGATTGATGCTTTCAGGTGGTCAGCGCCAACGTATAGCGATTGCGCGTGCAATTCTCCGTGATGCTAAAGTTTTAATCCTTGATGAGGCAACATCAGCGCTGGATAATGAATCAGAAGTTAAAGTACAGGAAGCTTTAGAAAAGGTCATGCAGGGTAGGACAACAATTGTTATTGCTCATCGTTTATCGACGGTTGAGCATGCAGATAATATTATTGTATTAGACCAAGGCAGAATAGTTGAACAAGGTAACCATGTGCAGCTAATGTCTTTAAATGGTCTCTATACAAAAATGGTTCAGCGTGATTTCACTGAGTAAATCTTTATAGGTAAAATAGTGGTAATGAGCGTTACTAAATTTATTAGCTCGCCAGTTAAATAATTTTACTGACCATGCGGCTTTGTTTAATGTGATTTGTAATTTTAAGTCTGATCCAGTTATAGGCCTTGCAGCTTATATCGTAGCTTGACCGCTCTATAAAATTCCTTCAATTATTTTATCAATATCAATGGTACTTCTAAATTGATATAAGTTTGTCTTTACTATAAGTATTCACTATCGGCGCTTTCGAAAGCCATTATTCGGTATCTTGAAAATGTTTGGTGGTGGAGGCTATAACTGCCTGTAAGATAGCAAATTGAAAACGATATAATCGAAAAGTATACCGATTGATGCTTGGTTGATAAGTAATCGATTAATAAGGTATTGTTGATTTAAATAATAATTTTTTCTTCATTATCACTGGTTACAATTTACTGTATATTTGTCGTAGTCGTTGAATGTGTATTCAAGTAAAGTCTCGCTCTAGGTAATAATGAAAAGTATGAGTCAATCAAATAAAAATACAGTTACCCAAAAATTAATAGCAAAATCAACAGCCAAATTAATAGAGCCCATAAGTCTTGCAGAAATAGCTTCGCAAGAGCATCAACTTTCGTTATTTGATGATGCGCCAATCTCCAGCCTCGAGATTAATAACCTTAATACTAAGCCGCGTTCAGCTAAATCAAAATCTTTATCGCCAGTTAGTCGCCCATTGCGTATTTGTATTGCTGGCTACCGCAGTGCGCCTTTTGCTGGCGGCCAAGGTATTTATATTAAATATCTCAGCAAAGCCTTAGTGGATGCCGGTCATCACGTTGATGTGATTTCGGGCCAGCCATACCCTGAGGTCGACCCTCGCGTTAATCTTATCAAACTTCCAGGTTTGGATTTATTTAATAATGGATTGAGATCTTTACGTGCGCATCACCTTACTTCACTCACCAATATTATAGAGTGGACAGGTAAGCTTACCGGTGGATTTTCTGAGCCTTATTGTTTTAGTCGCCGCCTCTATAAATACCTAAAACCACGTCGTGCCGATTATGACATTATTCATGATAATCAATGTCTCGGCTGGGGCATGTTAAAGCTGCAGAAAAAAGGCTTTAATTTATTAACCACTATTCATCATCCTATTACCAGTGATTTAGCCATTGCACTTAATGCTTGTGACGATAAGTGGCAACGTTTTTTTATTCGTCGTTGGTATTCTTTTTTAAGTATGCAAAAGCGCGTTGCATCTCAGCTCGATCATGTTGTAACAGTATCAAAGCAATCGATTGCTGATATTTCGAAAGATTTTTCTATTGATGCTAATAACATTCATTTGGTTTATAACGGTATAGATACTGAGGTATTTAAACCCATGCGCAATGTTAGGCGTGATCCTTGGCAGATTATGGCTATCGCTTCTGCTGACCAGCCGCTTAAAGGTTTACGTTATTTGTTATTGGCGCTATCACAACTTGTACAGCGCTACCCACAACTGAGTTTATTGTTAGTCAGTAAGCCGCAAGAAGAAGGCGAGACCAAGCAATTAATTAAACGTTTGAATTTGGCTAAGCATATTCATTTTGTTCATGGCATAAGCGCAGAGGCGTTAGTAAAACATTATGCCGAGTCGAGTGTTGCGATTGTCCCGTCTATTTATGAAGGCTTTGGTTTGCCAGCCGGTGAAGCGATGGCTTGCGGCGTTCCTATCATCGCTACAAACGGTGGCGCATTGCCGGAAGTGGTTGGCGATGCAGGTATTACTATCGGCATTAAAGATCCCACTGCAATGGCTGTTGCTATAGAAGAGATGTTGCTCGATGCCGATGCAAGAAAGCGCTACGGAAAGCTAGGTAGAAAGCACATAGAAAAGAAATTTTCTTGGACTCTAGCAGCAAAAGAAATGACGACGCTATATTATAAAGTAATTGATGCAGGCAACGAAAACAGCAACTCATTTAGCGAAGAATCAACTAGTGAGCAACTTTTTCAGCAGTCTGATTTTCCTGTAGAGGAAGTTAATCATGCTAACCATTAATTTTAAGCATATGGGGTTGGCCAAAGGCGATAAAGTTTTAGATCTCGGTTGCGGTGAAGGGCGACATGTTATCTCTGCCTATATGGCTTATGATATTCAAGCAGTTGGTGTTGATCTTAGCTTTGATGATTTAAAAATAAGTGCTGAACGATTTACGCATTTCTCTGAGCCCGATAACGATCAGAAAAGCTTTTCTCTGTCGGCCTCAAATGCTTTATCACTGCCATTTGCCGATAATAGTTTCGATGCTGTTATCTGTTCAGAGGTGCTTGAGCATATTCCTGATTATCAATCAGTATTAGCTGAAATAACGCGTGTGTTAAAACCGAAAGGGATATTTGCCACCAGTGTTCCGCGCGCTTGGCCAGAGAGAATTTGTTGGGCACTCAGTCGTGCTTACCATGAGGTTGAAGGTGGTCATATCCGTATTTTTAATGCTCGCGCGTTACGTAAAGATATTCAGCAACAAGGTTTTGCCTATTACTGCGGGCATTGGGCACATGCTTTACATGTGCCGTTTTGGTGGTTGAAATGTTTATTTTGGGATAAGCAGGAAGCATCTAGGTTAATTACCGCTTATCATAAATTGTTAGTTTGGGATTTAATGAAAAAACCTTGGTTAACACAAACTGTTGATAAGTTGCTTAATCCTTTAATGGGTAAAAGTGTCGTGATGTACTTTCAAAAAAATTCATCTGCTGCAGCCGATAGTGGAGCTGCTCAATAATGAGTAGATTACATTTATCGAAAGGGCTATATCCTGAAGCGTTTTTTTTATCGACAGTTAATTTTATCCGACAGGTACAGCAACCCAGCGGCGCTATTCCGTGGTTTGAAGGCGGTCATTGTGATCCTTGGGATCATGTTGAATCGGCTATGGGATTAAGTATTCATCGCGATTTTGTTAATGCAGAGCGAGCTTATCAATGGTTGGCAGATCAGCAGTTAGCCGACGGTAGCTGGTGGGCTGCTTATAAAGATGATGTGGTCGATAAGAAAGATCGTCGTGAGACTAATTTTGTCGCTTATGTAGCGACAGGTGTTTGGCATCATTATTTAATTAGTCAGAACAATGATTTTATAAAGCGACTATGGCCAGTAGTTGATGCAGCAATTAATTTCGTAATTGCCCAGCAACAGGAAGAGGGTGATATCAATTGGGCCGTGGATACTAATAGCGAGCCAATGTGTGACGCATTAATTACTGGGTGTAGCTCTATTTATAAGAGCCTGGAATGCGCTCACAATATTTCTGTAATCGTTAACCAGCCTCGACCTGAATGGTTGTTGGCGCGAAAAAAACTAGGTGATGCCATACGAAATAAACCGCAGCGCTTTGATCGCACGTGGGAGAGTAAATCACGATTTTCTATGGACTGGTTTTATCCAGTATTAACTGGGGTTATTCCAAAGGCGCAAGCGTCAGCACATTTAATGACGCGTTGGGATGAGTTTGTAGAAGTCAACTTGGGTTGTCGTTGTGTGGTTGAAGAGCCTTGGGTGACGATTGCAGAGTCCTGCGAGTTAACCATGGCATTACTAGCAGCAGGAGAACATGCTCGTGCGGCAGAGCTATATAGCTGGCTGCATCAATGGCAGTTAGAGGATGGCTCCTATTGGACGGGCTATCAGTTTGTCCAAGATGTTTTATGGCCAGATGAAAAGCCGACCTGGACAGCGGGCGCTATTCTATTAGCCGCAGATGCATTAACGGAGCATACGGCGGCGGCTAAACTGTTCACCTCAGTAACGCTGTTAGATTAATCGCCATCACCAACAGTTTAGATACGTTTAAATAAGCCTAATGTATTCACGGTTGGTAGTTCTTCAAATAAACCGGATGCTTTAGCAAGCTTCCAAATAGTGTAGGGTGCCTGACCACCGTCATTGGGGTTAGGGAATATATCGTGAATCGCTAAAATACCGCCCACCACAATATGATTGGCCCATGCGCGGTAATCAATCATTGCGGCTTCCATGCTGTGCCCTCCATCAATAAAAACCATGCCTAAAGGAATTGACCAGTGTCGAGAGGCAAGTTGTGAGGGAGCAACAATAGGGATAACGGTCTCTTCAAGTTTGGCATTGCGAAGCGTTGTACGAAATGCTGTAAAGCTATCCATTAATTGAGCTTGTGAATCATATAGCTCGCTATCGTGATATTCCTCACCTAATTGATGCTCTTCAGAGCCGCGGTGATGGTCAACCGCATAAACAATATTGTCATTCTGTTTAGCGGCACTGCCTAAGTAGACGGTGGATTTCCCACAGTAACTGCCTACTTCTAGAGAAGGGCCAAGGTGAGAGGTGCTGTTTGCCGCTTCGAATAAAGCTTGTCCCTCGTCATCGGCAAGAAACCCTTTAATACTTGCTATATTGATGGGTAAATCTGTTTTTTTGAATGGCATGCTAAAGGCTATTTCTCATGTTCTTATTAATGAATGCTTTATTAGTGAATAACAATAGCGATAAACATTAAAAAATACAATCGTTATACACAGGTTTGCTTATTCCTATAAGCAAAAAAAATGTCAGTAAGATATGGCTGGTAAGTGGTTTTAAATCTATTTAATGAGATATAGAGCGCAGGAATTGTAAATTTTATTTGTAGGGTTAGCCGCGACCAAAGTGAATGCGGTAAGATACATTTCTCCTGATCTAGGGATCACTAAATGTCCACAATGTTAAATGTTAAGTGATCAGTAGCAGAGGATAGGACTTATTTGAATTATCTATAAGGTGTGGCATATCACATATTTGTCTATCAGGGAGTTATCAATGGCTAAATATAAGCTGGCTTGTCTAATCTAAAGAGAATGGGTTCGAATTATCAATATGTATAAGGTGATAATTATTTCTATGTGCCATTGCTCTCTTCTCACTCGGTTTTTTGTATCAACTGTTTTTATTCTGTTAGTGAGTTCTCTTACGCATAATTCCTATGCTCAGTCTGGTCATGAGTCTAATTCTCGACATCTCTCTTTTAAGGTAAACGGCTTTTCATTATTAGCTGAATTGCATAAAAATACTCAACTACTTGAAAAAATCAGCGTGCCTGTCAAAAATACCGAGCAGCTTCATTATAAAGGTCAGTTAACAGGTTACCCGAATAGCAGCGTCAGAGTGTCTTATAGTAATGATCATTGGCAGGGTGTTTTGTTACTTGAGGACGAGTTATATATCGTGGATGCCAGCCATAACTCAATAGTGAGTGGCTCAGAAGGATTACGTACTTATCCAGCTGCGAAAAATGATAAATTAAAAAATTGTGCGTCAGGCGTCATTCGAAAACCATTTTTTCACAGCGAAAATGTACTGTCGCTTTCGCAGGCTGATATAGTCAATGTGGATAGTAACTTATCGACGAATGAACCTATTACCAGTAATTTCACTACTGCTTCTGCCAGCCTTGCGGATGTCTGTGCTAATCAAATTAACGGTGTGTGCTTGCTGCCGGAAATTGAACTGGCCTATGACTTAAGTTACCAAAATTTACCTGGATCTGAGTCACCTATGCAGCGTGCTTTACGCGAACTAAACGAAATGGAATTATTTTTTCAAAATGGTCTGGGATATCAGTTTAGTCGCATTAGTTTAACGATGTTGAATTCGGCACAGGATGAATTAATTGGTAGCAGTGATGACCCCAATGATTTACTCGATCGATTACGTATATTACGCGGCTCAAACCGATTGGATTTTTTGCAGCAATCGCGATCTATTTTTCACTTAGTCACCGGGCGTGATTTTTCTGGTATTGATGACAATGTGGTTGGTATTGCTTACCCAGGCCAGGTCTGCGAAACCTTTGGTTTGAATACGGGCTTAACCGATGCGGGTGATACCTCGTTAGTCAGTTTAGTCATGGCGCATGAAATTGGTCATAATTTGGGTGCAGTTCACGATTCAACAGAAACGAATGGCTGCGCTGAAAATCAAAATGTAATGTCTGCTAATATTGGCTTTCAAGCGTCTGGCTTTACCGGCTTTTCTTCCTGTTCAATTGAAGCTATCAATCAAAACGTGGCGGATAATTTATCGGGTTTATGTTTTAACTTCCCTATCGATATTGGCTTAACAGCGAGCCTTGATAATCCTGTTAGTCCCGATCGTATAACGCCATTTGATTTAGTTTATAACGTCAATACTCAGGATGGCTACATCCCGGTTAGCTCGCTTAATATTAATGGTGTTATCGGTAATGGCGACGAAGGACGATTTGTGAGTGCCAATGTTGAAGGCGGTGTCTGTACTTCAACATCAAGTAGTTACAATTGCACGGTTAACAATCCATTAAGAGATTTGGCGTTAACCATTACAGTAGCGATTAATTCGAAGGCAGATGAATTGAGTATGCAGCATAACGTCAGTACGGTTACTGCAGATACAACAGATGTTAGAACTTCAAACAATACATTAATCGTCACTCTGAATTCTTTTGGGCAGCAGGATCCAATAGTTGATCCTGTCGATAACTCAATCGAAACCGATAACACCTCGGCGTTGAATGCTTCGAGTGGCGGTGGAGGCAGTATCGATCCATTAGTACTGTCATTACTGGCGGGAAGTTGTGTGCTGCGGGGTGTAAGACGAAGGGATTAAGGCTAACAACAAGAAAGCTAGCAGCAAAAAACCTAACAGAAAAAAGTATTAGCTATTTTTTTGTTCAACGAATCGACTCATTAATAAACCCAACTCAAACAGCAGCCAAGCCGGTATCGCTAGCAATGATTGCGAAATAATATCGGGCGGTGTCAGCAGCATACCAAAAACAAAGCAGACAACCACGATATAAGGGCGTTTTTCAGCGAGTGCTTTTCTTGTTGTTACGCCAGCCTTAATTAAAATAAAAGTCGCAATAGGAATTTCAAAGGCTAAGCCGAACGCAAAAAATAATTTAAGAATAAAAGATAAATAACTATTAATATCAGGGGTTACAGCAACACCTATAGGCGCAATGCTAGTAAAAAAACCGAATACAATCGGAAATACAACGTAGTACGAAAAAGCAATTCCCAAATAAAATAATAAGACGCTACTCACAAATAGTGGGATGGCTAAGCTTTTCTCATTGCTATACATGCCAGGCGCAATAAAAGACCAGAGTTGAAAAAGGATATAAGGCACAGCAATAAAAAACGATAAAATAATAGTAAGTTTAAACGGTGCGAAAAAAGGTGAAGCAATGTCGGTTGCAATCATAGTGCTGCCTTCAGGCAGTAAGTTTTGAATAGGCAATGCAAAAAATGTATAGATATCATTAGAAAAAATTACTAGTGATAAAAAGACTAGCAGTATTGCCCCAAGGCTTTTTAGTAAGCGAGTGCGGAGCTCAAGCAAATGCGCAACCAATGGTTGTTCTTTATCGTTGCTGCCTGCAGTAGATTCTTCCGTTGTATTTGAAGTCATAGACATGCGTTAACTGCTTTCTAATGCTTTTCGGATGAGTTTTCATCATCTATTGCTGTATGAATAGACTGATGAGTATCATGGATGGATTGCTCAAACTCATTAGCTGTTTTTTTGAGTTGCTCTATGGGTTCGCCGAGTTGATGCAGTACGTTTTCATTATGAATTTGTTCGCGAATTTCATCGGCATTAATTTCACGTTCAATGTCAGCCTTAATACTGTTAAAGCTACGTTTAATTTTTCCTAACCACACAGCAATGGTTTTTACCGTCGACGGCAGGCGCTCAGGGCCTAACACGATAAGTGCAATAACGCTGATCAGTAAAATTTCTTGTATACCAATATCCATAGCGTAATATCGAGTTATTGATCTTTCTTGTCAGTCGTCGTATCGCTTTGTTCATCTAATTCTTTTGTAGGCTCATCGTCAGCCATGGATTTTTTAAAGCCTTTAATTGCGCCACCAAGATCGCCGCCAATATTTTTAAGACGTTTAGTGCCGAAAATCATAATTACGATGGCCAATACAATCAGTAATTGCCAAATGCTAATGCCGCCTAAGCCCATGAGATGCTCCTATCGATTGACGATTAATTGCGTTTATTTACGTGCTGCTTTTTCATCAAGACCTGAGACGCCAAAACGTCGTCCAAGTTCTTCTATTACATCATCAGCATTACTGTCTAAATGAGAGAGCATAACTAGAGTGTGAAACCATAAGTCTGCAGTCTCACTGATGAGTGCTTTTCTTTCTGTGTCGGTGTTCGCATTAGGCGACTGACGAGCGATATCAAAATCTTTTGCCGCAAGAATGGCTTCTGTCGATTCTTCGCCTACTTTTTCAAGGATTTTATTGATACCTTTTTTATGAAGCTCAGCAACATAAGAGGTATCTGACTCGGCATTTTTACGCTGCTCAAGTAGGGCGGTAAGTTCTGTTAATATATCGGCCATAGAAATGCTCTTTTAAAAAGACTGCTCAATAGAGTCATGTGTTCAGTAAAGCGTTGGGTTTAGTAAATATCTTCAGGATTTTTTAATGGTGCCTCGACACTGACCCAACCATCGCCTTTTGAATATTGTTGATACATACAGCTCTCACGGCCAGTATGACAGGCAATGCCGCCAAGCTGTTCGACCATTAATAACAATGTGTCGCCATCGCAATCCAGTCGCATATCCATAATTTTTTGGATATGCCCGGAAGATTCACCTTTATGCCATAGACGCTGGCGTGACCGCGACCAGTAAACAGCTTCACGTTTTTCTAGGGTGGCGATTAATGCATCGCTATTCATCCAGGCCATCATCAGCACTTTCTTACTGCTAGCATCTTGGGCAATCGCCGCAACTAAGCCCTGACTATTCCACTTAATGGCGTCTGTTAATGCATTACTTTTTTCGGTCATGGCGCTATCTATTCAAATCAGAGTTAAAGAATTAATCGATGCCGTTAGTTTAACGCTAAATAGGCTGTCGCTGATAGTAGGGATAATAGCGCTATAACGGTAACCGCAGTAAGGAAGTTCTGCTGCCGGTCTAATGCACGCTCTAAACCGTCAATTCGGCCTTGTAGCTGTGATGAGGCGCCATTAGAGGCTGCCGAACCGGAGGTGGCAGTGCCATTAAACTGATGGAGCTGTCTAAGTAAAAGATCTGGTAGCGCCGGGAGTGCTTCTAGCAAGGCAGGTGATTGATTCTTAAGCTCACTCAATAGTCGCTTGGGTGAATAGCGCTCGGCCATCCAGTTTTCAAGAAATGGGTGGGCGGTTTGCCATAAATCTAAATCGGGATAGAGCTGTCTGCCAAGGCCTTCAATGTTCAGTAAGGTCTTTTGTAATAGCACCAATGAGGGCTGAACTTCCATGCCAAAACGTCTAGCGACTTGAAAGAGGTAAATCAGCAAGGTGCCAAAGGATATCTCTGATAGCGGCTTTTCAAAAATAGGTTCGCAAGCGCTACGTATCATGCCTTCGAATGATTGTACGTTAGTCCCCGGCGGTACCCAGCCAGATTCAATATGCAGCCTAGCTACTTGGCTATAGTCACGATTAAACACTGCGAGTAGGTTGCGTGCTAAGTAGTAACGATCAAAGTCAGACAGCGATCCCATAATGGCGCAATCGATACCAATATAGCGGGGCGTGGCTGGCGTCGTTGCGTCGACAAAAATATTGCCAGGATGCATATCGGCATGAAAGAAATTATGTTCGAATACTTGCGTAAAGAAAATTTCTACACCGCTTTCGGCGAGTGCTTT
>Ga0129327_10001700_pt1 | contig 12980 bp, 6 predicted proteins | sample CPBDNA_6_FD_111799 | JGI IMG/M metagenome (GOLD analysis project Ga0129327, IMG submission 111799) | Freshwater to marine salinity gradient microbial communities from Chesapeake Bay, USA - CPBay_Spr_31_0.8_DNA | ecosystem: Environmental > Aquatic > Marine > Coastal | place: USA: Chesapeake Bay... | reverse complement strand
TTACTGAAAGCATATTTCGTCTCGTCAAAGAACTCAGTCGTGCTCTGTACGCTTCGTTGCGCGACGAGTTCGGATGGACGCGTATGGTCTAAGAAGTTCTTTATCTCTGCCTCGGGTTCACTAGGCGTTGCGCTCTTGTCAAGCACAAGCGACGGCCCTGCGAGTCTGGCACTGTATGCTTGATCGATCGCGTCTTGGACAGCTTTAGGTGTGAAGGCTTCGTCGCAACGATAGCTGTCCGCATATATTGTCTTCATTCGATGACGTACTTTCTCCTTCGAATTCAAGCCACCTTCCTCGTACCCTGCGTAGCCACTTTCTCGCAGCAGTTCGATTAGTGCAAGAACTCTGTCGGCGCGCATTGTCGCACCCGGTAAATGTTTTGCTAAATCTTTACTGCCACCAACTATGTGAACGTTCACCAAAGTTGCCAGCATGTCTTCACTTAGAGGCACGGCTACACCAAGAGAAGTGCCATTGGCGTAGCGGGACTTCTTGCTGTTGTGTCGACTTTTCTGGTAAGCCGATGCTTGCTCACAGCATTTCGCGATATCTTCCCACGGCATTACAAAACTGAACAAATTTCCGCGAACGTGTGTCCTGGCTTGAGCGCCTTGCATCTTCTCTAGCATGAGGTGGCCGTATGGCTCTTCCATATAGCATATCAGTAATGTCGACCAACAAACGCTCGCTGCTGCACATTCCAGCCAAGTGACATCTCCAGATGCGACCTGCGGATTTGTATAGCAGTAGTAATTGTCGTTTGCGAAGCTCATGGGGATGTTCGCTCTTCCATGAAAAGTGTTCAATCGCTTGTTGCATTCTTTGCATACTGGAACGCAACAGTCTGCGCACAAAGGCTTGCAGCAAAGTCCTCTTGATGACATTCCACAGGTAGGAACGGTGCCTGTCAGACATGCCTTTTTTGCATTCTGGTCACAATAAGCATCTTCCGTGCAGCCGAATAATCGGTACTTGCTGCAAATTTGATTGCCTTGCTCATCCTGCAATGTTTTTCCATGGGTGTCCCGATGAACGATGTCCACATTCAGCACCCAATCGTCAAACCAAGATCGGCCGGATGAAGAGCGTCTTTCTCTCTCGACCGCTCGACGTAAATGTTTGTTTCTGTCTTCTGGCCTTTCCGAGTTCTCGTGGGAGTTGGCGCTTCCTGCAGGATTGTCAGCAGCGGCGTCGCCCTGTTGCAGTCCTTCGTCTATATAACGAGCTTTCCACAAGTCATAACTGCAGTTGTTAAGCAAGGTCCCTGGACATCTGTGTTCCGCCATCTCAAAAAAGGCTCTGCCCACATGTTTGATGGGCCTTTTGTCGTCATTGCCATCAAAATCATCAACTGTGATTTCTTGCGATCCGCACACGAAACAAGCGATGCATCGAATACTCTGGTCGTTGTAACGCGCCGCGACATGACGCAGGCTCCGACGTGCAACTGCGAAACCTGCATCCGGCCATCGGCTTCTTTCCTTCACAGCCATCGCACCGTAAACGTAATCCAGCCGAGACATCCATGAAAAATTGGTGCCGCAAATTGTGTCGATGTCGTGTCCGTGGCCACCTTGCATGGTGCCTTGCATGCCTTCGACGCTATCTTCCAGGAAGTGTTTTTTAAATTCAACCCGCGAATCCCACTGCTGCTCGCAACCTTTGAAAGGACAATGATACAAGGGCAAGCGAATTGGCAAATCAGCGTGAACCATTGGTTCATCTTTGTCGCTTGGATTGCAAGGCAGCGTCGGCCGATTTCGAAGCCAAGACGCCGCCAGGCTTTCACAGCGACGTAATATTATGTCCTGTTCGGTCAATGCTTCGACGCTGTTGCATGCCACGACTAAATAACATTCGTCATCGGCATTGCCGCAAGCGGATCTCTCGCTGCCGTTGTCGGAACTCGAGCTATCTTCTAATTGACTGCGAGGCACGCGGTTCATCGCACTACTATTAGCAATCGGCGTATCGCCTGGCACCGAATTGTGTCGTGTTGTTACCGGAAAGTTAATTTCACGACTGTGCGTCTGCGTGTCTTGGCTTTCAAATAAAGGCACAAAGTGATTCGCGTTTTCTCTGGCTAAATACAAAGTCCGAGTGCCGCGACCAATCACATCACCATTTCCGACGTACATCAAGTCTACGCAAACAATCTTGAAATCGTCTGCAGCGAAGACAGCATCGCTTGAGTTCAACCTGCTCAGCCATGTGATCGCGGCGCGCCAATGCTGCTGCAACTCCAAAAACTCGCCAGGCATGACTTCGGGGAAATCACGTTCGATTTCGTCGCGAACTCTTTGCACGTCACAGTCGACGCCGCCAGCGACTACTTGACGCAAAGTGTCGATTAAACAATTCATGTTGGCGCCACTTGCCGACCCTGTGTGGAAGGACACGCCGTCAACTTTCACAACGACATCGTGATGTCTCTCCCAACGACATTGCATCCTCGCGCCTTTCAGGAGCTCTGCACCACCGAAAAATACCTGGATACTGGTTTCATTCATATGCGGCACGTTGTCGCCCAGACTGGCGTCCACGTGGTTAGGCCTGTCTCGGCTGTAGAACGGGCAAGCCGGGCTTTTCCTCCAGCAGTCAACCCGGTCACATGTGTGACAGCCATGCATTCGCTGGTGCTCTTCGCAAGCTTCTGGGCACTGGCTGTTACAGGACCCGCACGAAAAGGCATTCGGTGTCGAGTGCGTGTCCTCCATCGGAGACTCTATAGTGTCGTGCTTCAACATTGTAGCAAGGAATTGGTTCCTGGACTGGCTCTGAGGCAGATGCTGAGCAAACTGCTGTGATACAAAGGCAATAGTTTGAACAAGAAACTGAAAGTCATAATATCCATATGTGATCGTACTATAACTAGCATCGCAACAATTGTTGTGCCTGGTCTATGCTACTGTTATTCGTAAAGCTGCTCAGCGATACGTTCTGGCTGGCCATACAATAAAGTTCACACGTAGATCCAGAAAATTGATTCAGTGATAGCAACCGCAGACTCAGTGATCCGTACACCTGCTCCACTACTTAATGGTTGGCAAACATCCAGCAAGAACAGCAAGCGCGCAGACACAGACGTTCAGATACGAAAACAGGCACATCAGCGACAGAAATCTAACGACAAGCTGGAAATGTATAATTATGCAGTTAGCAACTCTCCAAGGTTTGGCTTCTAGCGTGTGTTATGAAGAAGCTCTCCATGCAGAACCAATCGTACAAGTATAGTGTGGCGGCAACCAATCGCTCCGACTTGGTTGACATTCTTTACATGTGCAGCAACCAATTAATTTCTATGCTATTGTTTCGATGTTGCCGTGTGCTTATTCTTTTTGAGTTAACTAGTCAAGATCACAAAGGAGGTACCGCACAATATATTTCACGGCGAGATCTGATATCTTTTCGCAGCTCTTGGTCTTGCTGCTACGTATCAGATGCCGGCGTTTGCGGTGAGACTATTCATCTCGTAGAAAAAACAATGGCGTGCTGTCGCACACCATGTTCGACAGGGTCAGCCATCAACACGACGGGAAGCCAACCAACTATACAAAGCAGACTTGTTCCTACTCAGAAACCTGCAGCTGTGGCGGGACCAGCATGTGCTTGCAGTATCGTTTTACTGCCGTGGCGCCGCAGCGTGAAGCCGACAGTCAGACGGCTTGTGTCAAGACATCAGTCGACCACTGACCACGTATTCTTGTCGTCCCAGTTTTTATCGTACCACTGCCACGCATGCGCTGCATAATTTCTTGCCGGTATCACTTGCGGCGGGGATCCGACTGCGGCTGTGTCCGGTTTCTCGTCCTTGATCATTGACGGTTTGAGCGCAGCTTTCGAAGGACCCCAGCTGCCCCACTGATCGTCGTCGCTGTCGGCTTCAAGCACAGAAGTGGCCTCGTCCTTGGCTTTCTGCTCTACCTGAATTCTCTGAGGACGCCAGGCTGCCCAGCTTGGGACCACCTGCCCGATTTGATTCGTTGACAACGCGGACCCGACTGCCGGTATGTGCAGAGTCTTCTGCTTGAACATTTCCGGCTTGGTCGCATCCTTGTAACAACCCTGATGCGCCTGCACGCGAGGCTTTTTGTCCAAAGCGGCCAGGCGATCTGTACCGCCAAACTCGTCCGAATGTGTCTTCTTCGCTTGTAACTTACAGGTTTGATCCGACCGAGACAGAGGCCGCCAATGACTTATTGGGAACATGCCTTGGCTCCACGAGCCCTGGCAACTGACTTGGCCTATAGCATAAGTCATACTACCTAGCACCATGGACTGCAAATAGACCTGCTCGCCCTTCGAGACAACGAGGTACTTATTGCCCCACGGAGTGCCATCGAAATCTGCTTGCATCAGGCCCCAACGAGAAGCATCCTGCTGTCCGACAGTCCTCGTCTCCTCAGCAGCATTCTCGACGACTGCCTTTTCAACGCTGACGGCTGAGAGGAAACCAGCAGAAGCTGCCTTTGGGCGAAGCAGTGTCATGCTGCAGACATCTGTCTGCTGTCGCAGCTGCTGCTCTCGCAGCTGCTGTGGTTTGACCGGATTGGATTCCAATTTGGCTCTGCGCGCTTCGTTAAACTTGACCTTGCGCTTCTCGACGGCTGCATTGCGCTCGTCATCATCAGCCGTCGTGTCACAAACTTGGCTTTGTTTGACATCATGAGCCATTGTCTCAGGAATGTTGCGCTTGTCCTCATGAGCTGTCGTATCAGGAGCTCGGCTTGGCTTGGCTTGCTTTACTTGCTTGGTTTCCTGGCGCGCCTCCAAGACTGGTTTGCGCTTGTTGGTTCGAGCTAGCGCTACAGCTAAGCGCTCAATCTTCTCTTTTTTGGTTCCGTTCGTCCGAATCTCGTACGCCCGAGCAACTCTGTCCAAATCAGTGACTTCGTCATCGGCAGCATCTGGAACTGAAACGCACAGCGGATTCTTGCAAGCCGCTTTCCTGTGAGCAGTGCAGATCCCCGTGACCATTCGCTGACCTTCGAAATCTGGCACGTGTCGCCTGTGCTTATACGTTGGTGTGGACCACCACTCGTGATCAGTGTTCTTGGCCATCGTGAATTGATGGAACGCTGGAACCCATGAATGTCTAGTTGTCTGCAACAACTTACGCAGTCTGAGCTACTGAAAAGGCGGAAGCGGTGAACGGAGAGAAGGAGAGAGAGAGTTCGCTAAGAACAAAGGCGACGGAATTACTTAGTCGTCATCTCTACTTGAAACAATTTGAACGTCCTGCTGGCTATGCTGGATGCTTGTTTAATTGATAGCGTCAAGTAACGTATGAAAACATAATTGCGTTAGAATCAGCCGAATCAGAGCCTGAGGCAACTGCAATGGAAGAAATGGATACGAGAAGAAGTTTTTTCGCAAACGCTTGTTATGTAAGTTTGTACTTCACCGCATCTCTGCAAGCAATCGCGCTGCTCACCAAGATCGAGTTTCAGACTGTTACTACGCTCACCGACGGCTATTATTACTTGCTACCAGATTCGACCTACCCACTAACGGCCTTCAAGAACTAGAGCACCACAACTATCACTATTATGTATCATATACAAATACCAAACAGGAAATTTGTTGTTCATAGATGGTGAGCCTTGTTGTTCAAATCATGTTAGGCAATCTCGAGCGTAGTCGCAACCAAGTGAACAACGGATTATTTTTTTTTGGCATTCTTTCATTCCAATGCGAGTGTAAAAGTAAACATCACATTTGGAGCGTCATTAGTACGCAATTGCACCCAAAAGGACGCAGTTAAACGCTTCATTCAACAAGTGACTATTTTCAAATCACTTGTTCCATCAAAGGGGAGACTTCGATATGCCTCTCTACTGGAAGTGACTTGATTGCTCTACTGATGGTGGTGTCCTTGATCTGGACGTTGGCGATCCTGTGGGTGCGGTGAGCGATCCGTATGAGGTTTGTTCTTGAATTAAGCGCCTTCGTAAAGCGTTCGCTCTCTCCTCCGCTGCACTCTCTCGTTCTCGCCTGTTGTGTGGAGCTGGAACGTATGGTGGTGTCTCAATTCCTGAGTTCCCGGCTTCCCTTTGAGTGGGTGCAGAAATCAAGTTCCCTTCTGCTACCTGCATCACAACATTCCAGTATTCTTTTTCGACCAATTGTTTCTCGTATTTCGTGAGCGCTGCTGCGTTTAGAACATTGTTCAACTTTTGCCGCAGTGCAGACCTTCGATTCAAAATCTCCACTTTAATCAATTTCTCTTGATCTTCGGTTACGCTATGTTTTAATGCGTTTGCTTTCTTCCTTTGGTCTGCATCTTGAATCATGTCGACCGAGACCTCCGGCTCAAAGATGAAGGCAGCGGCAGCCACTTTAGCCAGCACTGCAGTTTGGGCGTCCTTAAAACCTTCTAAGCCCCAACTATTCCACAGAGAGGAATCTCTTGAAGCTTTGCGTTCATCGATTTCTAGGTCAATAGTGTATGCCCGGAAGCCGGCCTGCATGATGGCAACTGCGTCCTCTCTTTGCTCATGAGACCACTCGCTCCAAGTTTGCTTGTAGGCTTCTAGGTTTTTCTGCGGCCACAAAGTAGCCACAAACGGAAAGTTGTGACACGCATCCTTCTGTTTGTTTTCTGTCGCTTGAAGAATCTGGAGGAAATACTTTTTACTCCAATCCGCTTGCAACACCTCCAGATCGTCTGGATCCATTGCGAGGTCTATCATCGCGATGTGTGTTTCGAATTGCCTGTGCATTTCTCGTGCAATATCTTGCTGGCTTTTTTCTGACATAGCATACCAAGCCGTACGAAATTCTTCCTGATCTTTCCTCGGCAAGAGTGTCAGATCGAGCACAAGTTGCTCGGCGCCATCTTCATGTGTGACATATACAGCGTCAGTGTCCAGCTTCACCGCCTGTTTGATGATATCAGGCAGATCGCGTGTGATCTTGACATCACGCAATGTCAAAATGTCGTCCTGATCAAGCTCTACGCCAACTCCATCCACAATATTCAGAAGCAAGTTGTTGAAGGTCTCAATGACAAGCTGTTTCACTCGCCGGGATAACGAATGTATGTTGTTCACAGATTTGTCTTTCAAAATTGTCTTCAACTCAGCAGGGTCCATAACACATGATATCTTTGCATTGACTGAATTGCGTCGAGTTGCCACCACGAGTTTCAATTCAGTTCTGCGTGTCTGCGCTTCTTGGATTTGAAATAAAGGTACAAAGTGATTTTGGCTTTCCCTTGCTAAATACAAGGTCTGAGTGCCGCATCCAATCACGTCACCGTTCCCGACGTAGAGCAAGTCCACGCAAACGACTTTGAAGTCGTCTGCACTGAAGACAGCACCGATTTTATTGTACCTGCCAAGCCATGTGATTGCGGCGCGCCAATGCGACTGCAGTTCTAAAAAATCGCCAGGCCTGACCTCGGGGAAATCGGATTCGATTCGGTCGCGAACCGTCTGCACGTTACACTCGACTCCACCAACAACTACTTGGCGCAACGTATCAATTAAACAATTCATGTTGGCGCCACTTGCCGATCCTGTGTTAAAACAAACTCCGTCCACCTTGACAACGATATCACGACCTTTGCGCCAATGACACTGCATCTGTGCGCCTTTCAGAAGCTCTGCGCCACCAAGGAATATTTGCACAAGCGTTTCGTTCATGTGATGCACGTTGTCGCCCAGACTGGCGTCTGCGTGGTCGGGCCGGTTCCGGTTGTAGAACGGGCACGCTCCGCTTCTTTTCCAGCAGCCAATTCGGTCGCATGCGTGACAGCCATGCACTCGCTGTTGCACTTTGCAAGCTTCTGGACATTGTCTGTCACACAACTCGCACGGAGAATCAATCGGTGCCGGCTGCTCGAAATCTGTCGTTAACACCATTTCGTCTGCTTTCGTGTTCGCAAGAATATTTTCTGGAGCAGATGCTGAGAAAACTGCTGTGTCACAAAAGAGCTAGCTTGAACAAAGAAATGCAAGAGTTGGTATCGATGTGTGTTTGTATGATAATTACTATTGCAACAGTTGCTGTGCCTGGATTCTGGTACTGTTTCCCTTAATGCTGCTTTCCGTTATGTGTTAGCTGGCGACACATTAAAATCGACACGTAGATTTCATTCATCGATACATGTGAGGCAGCCGAACACTGAGTAACGCGAACACTTGTGGTTCTATCATATTGTTTTTGGACATGCAACAACCACAACAAAAGCTCGTGCACAGAATCTAAACAATTCAAAAACACGCACATACGCGAGACAGATCTGAGCCAAGCCTTCCAATTTATAATCGGCATCCGAGGCAAGTGACCGTGCAATCGGGGAGACTGCAAAAAAAAAGAATGGTCTGAGACGGTAGTAGCTGTGGAAGCAATCGGAGAGGCTGCAAAAAGAGATTGGCCTGAGACGGTAGTAGCTATGGAAGCAATGGGAGAGACTGCAAAAAGAGAATAATATTGCAACATGTAACTCGTAGCATGGCATGCGCAGCGATGCGATGATTGACATGATCGATAACCGCCATGTTCCTCAGTTTATGTCAAGAGTGCGACGTATGCTGGCATGCGTGACTTTTGAAGCCTTCGGGAAAACTGCACGTGGAGGATGTAGATTATTAAACCGCTCATCCACTACGCCTCAAACAAACCAAGTACGGATACAATTACTACTGATTGCCTTGCAGTAACCTATAGCAAGAAAACTGGTCATACGAATTCACAGGACACCTAGATATTTCAAGTCAAACCATTGATGACATCGATTTGTGAAAATGTCACTGATCAAATTCACAGTACGCAATTCCTGCTGACATGAAACTTTGAAACCTAAAGCGGGACCGTACACAATCCAGCTTCTGAAACAGATGCTGCGCAAACTGCTGTAATCCACGTGTGTACCTATAACACTTACAGAAATGCTGAACAACATTAATCTCTGAAGCAGATGCTAAAGAAACTACCGTGAGCAGACGGAGGCCAGATTGCCAAACACAAAGACAAGCTCGCAAGCCACGGTTTTCATGTCGCGATTTCGCGATACAGAGGCAGCTGCTAATCGACTTCTTCGATCGACTCGCCATCTGATTCCTGCTTGTCGCGACAAATTTCCAACTTAACTCGACTGTTCACTCCGTCAACGATGACCACGCCGGCTGCAGGATCACGTGCGGCTTTACAGATCTGCGAATGGCCGGAAGACCACGCTTGTTTCTGACAGGCTTCGCTGCAGTAGCGCGGACGGTGACAACCACTGCACAACTTGAGCTCTGAAACGTCGTTGCTTGACCAACAGTGATCGCAGGTGCTGCGTCGAATCGCCTCCCGACAACCAGTGCTGTAGTGCCAACGGTGAGACTTCTGCCTGCAAGTCACACTGCAGATCCGCAGAGCGCAGCTGGCAGAACACCGTGTGAGTCGAAGAGAGAACTCGCCGCCACAGGCATGGCAACGCCAGATGCGAGCCATTGCATGGCGTGGCTCCGGCTCGGGTTCCATCATGATAGCGTGTACACATCACAACAACAGATCAATTGGACCAACGCTTTTTCTCGACGTTGTTAAGTACGAGCAATAAGTGTTCTACATACGACTAAGACAATGACATCGTACAACGTAACGACAAGCCCAGAAAGAATGCACTAAAGGTACACCCCATCACGATCCTACCTCAACTTGATCTGCATGATTTCCGTACCTCCTACAATAACATAAGTGCTTGCAACACTGTTGTCTAATGAGGATATGTTAGTCAATCGCTCCTTTGTTGGTCTGTCCTGTCAATCACCATCACAGTCTACAGTTATGTCTACACACAACAACCTTTGAAACCTATTGCGGGACCGTACACGATCCGGCTTCTGAAACAGATGCTGCGCAAACTGCTGTAATCCACAGGTGTATCTATAACATTTACAGAGATGCTGAACAAAATTAAATTCTGAAGCAGGTGCTAAAGAAACTAGAAGTACAGGACAATGGCCTCAACAGGGCCTCAACAGAGCCTGCATGCCAGCAGCCAATTCGGGCGCATGCGTGACAGCCATATGCTTGTTGTTTCTTTTTGGGAGCTTCTGGACATTGTCTGTCGCACACCGCGCACAAAGCATCATTCGGTGTCGGATGCTTCGACTCTGTCGGAAACACCATAGCGCTCGTGCTTCAATATTGCAGGAACATTTTTTGCAGCAGATGCTGAGAAAACTGCTGTGTCACAAAGGCAACCACTTGAGCATGGAAATGAAAGAGTTAATATCCATCTGTGATTGCATTATAAGTATTATTGCCACAACCGCGGTGCTTGGGTTTGCTGCTGTTATCTGTAACGCCGATCTCCGATATGTCTTGGCTGGCGTGACGTTACAGTTGACATCTAGATTTCAAACATTGCTACATTTGAAGCAGTCACACACTTATAAATCAGAACACTTGTTGTTTTACAGTGTTGTTCTTGAACATGCGGCAACGAGCTCTGGCATCGCATCGACAAGCAGCTCTGGCATCGCATCCGCAATCAGCTATAGCCTTGCACTCACAATCAGCTGTGACAGTACGTAACTCACATTCTCCAAGTGATCGTTTTAACCATTAGGACAAAGCTTCGCAATGTGTACACGTCTAACGACCTGCTGCTACATTATATATGATGAACGGATCGGTTCGTTTTCTGCCTTCTTTCATTCGAATCCAACTGTCTGAGCAAACATCACTCCGTGAATATCATTGGTAAGTGCATCCGAGGGCGCAAATAAACCGTCACAGAACAACTGGCTATTGCCAGATTAATTGTTCCTTCAAAAGAGAGACAACACGACGCTCAATTGGTACAATAAACGCGTCCTTGAACAGCCAGAGTGCCTGCGGAGATTGGTTCAGAACTGGTCGTCCGGTAACAAAATAAACGACAATTCGTTGCATATTTCCAAGAAACTCGCTCTCCGCATGTCTTCCATGGGCGACACAAGGCACCCACGTTCCGTGGTCATCAGCTAGTTTGAAATTCCGACGCAGCTCCCCGGTACCTGTTGGCTCTGCTGCCTGAAGGTCGTGGATGGTACCTGCAATGGTGACACGAAATGGCGCTTGCACACCCTGGAAAGCCGAGGTGTACGAAGTCACCACTAACGGCGGTTGCGGCTGAACCAAGACACTTGTGCCTCCCATGTAGGGGGATGAAATTTCGCGGATCACAGTCAATCGAGTGCCGTCGCGAAGGGATAGAGGCGCACTCGCTGCATCGAGTCTTTGTTTTTTCATCGGAGACTGCTTTTCACCATTCGTAATCGTGTGGCCCACGCGAATGGAAGTCATCATGGTTCCATTCCATTGATTTGTTGGCAAAGATGAAAATCGTAGCTGCTCGAATCGCAACATCAATTGGCCGTCCTCTGGCTTGTATTCGGCAAGGATCTTTTTCAATACGTCCGTGTCAGGAAACCAGACTGACACCAACAACGGGCCGGTATCATCACATGTAACGATAGTCGCCACTTCCTTCTTGTTGTCGCCCACTTCTCGGTATTCGACATCCATGTTTGCCAGGAAACATTCATAGATCCACCGCACTCCATTCAACTCACCAAGCAACGCCGTGCGCGCACTACCAAACTCCAAGGGAGCTCCAGCTTGTGGTTGACGAGGCGAGAGATTTTGTTTTACCAGCCTGGCAGTACTTAATGCTTGTTGCGTCTGTTGGGCTGAAACCGCAGTTGCAGCAACTTGCACAGGAACGGGGACAGGAACTGGAACAATTGCCTGGCACAACGCTCCAGACGGAGAAGGAAACGCACCTGCTGGGCTTGCGCCTCCATGGCGTGGAGGTGTGCTAAAGCCAGGCCTGTCAGATTTTGTTTCTTGCGTGCCTTCGCTTTGAATGGATGCAACAACCATGTTGCCTTCTACGACTTGAATTACAACGTTCCAGTATTCTTTTTCGACCAGTTGATTCTCATATTTGGTGACCTTTGCTGCGCCTAGAGCATTGTTGAACTGTTGCCGCAGTGCAGACTTTAGACGCAACATCTCCACCTTGATCAATTTCTCTTGATCTTCGGTTACCCCAGGCTTCAATGCGCTTGCTTTCTTCTTTTTTTCTTCATCTTGAATTATGTCGATCGGAAGCTCCGGCTCAAAATTGAACGCAGCAGCAGCTACTTTGGCTAGCACAGCAATTTTGGCGTCGTTAAAACCTTGTATGCCCCAACTATCCCACACAGAGGAGTCTCTTGAGGCTTCGTCAGCAGTGAGTTCTTCCTCAATAGTATAGTTCTGGAAGCTGGCTTGCATCATCGCAACTGCTTCCTCTTTTTGTGCATCGGACCAATCCCTCCAGATTTGATTGAAGGCTTCTGCGCGTTTCTTTGGCCACACAGAAGTATCAAACGGAAAGTTGTGACAGGTACCATCCCCCGTGTCTTTCGTCGCTTGAAGAATCTGCAGGAAATGCTCGCTAGACCATTCCGCTCGTAACACATCGAGATCGCTTGGATCCATTACGACGCCTATCGTTGCAATGTGTGTTTCGAATTGCTGCTTCAGTACTAGTGCAGCATCCTGCTGTTTTTTTTCTGACATACCGGACCAAGCCGTTCGAAATACTTTCTCATCTGTCGCCGACGAGAGAGCCAGATCGAGCACCATTTGCTTGCAGCCACCTGTGTGTGTAACATAAATGCATGTGTCCACCCACGCTTCTGCAGTCTTCTTGACAATGTCAACCAGATCCCGTGTGATCACGTCAGCACGCATTTGCAAAATGTCCTCCTGCTCAAGCTCTACCCCCAAGTCCTGTACACGTTTCAGCAACAAGTCGTTGAAAGCGTCAAGAGCAAGTTGTATTGCCGCCTGCGGCAGCGAAGGCATGTTGTCACAAGTTGTGTCTTTCATAGCGGCCTCAAACTCAGCAAGGTCCATGGCGCAGGATACGTTTGTGTCGAGTGGAGAGTCACCAACTGTGTTTCCTTTTGGAGGTACGACATCCACGCTCGTTTCAACAGACGAGA
>Ga0129327_10001698_pt1 | contig 12985 bp, 17 predicted proteins | sample CPBDNA_6_FD_111799 | JGI IMG/M metagenome (GOLD analysis project Ga0129327, IMG submission 111799) | Freshwater to marine salinity gradient microbial communities from Chesapeake Bay, USA - CPBay_Spr_31_0.8_DNA | ecosystem: Environmental > Aquatic > Marine > Coastal | place: USA: Chesapeake Bay... | reverse complement strand
GCAAGGCCAAATAGGGATCCTACAGGTGCGGCCCGCACTGGATCCGGGTAGGCTGCTTGAGGGCTGCGGTGACGCAGACCCCAGATGAATGATTGTCTACGACAGAACCCGGCTTATCGGCCGACTCTCTTTTTTTCTCTATCATGAGATGTACTAGGTAAATGGCTGGCAGATACTTGCCAAACCTTTGCATCTTATCGATTCTTTTCTTTTCTTACTTTTACTTCTATTTATTGTGCTTGTATTTGGCTCTTCAGTTAAGCCGCGATTGGTCGTTAGACCAATGGGATATTAATACAGCCTACAACGCCAGTGAGTATAAGTGTAATGCAGATAGTCTCTAAAATAAGTTTCATGGTTATTCCTTTTATCGTTGGGTTTATGGGTGTCTGCTCAGTAGTGATTAAAGCGGCAGAAACTATAATGTAAAAGGTTAGATGAGCTAATGATATTCGTCACGCTTTTTGAGGGCTTTCATCACAAAATAGTGACATATTAATGGTTATATGCGGCCACTTACTGTTCTAAGTAGATATTCTTAAACTCAAATCCAAGATGCTAGCTGTAATGCCAGCAGTCCTAGACACAGTAATCCTCCCGTTAATGGCAGCAATAATTCATAGAGTCTACCAATGCCATGACAGTGCTTTTCGCGATAGCGAATAACCAGTAATGAAAGATTCACCAGAGCAAACACCGTAATAATAATAAAACTCGTTGCCTTCGCTAGGGTGACAAGAGGAAACCCCAAAGCCAATACCCACACAGTTAAAGCGATAGCTACAGTAGCTATAGTGGGCGTCTGAGTTTTGGCTGATACACGCGAAAATAGCTTTGAAATCAGTTGTTGGCTAGCCATACCATATAAAATTCGTGAGCCCATAATTACTTGCACTAACACACCGTTAATAATGGCTATTAAACTAATAATGCCAAGTGTTGTGGCGAGCTGAGGGTTGTGGTTTTCTATCAACATCACCATGGGTGAGTCACTTTGACTTAGTACATCGGGGGGAAGACTTAAAACCGCTGCCAGTGCGATAAGGATATAAAGCACTGATGCCATTAATAACGCAGCGATAATGGCTATGGGTAATGTCCGCTGCGGCGCTACGACCTCTTCTGCTACATTTACCATGTCTTCAAAACCGATAAAGGCATAAAACGCTAAAAAAGCGCCTAATAAAATACCAAACCAAATGTCACCGTTTACCGGGGGCAATAAAGTCTGCCATTGATGGGGCAGGGTTAATAGCTCGCCGCGCAATGAATAAATAACCAATAGTAATCCGACGATTTCAAGTACGGTAATCAATGCAGCAATAGTGACCGATTCCATAATGCCCCAATAGGCAATTAAAGTAATGCTGCCCACAATTAAGGTAACGGCCAGCAATGTGGGAATTTGGATAAACACGGTTAGGTAGCCAATGAAACCATTGACCATGGTGGCAGCCGATACAACCCCGGTTGCAATCACACACCAGCCTACCGATGTTGATAATGTTGCCGATGAAAAAGCTTGGTTAATATAAACCACCTCACCCGCGCTGCGTGGATAGCGCGCGCTCAGTGCTGCGTAAGAGAGTCCTGTAAAGAGGGCGACAATGGCAGAGATTAAAAATGCTATGGGTGCATAAAGCCCCGCGATACCAGCAACCTTACCTACTAATACATAAACACCCGCACCGAGAATAGTGCCGAGTCCATATAGCGTAAGCAGCGGTAGGTTAAGGCTGCGCTTAAGCGCGTTATTTGTCATAGATTACAACCATTCATATTATAAAGTGCAAAGTGTAAATCAGTCGCGTATGTGCTTGTTGAGCTGATTAATGATTTCTTGATTGTGATCAATTAATGCATAGAAATAACCCATATCATCGAATGGGGTGCTTTAAAAATAAGATGACTTACTAGACACAATAATGAAAAAAAGGAGATTAGGATGAATGACAATCTAAAGCAGATGATTGAGAGTGTTCGAGAGTTAGAGGCAAAGATAGAAGCTGAACTTCATCGTCGCCAAGAGGCGCTGGAATACAGCATTCATAATGGCAGAGTTTTTTTTGAGAAAGAATTAAAACTTAAAAATGCGGCCTTAAAAAAGAACATTAGGGAGTACGTTAGAGGGGCGAGATGGTCAGTCATTATTACTGCGCCTGTTATTTATTCTTTAATTTTTCCTTTGCTGATGTTAGATATTTTTGTGTCCATTTATCAAGCTATTTGTTTCCCTATTTACGGCATTCCAAAAGTACGGCGCAGCGAGTATCTGGTATTTGATCGCTTAATGCTAGATTATCTTAATGGCATTCAAAAAGTTAATTGTGCTTTTTGTTCCTATGGTAATGGTATTTTAGCGTTTGCTCATGAGGTAGCCGCGCGAAGTGAGCAATATTGGTGTCCTATTAAACACGCTAAAAAAGTACAAGGCGTACATGGTCGTTATCCTATGTTTACTGATTTTGGTGATGGAGAACAGTATCAAGAAAAAGTCAGTGAAATTAGAGAAATGTTTGATGAGAAAGATCAATTATAGGGACGCTTAGTTTTATAGGAGCAGTGACTTTGGTCGAAAATAATTTATTAATGGTTTGGTCTTATCGAATACAGGCAATTAGCTCTGTAATCTTACAGTTAGCTATTGCTGTGTTGGTCATTGTTTTATTATTGAAAGGCGTATGGCTTAGTGCTTTTGCAGGTGCAATGATTTTTACGCTTACTTTTGTGCCCGCTTTTTTTGAACGACAGCTAAGTGTGCATTTACCCATTGAATTCACATTACTCACCACGCTTTTTTTATATGCTTCATTTGCCTTGGGCGAGGTCGGAGATTTTTATACGCGCTTCTGGTGGTGGGATTTAATGCTCCATAGTCTCTCATCATTAACCATTGGTATTATGGGGTTTTTAGCTATTTATGTATTTCATATGACACGTCGAGTGCATATGGCACCTATCTATATTTCGAGTATGACGTTTTTTTTAACGGTGACCATGGGCACGCTATGGGAGTTGTTGGAGTTTTCTTTGGATTGGTCCTTGCAGCTGACAATGCAAAAATCTGGCTTAATCGACACGATGACGGATTTGATGGTGGATGTTATGGGCGCGTTAATTGCCGCGGTGTTAGGGTATCTTTATGTTAAAAACGGTGACTCTCTTATTGTCGATAGACTCATTAATCACTTTGTTGCTAAAAATCCTAAATTGTTTCATCAGAAGATGGAAGTTTAAAGAGATTCTTTTTACGCTTTTTACGTAGCCAATTAATACTGTTAAGGATAAAAGGGTAGGTTAAAAGCTTCTTCTCAAGGCGATACTTTCCGGGATAGTCCATTAAAAAAAGGCCAATCATTAAGGTTAATAGGCCTTGTCCAGGCAGAACTAGCATAGCTATGCCGCTAAGTAATAAAGTTATACCAAGGATATTTTTGAATATTTTTTTAATTAGCCAGGCTAAAGAGAGCGGTGTGTAAATAGATTTTGGTCTTTTCTTATTCTCAAAGTAATCATCAGGAATAGCGGCAATTAAAAAAGGTGTTATAGCAAGGCCCACTAAAAAAATGATCAGTGATAAACCTGTCATCCAAGTGAGTAGGGTTTCATATTCCACCCATAAGTTACTAGCCATGCCTATATCTCCTACGAAACGGTCAATCAAGAATCTATGACTTCTTTATAGAGAAAAGTAGTTTTTCTTCTACAGGCGATTTATCACTAAGTGGCATGTGGGTACACGTTTTTTATAATTCGCCATGGCATGATAGTAAAAGATACCTCACCGTTTACGCTAACACATACTCATCGTATCGTGCGTAAACAGCTAATCAGAAGCAATAAGTTAAATATTTATTCGCCTTCAATCATTTCATTTTCAAGTGCCTGAATTTGATCAATAATATTGATCAGCTTTCGGCCGTAGTTTGTTAGCTGGTATTCCACTCTTGGAGGCACTTCTGGAAAAGATTGTTTTTCCAAAATCCCGAACTTTACATTAGTTCGTAAACAATCGTTGAGTACTTTAGTGGTTAAACCATCTAAACTTCGTACAAGTTCTCCTGGACGATTGATCTCTTGAGAAATTAAATCTAATACCGTTAAGGACCATTTGCAGCGAAGAATAATCTCAATAACGCCTCCAGCTTTTCTTGGCGGATTTTTTATTTGTTGGCTTATTGTTTTATTCATCACATTTGCTACCAAAAAGTGCCTACTCCACTAAAAAGTGCCTACTTTTAAAAAATATATTCTCGACATACATTATTGACCAACGCCCAGTATCTAATGTTTGCGATGTACGTACAAGTCGCCACTAGACACTTGGAGTCAATTTTTTATCTTGGAGTTAAATTATGTCAGAGAGTAATACAAGTGTTGCATACGTTATTGGTGGTACCAGCGGAATCGGTCTAGCAACAGCGGCACGCCTACTAAAGCAAGGAATGGAAGTTTGCATTACCGGGCGAAGCCCAAATCACATTATTTCAGCACAATCACAGCTAGGTGCTTTGGGTAAGGTTGAGATAATTCAAACAGATTTATACAGCGCTACTGAGCTTGATGTTTTAATAAAAAAGATCAATAAAGAAAGTCGCCACATTAAATACCTTGTGAATGCAGCGGGTCGATTCTCACCAAAACCTTTTCTTGAGCATTCTGTTGAAGACTTTGATGACTACCACAATATCAACAAAGGCTTATTCCAAATTACACAATCTGTAGTGCGTAATATGCAGAAAAACAACGCGGGCTCAATCGTCAATATTGGTTCTATGTGGGCAAAGCAAGCAATTATGGCAACGCCTTCTTCGGCTTATTCAATGGCAAAAGCAGGTTTGCACTCACTGACACAACACCTTGCAATGGAGCTGGCAGAAAGTAATATCCGTGTAAATGCGGTATCACCAGCTGTGGTGCGTACACCTGTTTATGAAAGCTTTATTCCTAAAGGAGAGGTAGATGCAACTCTGGCCACATTCAATGACTTTCACCCAATCGGTCGTATTGGTGAAGTCGATGATGTAGCAAGTGTTATTGAATTCTTACTCGGCGATAATAGCATGTGGGTCACTGGCGCGATTTGGGATGCTGATGGTGGAGTCATGGCGGGTCGTAATTAAATCGGAAAACAGCTAAATACTATTAATGGATACTATCAATGATAGATATCGATTATTTAGATGGGTGTATATCCGTCACTGCCGCTCAATATAAAAAGTGGCAGTGATTACAGCGGTATTTATTTTAAATCGTGATGAGGCATCAGCGGCTTAGCATGAGGGTTGATATGCCTTGATTATCAAAGTAATAAGGATTAATGGAGTCACTAGGATTTTTTTTGATCAATACATTGTTTGGTGAATGAAGATTACTACTGACTCTATTTATTCTCTATTTATTGGAAGTACTTAACTATAGATAGTTCAGATTCAATCTTGGGGAATTGGTCCGCCCGACAGGAGTCGAACCTGTGACCTGCCCCTTAGGAGGGGGCCGCGCTATCCAGCTGTGCCACGGGCGGATGATGCGCATATTGTAGTATCTTTTAATAATAAATTCAGCAGTCAACATTCATTGAGTCCTGCGCTGATTTTGAAGCCTATCCATAGCCACTGATAGGCATCTTGGCTGCTTATAGTTTTAATAAGACGTTATTGCCCGTCTTAAAACGATAATTCCTCCAATTGTAAAAAGCATATTAACCACCGGAAAATTATATCCATTCGTCATTTGAGGGATTCTAGGTCATTAAATACGAATATGAGGCCTTTTAAGCCTGAGTCTATGGCTGAATATCTTCATTATTTGATAAACATTGCATGGCTTGTTGTTCGCAGGGAGGACAGTCTCTATTGTAGCTGGCGCACTTCGCAATGCATTGATGGAAGTCGATAATACAGAAACGGTTGTTCCTCGCTACCCCATTACAGGCAGGGTAATTGATACTGGCATTAACAATTTTACGACGGATCAAATCGCAATGACTGGTTAAAAAAAGGGTACGACGCTTTATGAGCTGTTCGTGTTGCTGAGCCAAAAGAGGGTCTGTTTCGCTTAGCTCATTAGCCAGTGGGTTAAGTAAGATATCGAGCAGCTGTCTCTGAGTGTAAGTCATACTCACAATCAAAGAGGGTCTATCAAGAGCGGGGCGCCAGTGTTGGCTCGGACCTTGACTAGCGCAGGCGTACAGTGACATGCTAAAGCTAATAACAATAAGCCAAAGTGATGTTTTCATAGTGATCTCCCTGAAAAATATTGATTCTGTTTGAGCGAAAGCCCATACACAGATTAACTATATCAGGTCGTGGTTCATATGTGAACTTCGAGATGTGTTCGAATTATAATAATGACATTATCTGAAAAGTTAGCTAAAAATCTAAAATCGCGTCGCGGTAAATTATCGCAAGATGCCTTTGCCCGTAAGTTGGGTATATCAAGGGCTACATTAACCCGCTTAGAAAATGCCGGCCAAAACACCACGCTTAAAACCCTGAATCAAATTTGTAAAAGCCTGCGTTGTGACGTGGGTGATTTATTCTCTGATCCTTCTAAAAAATAAAAACTGTTTATTCTCGCCGATTCTTTAAGCACTGTGTATTCTTTAGTTATATTACTGACCAAAAGATATGTCTGACTTGTAATAACTGAAATTAATTGCTTATATTTCTGCTTTTAAAGAAAAACCCACCTTCAAGTATTCAAAGTAAAAAAATTATCTCATTTAAAACGCCCATCCTCCTTCAAACTTTTACAATGTAAGCGTATATGCACCTTGCAGGTATTGGTTTTTAAGCCTATTTTTAATGACGCTAACTTCCTATTGATGCACTGTATTTCATTGATGCAATACATTAAGTCATCTACTTATGCTTTATCTATTTATTATCATTATATTTTCTTTTTCATTCAGGCTAGCAAGGACGAGTACTATGCGCGTATTTTCATATTTATTAATATCCCTTCTACTGTTTACCACTCCGCTTTATGCACAAGATCTCTATGTCAGTTACCTAATTGGTCACACAATGACTGAGGATAGTGATATCAAATCATCTAGCACTGGCTTCAATAAGGCTTCATTGGATTTTAGTAATGCTACCAGTGGTTCTTTAAGTATTGGCAAATACTTTAATGACCATATTCGAGGCGAGTGGGAAGCCACTTATCGCGAGCCTAATCTTGATAAGTTGTCAGGCTCAGATAATCTAGGCGATCCTTTTAGCGAAGATATTAGTAACTTCTTGCGTACAACAACGATTATGTATCGAGTGCAATATGATTTTACCGAGCATGAAAAATACCCTTTGCAGCCGTATATCTCTGCTGGTTTAGGTTTTGCACATCATAAGCTTGATGTTTCTGATGATGGTGAAGATGATGCCGTTGTTGCTTATCAATTAGGTGCCGGTTTAATGTGGGAGTTTGGGCCATTAAATTATATCGTTGCCGAATATCGGTATTTGGCATCACAAAGCCCAGATTTTAATATTAAGAGTCTAAATTATAATGGCTCGATTATTGATGTAAATGGCGTGAGTGCTGATTATGCAGCACATGAATTTAGACTAGGTGTGTTGATGGGGTTTTAGATATTATCGAAAAGCCAAGATAAGTAAAAAGCTATTGAGTTTAAAAATTAATCCTAATCTAATATTGGTTAACTAATATTGTTTAAATGTCAGGTTTTAAAAAAGGGCGAGCAATCATACTCGCCCTTTTTTTTAATAAACTTTTAGCCGTTAAAAATGTCTTTTTCTGTTGCGTTTGAAAAAGGAAAATTGTGATGGAGAAGAGTTGGCGTTCAGATCTGGCAATATTTATCCGAAATAAACCAGAGCTATCTACGACTATAGCTGCAGGCTATTTGGCTCTTATATGGATACTCGCATGGATAATAATTTTCTTTTTAAGTACTTGGCTTATTGATATATCTACCAGTAAAAAAGGTTTTATTTTAGCCCTTTGGCTTGCCGTTGTTGCGGAGACGATTATTCGCTATGTTGAAAACTTAGAAATTGTTGCGTATTTTAGTAAGCCTTTAGAGCTTAAGCCCAAGGGCGACAATAAAGATTTCACCTTCGCAAGAATGCTTATTCTATTATTTGTAGGTTTAACGCTGGCCTTTTTTTTCCAGTTCCTAAGCTCGGATGCTATCGGGCTTACTGAGTCTAATGATGCTTTATTCGTCGGCCAGAAGCTGGCTGGAAGAGAAGGTTTTTCTGCAATGCTTACCAGTTGGGGTGATACCTTGATGTATGATGGTGAAATTCAGTTAGCACTGTTTTCAAGCTTGTTATTCCGTATAGCTATATACAAAAGGAAGGTAAGACCATAAAGAATTGATGATGGTGAATAACTATGAAATTGTTTCCACTTTTCTTGTTAAGTATTTTCTTTAAGGGGCTTAAATGCTAGTCTAATCTCAATGAGTTCAGAAATAGAAAAGATCGATATTAACCCAGAAAAAGGAGTTTTTTAATTGACTACATATATTCCACTATTGTTGCCGGTAGTGTTTGTTCTAGTGATAACCTTTGGCGTTTTAGTTGGTAATGCAGGTATTAAATCATTACAAGAATCAGAATCTCATCCGCAGCAGTTACCACCATCTGAATAAAGCTATTGGTTTATAAGCGATAGCATTTCGCCTTATTGAATAAAATATTGGCAGACGATTATTTTTCGAATAAAAACGACAAGCAGAAATGCTTGTCGTTTTTTTTTTGGATTAAATTTCACGGATTTATTTTATGGAATCATTACGAGTTTAGATGCGTGTTTGTTACTGATTTATGTTGTAGTATATTTTCCATAATAAACAACGAGCCATAAAAAATGTCCCCCCATCTAAACACCGCCTTCTACCACCAACATGCCATCAATCTCTGTTACAGCTACCAACAGTTATTTAATAAACCTCTAATTCAAGCCTCTCAAAATATCCCTTTAATTCAGCAGCTTTTCAACGCACCTTTTGCTTTGCTATCTCACGGCCTAGAAGATGATCCTATCTTTAACTTTGGCAATCAAACAGCGCTCACTTTATTTGAATATAATTGGGATGCGTTTACTCAGCTTCCTTCGCGCTTGTCGGCAAAAGCAGTTGACCAAAGCGAGCGACAACGATTACTCGATGCAGTGAGTCAGCAGGGCTTTATAGATAATTATGCCGGCATTAGAATCGCGGCATCGGGCAGGGAGTTTTTAATTGAAAACGCGGTGGTGTGGAATGTGGTCAATAAAGACGGCCTCTATTGTGGCCAAGCCGCCCTTATCTAAACAACAGTTTATGCACTGGTTATTGGCTTACTATTAGAGAAGTTCTCAGCTTTACCTGTCGCATTGTATGTTTGTCCTGTGCCTGTCTCGCCTCGCAATATATTCATAAAACGATCAACACTTTGCTGCATGCCTCCCAAAATACGCTCGTTTATCATAAGCATTTCCTGGCAATCGGCTAATTGCTTTTCTATGCTTTCCCATAAGGGCAGTAATTGCACATTACTAATGGTATCTAATTTAATAATAGTGTCTTTCCAACGATCGGCTTCTGTCGATAGCTGATTGCGACGCAATAAAGTAGTTCTTAGTTCATTACGTTTTTCCATGCGCTTAACAATAACTATTTTCTGCTCGGCACATTCAGCAATAATTTTATTATCACGTGCTTCTAAGGCAGCACGCTCTGATGTTAACAGCGTCGTTAAATTGTTTAAGTCAGATTGGTCAGCACCTAATGATTGATAAATTTCACCGGCTAATAAATTGAGCGCAGCGGTATCAATATTCGCTTGATGCGGTGCTTGTTGATGTGATGAATCTTTTGACGGCTGGCGTGACGGTTGCTTTGATGCATCGCGTTCAGTATTTCTAGGCAAGTGCCCTTGTAAATGACCTGACATTTTTTCTTGTGGCATAATTTTTTTTCCCGCAGGTGAACCAGGGGAAAAGACTTTTAGTAACTCGGTAAACATGGCATCGAGTTGGGCAGGTTATCGGTTAGCTATTTCAGCTAACTGCCGAAAAACTGCTCATCAGCCAAAATACGCGTTGCTACCTGATTGGCATCAACTGTGTAGGAACCATTATTAATGCGTTCGCGAATATCATTAACTCGCGCTTCATCAACTTCTGGCAGTGCTTGCAAATCACGCTGAATACGACTGAGCTCTTGCGCGCGTGCGCTCAATTGAACGGTGTCATGTTTATTATCAACTAACGCTTCGGCACTAGCGCGGCTATTAGCGTCGCTATTGCTGTTGGCATTATTGTCAACGCTACCGCTGTTTCGAGCTGTGCTCGATTGAGGGCCGTTAACATTGTTGATGTGATTAACCATGTTCGCTCAAACTCTAATCATTGATTCAATTAAGTGTATTGCTGCATCCTAAACAGCTGCTGTCGCTCGTTTGGGTCTTTTCCATTCTGTACTCACTTAATCATGTTAATTGAATAAATGGCACGTATTTAAACTCAAGACTTAAAACGCCGAAGCGGGATGCGTTTATGCACATTACCTTTATCGGCCATCTTTTTTGTAACTTGAGTCACGTTTTAAAGCATTTTTATATTAAGCCATTGGCTTATTTCAAGTGCTTGAATTCCTTTAAAAAACTGCTCTTCTCTTTCACTATGTTTATGTTGATACGGGCGCTTCACGGCGCTGTGCCAGTCTATTTGACTAAGCTTATGTATACGGATCACGTGGCTTCGCTTGCCTTACCTCACTTCACTTCACTTCACTTACCTTACATCACCGTTTGTACTTTTCCCGGCGCAATCACTTTTGCTTTGATAACGCGCTTTGAGCTGAGATTACGGACTTTTATCTGTTGGCCTTTACTGCCATCGGCCATAGCCGTGCCCGCCATCTTGGCACTTACACCATGAGAGTTCGCAATAATCATTACCTGATCGCCACGTTTAATCCATTTTGGCAGAGCTAAGCCACTATTGCTTAAGGGTTTTCCGGCGGCAACGGGGCGCGTGGCCAGTGTGCCAATGGCATCGTTAATACGCGTTAAATAATCACTGTTCATGCCTTGTAGCTTTTGCTCACGAATCACAATATCGGCCGCGGTAATAACTTCATTTCGTTGTATAGCGCGAACGGCGGTAACAACCGATTGCCAGTGTTCAAAATTGACTGGGATAAAGACGCCCCAGGGTTTGTGATCATCACATCTTACTTTTATGAGTTTTCTGCCTGAACGAGCATTACCTTTTTGTGGGGTAAAGCTCAGCTCTTGTGTGCAGCGTCTAAGTGTCAATCGAGCATCGATGCTTGCAGCACTGTATTCAATACGGGCATGAGGATTTTCGACATTGGCTTGCTCTTTAACAAAGGCGAGCGTTAAGGCCTGAATCTCGGCGGCATTAATGGTTGTTGAGAGCGGCGCGGCCGATGGCTCTAAAGCAGCGGCTGTGGTGCCTTGCTGATTTGTGAGCGGTGTAAGGTCGGCGACATTATTGGCAGAACCGGGAATAGCCCAGAACAACAAGCCCATAATACAGGCAGCAGCAGCGGTTAAGCTGGCGCTATGAGCCGACTGACAATGCGCTTGTCGGCGACTAATGCTCTGTTTATTAATGGCGGCTGATGCGCTGGACGCTATCAATGCCACTGATGCTTTTTTCATTCTAAGACTCGTATACGCCAAAAAATTGCCAATTGATCGATTTATTAACTAAGGGAGCAATTTCCATGCCGTTAACGCGTCGCTTCTGCTTCCCTTTAAACCCCTGTTGGCTAAAACTTGAACGGCTTCACATCGCGCTTTTTCGCCAGCCTTTGCCGCTTGGCGGCAGCTGCTTGCCGCAAACCCTTTAGCAAACGCTCAAATAGCCACTTTTTTCTATCTACAAGTTTGTTAACCACCTGATTTTAAACAATAAAAAGGTTGTGGCATATCGGTTGCAACTAAGCATATGACATAGCGCATGACATGCCATTTTTAATGAGAGAAAAACGATGACAGCGATCAACTTTGCCAATGCATTAGGTGTCCACGAACGGGCTTTGCATTTACGTACCGAGCGATCGGCGGTATTGGCGAATAATTTGGCCAATTCTGAGACGCCTGGCTATAAAGCGCGAGATTTTGATTTTCGTGCAGCACTGCAAGCGGCTAAGTCAGATAAGAACGCCATGAATATGTCACGTACACACAAGGGACATATTATTTCTACAGTAAAGGGCGAGGGCACATCGGTAGCCCTTTCATATCGCGTGCCGCTACAAGCGAGTATTGACGGCAATACGGTTGACGCACAAATGGAAAGCGCGGCTTTTGCTCGCAACGCATTAGAGTTTGGTTCTAGCTTTCGCTTTTTAAATGGTCGCTTCGCGAGTTTGGGTAAAGCCCTAAGCGGTAATTAATAAAGCGCGTTTAGAAAAATTGATAAAACGGTTTTTTATTTAGAAAACCCGGTAAGCAAGTTAAGTAAGCGAGTTAAGTAAGAGAGTTAAGTATGAGTTTAGGCAATGTATTTGATATAGCAGCAATGGGAATGAGCGTTCAAACGATTCGCTTAAATACCACTGCGAGCAATATGGCTAACGCAGAAACATCTGCTAGCTCTGAAGCTGAGGCTTATAAAGCCCTGCGTCCAGTATTTGTTTCTAGCAGTGAAAAAAATGCGGCTCACGGTTCACTTAATGGTTCGAGTCCCGCTGATTTTGGTGTGATGGTGCGCGAAATTGTTGAAAGCCAAGCGCCGGTCAATAAAGCCTATGAGCCGAATAACCCGCAAGCCAATGAAGAAGGTTATGTTTTTTATTCTAATGTGAATTCCATTGAAGAAATGGCCGATATGATTTCTGCTTCTCGGTCATTCCAAATGAATGTCGAAATGATGAATACCACAAAATCCATGATGCAGCGTTTGCTGTCCATGGGTCAGTAAGCGATAGATATACGTATTGATAAAGAGCGCCGAGTAATGAATAACGGACGCTTTAAAATTCTGACTCTCTAAAATT
>Ga0129327_10001687_pt1 | contig 13021 bp, 10 predicted proteins | sample CPBDNA_6_FD_111799 | JGI IMG/M metagenome (GOLD analysis project Ga0129327, IMG submission 111799) | Freshwater to marine salinity gradient microbial communities from Chesapeake Bay, USA - CPBay_Spr_31_0.8_DNA | ecosystem: Environmental > Aquatic > Marine > Coastal | place: USA: Chesapeake Bay... | reverse complement strand
TGGGTGTGGGTGTGGGTGTGGGTGTGGGTGTGGGTGTGGGTGTGGGTGTGGGTGTGGGTGCACTGGTTGGGGTGGGTGTCGGTGTGTGTGTGGGTGTGGGTGGGTCAGGTGCAAGGTTGCACAAGGTGCTATATTTGACAGCATTTCCACCACCTGGTTTAGTCCCCATTGTCATTTCTACAATGCTGATGTCAGAAAAGGCGGTAAGGACGGTTAGTGATATGGTGCCAATGTAATAAGGGTAACCATTGATCGTCGTCGAGATTTGTGTGCCCACACATGTCATTGCATTTGGCTGCTTACATATGAATGCAAAGGCAGACGTGTCTGTGATCGTGAACGTGTAGGCACCATTGTACACGGCTAGTTTCTCGTTGTTGTTTAATGCATTCTCACCCACTACGAGTTTGCCATCTGTGTTGACGGATAGTGTGTTGTTGGACGGCAAGCACTTTAGGGTGGCAGTGTTGTTGTCTGTCTGATGGTTGTGTTGCAAAGTGAACACCATGGTCATGTGCACGGAAGAGTCTTGCTTGTCATACACATAATATGTGGAAGATGCTTGCCCGATGATAGGGTTGCTGGTGCTACCCACACCAGCGTTCAGCATAGCTTCGTGCCTGCTTGGCCATTCACTAACCAGCATCTCATGAGCTTGTGCATCGTAGAAGTGCTGCAACACGTAGGCACCTGGTTCCAAGACGATGGTGTCCAATGTGTTTTGCACAATGGTGCTACCTGGGTATGTGATGATGAACGAGGTCGCCATTTGGACATAGAGGGAGTAGCATGCCATTAAGTTAATGGGAAAGTGTGTGTAAACATTGCTCACCCATGTGGTTTGAGGTGTTTGTATGTACAACCCATTCTCGGTGCGTGCTATTTGAGTCTGAAGGTGTTTGTCAGCGTGCAACTGAACAATTTCATTGCCATTATCATGAACAAGTACGAAGCTTCTGATGAATTTGTCATTGGGTGCATCGTCGGGAATATGTATGCTGAATGGCGTGTCGTGGGCGGCTTCTATAAAGTGTGACCCATTCGTGTTTCCGGCATGCATTCTACCGGGGAATGGTTTGACCAAGAAATGGTTCAATGGCTGCATTGTGACCTCTCGATACATGATGTTATTCTTCATGATTTGCAAGGCAGCTTGGTAGATGTGATTCTGTTGTTGCAAAAACAGATTGTGCTGCTTCATTTCATCCTGTATCGTAGATATTGTTTGCATTTGCATGTTTTGTTGTTAAACTGTAAATCTTTTTAAATGATGGCAATTTGGAGTCCACCAGTAGCTGGCGTTTGTTCAATCTGTTTTAACGCGGTGGCATGCACTACCAACGTTCTGGACAACTGTAGCGTTCCCACCGGCAACACATGTTGCGAAACCGCTTGCTTGAGTTTGACAAGCAACTTGGGGTTTGCCAAACTAGAAAAATCCAAATAGCCGCTAGGCTGACTGTAGTCGTCGTCTTGCAATGCGAATGACAATGTCATTTGTTGCCCGTATGGTGTCTTGTTGATTCTTATTGCATGCGCCGATTGGAAGTAGTAGGCTGGCTGAATATTTATCAATTCTTCACTGTCTCCCAAGAAGAACTGCACTGATTCGAATGGACTATAATCATAGGCATCATACGGACCCATGTCTTCAATGACACGTGAATCTGTGTATATCTCGTCGTCAAAGTCGTTGATTGAGGACTCTTGGTTGATGTACGAGTGTATTGACATGTCTTTGATCTTGTAACCCATCCACCCCCTCAAATTGACCTCTATCTCCAATGCATCGGCAGACTGTTGATGTGTCAATGTCACATTTTGCGTGTGTGACACATGTGTTGGTATGTACCATGTATTGGTTTTAGATATTTGTATTGCTTTTTCCTTCTGCGTGAGGTGTGTGACACTAGAGTGGTAGCTCACACTTGGTTCCGTGATGCTTTGAATGGGATCCTCATATAGTAAGGGTGCTTCAATATCCAATATGATCTTGTTATTCAATATCAGGTTGCATATAATTGACAACTTGTCCGGTAGGTCTATGTGCATGTAGTATGTTTGAATATGTTGTTGGATTTGAGCATTAGTGGTGCCATCACTTGCAAGCATGCCTTGAAGCAATGCATACACCTGCGAGTCGCTTGTTGACGCATATTTGTTTTTTCTTATAAGCGTGTCCACGAATAATTTGAAGTTCGCATAACTCAATGTGACACTATGCATGTATTGATGGCGCACGCAACGGGCGGCGTTTGCAAATGTGACTGTAATGCTGTACATCTGCTGGCTCTGCATGCTGAGTGCGTTGCTAGCGTGTGTCGAAAAGAAGAAAGGGAGATCTGAATACAATGTGTATCCTATTGATGACTTTGGAGATGTGTATATGCCTTGGTGTTTCTCAAAGGTTTCGATGCAGTTGCTGCGTGCAGCGTGACTACCCCTGAGCCTATATATTTGGTCTCCTGTTAGTTCATCGACTTTAGTAGCACCAATGTTAAATGAAATCTTTTGTACAAGAGCGGCCATTATGTTTTGCATGTATACATGGTCATTCTGCAGTGCAGGGAGCTGACATGCTATTATCACACCTCTCAACATGTCAGCGCTTTTGGTGATCTCTATGGTTTGTGTCGTGCCGTACACCCTTGATGTAGATATGTTTGGAGTGTTTACCACCTCAGAGTTTATAAAGAATGTTGCATTCTTTTGTGTGTGTTTGAAGAAAGTGATTTCAGCTGCCTTCTTTTCTTGCTCTGTGAGCAATATGCTAGTTTTGACAGACATGTTGTACTTTAGTTAGGAAATAAATGTTACACATCTCAGCGTGAGCTTAAAGATTTTGTAATTGGCAGGTGAAAAAAGACAATGCAGTGCCACTCTATTCGTGGTCTCGTGGCTTCTAGGTACAGGGACTCAGTGAGGGCTGCCGATGGCCTAATACATGTGGCAAGCTATGTTGGCAGTGTGCACTGTGCAACCACAGACCAGGATAGTGTTATCGCCAATGTATTCATTCTCGATAGTGTCCTGCACGGCCTGATCAGTGAAGATGGGACGCATCAAATTAGCTTGCCATTGTGGATCTTACGAAAATACGATGTGATGGAGTGCATATTGGGTGAACCTACGGTGCACAGTCACATTACATTGTCTAAGAATGGAGTGCATGGCTTGAGGGTGCATATACACATTTACATGATAGTTGACTCTGTGAAACGTAATTTGACAGACGGCAAGGTGTGCAAGCTCACTAGCTACTTGCTACAGACAGAGATGGCAGGAATGCTGTCTCCATATGATGGTGTGTCATTAAGTAATTCTTGCTACCGCTGCGGTATGGCAAAACAATGTCTGGGTATGGACGACTTGACCTATGTCAGTACTCACGTTTCGGGCACCACCGTAATTAAGGGCCTTTTGAGCAAGCCATTTGATCACCAACTACACTCAATGAATCGCATGCTTGAGATTGAAGAGGAAGATGTGATGTGGCAACGAAGTGATGTGCACAAGCTGAAAATCACAAGGGAGTTGTACTACGACAAACAGTCCAAGCAGTTTGGCCTATATGGTGAAGATGGTGACAATACTGCACAGGTGCCATTGAAGAATGGGTGCTTGTGTGACAAAATGGGATCGGGTAAGACGCTGACTGCATTGATGTGCATGTTTTCTGGTAGTAAGATTGTCAAGTCGTGTTCGGATGGGTTATTGCGGTGCCCCTGTAATGTCGTTATTTGCCCATCACATGTTTGCATGCAATGGAAGTCTGAAGTGATCAAGCATTTCGGCAGCAGCTACAAAGTCTCTACGCTTGCAACCAAGCAAGACTTTTGTACATTGACGTACAGGGATGTGTTGAAGTCTGACATGCTACTGATTTCATGGAACATCTTTGCGAACACAATGTACAGGCAGCAATTCAACGGTCTCGTTGGTAGGACATTTCCCGAGCTCTTGTCAAGTAGAGTGCGCTTGAGTAAAGCGGCCATGCAGAAAGACTATGACGGGTTCATTGCAAATGCTTCGATCGACCTGTTTGCCATTCACTTCAAACGCATCTTCGTAGATGAGATTCACGAGATAAACTTTGGTAACAAGTCACACGTCAGGGATGCGGTGTTGAATTTGCAAGCTGATCACATGTGGTGCATCACAGCCACACCATTTCTGAACAAGAACGAATATTACCATGACAATATCATATACCCAATCTTGACGAGAGGTGAACGGTACACGAATTTATGCTCTACCGACTTGCAGAGCATTGCTAAAACCTTTGTAGTGAGCGATCCCCACGCCATTTCATTGCAAGTCAAACTTCCAGAAATCACTGAAGAAATGGTGGAGGTTCATTTGTCTGACATCGAAAAAAGGATGTACGATGCACACCGTGACCACGAGAGTACCAATGAGCTATTGAAATTTTGCTGCTCACCAAAGATTGTGAATCGTTTCTCTCAATTGATAACTTCTTGCAAGGACATGAAGTCTGTGTTCAAAAAGATGCAGAAATACTATGAATCTGTGCTGGCACGCTTGGAGACAGACGTCGCTGCTATGGATAGACAAATGTCCACATTTGAGGTGGGTCATCAAGTGACGGGTGTAGCAACTCTCACCGCCGACATATTGCAAGAGTCCAGAGATTTGCTAAGTGGGCAGAGGTCTACTTTGCAAGCAGAGATGGACACATGCAACTCCATACTATCGTACGCCAAGCAGCATGTTGAAAACTACGATAGCGACACAGATTGCCCATTGTGTCTGGAAGTGGTTGAGGTTCCGGTCGTTCTACCATGCGCCCATATTATATGCCGGTGCTGCTACAACGACCTGGCGCACAGGAATATGCGCAGCTGTCCTGTTTGTAGAAGGTCATGGAGTCAAACCAATGTTTTGACGATTGGTGATGTCGATTCCAGCAATGCCAACTTGTATTCTAGCTTGCAAGACAAGTTTGGCTCAAAGATCGCACAATTGAAATTCGAGGTCAGCAGGTTAATATCGGAGGACCGGAAAATAATCGTTTTTTCACAATATGACTCATTGCTACACGAGATCGGCAAATGCCTAGGCAAGATGAACATCCCGGTCTTGTACTGCAAGGGGTCAATCATGCAAAAGAACAAAAGCATAAGAACGTTCAAGCAGTCTGCATGCCACCATGTGATCATGCTCAGTTCAATTGAGTGTGCATCCGGTCTCTCTTTGACAGAAGCTTCCGCCGTCATATGCATGGATGTGCACAATGGCACGCCTGAGAACATCCTAGACATAGAGAGGCAAGCCATTAGTCGTTGTTGGAGGATTGGCCAGCAACGTGATGTCAAAATTATAAGATTGGTGACACAAGGTACAGTGGAGCAACAGATTTATGATGCACACTATCGGTCTTTGACATATTCATAGATCAAATAGTGCTGATGGCTGTCGGTCCAATTAACAAACAAGGGTATTGCTTTTTGCAACCTACATACACTATTGACAACTTTGGCATCATATTCACATCATGATGGTGTAAAATGTATTCGAGTTAGGGTGGGTCCACGACATTGATGGGGTGCTTTTATTTTGATGTGCAAGTTGATCAGCCCGGAGATTGCTCGAGCCCAAGTTGTGCTTCTTGGCAATGAAGATCAGCATTCTAATCTAAACATCCGCAACATTTTTCCCACACATTGTCACGTTTCGTGATGGTGATCTTGTACACTGTGTTGCCATTCTCCATTTGTTCTGGGCCACATGTCACCTGACACTTGCTAGTGATGGGATTGGCCATAAGCTTTTGATACGTCAAATTAGATGCCTTCTCATAGAAGGTAGGTTCGTTTCCAGGGCAATAGGTAGAGCACAGCGCCTCCATTTGAGTATGCATGTTGGCGTTATAGTAGTCCTCAAACTTTGTTTGAAAAGCACTGCTCATTGCTATATCAAGAAATGGCGATTTTAATGTGAGAAAAAATACGTTGCATTAGTAGTCATGGGCCTCCAATTTGGTAGTACGCAGGTGTCATTTGTGATGTATGTATTCCTATCCAGTGCAGCCATCGGCTTCGTTTACAAGCTATTCCCAGATGCTTTCCTTTATGCCGCCAAGCCGGTGAAGCATACGGCACCCATAAAATGTGCTGAGTCACTCGAAACATATCATTGCGACTGGTACCATTTCACGACCAAAACAGTGCCTGATAGTGATTGGATGTCTCAAGCTAGATACACTGTGCAAAAAACAGCTGCCCAGAAGTTCATGGAAGATGTGGCAGCGCAGCCTGAGATATTGTTGCAACACGGGCGCATGGAAAGCATGTTGACTATGCTAAGCTAGTTCTCAGTCCCCCCTGTGTGGTGCAGCACTAATTATGGTAGTGTGCAGAGTGTGTAGAAATGTATCCAGCTGCATTTTCATGCTGTCCATCACTTGATAGATTGTGGCATGCTCGATGTTGGTGCTGATCCTAAGAGCACTATCGCCGGATGCGACGGCTTGATTGCTTGATTGCACATGCATCTCAGCCTCAATGTATGCAATGTATGCATCGTACACACTGACTCGTAGTGGGGGCATGTTTCTCAGCATCCGGCCCAATGCACTCTTAGTTTGTGTAAGCGCCGCTTGCATCATGTAGTTGTGCAGCTGCATCTGAGATAGTTGTGCCCCAAATGTTTCCAAATTGTCATATGTGGATACACTCCGCACAGGTGAGCTGTGTATCATAAAGACTATGACACTGCGAGTATTGAAGATGTGCATGAGGTCACGATATTGCTGCTTGGTGCAAACAAACCCACTAAGCCTGTATTCTACATAATGCAAGTAATCTTGTGGAATCTGCAAAGGGAATGTGTCACAGGATGCGTCGTCTTGCACGAATGCAACGTCTTCTGTGATGTTGATAGCATTAAATGTGTTGGCGTCCAGCCCACTATCTTGACTGTATGTAATTTTACCATTGGATGTCCTGACGATGATTTGCTTCATTGCTAGTATGTGTTGCGAAATAAGTACTTAAAGCAATGGTAAACAGTGGCTGGCAACTCAGTGATGGCGTCAAGGGAATACATGTTGACAAGACTTGTGGATGAAGGCTACATCATCCCGAATGATCTACAGTCTACGATTTTGCGCCCCTTTATTGCACAGAGATCTGAACGTTGGTTTGAGTTGCGCAAGCTGGCCATTACAGGCTCTATTGTGGACACCGTCATTGGCAACAACAAGTATCAGACATATGACGATTTGGTAATGGAGAAGGCAGGAAAGCCGACAACATTCAAAGGCAACGCAGCAACAAAGTGGGGAACTGAACTTGAACCTAAGGCAATTGCCGAATTCGAAGAAGCGATGAAGTGCAAAGTTATCGAAATGGGGTTGACACTGCACCCATCTTACCAGTATTTGGCTCATAGCCCGGACGGTATTGCTGTTTTCAAGGATCGCCCACCAGCATTGATTGAGGTTAAATGCCCTCTCTACAGAAACATCACAGCAGGTCTTGTGCCTGCATACTACATGGGACAGGTGATGCTGGGTTTGAGCGTTTTCAATGTTGATGAATGTTTCTTTATTCAGTACAAACCAACGCCTCACACTCTGGACATCACCGTCATCCACAATGAAGCTTTGTGGCTAGAAAAACATTTGTGCACTTTCCAAGATTTCTGGAAAGATGTGGCGCATTGGCGAGAAATCGGGTACACAAAGCACCCAAAGTTCAAGGAAAGCAAATCCGGCGAGAAGCGCAAGAACGAGTATGCCGAAAAGTTGTTGATTGTGGATATTGACGCTGATCAAACCATATGATCGACAATCTGCATATCGACGTTTTTTAAGAAAGTCTTTAGTTGGTTGCAAAACATGTTCAATGCACCCACCATGACAGCGTCATCTTCATACGTCTTTCTTAGGTTTCCAATTCCAGCTACTGCCAATTGTATAGCATTATTCAGGTCGGGTAGTTCGCCGTTGAGCTCTAATGTGGCTCGTGTTTGGTTGACCAATTGTCGCAATGCACCCAATGTATTTTCTCTGCTGTTTCCACCAATATATCTGCGAATGGATTGGAAGTAGTGTTTGTCAACGGTGATGTTGTTGCTGGAATCGACTATTAATTTGTCACCGGGTGCAAGTTGAGATACAACACTCAAGTTTATGAATAGTTGGTCCATGAATGTAAAGTCACTTTGCATTTCTATCAGACACACACAATTAAATACTACATAAAAGCTTTGCATCAACTTGTTAGCACCGAAGCTGCGTTGATGTTGGCATCATTCAAGATCGCTGTGCGTATAAATTCTTGGTCTCTTTGATATTTCATGACAGTCAGATTCACATGTTTTATTTTATCAGTTGCATTCCGACAGCAGGCTTCATGTTTTTTGGTCATCTGTCTCTTCCACGTCGATGGGCCCACCAATTTCCACGGTATGGCAATTATCTCATAGATGAAAGCACCGCAAATAATCCAAAAGAGGGATAGCAGCACCAGCTTGCCCACATTAATAGCAACCACATCAAACGCAACGAGTTCTGAGTTCAAGTTGTCGTCATAGTAGTTCTCTTTCCAAAATTGATACCAAGGCACTACTTCTTCTTCATCCATTCCTTCAATGCTTTTACTGGTGTGTATTTTTTTCTAGAAATAGTAAATGCATGTTTTGAGATCAAAGCACAGAAAAGAATCCAACACACACATACCAGCACCAGCTTGCCCACATTCATAGCAACCACACTAGACGCAACGAGTTATGAGTTCAAGTTGTCGTCATAGTAGTTTTCTTTCCAAAATTGATACCAAGGCACTGCACCATCGTCTTATGCCTCCTCTTCTGCCTTCTCTGCTGCATTCCTTGCTGCTATTCGCTCTTGTACTCCCTTGTATGCTGCTGTTGACGCATTCTGTGCTGCCGCATCTGCCTCTGCGTCTGCCATTGCAATTGCTATTACTGGTGTTTATTTTTTTCTATAAAATAGTAAATGCACAATTTGTTGAAGCCATTTGAATCAAATAAATGGTGTACAATACTCTGGTGGTTCATGGTGTTCGATCTGCTATTTTTATGCATGGCACTAGCTTTGCTATGTATCCGCATTGTCCACCATGGTAGCTGTCGTACAGTCGATCTGATGCTCATCGATCACATTGTCATGCTGGGTGCGACATTCGTAATAGCCAAGCTGCAATACTCAATTTGTCGTGCTGCCCTTAAATAAACCAAAGGGGAATTCGGGTAAATGGTCCATCATCAAGTTTTTGAATGTACATGTCATTGTGGCGGGGATTTCGCTGCTATAAAATAGTAACAAGGCTATGCACATGACCATGGCTTCTGGTGCATTTGGTGGGCCATCACTGTAGAAACGGTTAGCCATCAACGACAGCGCAATGATAAAATAAAATGCCACGATCCATAAATTGCTTATATTACCTGGTTTCCCTTGATATTGCACCTTGCAGCCATTGTAGCATATGGGTTTAACACCACCCTGCTCTTCGTCAAATTCCACCTTGTATCCGTCACTTGTCCTCACCACACTTTTTATGGGTTTCGTATAGGTCATACCACTATCAGCTGTACTGAAGACCAACGAGTCAGAGTTGTAAAGATGCGCCCTAGACCATGTACTATCGCCGTATGGCATGTATGTATCCGGTGCCACTGCACGCATCAACACTTCCTCTTTGCTTGTGGAAATGTGCACCACAAATGCAGAAGCCAGCAATGGCATCAAATACCAAAATTGTTGCAGGCCGTGCATTGTCAGTGTCTTTCATAGAGCTGGACAAAAAAAAGTCACTCAACGATACCTTCAGCGACCTCGTCTTGTAAATCGCTGAAGTTGTACAACTGATGCTTACCCCTTATGACGTGAAGAAGCTCATACTGAATGGCATACACATATATGGCATAGGATCCCGGACGAAGCCCACTAACGTGCAAGTGTTTGAAAGAGAACCGCCCAAAATTCAAAGTGCCACTAGGTTGAAGGGAATCTGGGCTGCTGCAGAAGGGCATGCACATCACACCAGACGTGGGTGAGTTTTTGTGATGCTTTACTGTGTTCACGAGTGCGTGGTGCATTGCAGAGGCTTGGTACCACTCCCTCAACTTATTGTCTACATATAGTTGTATGCGCTCGCAGTGCAACCTGTCCTTCAATGGAGAATTATCCTCAATGCAATACGTGTGCGGTTTAGATAAGTTGTCATTCGAGTGAATGGCGACAATCAATTCCTTAGTGCAATGTCTGCATGTCAAATCGATGATGGCCATGCTAGTGTTGACGTTCGTTTGCTCGCCGACGAGAGCATGCGTTTCTATAACATACTCTTGTGGTTGAGCTATCAAAGACGCTACATGCGCTTTTGGTAAAGTGACAAAGGTCCCCAGCAGCCTAAATGATGGCACATTTTCATGACCACTGTCATCATACTCTGCACCAGTGATTGTTGTAAATATCTCCTTGATTGTGGCGAACATGAAAGCTATTTCTAGGTCGTCTGTCGTATGTACAGTGGGCAAGCCAGTGGTAGCATGCTTGTCAAAAAAGAACGGGAGGTCAACATAGACATGCGATGTATTGCTGGCTGCCACATGCATGCATGCCATGTCCTTCATTGCGTTGCTTGTGCCATGGTTGAGATCCATCAATATTTGCATCAAGCGCCCGTACGTCTTGAATTCGACACCACCCACATGCAGTATGCATTGCTCGAACAAGATACGAGGCCAACCTTGCACAAGGCGTGCACCACTGGGTATCTGAAACGGGCTGATTTCTAATGTCAATTTGTGGAGCATATCACCAGCAATCGATAGATTGGCCATCGTGCTGCTCGTACCGTAGTCCTCATTGCTCCACCTGTGAAGTTCCACCGTCTCCATTGCAAACTCATGAACTGGTATTATTTTGCTTTTCCAAAAAGTAGTTGAGTCATCGTTATGGTATGTGTCGGCTGCATTTCTACACAACAAGGAAATCAACGCACCACCACTCGACTCCATGGCATGCGATTTATCTTCCATGTTCTTGTATTGCTTTGCTATTTTTAAAGTCATTCAAATAACACGCCAGCGGTACCACTGTGTACCCGCAGCACATTGATGCATGTTTGATACAGATGAACTTCAACGCCGGGATCGATAAGTGCACGGACCATAGCAACAGTGGTCTCATGCATGCTGGACACATCGAGCGAGGTTCCAGGCAACATACCTTTTACGGTCATTTGATTATTGCTCAAGTATGCAAGCGCGATTTCTACTTGATCGATGGCACCCAAATTGATGCACCCGCTGCTAGCAATCCACTCGGGATGCATGCATAATGGCATACAGGCTCTATGGTCACTTCCTGTGTACTTCATGCTAACGTCATTGGTGTAGTAGCCCATGCTTCTAGCACTCTGTGATGCATAGCCGTTCAACATCAAGGCCATGCTATCTATGAAACTAACAGGCAACTCGTTGAACGTGTCTGTGCTGTGAGCAGCGAGATGTGGCGCTTTGAAAGACAACACCAGCTGTTTGCTCGGGTGGTTCATGTTGGATATGTTGACTCTGTCTTCTGCACCTGTGAGATCGAGTGGTGCGTGCCTAGAGTAGTTTTGCTCCATGACATATTCCTGGACTTGTCGAGACATCGCGTGCCTCTCGTCTTCATCCAAGTACACCACCATAGTCCTAAGCAATGGCATGTCATACCTGATCATGCGAGTACTGTGAGTGTCTGCTTCAGACAGGCGGTGCAGCAGCTTTTCTTCATCAGGGTAATATGCATGGTCGCTTGTGAACATGCATTGACTCAACTTCCTTTTGGTGACATCTATGCCATTCTGTATGCACAACACATCATCCCACTTCCAATACACCCTCAGTATGACCTCAACCTCTTCAGTGTACGTATGCAAGTCGTCATGTGGTGAGCGTGTGTATTGATTCCTGATGTATGCACATGTGCTATCAACGATTCTTTTCATGCTCCTTTCTATTTGATCATCACTCATCTTCAGTTCAGACAATACCGTGTCATGAAAGATGTATACTAGTGGATTTACATCCTCATTACCTGCATGTGCTTTGGGTGGTGAAGTTTCGCTGTTAGGGTCGTAGTACCACACAAGCAAGGCTTTCATCATCATCCGTTTGCTGGCATCATCAAGGTTCGCGTACTCCAATAGGTGGATGACATAGATTTGATTAATTTCGGTCAATTGGTTATGGCGTTTTGATAGGCACATCATCAAGTTTTTTGTGTAAGTACCCATGTCGCTTGTGTATAACTGGTAAATGGCCTTCATGAAGCAGTTCCAAGAGTCATCTTGATCCAATGTGAATGCTGTGTTCTTGGCGGCATGTAGCCATCGATGAAACTGCACCTTATTTTTTGCAACACCTTCTTCTGGTGGTAGCTCTAGTGCTGTAGTTGCTGACTCCCAGTCTTCGATGCTAACTTCTTCTGAGCGAACGATGTGCTGTATGGAATTCAGTTTCACCTCTATTTCCACTCTGTGATATTGCAAACACAAGCATGGCAGGCTTTTATCCAAATCCTTTGATATGAAAAATGGCAAGTCTACAATGCATGTCCCTGGTTTTGGATGTGCCCTCTGTACTCCTTGCAAAGATTGTTGGGCTGCTAGGTGTGACGAGTTGCTATGAAGCCGCGTGTGAATGTCGATCTGTTCACCCGTCAATGTGTCTATGGTGGTGCCACCGACCTTCATCTTGGCATATTGAATTAACCCCACGGAAGGGTTGTCCACGTACACTTGCTTCTTGAGTTGTTCAAGATTGGAAAGGTCTGGGAAGGTGATCTCAAGAGCCACACCATGCAAGAGGTCGATGCCGTTTTCCACTGTATAGCTGATTGTGCTCTCCTCGCTTGCATGCGTATTCTTCTCTATGTCCTTCACCTCTTGTGTAGCTGTTTCCATTGCAAAGTTGGTGTGCCTATTAATGCGTGGCACGAAGTGCGAGAACCTACTGGCTCTGTCTTCATCGGCCAACCCGA
>Ga0129327_10001681_pt1 | contig 13047 bp, 8 predicted proteins | sample CPBDNA_6_FD_111799 | JGI IMG/M metagenome (GOLD analysis project Ga0129327, IMG submission 111799) | Freshwater to marine salinity gradient microbial communities from Chesapeake Bay, USA - CPBay_Spr_31_0.8_DNA | ecosystem: Environmental > Aquatic > Marine > Coastal | place: USA: Chesapeake Bay... | reverse complement strand
GCCTCGGACCTGCGAGGTCATCTTGCTAGAGATACTTAGACCCGCTGCGTCATCGGCAGCTGAGTTAATCCGCTTACCAGTCGAGAGGCGCTCCATGGCTGTTGACAGTGCACGGTTGTTTGGGGAAAGCGCTTCGCGAGCTACGAGGGATTTAACGTTTGTGTTGATTACTGCCATGGTGTTCCCCTCAAGGCGTTGTCGTCCAAAAAACAGCTGCCTTGAGGGCCTTTAACTGCGAAGGAACCCGGCGGTGAATGTGTTTTACCCTTCACGCATCCTTGGCAGGTCTGGCTACCCCCCACCTTCTGATACTCTATGATTCGTCGCCTATCGATAGTTCTTTAACCGATTGGAAAATAGATGGTTTGGCGTCTGGAAAAGAACATTACACAAGAAGCTGGGTGACAGCGGCGTTCTATGGGAAATATGACAAGAGTGCCCACTTTAGAGCGTGGGAGCACCGAGAAGCTCAACTTAGGTGGGTTTGCAACCAAGTGGCGCAAAGTATCACCGATTTTGATCTAGATGATGACTACGTCTTGTATAGATGCCCGCGGTATTGTGGACATGAGGTTAGCGTTGGTGTCTACTTTTTGCCTGACCATGACGAGGGTGACCGTAGACACCCTAATAGCAAATTTAGAGTAGGCGATAGATCTGAATACTATATTTATAAAAAGGTGGAGCATTACTCCGCTAGGTGTCCATCCTGCGGCCGTTTAGAGTTGGGCCCGATCGGGTTTGATTACTCCTGCGTTCTGACCTTCTGGGAACGGAGCGGCTCCCAGACCTTTACACCTTCCATGGCCATGTGGCCTTCGTAAATGACGGGCGTCTATGCGGTTTTTATCGCGATTGGTCGTTTCCGCTGAGGCCGCCGGAGGGATTATTCGACAATGGGATGAATGAAGGTTTTCGTTGGCAAGATTCTTCCGCATCGGCAAAATAGTATCGGCGTAGTGTCCAAAACTAAATGCCTGCTACCGTTTCGGAAGGGTACTTTGGGTCCTTGCCGATGACAAGCGGTATCGTTCTATCCGATTCCACAAGGCGTGACTTAGCCGCGCACCATGCGCACACTACCCGGATGACTAACGTTAGACAGTGGCTCCCTGATTTTTTAAATCGTTTGAGCGAAACACTGTACAAGTGGTCTGGGGGGACCCATTTGAGAATGTGGGGGGTGGGGGTACGGTGGGGGTCGGCTGCGCCGGATTTTGAAGGGGGTACCCCTCCTAGCCAGTATGCGCATGCAAAACCGCATAGACAGGACATAGTCGGCTTGACTGATGTGGGGGAACTGGTATTCTGAACTGTCCAATTTCTGTCCAACTGAGCGTGGCGGCAACTAGATACCAACCACAAACAAAAATAGCCCCCGGAGGAGCTATTTTCTTGATTCCAAAAGAAGATTTTGGAGGCGCGATCCAGAGTCGAACTGGACTAGACGGATTTGCAATCCGTTGCATAACCGCTTTGCTATCGCGCCGGTTAACTTGTTTACCCTGTTATTTTGACACCAAAATAGTGCCGTTAAAAATAGAGGGCTTTGACGAAAAAGGGAAGCTTTTAGCTTCCCTTTTTTCAGATCTGGAGCGGGAAACGAGACTCGAACTCGCGACCTCAACCTTGGCAAGGTTGCGCTCTACCAACTGAGCTATTCCCGCATATTCCTTCAACTCATCAGGGTTCACACCCCTCTTCGTCTGCGGAAGCTAGAAGTATAACCAAAAATGAAGCCCCTTTTTAGGGGGCTATGAAAAAATTTTAGTGTTTTGCAGCACCCTTGCCAGCGCCTTGATCCGCGTTGGCGCGTGCCGCCGCGGCCGCAGCGATTTGCTCTTCTGAAAAGGGTTCAGGCTGGCGCTCCAACGCATATTTCAAGACCTGGTCTATCCACTTCACAGGGATGATTTCCAAGCCATTCTTCACGTTGTCTGGAATCTCAGCCAAGTCCTTCACGTTTTCTTCGGGAATCAACACGGTCTCGATACCACCGCGCAACGCGGCCAGCAGCTTTTCCTTCAAACCACCAATCGCCGTGACTTCGCCGCGCAAGGTGATTTCACCTGTCATGGCCACCGTACACTTAATTGGAATCTGCGTGAGCGACGACACCAACGCCGTCACCATGGCAGCGCCTGCGCTGGGACCGTCTTTCGGCGTGGCACCATCGGGAACGTGGATGTGAATGTCACGCTTCTCAAACATCTCATCTGCAATGCCTAACGCGCTCGCACGGCTACGCACCACGGTACGGGCGGCCTCAACGGACTCCTTCATAACATCGCCCAAAGAGCCTGTACGCGTGATGACACCCTTACCTGGCATCAGCGCGGCCTCAATGGTGAGCAAATCACCACCGACCTCTGTCCATGCCAAGCCAACCACTTGTCCCACTTGGTTTTTCTGTTCCGCGCGGCCATAGGTGTACTTGCGAACGCCTAAGAACTCATCCAAGTTATCCGCGTTGACAACAACAGGGGCCGTGGACTGCTTCAGCAACAAGCTTTTGATCACTTTGCGGCAGATCTTAGACACTTCGCGCTCTAAGGAGCGCACACCGGCTTCGCGGGTGTAATAGCGCACGACGTCACGCAAGGCGTCCTCGCGCACCTCAAGCTCACCCTCTTTCACGCCGTTGTTCTTCAATTGCTTGGGCAATAGGTATTGCTTGGCAATGTGCGTCTTCTCATCTTCGGTGTAGCCACTTAAGCGAATCACTTCCATGCGGTCTAACAAGGCCGCTGGGATATTCATGGAGTTAGACGTCGCCACAAACATGACGTCACTCAGGTCAAAGTCAACCTCAACGTAGTGGTCGCCAAAGGTGTGGTTTTGCTCGGGGTCCAAGACCTCCAACAACGCGCTGGAGGGGTCACCACGGAAATCAGTACCCAACTTGTCGATTTCATCTAACAAGAACAAGGGGTTACGGGTACCCGTCTTGCTTAGGTTTTGCAACACCTTCCCTGGCAACGCGCCAATGTAGGTCCGGCGATGTCCCCGAATTTCGGCCTCGTCGCGGACGCCACCCAAAGCCATACGTACGTATTTACGGCCTGTTGCCTTCGCAATCGATTGGCCCAATGAGGTCTTGCCCACGCCGGGCGGGCCGACCAGACACAGAATAGGCGCTTTCACCTTGTCGACGCGTTGCTGCACCGCGAGGTATTCCAAGATGCGTTCTTTTACCTTGTCCAAGCCGAAGTGGTCGGCATTGAGGGTGTCGTCGGCCAGCGCCAAGTCGTGCTTAATCTTGGTCTTTTTGCTCCATGGCAAACCTAGCAAGACTTCAAGGTAGTTTCTGACCACACTCGCCTCGGCTGACATCGGCGACATGAGTTTCAGTTTTTTCAGCTCGCCTTCCGCTTTGGTACGTGCCTCTTTGGGCATGCGAGCCAGTTTGATTTTCTTTTCTATTTCTTCAATATCAGCGCCGTCTTCGCCCTCGCCCAGCTCTTTTTGAATCGCTTTGACTTGCTCGTTAAGGTAGAAGTCGCGCTGGTTTTTTTCCATCTGGCGCTTCACACGACCGCGTATGCGCTTGTCGACGTTAAGCACCTCGACTTCAGATTCCAACTGACCGAAAAGCTTCTCCAAGCGGGCCCGAATGGGTGTCAGGTTGAGCACCTCTTGCTTGTCATCCAACTTGAGCGGCAAGTGCGCCGCGATGGTGTCGGCCAGACGACCTGGCTCGTCGATGCTGGAAATAGAGGTGAGGATTTCCGATGGAATCTTCTTGTTCAACTTCACATATTGGTCAAACTGCTGCATGAGCGCGCGGCGCAACGCCTCGATCTCGGTGCTATCGTCTACCACCCGTTCCGCTTCAACCGCGGTCGGTTCGACGTGCGCGGTGAAGTGCTCTTCTCCGTCAACAATTTTTAGCACGGCGGCACGTTGCACGCCCTCAACCAGCACCTTCACCGTGCCATCGGGCAGCTTCAGCATTTGCAAGATACTCGCCACGCAGCCTATGTCGAACATGTCTTCGGCACTGGGCTCGTCTTTGGCTGCGGTCTTTTGTGCGACCAGCATGATGCGGCGGTCGGCGGCCATCGCCGTCTCTAATGCCTTGATGCTTTTCGCGCGTCCGACAAACAAGGGGATCACCATGTGGGGAAACACCACCACGTCACGCAAGGGCAACAGTGGCAGGTCAATGGCGGTGGGAGGTAGTAATTCTTGTCCAGACATGGCAGAACCTTTTTATAGAAATCTAAGTTAGTTAGGTACTTGGGTCTGTTGAGGGATGGCGTAGCGACTTACGCCTTTTTCGCCTCTTCTTTGTATACGAGCAATGGCGCCTTGCCATCATCAATGGTGGTCTCATCGACTACGACAGAGGCCACGTTATTGAGACTAGGTAAATCAAACATGGTGTCAATGAGGGCCTGCTCCAAGATGGAGCGTAGTCCACGGGCACCGGTTTTGCGCTTGAGTGCTTTACGCGCAATCGCACGTAAGGCGCTGGGGCGCACCTCTAGGGCTGCACCCTCGAGAGACAGCAATTTGGTGAACTGCTTCACCACCGCATTCTTGGGTTGCGTCAGAATCTCAACCAAGGCGTCTTCTTCCAGCTCGTCCAGGGTCGCGACCACGGGCAAGCGGCCAACCAGCTCGGGAATGATGCCAAATTTCACCAGGTCTTCAGGCTCTACATCGCGGAACGCATCGGTCAGCGAGCGGGTCACCTTTGACTTTACTGAGGCGCCAAAACCAATGCCAGAGGCCTCGGTGCGGTTCTCGATCACCTTCTCTAAGCCAGCAAATGCACCGCCACAGATAAACAGGATGTTTGTGGTGTCCACTTGCAAGAAATCTTGGTTCGGGTGCTTGCGACCACCTTGCGGCGGTATGGAGGCCACCGTGCCTTCGATTAACTTGAGTAAGGCCTGCTGAACGCCCTCACCAGAGACGTCGCGCGTGATAGATGGGTTGTCCGACTTGCGCGAGATCTTGTCGATTTCATCGATGTAGACAATGCCCCGCTGGGCACGCTCTATGTCGTACTCGCAGGTTTGCAACAGCTTCACCACGATATTCTCGACGTCTTCGCCGACATAACCTGCTTCGGTCAGCGTCGTGGCATCAGCCATCACAAACGGCACATTGAGCATGCGCGCCAGCGTTTGCGCCAGCAAGGTCTTGCCCGATCCGGTTGGGCCAATGAGCAAAATATTGCTTTTCACCAACTCAACGTCGTCCTTCTTGGCCGTTTCTTTGTGACGCAGACGTTTGTAGTGGTTGTAGACCGCCACGGCCAGCGAGCGCTTGGCGCGCTCTTGACCAATGACGTAATTGTCTAAGTTGGTTTTTAGATCAAGGGGCGTTGGCAACGCCTCGGCATCCGTCTTACCCAACTCGGTATTGGGGAGCTCATCGCGCACGATGTCATTACACAGGTCGATGCACTCATCACAGATGAATACAGACGGACCCGCAATCAGCTTCTTAACCTCGTGTTGGCTCTTACCGCAAAACGAGCAGTAGAGGTTTTTCTCTGATCCGGCGTTCTTTTTATCGGCCATGGTCTTACCCTGCTTTGAATGAAACTCAGGCTTCTATGATAACGGCTTGCAAACGCGACCCCGCGCCTGCAAACCACGCATCAAGCTTCGGCGGTTGGTGCAGCGCTCTCGCGTGTAGAAATGACTTTATCAACCAATCCATAGGCGGCCGCTTCTTCGGCGGACATAAAGTAGTCACGCTCGGTGTCACGCTCGATTTTCTCGAGGTCTTGGCCCGTGCGTTCTGCCAAAATGCCGTTGAGAACGCCACGCAAACGCAAGATTTCACGCGCGTGAATCTCAATGTCCGTGGCCTGCCCTTGCGTACCGCCCAGAGGCTGGTGAATCATCACGCGTGAGTTCGGCAAAGAAAAGCGCTTGCCTTTGGCCCCTGCGGCCAACAAGAATGCACCCATGCTCGCCGCCATGCCCGTACAGAGCGTGGAGACATCGGGCTTGATGAAGTTCATTGTGTCGAAAATAGCCATGCCTGCGCTCACCGAACCACCGGGTGAGTTGATGTAGAAGTGAATGTCTTTGTCAGGATTCTCACTCTCCAAAAACAACAACTGTGCCACCACCAAGTTGGCGGAGTGGTCATTTACGGGACCAACCAAAAACACCACGCGCTCTTTTAAAAGACGCGAGTAAATGTCGTAACTACGCTCACCGCGGCCCGACTGCTCAATCACCATAGGCACCATGCCCAAAGCTTGTGTATCCAAAGCGCTCATTGCGACTTCTCCAAAAATATGTTCACCCAAGGGCTCACTTTAGCGAATTTTTTCCCCGCACATTAGATGGGGGCATTCCTAACAATAGCAAGGCGGTCCTAAAAACAACAAAAGGGCTTTGCGGCCCTCTGGTTGGCAGGGCCAAAACCCTGCGAATCATCCCGCCAGCAGGCAAGTGGCCTGCCGGGGTCTGGTTTATTGCTGCGCCATCAACTCGTCGAAGTCGACCGCCTTTTCAGTCACTTTCGCCTTAGCGAGAATGAAGGCTGTCACGTTGTTCTCAATCACAACGGCTTCCACCTCAGACATGCGCTGCTGGTCATCGGTGTACCACTTCACAACATCGGCTGGGCGCTCATAAGCGGCGGCCATCTCGTTAATGTGTGCCTCGATCTGCTCACGGGTCGCGTCCAACTTCTCAGTGCGAACCAGCTCAGCAACCACCAAGCCCAAACGAACACGGCGCTCTGCTTGCGGACGGAAAATGTCATCAGGGATTGGCGCCTTATCAGCATCCTTGATCCCGCGCTGCTTCAAGTCAGCACGTGCGGCATCCGCCATACGGTCCAACTCGGCTTGCACCGGGGCCTTAGGCAAGTCCAATTCGGCCTTGGCGACCATGGCATCCATGGCAGCGGCTTTGTTACGGGCTTGCAAACGGTTTTTTACTTCACGCTCGAGGTTGTTGCGAATGTCTGCACGCAAGGCTTCAACCGTGGGCTCATTCACGCCCAAGGTCTTCACAAAGGCCTCGTCGACTTCTGGCAAGTTAGCGGCTTCTACCTTGTGCACGGTGACCAAAAAGTCAGCCGTCTTACCCGCAACGTCCTTGCCGTGGTAATCCTCTGGGAACGCTAAGGGGAAGGTCTTGCTCTCGCCAGACTTCATGCCGCGAACCGCATCTTCGAACTCTTTCAGCATCTGGCCATCGCCCAAAATGAATTGGAAGCCATCCGCTTTACCCCCTTCAAAGGGCACGCCGTCTATCGAACCCAAGAAATCGATGGTGGCGCGGTCGCCATCCACGGCCGCATCCGCAGCCGCGCGTTGCGCGAACGTACGACGCTGCTTGCGCAAGATATCAACGGTCTTGTCAATGGCCTCTTCGGTAACGTCTGCCGTCACCTTCTCAACCTCGACGGTTGCCAAATCGCCCATCTTGACCTCTGGGTACACCTCAAACACCGCCTCAAAGGCCATCTCGCCCTCGGCGGCACCGTCTTTTTGGCTGATTTGGGGTGCACCTGCAACGCGCAACTGGGCTTCCACAGCCACGGCAGCGAAGGCCTCACCCACTTTGTCGTTCATCACTTCGTACTGGACCGACGCGCCATACATCTGGGCAACAACCTTGGCAGGCACCTTACCGGGACGGAAGCCGTCTATCTTCACTTGGCGGGCCAAGCGCTTGAGACGGGTATCAACCTCTGCCTCAATTGCGTTAATTGGCAACGTCAGCGTTACCTTACGCTCAAGCTTCTCGAGCGTTTCAACATTCACGGCCATTACAAACTCCTGATATGCGGCTCCAACCATGCAGGCCCAATGCCTGGGTTAGTCAGAGCTCAAAAATACGAGTGGTGCGCGGGGGGGGACTCGAACCCCCACACCATTTCTGGCGTCAGGACCTAAACCTGGTGCGTCTACCAATTTCGCCACCCGCGCTAATTCCGGCTGAAGACCCACACTTATTGCTAAGCGCACGCCACCGACTGAATCAAGGGCCAACAGACCCTAAAACACACTACCCGAGCGAATTGTGGCACTCAGTTAGCGGAAAACCCACTATTGTAATCATCTATCAGGCTAAGTTTGCCGAAGGGGCAAATTTCCTCTGAAATCGCGCCTGCCCGAGGCGACAATGGGGGCATGCAATCACGTTCAGCCGGTGTGGACCACTACGAGAACTTTCCCGTGGCCAGCTGGCTGTGCCCCGCCCACCTGCGCCCCGCTATTCAGGCCATCTACCACTTTGCCCGCACCGCCGACGACATCGCCGATGAAGGTAACAGCGCAGCCGCCGATCGCTTAACTGATTTACAGGGGCTACATGACGACCTTGAGCGCGCCGCGAGCGGCGCCGCGCCGCAGGGTAAGCACGCCGCCGTTGTGAACGACCTCACCCCCTATTTGGCGGCCGGACTACCGAAGGGCTTGCTAACCGACTTGCTGAGCGCCTTTGCGCAGGACGTGCGCTACACGGCCAACGCGCACCACTACGACGATTGGCCAGCGCTTCTGGACTATTGCCAACGCTCGGCCAACCCCGTCGGACGGTTGTTACTGCACCTGTATGGGGTGACAACGCCACACGCACTGGCCGCCAGTGATGCGGTGTGCACCGCCCTGCAGCTCATTAACTTCTGGCAAGACCTCAGCCAAGATCTGCCACGTGGCCGCTACTACGTGCCAGTCACTGCGCTGGTGGCGCAGGGGCTTACGCCACAGACTGACCTCACCACTCTCCCCTTGGCCCAGTCATCGGCGCTCATCAAAGCCTTAGTGGCGCACGCACGCAGCACCATGGCGCAGGGCTACCCGGTGGTCAACGCGGTCCCGGGTCGTGCCAGTTGGGAACTTGCCACCGTTATCCAAGGGGGTTTACACGTCTTACGTAAAATAGAGCGTAACGGTTACGACAGCGCGGTAAACCGCCATAAGCTAACGGCTTGGGACGGCGTTGAAGTCTTCGCGCGAACCCTCCTCTTTAAATTTCGCCTCTTGTTTTAAATCCTCCCACGCGGCGTCCTGCGCGTGATGAAAATGGTTGCTATGTTGAACTTCTTTGCCCCGTCTGCCCGTGTGGTCCGCATCACCTCGTCATTGGCGGCACTGGTCGCCTTGGCTAGCGCTGCGCCAGCCGCTTGGTCCCAAGCCACGGCCAGCGCACCGCTACGCGTCACAACCGCGGCTTTTAAAGACATTGCCACCTACCCAAAGTTGCAAGTGCCCGCCCAAGTGATTGCCCGCAACCGCGTGCAGTTATCGGCCCAAATAGCGGGGGTGGTGCAGCAGTGGCAAGCCGACACAGGCTCCAAAGTGCGTCGCGGTCAAACCCTTGCCCAGCTTGATCCACGCGATATGAGTCTGGCATTGGCTCAAACCCAAGCCGCTAAGCAAGCCGCAGAGGCGCGACTCGCCTTGGCCAAGCAACAGCTGAAGCGTGGCGAAGAGTTGGTCACCAATGGCTTCTTCTCCAGCGAGGCGCTGAACCAACGTGAGACCGAGGTAACCCTGCTTCAGGCTGATCTCAATGCCCGCATCGCAGCGGTGGCAACGGCCAAGCATGCGCTGTCAAAGACCAAAATTACGGCGCCATTCAATGCCGTCGTTTTGCAGCGCATGGCACAGGTTGGCAATACCGTCTCACCAGGCACGCCCCTGTTTGAGCTCAGTGATACCGCCGCACCAGAGGTGGAAACCGAGTTGTCCAAGTCTCAGGCCAACAGCCTTCGGCGCGCGACAACCGTGGCGTGGCAGAGTCCCAGCCAAAGCCAAACCTTCACGGTGCGCTTATTGCGCGTAACAGCCGCCCTCGATAGCCGCACCCGCAACCAAACGGTACGGCTTAAATTTGACCGCTACACCAACGACATGCCTCTGCCAGGGGCCAACGGTAGCCTGCAATGGCAAGATACCCAGCCCCACCTGTCACCCAGCCTATTGGTGCGGCGTGGTCAGCACATGGGCTACTTCACGGTGCAGGCCGGACTCGCAACTTTTAATCCGCTACCGAACGCGCAAGAAAGTCGCCCCGCTCCCGTGAACTTAAGCCCTGAGACTGTCATCGTCACGCAAGGTCAGGCGGCATTGCAAGACGGTCAAGCGGTCACGACACCATGAGTTTTTATCAGCGCCTCATCGCCAACCACCCGCTGGCAAACATCGCGTTTGTTGTGGTCCTTTGTTTGGGTGTGTTGAGCTACAGCTCCATGCCGCGCGAGCAAGATCCAGAAATTAACTTCAACTGGGTCAACATCACGACCGACATGCCGGGCGCCACTTCGGAAGAGGTTGAGCGCCTCATTACCAACCCACTGGAGGACTCAATACGTGGGGTTGCGGACATCCGCTTTGTCTTGTCCAACTCCCGCCCAGCGGTCTCGAGTATGTTGGTGCGTTTCCGCGAACTGTCGGACGCCGATTTCGATAAACGCATTACCGACCTGCGGCGCGAAATTCAAAATAAGGCGGCCAGTGAACTCCCCTCTGAGGCCAGAGAGCCACGGGTGCTGGAGTTAACCACCTCGAACGGATTTCCCACCGCCTCCATACTGCTCCAAGGGCAAGCCGACGATGAAAACCTGCGGCTAGCCGCCAGACGCATCAAAGAAGACTTAGAGCGTATCAGCGGGGTTGACCGCGTCTCGGCCAACGGCTTGCGGGCGCCAGAACTTAAAGTAATACCCGACGCCCAAGCGCTCGCCGCACGTGGCCTTAATGCCGCCGATGTCGTTGACAGCCTGCGTGGGCTCTGGCGAGATACCTCTGCGGGTAGCTTACGCACCACAGACGGTAGCTGGTCCATCAACGTCAATGGCGTAACCACCGATGCCGAGGTCATGGCCAATTGGCCCGTGCTCTCGTCTAGCCGCCCAGGCGTCTCTGCCCGCCTACAAGACGTAGCCCGCATCGAGCAGAGTCGCGGCAAAGCTGTGCAGTACGCCAGCTCCAACGGCCTACCGGCTATCTCGATGGCGATCACCAAAAAATCAGGCACCAACACGCTGGCTTTGGTCGACCGCCTCAGCGACTACGTCAATCAGAAAAACGCCAGCATCTCTGAACTCGGGCTTAGCCTCACGCTCAGCGACGACCAAACCGTACCGACCAAAAAAGCGCTCGGTGTGATGGAGACCAACGCCTTAGTGGGTGCCGTTATGGTGCTCGCCGTTTCTTGGCTATTTTTAGGTTGGAAGGTTGGTTTGCTCATTGCCCTCGGTATCCCGTTCTCCTTGCTAGGTACCTTTGCGGTTCTTAACGGCATAGACAACACGGTCAATGTATCGGTGTTGCTCGGGGTCGTGATTGCGCTGGGCATGCTGGTGGACGATGCTGTGGTGGTGGCCGAGGCGATTTACTACCGAATACAACGGGGACAAGCCACGATGCAAGCGTGTATTGATGGCGTCTCCGAGGTGGTCACGCCCGTTCTCGCATCCGTTGCCACGACGATGGCAGCGTTCTTGCCGCTGATGCTGTTGCCCGGTATTTTGGGTAAGTTTTTGTTCGTCATCCCATTTGTAGTGACCATTGCGCTCGCCATTTCACTGCTCGAGGCATTTTGGATGATGCCCGTGCACATCGCATCGCTCAAGCTCTCTAAAACGGACCTTCAAAAAGAAGACTGGAGAAGCCGACTCAACCGTAACATTCGCCTCAAGTACGGCAAGACGCTTGCCTACACCTTGCGACGTCCCAAACGCTTCGCTTTGCTCGGCCTGATGACCATTGCCTCGGCCGTGGCCTTACTGGGTAGTGGCGTTGTGCGGGTGCAGTTCTTCGCGTTTGACCCCGTCCGCCTCTTTTACGTCAACGTTGACATGCCCGCAAACGCATCGCTTGACGAAACAATGGCCGCCGTGAATCAACTTGAAAAGCGTGTGCGGGCGCGCGTAAACGGTGTTGGTGAGGGCCAAGAGGCCCGCGCGATTACCGGTTTGGCAGGCGTGAAATTCACAGATACCGCACCGCTTTATGGTGACTCGTACGGCCAAATCATGGTGTCTCTCAACCCCTTAAGCGCCAACGCGCGGTCAGTAGAGGACGTCATCGCAGGCATGCGAGCCGACGTGGAGACAGCCCCCACACCGGGGCAAAAGACCTTCACCACGCTGTCGGGGGGCCCGCCTGCTGGTAAACCAATTGCGGTCAAGGTTCGGGGCGATGATTTCGATGAAATACAGCGTGCCGTCGAGGCCGTGAAGGCCATGACAAGGGACATACCGGGGACCTCCGATGTACAAGACGACAACGTCCCAGGAAAACCGCAATTCACACTAAAGGTCAATCCAGACGCCATGCGCGATAACCACTTGAGCGCGGCGTTGCTCGCGCGCTTGGTGCGTATCAGCGTCGATGGTGAGGTGGTCTCGTTCACACGCGATGCAGGCGACAAGGTCGAGTTACGGGTCGTGGCCAATCGCAACGGCGGTAGTGATGAGCTGCGCACCATAGACACCCTGCTAGACACGCCTATTGCGCTGCCAAACGGTAACGTGACGCGCCTGGGTGCTTTGGTAGAGACCGACATGAAACCGTCACGCGGCGTCATCAAGCACTACAACTTCCGACGCACCATCACCGTGGAGGCCAACCTAGACAAGTCGATTACGGACACGGGTGTCGCCAACGACATCCTGAAAACCGGTTGGTTGACAATTGCAGACCAGTTCCCCACCGTGAGTCTTGACTTCTCGGGTGAGTTAGAGGACATCGAGCAAAGCATTAACGCAATGAAGGTCCTGTTCCTGCTGGGCATCGGCATTGTGTTTCTGATATTGGCGGCCCAGTTCTCGAGCTACTTCCAGCCGCTCATGATTTTAATGACCGTGCCGTTAGCGTTCACCGGTGTCGCCTTTGGCTTGGCGATTTCGGGTAACCCGCTGTCGCTTTACACCATGTATGGTGTGATCGCGCTAACCGGGATTGCCGTTAACTCCGCCATCGTCCTCATTGATGCAGCCAACGAGCGCAAGGCTCTCGGCTACAAAACGACACACGCGATTGTGTATGCGGCCAGACGCCGCGTCATGCCTATCCTGATCACCAGCACAACGACCATCGGTGGTTTGTTCTCG
>Ga0129327_10001672_pt1 | contig 13077 bp, 9 predicted proteins | sample CPBDNA_6_FD_111799 | JGI IMG/M metagenome (GOLD analysis project Ga0129327, IMG submission 111799) | Freshwater to marine salinity gradient microbial communities from Chesapeake Bay, USA - CPBay_Spr_31_0.8_DNA | ecosystem: Environmental > Aquatic > Marine > Coastal | place: USA: Chesapeake Bay... | reverse complement strand
CCCCAAAACCCCAAAACCCCGAAAATATGAAATAGAATAGCTTTATAATATAAAACCAATTCAATTTATTATATACGACTATTAATGAAAAGCAAAATAAAAGAATAATAAAAGTTTATTTAGAATTGAAATAGATTAATGTTTTGCAATTAATGTGGTGAATTATAAAATTCACGTGCTTGAGCATTGCTCAACGACTGCCTCACTCTGCAGCCATCAGGAGGGCGACTCCGGCCAGGATCCACTGTAGCACGAGTTTCTCCTCTTCGGACTCCATCTTCAAGTGAGCGGAGAAGGTGTAGGTACCACCTCTTGCGCTGGTGACGTAGACTGGGCACTCGTAGAGGCCAACCTTGCTGTTCTCCTGTCTGGTGACAGCGGTGACGAGCATGACTGGAAGCTCTGGATGGAGATCCTTCAAGACCATATCGGTGAGGTAACCTTGCTCACTTCCTCGGCCAAGCTCCCAAGCGGCACCTTCGAGGAAGAATCCATGGACGTAAGCACCGTCTTCTGCGACTTCAGGAATCTCTTTTGGATCTCTGACGTTGGTGACATCGGACTTGAGGGTCATATCATCAAGAGCGAGACCCTTTTGTCTGGATGTGACTTGCATGATGGCAGTCAAGAAGGACATTGGGTTGAACAAACCTGAGATCCAGAGGGACTTTGGTTGAACGAATTCCTCGCAGTACTCATCGAGCTGGAGCATTCTCAGGAGGAGGTCATCCCACCATCCAAGAAGGTCTTTGAGGGAGAAGTAGGCATATTTAACCCATGGTCCTGGCTGTTGGTTGACGAAGAGGGCAGTGGCCAAGTCTTCCATGTCTTCAGTGACGTTCAAAGCACCACTGAGACCGGCAGCAAGATCTTCAAGAGATTTTCTGATGGTGAAGGTAAGCAGGTTCATTCTCTCGCATTCTTGGAGGCACACAACGACATATGGTGATCTTTCCTTGGCACGTGCATTCAACTCAATCATGCTGTACTCTGCTGGTAGGACACCCAAGAATCGAGTCAAGAGCTCAGTGGCGACAGCATCTCTCTTGCTGCCACCGGCTCCACCGCTTCCACCGGAGCAGGCAAGGATGGTGGCGAAGAGGGTCTCACCAAGAGTGGTCAAGTAACCAATCTCAGCATTTGGATGGAGACCGAACATGTTGGGGATCTCTGGTGGGAGTTTCTCGTCAACGTACTGGAGATAAGCAGCTCTGTCGAATCTATCAGCCTTTGGTGACTTGAAACCGTGACCTAAGGTCAGGTTCATTTCTTCCATGATCTTTGGTTGAATGAGCACCTGAAGGTAGGTGTTGTTGGTTCTTCTATCCCAGTTATCTGTAATATGGCCACCATACATAACCTCACCATAAAGATATCGGAGATCAGAGTAAGGTACTTTCTCATAGTTTCCGAGGTAATTGTGGAGAATTTCACCGCAAATCTTCAAGTCACCATCGTTGAAGGAGTAGCCTCTTGACCAACCTTGAGATCCGAACTTCTTTCTTCCCAAGATGAGAGAATGGTACATGCAAAGTCCGAATAACAAAGCTTTGAATTCAGTATGTTTATGGCTCTTTGATCTCTCGAAGTGTGATTCATCGAACTTGTTGAAAGCCCTTCTAATGTTGGACTTAAGATCAGTTGGTGCTTCGTTGGCGACCTTCAAGGAATTTTGAAGCACAGCCTCTGGGATGATCTCCTATAATGGTAGACCTGGTGGCTCAGAAGAGATGAAGCATCTGAAGTCTGGATGTGGTCCTGCCTCGACGACCTCTTCAAAGTTCTTTTCGAAGACTTTCATCCAGGTCTGCATCAGATGTACGTTCTAGAACATGCACCAGTTGCCTGCTTTTCCAGCGTCCTTGAGTGTCTTGATGGCGTAGTCTTCTTGACCTTGTCCCATGGAGATGTTAATGAAGCTACCATCAGCAATTGTCTTACCATTGTCTGCACCAACGAGCTCGACCTCTGGAGTTGGATCAACACCAGGGAAAAGCACGAAGAAGATGGCAGTCTGGACATTTGTTTCTGGGTATGTTTTCATGATGTCAAATGGCTCTTGCTCTACGTACTCTGTGCCCATGTTTTGTCTGATGAACTCAGTCAAAGCATTTGTGAGTCTGTCTGGTCTGAGGGCTCTCAAAAGCAAGATTCTGTGGAAGAGAGAGATGTCTTTCATTGCTCTTGGAAGCTCAACGACTTCTGGCTCTTGCTCTTGATACCATTTTCTCCACTGGAGAGCCTCAGATTCCATGTTGCTGATCAAGTGTTCGAATACTTTGATGCTGTCAAGACCCTTTACAGCTGCCCAGTTGGCCTCAGGGATGAACTTGAGGGACTCTTGCTGGTGAGGTGGTTCGAGGGCAACCTCTTTCTTAACCAGAGCATCGACTTCACTTTGCTTGATCAGGTCGTGTCTGATCATGATTCTGAAGCAAAGCATAGTAGAGACAATAAGCTTATGCTTCTCAAGGGTACCTCTTCTGGTGTAGTTGAAGCCCTGGTAGGTGATGGATTCGACCAACATCTCGACTCTCTTTGCGAGGGTTCGTGGGGTGACCTCTCCAGCCTCTTCTTCTTCTTCTTCTTCCTCTGCTGGTGGCTCCTCGCCTTCAGCTGCCTCACCTTCTGGTGCAGCGCCTTCTTCACCTTCTGCTGGCTCAGCTTTAGCCTTCTTCTTTGGATTCATTTTCTCAGCAACGATGGCAATGGCTCTATTGACAACAATGATGAATGCATCAAGAGAGAACTTGTAGAAGGAATGGATCTTTGCAAGCTCCATGAGCAAGAAGAACACAAGGGCTCCTCTACTGGCAGCTGGTCTGTAGAACTCGCAAGCAATTTTGATGCTAACTTCAGTTTCTTTGGCAATCTCTACCTTCTCACTGATTTCCAGGGAGAGCTTCTTTGAGTCCTCAAGACTCACAATGAGGTCAATATCCTCAAGGATATCACCCTCAGCATTGGCTAGCTTGTAAAGCAGCCCACTCTCGAGCTCCTTCAATTTAATTTTGAAGCCATTTTGCTGTTGAATAAGCTCATCGTTCTGAGCTGCGAGATCTGGTCTCTCCTTCTTGACGACCAAGGAGAGGAGCTGATCCTCAAGACCTGATTCTGTAACAGTGAAGTTGATCAAGGTGCACTCGGCCTGGATCTCTGGTGGATAATGAGGGTTGGAGAGCTTGGTATGCATGTAAAGGCCAAACGTGGGGCTCAGGGTGAGCTCCTTGTCTCCCATCTTGATGTATCTTGATTTACCTTTCTTGATGATGCATCTGGCATACACTGGTTGGATAACGGCATCAATGCTGTTTTCCAGATTCTCAATGAGCACTGGGTTACCAGCTTCGACAGAGAATTCAATGGTCTTGACCATCTTTGGGTTGGAGAGTCTAGTAACTTTCAGGCCTTGTGAGTCATAAGTTTTTCTGATCCAGGTGATACCCTGGAGTTGTGGGTCAATGATCAAGCTGTATCTCTCAGAGTTGGTCAGGATTGCACCGTTCTCAGTTGAGACTCTGTCTGGTGGGAGACCGAAGTTGTTCCATCCAGCAATTGCAGCTTCATCGGTCAACACAAGAAGTGGGTTGGCCTCTGGGCTCATTGGGATGTTGTTACCCTTGAAGAAGGTTACGAAGTCAGCCAAGATTCTATCTCTGAAGTCTTTGTTGAATGGACCGACGTAAGACACGAATGAGGATGCAAGAAGGACATCACCGATGATGACCTCAAGGAGCTCTCCTTTGTCAATAATGGCCTGGGCCCATCTATCTTGCTCGCTACCGAGGGCTGAGACGAGCCTGTTGGCAAGGGAAAGTTTGTTCTCGCACTTTTCTGCCTCCCTCATGGCAGTTTCCTTCTCGTTCATGGCCTTGTCGAAGTTAGCCTGGAGCACGCCGAGCTTCTCTTTAAGATCGGCCACCAAGGCATCAACGTCAGCTTTTTTGGCTGTGGCCTCTGCCAGTGTTGCTTTTGCTTCAGCGACAGCCAGCTTCTTGGGCTCAACTGATACGACCACATAGTAGTATGCGGTGATATTGATGACGAAGTCACACAGTCCACCAGCGCAAGCTGATTTACCGCCAATAATCTCAGGGGTGAAGGTCTCTTCCGCGAGAGTGGCTCTGTTAGCATTGAAGTTTTGACCTGGGATCTCGTCAGCATCAACCTTAGCGACCAAGGCTTCAAGAGAGTCTTTGAACTTCTGAGGGTTTGACATCAGAGCCAGAGCCACTTTCCATGGGTCTTCAGTCTTCAACTTTTTGGACTTCTTGTCAACTGGGACGGCTGGCTCAACTCCAGCGAGAATATGCAGCACGCAAGTGAATGTCTTGGCAATGTCTGCTGGTGGTGATTTCAGGGCCTTGAGCATCTGGAAATCTTTTACCTGGAGGCCATCGAGAGCCTTCAGGGCTTTCTCGACCAATGGGATAGCTTGGTCCAAATCGTGTTGCACTGAGACCATTTAAGCATTGACTCTTGTTGAGATCTCCTGGCATTTGGCTGCCTCAACAACGGCGATGTCATTCTTGGCCTCAACCTTGACTTTCTCAGCTCCGACTATCTCGGCCTGCTCGTCAGCGCTCTTCTTTTTGGCTTCGACCTCGACAGAGAAAAGCTTGAGCTCCTCTTCAAGCTTGGATACGACCTCAGCAGTCTCGGTAAGCTTGACCACACCGAGTTCATATCTATCTTTGGCGTTGACCAACTCTCCTTCCTTCTGAGCCAACATCACCTTGAACAACTTGATGAGCTCAAGGAAAGACTTTGGAGTGGTGTAAACATATCTTCTTTCCTGCTCCAAGATCTTGGTCGAGTATTCGTCCACAGTCTTGAAGGAGTATGGCATGAACTTCTGGATACCATCTCTAATCTATTCGCTGGCCATGTCGACTTCAGCCAAGAACTTGACAGCGACAGAGAGCAGTGCCTCCTCAGGCCAAGGATGGAACCAGTCAATAACTGTGCATGTAACCAGAGCTGGGAATTTCCTTGCTCGACCTCTGAGGGATTCTCCGACTGGGGAGAAGCAAAGAGCCATATGTAGGTTTCTCTTGACTCTTCCGATGAAGAAGTTCCAGCAGTTGTCTTTTGAGTCCACCATACCTTCACTCTTGACAGCTGGTCTCACATTGTTAACGATTCCATCGACATCTTCAGCAGCGAAGAGATCAGCAATCTCACCAGATGAGAGCAAATCATTGAGGTATACAAGGAATCTCTCGTTGGTGATCTATCCTTCGGTAAAGAGGAACATCAGTCCTTCATCTTTGACTCCAGACTTCATGTACATGTTTTGGAGATCGGTTTTAAGATCATTCATGCCATAGGTTGAGGAGATCATAATAGTGGTCTTGGTGAATTGGCAGATGAAGCAGGCAAGAGCAGAAAGGGATTGCTTACCTGAGCCACCGACTCCGACTAACAGAGCGTGACCAGATTCGGCTGATATTATCCTGGAAATCTTGCAGACATGCTTCATTGCATCCTCGAAGAGCACCAAGTCCATGACGGCGTTGGTGTCGTTATATTCTCTGAGGGCTTCGGTAAGCCTTTGAGTGAGCTGTTCGGCATTTTGGAATTGATCATAGAGTTTATCATCAAGACCTCCCACGAACTGGGCGAAGATGAGTGGCTCAGCGTTGGCACCGAAGTACTTCTTAAGGTTGAACTTGGAGAAGGATTTGGAGACGAGCTCAGCTGAAAGTGCTTTGTAGGTCGCGAGGTTACCGGCGTCGACGAGTCGATCTCCATAGATTCTTTCAGCCTCGTGGACCCAGAGCTTCACGAAGTTGTCTGGCTGCTTGATGGCCTCAAGCTTGGCTGTGAGCAGCCCTTGGAACACATTGGTCAGATGTCTCACGTTGAACTCATAGTGGAAGTTCTGGGCGGTCTTTCTGAAGCTTCTCTCTACCTCTTGATGGAGTGAGAGAGTTCCTTTGATAACAAGTGGGACCTGGTCAATGATGGAGGCTGGGAATTTGGCGAAATGCTTTTGGAGATAGGCACTGTAGATGGTCGAGAGGGATGACTACTCTGGCATACCGCAAGCAAGAAGCCAGAAATGTCTCTGAAGACGTGGGTTAACAACGAAAGAACCAGCAGTTGGGTTCATTGCTGCCACGAGCTGGGTGCTCTTGATGTCCTTAAGTGCTAGCTTTTGCTTGTCATACCAATGCTCATAATCTCTGTGCTGTCTAAGAAGGGCAATGGCATTTTGTGTATCATATGGATCTCTTGCTGGCATATTCATGTCATCAACGAAGTAGATGAGCTTGTACTTGCCAATTGGTGCGAAAGTCTTACCAGCTTTCTTCTCAAGCTGTTGCTCCATGATCATTTGGAGGAGGTTGGCATCAGTATAGAAATTGAAGTTGATAATCTACTGGATGTAGTCCTCTGTCTTGGTCACAAGCTCGGTGAGAAGACCCTTAATGATCTGAGTCTTTCCACATCCGGCAAGACCGACCAAAATTGGGCTGTGGTTTGCCTGGATGAAGTTTCTCATCAGATAAGAGGCCGAAATAGTATCGACAGTAGGGATTGTGTAGGAGGCAATAGCTTTGGAGGTGTCAATGGTGCTGACGATATCATCGGCAGTCATCTTGTTCCAGTCGTCAAGCTTGGAGTTCTCGGTATCGACGAAGTAGTCAAAGACAGTGCCTTTGCTTTGGAACTTGATGACCTTCCATTTATCTTTCCACCAGTTGGAGAACTCTTGCTTGTAGTTCTTTCCTTCCTTCCAGGTGTAACCTCCACCAATGCACCAAATGCATGCAAAGACGAAGATGTACTCAAGGCCCTTGACCTCTTGATGGTTGAGGATGTTCTCGAGGAGCTTGCACATGCACATGACCATCGAAATCTCGACCTGAGGGACGACGTGCTTGAAGCTCTTGGCGCAGTGGAACAATGTGTCTGGGACGTACTTGTCAAACAATTGTTGCAAATCAGTCTTCTTTTGGTCATCGTATTTCATTCTAGCAATCCATGACCTCACATATGATCTCCATTGAGAACCAGCAGAGTCAGAGATGTAGAGGATACCAGCTCTGGAGACTGTGGCTGGTGTGGCGAATCTCAGATCTCTGATTTCGAAGATCATCTTCATCCATGCCTTCAGAGGAATACGTTCGTTGGACGCCAGCGTCAGAAGCTTGTTGTCATCCATGACAGAGTTCATGGACTCGATCCAGTTGGCATCAAGATCACCATCTAGGATGATCCATTTTGGGTTGGTGTCTGGAACAGAACCGAGGGATCTCATGGTCTTGGACATGAGTCCATCTTTCCATTCTCTTGTGGCTGCCAGGACCACACCATAGAGCTCATCGGTGCTTGTGACCTTAGGGTTGAGATCGGCGACGGTGGTCTTCTTTCCACTCTTGTCTTGAGCTTTGGCGAGTGTCTTCCACACGGATGACTTACCAGCTCCTGGTGGTCCCATTACGAAGACACAATGTCTAATCTCAAGAAGCTCGCTCAACTGTACAACCTTGAGGATGAAGTTTGGATCAGGATGGAATTTTTGGTCCTTGGCAACTCCTTCAACGGTTGCCTCGAATTCAAGATCAACCTTTCTAGGTGGGTTGATGCCGGGGAATAGATCTGTGAGAAGACCATGGAAGATATCGAGATCATCTGCGACAATCTTTGGAATGTTGAAATCTCTCAGGGCTCTCATCAGGATAGCTTGCTCTTAAAGGTCTGGTTCAGCTCTCTTGAAAGCACCAGCGACAACCAGTACGGATTTAATAGCTCGAAGACCCCAATCGTAGTGAGCTGCTTTGGAAAGCAAATCTCTGCAGAGGAAATAGAGAGTTGTGAATTTCTTGGCAAGACTCTTTGATTCTACGAAACCCTCAGCCATCAGCATGTTTTCGCAAATAAGCTCAAGATCTGGGACCACCACAGTAATAGGTCTGAAAAGAGCTTTAAGACCCTCAGGAAGCTCAGATCTACCGAGATAACCTGGGTTCATTGTAATGAAAGCACCAGCAGTGACATCGAGGGAAACCTCGTCACCCTGGATGGTGAACCTCTTAAGATTAGCCTTGATGGCATCACAGACAGCTTTGAATTGGACTGAGCACACAGAGAGCACCTCTGGGATAAGTCTGTTGAACTCATCGAAGCATCCCCAAGATCCTGAGGCAGCAAGTCCCTTGAAGATACCAGCCATTCCCATGTACTCCATCTGATCTGAGCAGTTGAAAACATAGCAGGCCTTTCCAAGGGCAGAAGCTAGATCCTTGGTTGATTCTGTCTTTCCTGTACCAGCTGGCCCAGCTGGTGCACAGCCCATTTTCAAATGCAGGGCTTGGGTGGCTGTAACATAAATTCTATCAGTAAGAGGAGTAATAACGAGTCTAGGACCGTTTCCAAGATATTCATAACCATAGTCAAGTGTGGCATCGGCAATTCTGATGCAGAAATCTTGCTTTCCGCTATCGAATACACCCTTAAGCTGTGTTTACCAGTTGAAATCGTCTTCTCTGCAAACCTTCAAGGTGTAAAGATTTTGAAGGATATCTCTGGAGTGAGCATCCATGGTAATCAGACACATGATTTTTTGTCTCATTGGTTTGTCAAGCTTACCCTGGACCATCATGATAAGGCCTTTCAAGGCATCGATTTGAGCGGCCCAGCACTTCTTGACGGCGTCGCTATCCTTAGCGGCATCTCTGAAGGCTTGCTCACAGTTGATAACCCATGAACAAAGGTTGATAAGCAGGGTGACCTGGGCTGGATCTCGCTTGATCCAGTCCTCCTTTGGAAGCTCTGAGAATTGCTTAAGTGACTCTTTTGCGATATCTTTAAGAGAAGATCTCATGATGTCTAAGACGTCTTGCAAGTAGGACTCAACCTTTCCGAGAAGTTGCAAGTCAGAGGTGAATTTTACAGTTTCAACACCAACACAAGCTTTCATGGAGAGAGCAAAAGGTCTCTCTGAATGTGCTTGCTCTTTCAATGTCAAGGTATCCATGGCAGAGATGATCTTTGGCATATGGATCATGACTTTTGATGGATTGTTACCGTTGGAGAGGATGTCCAAGAGATCGGCACTGGAGACGAAGAAGAATCTTGGGAAGGCAACTTTCTTGGAGTACATGAACTCGTTAAGAGCTTTTTCGCAGATGGCAAGGTTGTCTTGGATCTTCTCGAGTTGTGGGAGCACATACTGTTGGGTACAGAAATCAAGCGCTTTCTGTTGCTTGTAACCGTCTGCCAGTAGCTTCTTGACATCGACATCAATATCCTTGAATTTCTCAGATTCATTTGGAAGCTCTTTCTTTACCTCTTCAGAATGGATGAACAAGTTCTCCAAGAAAGACCAGGACCTTTGGACTTCACCGATGATGACAATGATATCAGCAATATCGGCGAGACTCTTCTACCAGTAGACAATCTTGCTCTCGAAAGTAGCGAGATATCTGGAAGAGAACATTGCAGTTACAGAGACTTGATTCTCTTCAAGCATATCAAAGTTCTCCTCTGAAAGTCTGATCATGTGAACTGGTGTATCTTTATGTTGGGTGAACTCAAAGAGCACATCAACCCAGTTCTCTTGGATTTTGGCGAGAGTCTTCTCCATTTTAGCCTCTTGCTTGGCTTGATCGGTAATCTCTTCAACATCTTCTTGGTATTTGCCCAAGTTAAGCTCATTGATGTCCTTGAGGAGAAGATTTTCATCGATGGTGAACTGTTGTCCAACCTTGCGCTTCAAATCGTCCCAATGGCGGTCTCTCATGGCTGGATCGGCCAATTCAGCAATAAGTGGCAAGAAGACAAGCCATTTCTTGATCTCTTCAAGAATACCAGCATAAGCATTGGCTTTCTTGTCAACCTTCATGTCTTTGAGAGTCTTCATAAGCTTCTTGACCTCGTCCTCCATCTCGAATGGTTGGGTTTCGATCCACTTGTTGGAGTTGAACCTCTCGAAGGCAGATTGGCAGAGATCAATGTGGTCCCAAAGAACCTTCATGTTGTCAACTGTGATCTTAATGGCTTCAATGTCTTTCACAGCTTTCAAGATTTGGTCTGGTTGGCCAAACTTGGCAGCGTTGCCTCCATAGTCAGCGATTTGGTCTTCAAAGCTCTTGAGCTCATCGAACACTCCGTCAAGCTTTTCAAGAGCAACGGTGGTGCCACATTTGTAGTAGAAGAATTCTCTCTTCTTCATTTCTTGAGTGAATTGAGTGATTTCTTCTTCTAATTTCTTAATTTTGAAGTTGTTGTTGTCTTGCTCTTGGTTGACCATTGGAGTAATCTCCTTCTTGGTGTCCTTGGCAACTTTCTTGAGATCAACCCAATCTTTGTTGACTTTAGCGAGAGCCTTGATTTGAGAATCTTTGGCAATCTTGGCGGCTTAGAAAGTCTTGAGAGCTTCTTCAAGCTGATCAATTTGAAGAGTGATGACGTCAGTTTTGTTTTGGGTTTCCTCAACAGATGACTTGACTCCGAGAAGCACCTTGACATCTTTGAGATCTTTGTCTTTGGTTGCGATGGCTTTCTTGTTGTCAGTGAGCTGTGTTTGGAGTCTCTCGAGCTCTTTTTGGATCACCTTTTGCATGGCATTTCCAGTCATGGTATTGTCTGCTGGCTTGCCTCCAACTTTGAAGCTGGCGCTGTATGGACTTCCACGGATAGGAACCATAGTTTGCTTGTCATCTAAGAAGTTGATCCTAATCTTGACCTCGCACTCTTCCTCAACGCAATATTTGACGTTGTAAGAACCGTCATTTCTATCGGTGATATTGCATGCGACCTCAAGTTGTTCTGGTCTTCCACCTTCCTCTTTTGGTGGACCCTCACGAGTGATCTTGACTTCAAAGGTATCGTTACCTGATTGTCTGTTCTCACACATGTCATTTCTGGCTTGGATGACGAACTCGACATCAGATCCAGCGACTGAATCTCTGAGAAGACCTGGTCCATAGGCGAGCGACTTGACAGCACGGGTGTTCAAGAAGAAGTGGAATGGAATCCATGTGGTTGTAAGATCTCCATTGGCGCAGGAGATTTGCATGACTGCTTCTCTTGGTCCAAAGTCCTCGAAGTTTGGAGAGGCGCATTCAATTTCAGTATCAGAAATATATTCAGCAGCGACTTCTCGAGTAACTCTGAGAGAGAATGAATCGACTGGAACATTTCCGACGGTGAAGAGAACCTTGATGTTTGGTTCTTTGAATCCCTGACCTTGGATTCTCAACTTGGTGCCTCCAGAGACTTGTCCAAGTTGTGGCTCGGAGTGGGTGATGGCATATGATGGTCCAACAATCTTGCCCACATTGAGGGAGTAAAGGTCATCGAACCAGCCGTTGTTCCATCCTCCGTAGACGATGAGTCTTGACTCGCGGCTATCGTAGGCCATTGAGGCATACTCTCTTGGTGGTGGCATGTTGGAGAAGACCTCTGGGTCAGAGGCGTAAGTGGTCCATTGGATGGTTCCCAAGTCCAAGTAAGTGCTGGAATTGGTATAGTCACCGAATCTTCTGGCAGCACCTTCATTGAACTCGAGCTGCTCTCCACCGAAGACGAAGAATTTCCAGGTTGGGATAGCTGGCACAAGAGTGGAAGAATGGTTCCATCTTGGGATTCCGAAGTTGATATCTGGCTCAAACCATTCGTTCTTTTCAAGATCGAATTGCCAGATGTTGTTGTATTGCTGGTCTGAATTCCATCCACCATAAATGTAGATCTTTCCGTCGAATGCAAAGACACTGTGGCCTCCACGGCCATCTGGCTATGGTGTTCCAGCGTTTGGCACGACCTTGTCCCATTGTTCAGTCTCGAGATCAAAGGTGTACATATCGCTGAAGGCAGTTCTGGCGTAGCTGTGTCCACCATGTCCTCCCACGAGATAAACCTTGTTCTCATAGCAGATTGCTCCAGAGTTGGCTCTTGGAGCAGGAGCACCAATGGCAGAGGCAGCGTTGGTGAGGTTGTCTTTCTCAGCTCCAACTCTGACCCATTCCATCTCCTTGACGTTGAAGAACCAGGTATCGTTCAGTCTTGACTTGGGGTCATGATGACCACCGAACACAAAGACTCTGTCGAACTTGGCTCCTGTGGTGACTGCCACGTGCTGCGATCTAGCAAGTGGTCTTTCATCACTGTTTGGCGTTTCTTTACTCCATGTGACATCATCTATAACGAAAGTTAAGGTTAGTTTCTGAAATTTCCAACATTTTTAAAATCACCTGGAAATGAGCCCTTTTTATTTTATATTTTAAAAATCGAAGGTTCATTTGAAAAAAGAGCGTAAACAGGTGCAGTAGCAGTTATAAATTTTGAATGCTCAAGCCTGAAGCCAGCTCGCATGTGCTGAAAGCAGAGGTAACCTTAGTCACCAACGTGCTCCAACAGCTAGATAAACTGGCATTGCTGTCTTGAAAAGAATATTGAAACGTTAACTTACTTGATCCCATTTTCATAAAGTAAACATCACCGTTTGGCCCGACGTTTCCGTTCTTGGAATCTTCGATTCCACCATACAACATGTAGTTGTATCCACCGATAAAAGAAAGAGAGTGGCCACTTCTACCTCCTGGAAGGTCGGCATCACCACTGGCTCCCTTTTACGTAAGCTTTTTCCATTGAATTTCAGATGGCTATATATATAGAACATTAAAATTAGAAAACCGGGTAAATTTAAAATTGAGAAATCCAAAGCATTCTGATCCTTAACTAAAACAAAAATGACATAAAAAGACATTTAGATGACCTAAGTTTTACCTAGCGTCAAATTATGAATTTTTAGACTGAAATTGGATAGCTGGAGAAAAAGAACAAAGTATGAGAAGGATCACCTACCATTTTATGTATAGCTTTCTTAAAAGTTAACTTAGTTTTATTAAAACAAATTATAGTTAAATGAGTAAATTCCTTTAAATAATTCAAATTTAATCACATCAATTAATAGATATCATTTAATACATCTATATAATTCAAATAATATAGCACTATTCAAAATTCTGAGTAAATATACCTGTAATCTTTAATTTTAATTTATTTCGTTGTTAATTTCAAATTTGAATTCAATTTTCACTCATGTGGGGTTTTGGGGTTTTGGGG